>Ga0222420_100101_pt1 | contig 166402 bp, 136 predicted proteins | sample 3A2ome_FD_182470 | JGI IMG/M metagenome (GOLD analysis project Ga0222420, IMG submission 182470) | Enriched microbial communities from leaf-cutter ant dump, University of Wisconsin, Madison, United States - 3A200A (version 2) | ecosystem: Environmental > Terrestrial > Nest > Insects nest > Nest... | reverse complement strand
GTTGTGCAAGGCGTAGACCGAATCGCAGGGCGCATGATCGAACAGCCCGTCGTCCAGCATGGCAAGCGCGCCGGCGCCGCCTTCCTCGGCGGGCTGGAAGATCAGGTTCAAGGTGCCCGAGAACGAGCGCGTCTGCGCCAGGTGCTTGGCGGCGGCCAGCAGTATCGCCGTGTGCCCGTCATGGCCACAGGCGTGCATGACCCCTGCATGCACGCTGGAATATGGCTGCCCGCTGGCTTCGTCGATAGGCAGCGCGTCCATGTCCGCGCGCAATCCGATGGACCGCTTGCCATCCCCGACCCGCAGCGTGCCCACGACTCCCGTGCCGCCCACGCCCTGCCGGACCCGGTAGCCCCAGCGCTCCAGGCAATGCGCGACGATCGCGGCGGTGCGTTGTTCCTGGTATCCCAGTTCGGGATGCCGGTGGATATCCTGGCGGATGCGCTTCATCTCGTCGAACGAATCGCGCAAGCCGGGCACGATGTTCCGATCCAGGTCATTCATGGCGCGGGGCCTCCTTGTGTTTGTGAATATTTTCCCCGGGCGTCATGCGCCGCGGCGTTCCTGAAAGAGGCAGGTGGCGCCCAGGCTGATCGCCAGCATGCCGGCCAGGTACCACGCCGGCGCCATGGGATTGCCGGTGGCTTTCAGCAGCCACGTGACGATGACCTGCGCCGATCCGCCGAAGATGGTGACGCCGAACGAATAAATCATGGAGACGCCGGTCGCCCGGACTGTGCGGGGCAGCGCCTCCACGATCAGCATGGTGCTGGTCAGCATGTTGACGCCCAGCGCCACGATGAGCAGCATGCGGAAGGCCACGGCCAGCCAGAGGTAGCCGGGAACATCGAGCATCCGGAATGTGGGATAGGCCAGCGCCATGGCCGCCACGATGGAGAGCATCATGGCCTTCTTGCTGTGCTTGAAGCGGTCCACGTACTTGCCGGTGAAATAGACCGTGACGACCTGCACGACGGCCGCCAGGCAACTGAACAGGTAGGCCACCGGCGCCGCGATGCGATGGGTCTGCATCATGTAGGTCGGCATGTAGAAGAGCACGATGTACACCAGCACCGTGCCGGACATGATCATCAGAACGCCCAGCACCAGATCGCGCGCATGGCGGGTCAGCATTTCCCGGACGGGGGCCTGCTCGGCGGCGGCGCTGTCGCCGCCGACATAGGTTTCCTCGATGTGGCGCCGGATATAGACGCCGACCGGCACGATCAGCAGCCCCAGGATGAAGGGCACGCGCCAGCCCCAGGAATACAGCGCGTCTTCCGGCAGGACCGAGGTCAGCAGCAGGCCCAGCGACGCGCCCAGCAAGGCGGCGATTCCCTGGCTGATGGACTGCCAACTGACGAACGACCCGCGTTGGTGGGCGCCGGCCGACTCCAGCAGCAGCGTGGTCGCGGCGCCGACCTCGCCGCCCGCGGCGAAGCCCTGCAGCAGGCGGCCCGCGATGATCAGCAGCGGCGCCCACAGGCCGATTTGCGCGTGGGTGGGGGCAAACGCGATCAGGGCGGTGCCGGCGCCCATCAGCATGATGGTCGCCAGCATGGCGGCCTTTCTGCCCCTGCGGTCCGCGTAGGCCCCTAGCACCATGCTGCCCAGCGGCCGCATGACGAAGCCCACGCCGAATACGGCCACCGCCGTCAGCAGCGAACCATAGGCCGTGTCGCTGGGAAAATACAGCTTGCCGATCACGGTGGCGAAGAAGCTGTAGACGGTGAAATCGAAGATTTCCAGGCCGTTGCCCAGGCTGGCTCCCACGATCACCCGGCGGTTGCCGTCCTTCCGGACGGGGGCTGCCTCGATGCCCCCGGCCGCGCTTGCTGCCGCCGTTCTTTCCATAGCTTCTCCCATTCTGATCGTTCGCATGGCGCGTATCGGCCTGTCCGCCGTCCTGGAACGGCGGGAGGCAATGGCGATGCGAAACGCCGCCGCCATGCCGTCTTGTATATACAAGAATAGACATGACGGCGGCGACGGCAACCTAGGGAAAACCTGGCTCGCCCGAGGCGGGCGAAAAATCTCGGACGAAACGACAGTGACGCGTTCAGCAGCCCTGCACCGCCAGCTTGCGGCGGCGCACATTGCCCGCGCGCTGCAGCACCACCAGCGCCAGGCCGGCCGCGGCGATGACGGCGCCGGCGATCGGCACGGCGGCATAGCCCAGGCCGGCGGAGATCACCGCGCCCCCCGCCGCCGCGCCCACGGCATTGCCCAGGTTGAAGGCGCCCACATTCACCGAAGACGCCAGGCCGGGCGCGTCCTTCGCGGCGCGCATCACGCCCATCTGCAGCGGCGGCACCACCGCGAAGGTCGCCACGCCGAAGATCAGCAGGGACGCCGCCGCGCCGATCCGGGTGGAGGCGATCCACGGGAAAGCCAGCAGATCGGCGATGACCAGCACCAGGAAGGCGATCAGCGTGCCGTCCAGCGAGCGGTCGGCCATGCGGCCGCCCAGGCCGTTGCCCACGGTGAAGCCCAGGCCCACCAGCACCAGCATGCCGGTGATGAAGGCCGGCGACGCGCCGGTGATGTCGGCCAGCGTCGGGGCGATGTAGGTGTAGAGCGTGAACATCGCGCCGGCGCCCAGCACTGTCGTCAGCAGGGCCATCAGCACGACCGGGCTCTTCAGCACGGCCAGCTCGTGGCCCACGTTGGGACGGCGCCCGGCTTCGCCCGCCGGCAGGGCCCGCCACAGCGCCAGCATGGCGATCAGGCCCAGCCCGGCGGTGGCGACGAACGACATGCGCCAGCCGATCGCCTGCCCCAGCCAGGTGGCGGCCGGCACCCCGCCCACGTTGGCGATGGTCAGGCCCATGAACATGGTCGCCACCGCGCTCGCCTGCTTGTGGCGCGGCACCACGCTGGCAGCGACCAGCGAGCCCAGGCCGAAGAACGCGCCATGGTTCAGGCTGGTCACCAGGCGGGCCAGCAGCAGGGTCGTGTAATTGGGCGACAGCGCGGACAACAGGTTGCCGATGGTGAAAATGGCCATCAGCAGGATCAGCGCCTTGCGCTTGGACCAGCGCGAGAAGGCCAGCGTCATCAAGGGCGCGCCGACCATCACGCCGATCGCGTAGGCGCTGATCAGCATCCCCGCGCTGGGGATGGACACGTTCACGCCCTCGGCGATGACGGGCAGCAGGCCCATGGGGGAAAATTCGGTCACGCCGATGCCGAAGGCGCCGACGGCAAGCGCCAGCAAGGGCAGGCCGGCCTTGGCCGGTTGAGTATCTTGGGGGTTCATGCGGATTCCTCGGTTCGAAAGCGCCGACCGGGGATTCAAGGGCGCGCCTGGCAGGAAGGCTGGCGCACCGGCAGGGCCCGATCGAAAGACAGGCCGCCAGTATGCCGGGTCCATCCTTGCAGAAATAGCGGTAAACCAGCGAAACACTTTTGACTTGGAATCACGAATAACCCAGCAATCGCTCTGTTTCGCGCGCCAGGGCGACCAGCCGCGGGCCGATGTCGGCGGCGCGCTCGCGGTAGGTGCCGTCGCCGGCGGGCACGCCGCAATTGAAGACGTAGAGCAGCGACTGGTGCGGCCGGCCCAGCGGCGCGGCAAAACCATAGGCGTCCGGCCGCCATTGCTGGTTGTTGCCGCAATAGCCCTTGCGCTCCAGGTCGCGGCGGGCCGCCGCCAGCGTGGGGAAATGCGCCTCGTAATGTCCGGGGTCGGCGATGCGCAACTGGTTCAGCACCGCCGCGCGCTCCTCGTCCGGGGCGCGCGCCAGCCAGGCCTTGCCGGCCGCGCTGGACAACAGCGGCAGCGAGGCGCCGATGTCGGGACGGGTCTGCAAGGCCTCGTTGGAGCGGGCCGTTTCCACGTACACCATCTGCAGGCGGTCGCGCACCACCAGCGACACCGCCCCGCGCGCATGATCGGCCAGTTGCTTCATCAACGGGCGCGCCATCTGCCGGATCTGCATGCTGGCCAGCAAGGGGTAGCTCAGCGCCAGCACCGACGCGCCCAGGCGGTAGCGCGCCGGCTCGCCTTCGCGCTGCAGGAAGCCCAGTTCGACCAGCGTGTGGGTCAGGCGCGCGACGGCGCTGCGCGACAGGCCGGTCTGCTGCGCGAAATCCTTGTTGGCCAGCACCGGGCGGTCGGCGCGAAAGCACGCCAGGATGTCGATGCCGCGCGCCAGCGTGGTGGTGAATTCGCGATCGCGTTCATGCCCCACTTGCGCGCTCCAGCATTTTCTCGACGCGCGCGACCAAGGCCGACAGGCGCGGCGCGATGCGGCCGCGCAGATCGCCGGGACGCAGCCGGGCTACCGGCACGCCGCAATTGAACACCAGCGCCTGGCCGTCGACGCGCACGCGCATGGGCACCGCGACCGCATGCACGTCCGAGTGCCAATCTCCCTGCCCGACGCAGTACCCGTGCTCGGCGTAGTCGCGCCGCGCCTGCTCCCAGTCCGGCGCGTAGCGGCGCCATGCCGCCGGGTCCTGCCGCTTCAGCGTGTCCAGCACGGGCTCGGCCTCGCCGCCGGCGCCCTGCGCCAGCCAGGCGCGGCCCATGGCGGACGGCAGCAGGGGCAGCAAGGCGCCGATGTCGGGACGGAAGGACACGGCATCGTGTCCGCGGCAGGTTTCCAGATACACCATGTTCAGGCCGTGATGCATGCCCAGCGACGCGGATCCGCCCGCCGCGTCGGCCAGGCGCTTCATCAGCGGACGCGCCAACTGGCGGACCTTGATGCTGGCCAGCAGCGGATAGCTCAGCGACAGTACCGCGGGCCCGAGGCGGTAGCGGCGCAGGCCGCCGTCGTAGCGCAGCAGGCCGCGCTGCATCAGCGTGGTGGTCAGGCGGGAGATGGTGGCCTTGGACAGGCCGGTCCGGTCCGCCAGTTCGCGGTTGCTGAGCGCGGGCTCGCCATGGCGGAAGGCCTGCAGCACGGACAGCCCGTGCGCCAGCGTGGTGGCGAAGGCGGGATCGGCATGGCGCTCGCCCGGGCGGGAAGTCATGGTCGCGGTCCTGGAAGCCGGGCCGCCGGGAAACGCGGCCCGTCCCGCCGATGATAGAGCAGGAGCAGCCGTCCCGGCGCAAGTCGCGTTCAAGATATCAAAACACTTGTCTCGCATTCGCCAGCCTTTTGCTAGCCTGGATTCAACACGGCGCGGCACCCGGCAGGACCGGCACGGCGCCCAATGACACGGAGACTAGCCATGATCAGGGACCCCGACGGTTTCCCCCAATTCCTCGACTCGCTGCGCCGCTACGTGCGCCAGCAACTGGCGCCGCGCGAGGCCGAGGTCGCGCGCCTGGACGAGGTGCCGCAGGACCTGGTCGCCGATATGGCCGCCCAGGGCCTCTTCGGTTATTCGATCCCCGAACAGTACGGCGGCGCGGGCATGACGACCGAAGAACTGGTCCTGGCCGCCATGGAACTGTCGCAATGCTCGGTGGCGTTCCGCGCCCGCGTCGGCACCAATACCGGCATCGGATCCGAGGCGCTGGTGGCCGACGGCACCGACGAACAGAAGGCGCGCTACCTGCCGCGGCTGGCGTCCGGCGAGCTGACCGGCTGCTTCGCGCTGACCGAACCGCAGGCCGGCTCCGACGCCACCGCGCTGCGCACGGCCGCGGTGCGCGACGGCGATCATTACGTGTTGAACGGCGAAAAGTGCTTCATCACCAATGCGCCGCTGGCGGGCCTGTTCACCGTCATGGCGCGCACCGATCCCGAGGCGCTGGGCGCCAAGGGCATTACCGCCTTCATCGTGGAACGCGAGACCCCGGGCCTGTCCACCGGGCAGCCCTACGACAAGATGGGCCAGGCCGGATCGCCCGTGTCCGCCGTGCACTTCCAGGACTGCCGGGTGCCGGCCGCGAACATCATCGGCGGCCGCGAAGGCATGGGCTTCAAGACCGCCATGAAGGTCCTGAACAAGCAGCGCATCCACCTGGCCGCGCTCTGCATCGGCCCGGCCATCCGCATGCTGGACGACACCCTGCGCTTCGTGGCCGAACGCCAGCAGTTCGGCAAGCCCTTGATGGATTTCCAGCTCGTCCAGGCCATGCTGGCCGACTGCCAGACCGAGATCCAGGCCGCGCGCGCGCTGGTGCTGCAAACCGCCCGCGAGCGCGACGAGGGCCGCGACGTGACGCTGAACGCCTCCATCTGCAAGTACTTCTCGTCGGAAATGTGCGGCCGCGTGGCGGACCGCTGCGTGCAGATGCATGGCGGCTACGGCTACATCGCCGACCACGGCATCGAACGCTTCTACCGCGACGTGCGCCTGTTCCGCCTGTACGAAGGCACCAGCCAGATCCACCAATTGACCATCGCCCGCCACACGCTGACCCAGGCGGGTTATACGCCCGGCCGCTAGCCACATCGGGACCGCGGCCTCAAGAAGCCGCCGGCCCGCCAAACCAAAGGAGACTTCCATGCTGCACAAGCACCTGCCGAAATGGATCGCGGCCGTCGCCGCCACGTTCGCCTGCGCGGCGCTGCCGCCCCAGGCCGCGGCCGCCTATCCCGACAAGCCCGTGAGGCTGATCGTCCCGTTCGCCCCCGGCGGCTCCACGGACATCCTGGGGCGCCTGCTGGCCGAAGCGCTGCACCCCATCCTGGGCCAGCCGGTCATCGTGGAGAACAAGCCCGGCGCCGGCGGCAACATCGGCGGGGACTTCGTCGCCCGGGCCGCGCCCGACGGCTATACGCTGCTGCTGGCGGCCGCGGGCCCCACCGTCATCAATCCCAGCCTGTACGCGAACATGCCGTTCAACCCGGCCAAGGACCTGGCGCCCATCACTTGCCTGGAACGCGAGCACAACCTGATGGTGGTGACGAAGTCCATGCCGGTGAAGACCCTGCAGGAATTCCTGCAATACGCGCGCAGCAAGCCCGGCAAGCTGTCTTTCGGCTCCCCGGGCAACGGTTCGCCCGCACAGCTTGCGGGCGAACTGCTCAAGCAGCAGGCCGGGCTGCAGGCGGAGCACGTGCCCTACAAGGGCACCGGGCCCGCCATCACCGACCTGGTGGCCGGCCATATCGATTTCATGATCGACAACATGCCGGCGCTGCTGCCGCAGGTGAAGGCAGGCAACCTGCGCGCGCTGGCCGTGCCCAGCGACCAGCGCGCCACGGCCGCGCCCGATATCCCCACCTTCGACGAAGCCGGCCAGAAAGGCTTCGTGGTGATGGCCTGGAAGGGGTTGATGGCGCCGGCCGGCACCGATCCCGCGGTGATCGAGCGAGTGCACGCGGCGGTAGTCAAAGCGCTGCAGGACCCGACGCTGCGCGCGCGCTTCCAGGAACTGGGCGCCGAGCCGCTGGGCAGCACGCCGGCCGAGTTCGCCAAGCAGATCGCGGATGAAACCGCCTGGTGGGGCAAGCTGGTGCAATCCACCGGCACCCGCATCCAGTAGGCACCGGCAAGGAGACAGCCATGCATTGCTTCATCCGTACCCTGCTCGCCCTGTGCGCGGTCGCCCTGGCCGGCGCAGCCGGCGCGGCGGCCGCCGCCTATCCCGACAAGCCCGTCCGCCTGATCGTGCCCTACGCGGCCGGCGGCGGCACCGACACCGCGGCGCGCATGATCGCCCGCAAGCTGGCGCCGCTGCTGGGCCAGCCCGTGGTGGTGGAAAACAAGCCCGGCGGCGCCACCCAGATCGGCACCGCCTACGTCGCAAGCGCCTCCCCCGACGGCTATACCCTGCTGATGGGCACCGCCAACCTGGCGACCAACAGCGTGCTGTACGCCAGGCTGCCCTACGACGTGAAGCGCGACCTGGCGCCGGTGGTCTGGGCCACGGACGTGCCAGTCTACCTGCTGCTGCCGGCCGCCAGCCCATGGCGCAGCCTGGAAGACCTGAAGCGCGCGGCGACGCAGCAGCAGGGCCTGACGTTCGCCACCGCCGGCACGGGCAGCATTCCGCACCTGGCGGGCGAACAGTTCTCGCACCAGACCGGCATCGCGCTGCGGCACATCCCTTACAAAGGCAGCAGCGAGGCCGCCACCGCGCTGGTGGGCGGCCAGGTCCAGATGAGCTTCGACAACCTGCCGCCGGTGTATGCGCAGGTCAAGGCCGGCCGCCTGCGCGCCGTCGCCATCGCGGCGCAGGCGCGCAATCCCGAACTGCCCGACGTGCCCACGCTGGCCGAACTGGGCGTGCCGCTATCGGCGTCGTCCTGGTGGGGCGTGATGGCGCCGGCCGGCACGCCGCAAGACGTCATCGCCCAGTTGAACCGCCAGATCAACGCCGTGCTGGCCGATGCCGAGGTGCGCGGCTATTTCGCCGGCCTGGGCATGCAGCCCACGGGCGGCACGCCCGAGGACTTCGGCCGGCACATCGCCGACGAGACCGGGCGCTGGCGCGCCGTGGTGAAACAGGCCGGCGTGAAGATCGAGGAATAAGCCATGCATCCCAGGCAAGACATCAATGGCGACGGCGCCGTGCAGGAACTCTGCGATCGCGTGCGCCGCTTCGTGGACGAAATCGCGATACCCGCCGAGTCGCCCGCCATCGCGCGCGACGTGGCGGCGCTGGACCGCTGCGTGGCGGGCCTGCGCCGCCAGGCCCGCGAAGCGGGACTGTACGCGCCTCAGCTCCCCGCGCAATGGGGCGGACTGGGCCTGGGATGGCGCGCCCTGGCCCAGGTGCTGGAAGAGGCGGGACGCGGCTTCCTGGGGCCGGCCGCGCTGAACTGCGCCGCCCCCGACCAGCCCAATATGCTGACGCTGCTGCGCCTGGCCAGCCCGGCCCAGCAAGAGCGCTTCCTGGCGCCGCTGGCGCGCGGCGAACAGCGCGCCTGCTTCGCCATGACCGAGCCCGCGCCCGGCGCCGGCTCCGATCCGTCCATGCTGCAGACCCGCGCCGAACGCCGCGGCGGCCGGTGGGTGCTGGACGGGCACAAGCAATTCATCAGCGGCGGCGTGGGCGCGGATTTCGCGCTGGTGCTGGCGCGGGCGGAAGAAGGGGCCACCCTGTTCCTGGTGCCGTCGGAGACGCCGGGCTACCGGGTCGTGCGCGACATCGGCATGGTCACGGGCTACCAGATCGGCGGCCACGCCGAGATCCTGCTGGACGGCTGCGAGGTCGGCGACGACGCCGTGCTGGGCGAGCCCGGCCGCGGCCTGGAATACGCGCAACTGCGGCTGGAACCCGCCCGGCTGTCGCACTGCATGCGCTACATCGGGCGCGCCCGGCGCGCGCTGGAAACCGCGCAGGCCTATGTCGTCCGGCGCGATTCCTTCGGCTCGCGGCTGGCCGACCTGCAGCAGATCCAGGCCATGGTGGCCGATTCCCACATCGACCTGCACGCCAGCCGCCTCATGACGCTGGACTGCGCCGGCCGCATGGACGACGGACTGCCGGTGAAGCAGCACAGCGCCATGGCCAAGGTTTTCGTGTCCGAGGCCGTAAACCGCGTCGCGGACCGCGCGGTGCAGATGATGGGCGCCTCGGGGCTGTCGGACGACACGCCCGTGGCCATGGTCTGGCAGGAAATGCGCCCCTTCCGCATCTACGACGGCGCCAACGAACTGCATCGCGCCACGCTGGCGCGCCGGCTGCTGGCCCGCCGCTAAGCCCCCAAGGAGACCAAGATGGAGAATCCGACTTTCCAGGCCTACCGCCTGCATGCCGGTGCGGCGGACGCGCCCCCGCAAGGCCGTTTCGAAACCCTGCGCGCAGACGATCTGTCTGCCGGCGACACGCTCATCAAGGTGGCCTACGCCGGCCTCAACTACAAAGACGCGCTGGCCCAGGCCGGACGCGGCGGCATCATCCGCGCATACCCGCGCATCGGCGGCATCGACCTCTCGGGCACCGTGGTGCATTCGGCGGATCCGGCGCTGGCGCCCGGGCAGGAGGTCGTCGTGCACGGCTTCGGCATCGGCGTGGACTGCGACGGCGGCTATGCCGAGTACGCCCGGGTCCCTCACGACTGGGTGCTGCCCCTGCCCGCCGGCATCGGCCTGCGCGACGCGGCCGTGCTGGGCGCGGCCGGCTACACCGCCGCGCTGTCGCTGCACTGGATGGAGCATTGCGGCCTGGCGCCGGAACAAGGCGAGGTGCTGGTCACCGGCGCCACCGGCGGCGTCGCGGGCATCGCCATCGACATGCTCAGCCAGCGCGGCTATCGGGTATGCGCCATGTCCGGCAAGCCGGAGGCCGAAGCCTATCTGCGGTCGCTGGGCGCGCAGGACGTGATCGCCCCGCCCGACCTGTCGGCCGCCATCAAGCCGCTGATGAGCGCGCGCTGGGCCGGCGTCGTCGATTCGGTGGGAGGCAGGCTGCTGGCCCATGCGCTGGCCAGCCTGCGGCCGGATGGCGTCGCGGCCGCCTTCGGCAACGCGGGCGGCGCGGACCTGCCGTCCTCGGTCATTCCCTTCATCCTGCGCGGCGTCAAGCTGCTGGGCATCAACGCCAACAGCCCCATGCCGCTGCGCCGCCAAGTGTGGAACAAGCTTGCCGCCGAATACCGCCCGGCCCGCCTGGACCTGATCTCCCGCGTCATCGAGCCTTCCGGCCTGCCGCAGGCGCTGGCCGCCATGCTCGAACGCGGCAGCATCGGCCGCAGCGTGGTCCGCTACTCCTGATTTCCCTTCCCTATGCCATGACCCAGCTTCCCGACTCTACCCTGTCCCGCCTCTTCGACCCGCAAGGCATCGCCATCGTGGGCGCCTCCGCCACGCCCGGCAAGATCGGCGCCATGCCGGTCACGCTGCTGCGCCAGCATGGCTACGAAGGCCGCATCGTTCCCGTCAATCCGCGCGCCGACGCCATCCAGGGCCTGCCCGCCGTGCCCGGCCTGGACGCCCTGGACGAAAACCTGGACCTCGCCATCCTGGCCGTGCCCGCCGCCCACGCCGCGCAGGCGCTGGAACGCGCGCGCCCCGGCCAGATCGGCGCGGCCGTGGTCTTCACCTCGGGCTTCTCCGAGACCGGCGCGGCCGGCGCCGCGCAGCAGGAACGGCTCTGCGCCATCGCCCGCGAGCGCGGCATCCGCCTGCTGGGTCCCAACTGCCTGGGTTTCATGAACGTGCGGCGCAAGGTCTACGCCACGTTTTCGCCCGCGCCGGCCAACGGCGTCGTGCCCCCCGGCGGCATCGGCATGGTGTCGCAAAGCGGCGCGTTCGGCGCCTATGCCTACAGCATGGCGCGCGAGCGCGGCCTGGGCCTGTCGCACTGGATCAGCACCGGCAACGAAGCCGACATCGACGTCGCGGACTGCATCGAATGGCTGGCCCACGACGCCGACACCCGCGTCATCATGACCTATATGGAAGGCTGCCGCGACGGCGCCAAGCTGCGCCGCGCCCTGGCCGCCGCCCGCGCCGCCGGCAAGCCCGTCGTCGTCACGAAGATCGGGCGCACCCAGGCCGGCGCGCAGGCCGCCGCCTCGCACACCGCCGCGCTGGCGGGCGACGATGCCGTCTACGACGCGCTGTTCCGCCAGTACGGCGCCCTGCGCGCCCGCACGATCGAGGAATTCTTCAACCTGGGCTATGCGCTGGACACCTGGAAGCACCCGCCCGCGGGCAGGCGCCTGGGCATCTTCACGATCTCCGGCGGGGTCGGCGCGCTGATGGCGGACGAAGCCCACGACGCCGGCCTGGCCCTGCCCGAGCCCGCCGACGCCGCCCAGGCCCGTTTGCTGGAACGCGTGCCCTTCGCCAGCGCCCGCAATCCCGTGGACGTCACCGGCCAGGCCGTCTCCGAACCGGGGCTGCTGCTGGCCACCGCCGACGACATCCTGGCCGACGGCCGCTACGACGCGCTGGCCGTGTTCCTGGCCGCGGCCGGCTCGTCCGAGACCCTGTGGCCCACCTTCGAGGCCTTCGCGCGCGAAATGCAGGCCCGCCATCCCGGCGTGCCGCCGGCCATCAGCGCGCTGTTCCCGCCGGCGCGCCGCCGCGAGCTCGAGCGCCTGGGCTGCCTGGTCTTCCCCGACCCCAGCGCCGCCATCCGCACGATAGGCGCGGTGGCAAGCCTGGCGGGCAAGACTGGCGCGGACACCGATGCCGGTACGCCCGATGCCGGTATGCCCGAAGCCGGTACGCCCGAAGCCGGTACGCCCGAAGCCGGTACGCCCGAAGCCGCGGCCGCCGATGGCGCCCCGCTGCGGGATACTTACAACGAGGTCCAGGCCATGGAGCTGCTGCGCGGGGCCGGGCTTCCCGCCTCGCCCTGCACCCTGGCCGCCGATGCCGATGCGGCCGCGCGCGCCGCGGCCGATATCGGCGGCGCGGTGGCCTTGAAGGTAGTGTCGCCGGACATCGTGCACAAAAGCGACGTGGGCGGCGTAACGCTGAACCTTGCCGGCGAAGACGCCCTGCGGCGCGCCTACGCGGACATCATGGACTCCGTGCGCCGGCATCGCCCCGAGGCCCGCATCGACGGCGTGCTGGTCGCGCCCATGGCCCCCAAGGGCGTGGAATGCATCGCCGGCGTGCACTGCGATCCGGTGTTCGGGCCGGTGGTCATGTTCGGCCTGGGCGGCGTCTTCGTCGAAGTGCTCAAGGACGTGAGCTTCCGCCTGGCGCCCTTCGGCCGCGACGAAGCCCTGGCGATGATCCGCGAGATCAAGGGCCATGCGCTGCTGCAGGGCGCGCGCGGCGCGCCGCCCTGCGACATTGGCGCGCTGGCCGACGCGCTGGCGGCGCTATCGCGCTTCGCCCATGCGCGGCGCGCGGACATCGGCTCGGTGGAAATCAATCCGCTGCTGGCGCTGCCCGAAGGCCAGGGCGCGCTGGCGCTGGACGCGGTGGTGATACCGAGCGGCGGCTAAGGTCCCCAGCCGCAGCGCTGCGAGCGCCGGATGGCCTTCACCAGTTCTCCCAGCTCGGCCGAGGTGCGGACGGTCACCCCGGCTTCGCCCGCGGGAACGGCGGGAATATTTCTTCCTTTCTGGAAATTCAATCCAGCACCGTCCTGCCCACATTCCAATGCAGCGGCTTGGCTCCCGCCACGGGCGCCTGCCAGACCGAGATACCCGTATTGAAGAGGCTGCCCAGGTAGGCGGTGCGCAGATCCGGCCCGCCGAACGCGATGCTGGAGATATTGCGCAAGCCGTAATGCTTGCCCGTGCTGATTTCCTCGAAGCCGAACGCGTTGGCGGCAAACGCCTGTTCCGCGGCGTCGATGGCGCTGTCCGCGCAATCTTCGATGTGCACGGTGCAGCGGCCGTGCCGGTCCACCTGCAGCACGCGGTTGCTGACGACGCTGGTCAGCCAGATGCCGCCCTCTTCGTCGAATTCCAGCCCGTCCGGCCAAGTGCCGCGCCCGAACTCGCACACCAGCTCGCGGGCGCCCAGGGCCGCCCCCGGCCGGATCTCGAAGCGCGACATGCGGCGGGCGATGGTCTCGTTCACGTACAGCCAGCGGCCGGTGGGATCCACCCGCAGTTCGTTGCTGAAGCCCAGCCCGCGCGCCAAGATCTCGACGCGGCGGCTGCCGGGGCGCATCACCCCTATCATGGCGTCGGCGTTTTCCGTATGGAAAGCCCGGCTGCGCGGTTCCAACTGCGTGCACAGCGACAGCCAGACGTTGCCATGCTCGTCCGGAAACAGGAAGTTCAGCGGCGAGCGCGGCAGCCCCTGCTCTTCCGTCAGGAAGGGTTCGAGCTGGCCGGGCGCCACCAGCCGCCATGCGCCGCCGCGCGGGCCGACGTTGGCGATGAGAAAGCTGCCGTCGGGCAGCAGCGCGATGCCGTTGGCCACGAACTCGTCCGCGGGCCACGCCACGGCCGGCTGGTCGCCCGGATCCCGGTCCACGCGGACCACGCCGCGCAAGCGGTCGCAGGCATACAGGCGCCCGTCGGCCAGCGCGATGACCGATTCGGGCCGGTTCAGATGCGTGCCGATGAGCGGCAGGGGCTGCTGCAGGACTGTCATGTCGCTGGAATCTCCATGTGTACGCGGGCTTGCGGGTCGGTGCGATACGGGACGCGCGCCCTATTCGATCTGGACGCGGGAATTGCGCACGATGCCGCCCCAGCGCTGGTATTCGCTCTGCAGGAACGCGCGGTATTCCTCGATCTTCATGATCTGCGGCACGATGTACTGCGTGCGGAGATTGTCCTGGACGGCAGGGTCGCGCATCACGTTGCCCAGTTCCTCGTTCAGGCGCGCCAGGATGGGCGCCGGGATGTTGGCGGGCCCCAGCAGTCCCACCGCGCTGCGCAGGTCCAGGTCCATCCCCTGCTCCTTCAGCGTGGGCAGGTCGGGCAGGGTGGCATAGCGCTCGGGCGAGCCCAGGCCCAGCATCCGGATCTTGCCGTCCTGCACGTAGCCGTCCGTGATCTGCATGGGCAGGATGGCCGCGTCCACCTGCCCGGACGCCAGCCCCAGCAGCTCCGGCGCGGTTCCCTGGTAGGGCACGTGCAGCATGTCCAGGCCGTTCTGGGCCTTGAAGTTCTCCATCACCAATTGCGCCGTGCTGCCTATGCCCCAGGTACCGTAGCTGTACTTGTGCGGAGACTTGCGGACCAGTTCCAGGAATTCCTGCGCATTGCGCGCCGGGATGGACGGATGCACGGCCAGGCCGAACTGGAAGTAGCCGATGGGCGCCACCGGCGAGAAATCCCGCAGCGCGTCGTACGGAGACTGCCTGTACAACTGCGGAAAGATGAAGTGCGAATCGGCCGTGGCATACACCACGGTATAGCCGTCGGGCTTGCTGCGCGCCGCCTGGGCGCTGCCTATCGTGCCGGTGGCGCCGCCGCCGCCCGCGGCCCAGGGCACGATGAACGTCAAGGGATGAGAAGGGAAACTGCCGGCGCCGGCAGTGCTGGCCCGGGCGGCGCCGGCTGCCAGCGAACCGGCGAGCGGGCCGGCCATCCAGGGCGCCAGGGCCAGGCCGCGCACGACCCGGCGCCGCGCCTCCATGAATGCGCGATGTGTCATGTCTCTCTCCATGCCCCGCATGGCTTGCGGGATTCTTATGGCGGAAGAGGCGCGAGGCCGAACATGGGCGAGCCGCTACCGTGGCAGCAATAATCGCGCAATTCCCGGCGGGGATGGCATCGTAAATTCTCGGGCCGCCATGGCAAACGGCGATGGCTGGCCGGCGCTCGGGCGGCAGCGGTCTTCTGGCCCGGCTGGGCGCCAGCCGTGGCGGCTAATCCCGGGGCGCGCGCAGGATGCCCTCGATGCGCGCGGCCTTGTCCGCGTCTATCCCGCCCGCCGCAAGCGCCAGCGACACGCTGCGCAGGCACAGCTCGCGGTAGAGCCGGGCGGTGTCGCCGTCCAGCTCGGCCAAAGCGGCCACGTGCTTCTCGACGGTGCCGGCATCGCCTCGCGACACGGGGCCGGGCATGCCCTTGGCCAGCCCGGCGGCTTCGATGGAGGCCAGCGTGCCGCGCACCATGGGCAGCAGCGCGGGCAGGGCCTGCGCCTCGCCGGCGCCCCATGACTGCCAGATGCGCACCGCCTCGCCCAGCACCACGTTGATGTATTGCGAGGCATACCCCGCCGCCGCATGGTAGCGGGCCCGCGCGCCCGGCGGCAGTTGGTTGGCGGCGCAGCCCAGGCGTTCGACCAGCGCCAGCAGGATATCGCTGAGCCCGCCCTGCGCTTCTATGGTGATGGTGGAACCGGGCAGCGACTTGGCGGCCGCCGCCGGGTCGGCGAACGTCTGCATGGGATGGAAGCCCCCGACCATGGCGCCGTCGGCCGCGGCCTTGGCCAATACCGAGACTTCCGTGGCCCCGCTGCAATGCACCACGCCCTGGCCCGCCCGCCAGCGGATCGCGTCCGCGACGGATTGGATGGCCGCATCGGGCGTGGTGATGAACACCAGGTCGCATTCATCGGCGAGCTGCTGCGCCGGATACTGGGCGCAATGCGCGATGGGCGCCGCGAACTCGGCCGCCCGCGCGGCGCCGCGGCTGGCGACGGCATGCACCCGGCAGCCGGCCGCATCCAGGCTCCAGGCCAGGGCCCGGCCCAGGCGGCCCGCGCCGATGAAACCGATCTTGAGTTCCGGAATGGAGTTGCGTGTCTGGGGCATGGAGGGCTCGACAGGGTCCGACAAGACGTCAGCCCGAAGGTTAACGCCTGTGCCCGCACAGACCCTTTTTATTTTTTCCAGGCGCCATCGCCCCGTGCGAAGGCGGTAAAAAACAAACGCCCCTGGTTTCAAGCCAGGGGCGCTTGCGTGCGGCGTAGTGGATGCCGCCTACTTCGTGCCGCTTACTTCAGCAGCAGCGCGTTCAGGCGCTTCACGAAGGCCGCCGGATCGGCGATCTGCGCGCCTTCGGCCAGCAGGGCCTGGTCCAGCAGCAGGCGCGCCCACTGGTCGAACTCGCCGTCCTCGGCCGCGCGGATGCGGGCCAGCAGCGGGTGCTCGGGGTTGATCTCGAGCACGGGCTTCACGTTCGGGGCTTCCTGGCCGGCCGCCTTCAGCATGCGCAGCAGGTGCGGGCTCAGTTCGTTCTGCCCCACCACCACGCAAGCCGGCGAATCCACCAGGCGCAGCGTCACCCGCACTTCCTTGACCTGGTCTTCCAGCGTCTTCTGCAGGCGCTCGACCAGCGGCTTGAAGTCCTCGGCCACTTCGGCCTGGTGCTTCTTTTCTTCCTCGTCGGCCAGCTCGGCCAGGTCCAGGCCGCCCTTGGCCACCGACACCAGCGACTTGCCGTCGAATTCGCGCAGGTAGGACAGCATCCATTCGTCCACGCGGTCCGACAGCAGCAGCACTTCGATGCCCTTCTTGCGGAAGATCTCCAGGTGCGGGCTGTTGCTGGCCGCGGCGAAGGTGTCCGCCGTCACGTAGTAGATCTTGTCCTGGCCGTCCTTCATGCGCGACACATAGTCGGCGAAGGACACGGTCTGGGCCTGGTCGCCGGTATTCGTGGACGCGAAGCGCATCAGCTTGGCGATGCGCTCCAGGTTGGCGTGGTCTTCGCCCGCGCCTTCCTTCAGCACCTGGCCGAATTCCGACCAGAACGTGGCGTAGTCTTCCTTCCTGTTCTCGGCCAGGTCTTCCAGCAGCGACAGGATGCGCTTGGCCGAGCCTTCGCGGATCGCGCGCACGTCGCGGCTTTCCTGCAGGATTTCGCGCGACACGTTCAGCGGCAGGTCCGCCGAATCGATCACGCCGCGCACGAAGCGCAGGTAGGACGGCAGCAGTTGGTCGGCATCGTCCATGATGAAGACGCGCTTCACGTACAGCTTCACGCCGCGGCGGCCGTCGCGGTCCCAGAGGTCCATCGGCGCGTGCTTGGGGATGTACAGCAACTGCGTGTATTCGCTGCGGCCTTCCACGCGGTTGTGGGTCCACGCCAGCGGATCGTCGTAGTCGTGCGACACCGTCTTGTAGAACTCGCGGTACTGCTCTTCGGAAACGTCGGACTTGCTGCGGGCCCACAGCGCGTTCGCCTGGTTCACCGTTTCCAGTTCTTCCGTCTTGACCTGCTCGCCCTTTTCCTGGTCCCACTCTTCCTTGGCCATGCGGATGGGCAAGGAGATGTGGTCGGAATAGCGGCGCAGGATCTCGCGCAGCTTCCAGCCGTTGAGCAATTCGTCTTCGTCGGCGCGCAGGTGCAGGGTCACGTCGGTGCCGCGCGCGGCCTTTTCGGCCGCGGCGATCGTGAATTCGCCCTGGCCGTCCGATTCCCACTGGATCGCGTCCGCGGCGCCGGCGCGGCGGCTCAGCACCGTCACCTTGTCCGCCACGATGAACGAGGAATAGAAACCGACGCCGAACTGGCCGATCAGTTGCGCATCCTTCTGCTTGTCGCCCGTCAGTTGCGAGAAGAATTCGCGGGTGCCGGAACGGGCGATGGTGCCCAGGTTGGCCACCGCCTCTTCGCGCGACAGGCCGATGCCGTTGTCGGAGATCGTGATCGTGCGGGCGGCCTTGTCGTAGCTGACGGTGATCGCCAATTCGCCGTTGCCTTCCAGCAGTTCGGGGCGGTCGATGGCCTCGAAGCGCAGCTTGTCGCAGGCGTCCGATGCGTTCGACACCAGCTCGCGCAGGAAGATTTCCTTGTTGCTGTACAGCGAATGGATCATCAGGTGCAGCAGTTGCTTCACCTCGGCCTGGAATCCCAGGGTTTCGGACGTGGAAGGCGTGGCGGTTTGGCTCATAGTTCTACGTGGCTAGGAAAATAAATTAGGGACAGTTTTTGGTCGCCGGGGCGTTCCGCCCGCGCGGCAGCCGGGAAACCCTACTGATGTGGGGGCCAATCGCGCGCTTTCAAGACCCGGCCGATATTCCGCCGGCCCGATGCCCCCCCGAATTCCGTGCCGCCACCTGGGAGCCGCCTTCGATCGGGAACGCCCCGCCTCAGAAGAGCGAGAAGACCTTGCGGTAGCGCGTCTTGGCTTCCAGTACGGTCTCGCTCTGCGGCGCCGCCAGCTTGCCGTCCCGGATCAGCTTGCGGATATCGGCGGTGGTGATCTGCCGCGTCTCTTGCGAGCGCAGCAGGAAGTCCGCCGCGGCGCGGTCCAGAATCTGGTAGATCGGGTGGAAGACCAGTTGCGAGGGGCCCAGCTCATCGAGGTAATAGAGCGTCTCGCCCTTCTGCCAGACCGTGCCGAAGTCGTGATAAACCACGCCGCGCTTTTTCCATTCCCCATCCGGCGCGCCCTCCAGCCGGTTGATCAGCGTAGAGCGGGAAATCAGCTCGCCGCCGCCGCCCCGCGAGGTGCGCGCCCAGGCTTCCCGAGCCAGCAGGAACAGCACCTGCCTGCCGTCCGTATGCACGTACGGCGACAGCGCGGTGTACGCGCCCGAGGCGTAGGGATCGTCGCCGGCCCGTTCCACCTGCCGCGTCTGCGTGTTGTAGAAATACATGCCGTCCTTGCCGCTGAACAGCGCCTGGTACACATGCCGGCCGTGCTCGCTCCGCAGCCGGTACGGCGCATGCGCCGCGTCGAAGGGCTGCGCGCCCACGTACACCATGCCGTCGCGCGGGTCGTAGAGATAGGGCTGGCGGTACAGGTCGCCCACCGTAAAGGCATACAGCGCGGGATCGTCCGACAGCGGCAGCAACTGCTCGTGGAAATAGACGCCGCGGCCATCGGCGAAGAAGTCGTCGCTGGGCCGCACATCGCCGTCCCTGCCCGCGGGCAGGCGGCGCAGCGAGGCCGGATCCGCCCGCGCCATTTCACGGCCCCGGTAGAACACGCGCGCCCCATCGGTGGCCAGGTCGCGGTCCAGCAGCGGCCGGTAGGGCCGGGCGCTGGCCGGCAGGGCCGTGAACGGATACAGGTAGGTCTGCGGCTTGGGGCCGGCGTCCGCCTGGAACAGGATCTTCTGCCAAAACTCGTCCAGCCCGCCCAGCTCCTGGTTGAGCACGCTGTGCAGCGAACAGAAATATGTGACGGTGCCGTCGGCGAAATAGCTGTTGCCCAGATAGCGCGCCGACGCCGGCTTCATATCCGGCAGGATCCGGTTGCCGCAATACACATTGCGCCGATCCCTGGCCGCCTGCCTGCCGTCGAAAGCCCCGGTATCGAACGCCTCGAAACTGGCCGGGTCGGCGTCCTCCAGGCGGTAATAGCCGTTGCTGGGAACGGCGGCATACACACCGCCCTGATAGCGCTTGTAGATGCTGTTGCCGTAGGACTGCCCGCGATCGACAGCCGCGAAATCGTCGCCGCCCATCAGCCAGAACAGCAGGCACAGCAGCAGCGCGGAGAAGACCAGGACCAGCGTGATCACCATCCATTTGGCGCGTTTTTGCATGGCGTGGGGGCCGGCGGGCCCGTTGTTGGCGACACGGGATTCTAACTAGCGCCCGGCCGCCGCCGGGGCGCCGCCTGGGACGCGCGGGGCCTTCCCCGCTAAAATCCCGCACTTTCCTCCCGTATCCCGCCCCGGCCGGCCCTCCGCCATGCAACCCGCCTCCCTAGCCCAACCCGCGCCCCACGGCGCCTCCGACGCCGACGAACCCAGCCACGACCTGGTCTACGGCCCCCACGACCGCCCCGCTCCCCTGGTCGCCTTCGTCGCCGCCCTGCAGCACCTGCTGGCCATCCTGGTCCCCATCGTCACCCCCGGGCTGCTGATCTGCCAGGCCCTGGACGTCAGCAGCCGCGACACCACCCTGATCGTGTCCATGTCGCTGGTCATCTCCGGCATCGCCACCTACGTCCAGTGCAAGCGCTTCGGCCCGCTGGGCGCCGGCCTGCTCATCGTGCAGGGCACCAGCTTCAACTTCGTCGGCCCGCTGATCGCCGGCGGATCCGTCATGGTCAAGCAGGGCACCCCGGTAGAGGCCGTCATGGCGGCGATCTTCGGCGTCGTCATTGCCGGATCCTTCGTCGAGATGGGCATCAGCCGCATCCTGCCCTTCGTCAAGCGCCTGATCACCCCGTTGGTCACCGGCATCGTGGTGCTGCTGATCGGCCTGACCCTGATCAAGGTCGGCCTCATCAGCATGGGCGGCGGCTACAGCGCCATGGGCAACGGCACCTTCGCCAGCGCCGAGAACCTGACCCTGTCCGGCCTGGTGCTGGGCACCATCATCCTGCTGAACCGGGTTCCGGTCGTGTGGGTCCGCAGCACCGCGCTCGTCCTCGCCCTGGCCGTCGGCTACATCGCCGCCGCCTACATGGGCCGCCTGGACTTCACCGGCGCCCGCGAAGCCGCCCTGTTCCAGATCCCCACCCCGCTGCACTTCGGCCTGGGCTTCTCGTGGTCGCTGTTCGTGCCCATGCTGATCATCTACCTGGTCACCTCGCTGGAAGCCATCGGCGACGTCACCGCCACCAGCAAGGTCTCCAAGGAGCCGGTCGAAGGCCCCCTGTGGATGCAGCGCATCAAGGGCGGCGTCCTGGTCAACGGCGCCAACTCCCTGCTGGCCGGCGTGTTCAACACCTTCCCCAGCTCGGTCTTCGCGCAGAACAACGGCGTCATCCAGTTGACCGGCATCGCCAGCCGCCACGTGGGCGTCTGGATCGCCGGCATGCTGATCCTGCTGGGCCTGTTCCCCGCGGTGGCCGGCATCCTGCAAGCCGTGCCCGAACCCGTGCTGGGCGGCGCCGCCATGGTCATGTTCGGCGCCGTGGCCGCGTCCGGCATCAACATCCTGGCCGGCATCCACCTGGACCGCCGCGCGCTCCTCATCATCGCCGTCTCCCTGGCCCTGGGCCTGGGCGTCTCGCAAGTGCCGGAAATCCTCTCGCACCTGCCCCACGCCGTGAAGAACGTGCTGGAATCCGGCGTGGCCACCGGCGGCATCTGCGCGCTGGTCATGAACTGGTTCCTGCCGGAGAAGAAGTAAGCGCAAGGGTCAGGCGACGATCAGGCAGGGAGCGCCCGCCCCTTGCCTGACATTTTTTCCCAGACCGCATATAATCGCCGTCTTCGCTTCTCCCGCGACCGTCACCACGACGCGTCCGCGACCAGCCTGCCCGGGTGGTGAAATTGGTAGACGCAGGGGACTCAAAATCCCCCGCCGCAAGGCGTGCCGGTTCGATTCCGGCCCCGGGCACCATCTGGCCTTCCCATCAAGGCCCATAGCCAACAATTTCGCTTTTACATCAGCGAGTTAGCGCTAGAAAAAATTCCCAGCGAGTCCCATAGATTCCCGCTGGGGTACACCGAAGCCCGCGTTTCTGGGTTCCCTGGCGTGTACCCAAAATGCTCTCTGAAATCCCCGGGGTACACCCTCTTTTGGAGAGCATATGAAGCTAACTGCGAAACATTGTTCGGCGGCCTCGATCCCGCCCGGCAAAAAAGAAACCCTTCTGAGCGACGGCGGCGGCCTCTACCTGCGGCTAAGGCTACGCTCCAACGGAACAACCGTCAGCCGGGATTGGCTCTTCCGATTCACAGCGCCGGGCGGCCGTAAGGGCAAGCTCAGCCTAGGGCGGCTGGCAGACGTACCCTTGGCGTTGGCACGTGAGCGTGCAGGAGAGCAGCGACAACTGCTGTCGGCTAAGGTCGATCCGGCGATCCACCGCATTGAACAGGTCGCGGTGGCGAAACGCCGCTCCTTCGACACGCTGGAGACCGTTGCGCGGGCCTGGCACAAGGAGGCAGCTCTGCTGGGGAGATGGTCAGTGGGATACGAGCGCAAGGTCCTTCGGATGATCGAGCTTCACCTCCTCCCGAAGTTGGGCGCGCGCCCTTTGCACCTCGTCTCCCCCCCAGAGGTTCACAGCCTGCTTATGACCGTTGCTGTCGAAACGCGAGAGACCGCAGGAGAGCTTCGCACACACGTCAAGCGAATTTACGCATTTGCCGTGCGTAACGAGATGATCACGCCTGCGGCAAATTTCATGGCGGCGACAAAGATGGACTTGCCCGTTTACCGGGCGAAGAATTTCGCTGCGATATTGAACCCCGATGCCGTGGGGCAGTTACTCCGTGACCTCAAAGAGTACCGGGGAAACTTCATCACCAAATGCCTGTTGGAGATCATGCCGCTTGTTTTCCAGCGCCCTGGCCAAGTGCGTAGGATGAGCTGGGACCAAGTCGATTTTGAAGCGGGTGTGTGGACGTGTCCGGCTCAGATCATGAAGCTACGGCGCGTGGACAAAGAACACGAGCAGACGCCAGATCACGTAGTTCCGTTGTCGAAGCAGGCGCTCGAAATCCTACGCAGCTTGCATCAAGTCACGGGGCCGTCTGGGTTCGTGTTCAAACCCGCCGCGCGGCGTAGCGATGTGACCCGAACAATATCCGAAAACACCGTTAACTCCGCCCTGAGAGCTCTGGGTTACGACACTCAGAAAGACATTACGGGACATGGCTTCAGAGCTATGGCGCGCACGCTGCTGGTTGAGCGATTGGGATGGAACAAGGACGTGGTAGAAAGACACCTTGCCCACAAGACGCAAGAAGAACTAGGTACAAGTTATGATCGCACGCAGTTTCTGGCGCAAAGATTGGAGATGGTCCAGGCTTGGGCTGACTACCTTGACAGTCTGAGAGACGGGCGAACGGCGCCCGGGCTTCGATTAGTAGCGTGATGGCACCAGCTTCTGTGCTACAAGATCCTTGCCCCGGTAGTCTACTTGATCCGTTAGTGCGGTGCCGGTGCAGCTCACCCACTAGGAAATGGACCAGATGACTGTTGTGACACTGGGCGAGTCAGAGCACACGGAGAACCGAGAGGGGTCGGCGCGAGTGGACATATCGGCTGGACTTGGCGCTCCCGAGGTCCTACCTGGCGCCCCCCTCTTGGATTAAAAAGCACTTCAGCGGATTGCTGCGGGCTTGGAAGTGGCGGGGCGCTAAGGCTCAAGGCTTCCAGCCGAGGTGGAGTCCACCTCACAGTGGCCGATAATCCACCATTCTTAGCGGTCCACCACAACGCTTTTGCAGCGTCGGGGCGTACCCGAAGCTCAGCCCGTGTCAATGACTTCGACTATATCGAAGCGTTCTACAACTGAACCGCCACTACAGCCATCTTGGCTGCAATGGCCTCAAAACGTTTAAATGTGCGCGGGCTTAAGCCTTGCGTTTTTCTACGGCACCAAGCGCAGCCCAAGAAGCTTAGGTAGGTATCAACGGAACCGACAGCTGCTCACGGCGTCAAGAGAGATGAGTGGGACTTGACGGGTTAGAGCTGATTATTCACGACTTCCATCGAGGGCTTGAAACCCGCTTCATCGCACGATTTAGCCAACTCTGACAAACGCCTCCAGTCTCTTTCAAGTCCGATCTTCATGAAGCCGGAGATCGTACTTGCCCGAATAACCAGCGCTCTCTGCGCCTCGGTTGCAATTTCAGGCAAGCCGGACCATCTGGACAAGTCAGCCCAATATCCCGACTCGCAGAGTGCCAACACTCGACGCTGAAGGGCGATCATGTCGTCTTGCTTTCCTTGCTTGCGAGCTTCGGTTTGCTGATAGCGAGCTTCGGCACGCGAAACAAGCCACGTAGAATCAGGCGCCGGCTCCGGACTCGAATCGCGTGCACGCTCCCAGCATGCGTCTTTCTTGGCCCACTCACCCGCATTCGTGGCTCCCGCTGGTAGCGTGAGAATCACGGTCTGAGCACGCACCGCCGACGCTCTCATTGCCTCCTCAAGTTCCGATGAGATCGCTTGCGCATTCCAGAGTGCGTCCCAATCCGGCTCTCGCCCCGAGCGGCGAGCTCCGTGGACCAACATTGCAAGCCCGTATGCGACGATCTGTGCGCGGTAGTCCCCCCGATACCAGTCGCTTCGAGCAGCTGAAACCATGGCCTCAAGTTTCTTCCATAACAGAGCGACGGCAACAATGCGCTGGTAATAGCCGTCCCCGTACTGAGGACTGACTTCAGCCCAATACTCAGCCGAGGTTTTCTCGGAGGTCTTCGGTTCAAAGTGGGACGCAAACTTGACGAAGTTCTTCTGTACCCCCTGGCTGGCCCACTGCGGCTTCTCACTGAGGACGCTGTCGAACTTTGCCAGGTCGGTCTTGTTGATGACCTGTCCGGCCGGATACTCGAGATCGAAGTTCTGCTTCTTCTTCTCCGAGAGGTAGAGTCGCTCGTTCTGGTATTGCCCTCGCGCACGCTCATAGAACCACTTGCTTCGAATACGTGTTGCCTCGCTCGAGGGAACAGCCAATCTTCGCGAGATTTCCTCAATCTTTCTGTGCAATGGATGGTTGGCAAAAAAGTCTGCGACGGCAACCTTGTTCTGCGTGTTTGCGTACTCCGCAATCTTTGGAATGAGATCGTCGGCACCTGCCGCCTCCACGACGGTCAGCTTCATAGCGACGTTCACACCCTCCAGTGACAGGCGGTCCTTCTTCCGCGCGTTGAGAATACTGGCTGTCGTCTGACCGCCATTGACGATCTGTAGATCGACGAGGCTCGATATGAACGATCTCCCATTGATGACGCCTACCTCCACAGAGGCCGCGGTTGCGGCGATGCCGTTGTTGAATGCAAGGAAGAGGTGCGGAGAGTCCTGAATCGTGCGCCGAATGCCCTTGTTGACCCCACCCTTCATTCCCAAGAACGAACGCACGTTCCCCTCAAGTACACGACTACCGTAACGCTCAAAGATGTCGGCGAGCAGTGACGCTGGAACTATGCACAGATAGGATTGAATACTTTCGGACCCAGAAGCTCGCATGCATTCAATTCCGCTCGCACCGAAGTCGGAAATGCTCACCGTCACAACTTCACGCTCGCGATCGGACTCGTATACTGAGCGGAGTCGACAGAGATCCCAGACATGCTGCTCTATCGCAATGCCGCCGATAGGCTGAAGAATTCTCTCCTTGAATTTCGTGCTCAGGGGCTGGTTCGATATAACGTGAAGGCGAACTCTCGAAATGCGAGCCTTCGACTTCTGCATCAGATGAGCGATTTCGTATGCGCCGTTTGACTCGACGATTCTTTCGCATAGCGACTCGTTCAAAGCCTCTTCAGCAAACGTCTGGAGATATGCAGAGAGCTGATTCACGGCCGCCGTTGTGAGCGTTTGGGGTTCTTCGTCGTCAAACCATCGCCCAACGACCAGACCCACGCTCCCGTCTGCCTCGTCGAAGGCGGTGAAGCCATGGATACGGAACTGCTGCCGTCCCCGAGTCGCCGACCCAGAGAACTCAGCAGAAACGAACTCTCCAAACGCTGGGTCATCGCCCAGTCTATCGGCAATCTCATGTACGAACGCGAGTACGTCCACCAGATGATCCGAGGCGGCTCGTCTCGCCACCATCTGGTTCAATTCCAAGTAGAACTCTAGGTCAGTCATGCTGCCGGGAACTCCACTCGGTATCCGCCGAGCGCAGCGATGTCAAGTTCGTAGGTCGCGCTGGTGATAGCCGATACGACGTCCGAAGGTACAAGTCTGGGAAATCCGGCTGTGACTGCAAACGAATCTTCTCGCACCGCAGCGAACCAATCCTCGCCATAGCGCCGTTGATCGACGTACCCGGCGGCAAGCAATCGTTCTCTGAATGTCGACAGCGACGCGGGTTCCGCGGCGATACGCGCTTCCAGCCGATCCACGAGGGAGTTGAGACAAACCGCCTCCGTGAAATCGGCGACAGATGTACCGAGAGTAATCAAGGTAAGTGTCAATGGTACAGGTGCAGCCAACTGACGAAGAGATGAAATGCCTACTGACCTAGCTCCTGGGTTAATCGCCTTGACCTCTATCGACCTGTCGGCGAGACAGAAGTCCTGATCCGCGCTGAGCGGCCCTACCCAAGACTCAACGAGCTCTCCGATGGAGGCAGTCTGCGCCACGAGCAACCGCTCCAGGACAAGAAGCTCTCCCACGAGACCTCGAATCTTGTGCTTCGGAAGTAGCCCGTCGTCCGATCCGGAGAAGAGTCGTTCCCACAAGCGAAGCCGCTCCACGAAGAGTGCAACCACAGCGTCTTCAGCCTTCACCAACGACGCAGAGTCCGCAAGATCTTGGCACAGCCGACCGAAGACGGACTCCAACCCCCTGCGCTTCAAGCGGAGAACTAGCAACCACGCTCCATCCGCTCGTTGGCGACGAAAGTAGTCGAATGCATCCGACTCCAGAACGATTGCAGGGGGTCGACTCGACACTCCGAGGCCGAGAATTGCATGCAATCCGTCGTCGAGCCCCGCATAGATATCATGAGCCTGCTTCTCGTCTAGCCTAATGAGTCGAAACGCATCAGCTTCAATAGGATGAGTCTCGGCCTTTCTAGCCTCTTCCTCCCAGATGGTCTCAATCCTCGTCGTCATCGTTCTCATCTGCCTCCAGCAGTCCGGCCTCGCGCAGCGCAACCTTGTTCAAGGTGTAGTAGACGGGTTTCTCGACCCCGTCGAAGTTGGGAAACGAAATGGAGATCGCCACAAGCGAGCGTGGGTCGATCTCGGCAGCAGAGAACATCTCCTTGAGCTTGTCCTTCTTCGGCTTGCCGGAGTCATCATCCTTGCCGGGCTTGGGATCTCCTGGTTCGATCACATGAATAGTTAGGAGGGGTCTTGTGCGGTATCGCCGGTAGAAGTAGCCTGGCACGGTTGCGCCAAGCTTCTTGTCTCGCATGCGTTCCCCCTCCCAATCCTGTTCTGCCTGCCGTTTCATCTCGGGCGTAAACCCGACCAGTTCATCGGACACGTCGCCGACTCGCTGCTTATTCAGGCGAAGGAATCCGACGTTCTTCCTGGTTCGCTCGAATTGACGCATTCGCGGCCGAACCTTGACAGCAGCTGTTCCGTCTGCGGTGACAACGAAGTCTTCCAGGGTGGCACCGGTGCCTTGAGGCATGCAAACGTCCCACATATCGAGCTCCTTCACCGAATTTCCCGAGATGAAGTCGATGAGCGGGCGAGATTTGCTCGCGGCATCTCTCATGAACGGCGTATTGATTTCCAGGATATCCAGTCCATTCAGGAACCGCGAGATTTGAGCTTTTTCGATCCCGCCCCAGAACAGACGATTTCCCTTGAGAGTCGCAGTTGACAAGCGCTCAACGAAATCTTTGACCCGAGCCAAGTTCATGTCGTTGCGATCCGCGCTGTCCGGAAGCAGAGGGGTCTCTGCGCCGAAACTGCTGTACGACACGGCCACCCGGACTTCGTTGGCGTTCCGCATCTTGTTAAGAGCCGTCACGATCAGTGCATCGGGGTGCGAGCGAATGCGCATGCCGAATCGACGCGGAGGCTGTCGCTGGGCATGCATTCGAGTGATGTCCCGCCGGAGCTCCGTGACAACCTCGGCAAGGTGCGAGTACCAGCCCTTCGCGTCCGGATCCACCCAGATGCGACAAAGGTCATCGTAACCAGGTCGATAGCCGAACCACCGCCCCATCTGCAGCAGCGTGTCGTAGGCCTTGGAGTTTCGATAGAAGTAGCTGACGCACAGCCCCTCGAGAGTGAGCCCTCGAGACAATGTCAGGCCACCGACCGCGACGACGCGTCGTCCATAGCGAGATTTTTCGTAGAGAGAGTAATTTAGCCGGTCCGATTCATCTGACTTCTGATTGACTGTGATGACCTTCACCGAGGAGATGGCTTCATACAGCATGCGCCGTAGCTCATTCCACTCCAGGCCGACATCCGCGTAGTGTTCGAGCCACAGCTCGTGCAGGCGAACGAGGCTTGCATGATTTGACCAAACAGCATCGCTCGCCAGGTATTGCTTAATGTCTTCGGAAAGCACGTACAGCTCGTTATTGAGAAGCGTGGCTATGCGTGCTTGTACGTCAGTAAACCTTGAAGCGTTGACCAGCATCGACCGATGCCGCAATGGCTCCTTCCGATGATCCCGCACAGCGCAGGACAAAAGAAAGACCCCGAGCGCATCCTTCAGCGACTCCGGCAGGCCGGCTACCTGATGATCCTTCTTGTGCGTATACGGCAGCAGCTTCTCGGCGTCCTGGATGTTGCGGACGGCATCTCCATGCGACGCGTCATCTCCAAAGTAGCTCATTACGCCCAAATAGCTGCTCGGCGTCTCGAGTGAGTAGACGAAGTTTGCTGGAAACAGATCCTTGTCGATATCCGGATTGATCAGTACGTTCGCGAAAGGAGTTGCCGTATACGCGACGTAGGATGCCCTCGAGAAGCGCTCAAGTAGCTCGCGGATTAGCCTGTTGATCGCTGCGGGCTCCTCATCCTTGCGACCATTGACCGAAGCGTTGTCCGCTTCGTCGTCGACCACGAGAAGCGGCAGGTCCAGCTGCTTGACGCCCTTCTTCATCTGCGAGTCCAGAAACTCGATAAGATTCGAAAGCGGAGACACGTTCTTCTTCATGACAAGAAGCACGGGCTCGCTGATGTTCCCCAGCGGGATACCGCCAAGGGCTTCTTGATTGGCCTTCAGAAAATCAGAGTCGATCGAGGTGAGGACATTTGGCCTCTTCGTCGAGAACCGGCCAGCGCCGATCGGCGTATCCGAGCGGTCCTTGGTCAGAAGCTTGCGGCTGTCGCGGCCGACGAACCCCTCGTCCAGCCGCTCCTGAGACTGCGCACGCAGATCCTCTATCATTCCGGTCAGAAGCACGATGATCTTGTACCCAGCATCGCCGGCTTTGCTGATGAGCCCGCAATAGCTCGCGGTCTTGCCGGACTGGACATCACCCATCACGAGCCCCTTGGATATCCAAGGACCGGGCTCCAGGGGATTGCCACACTCGGTAAGGATGTTCTCCGTGTCCTGATCAAGAACCCGAATGACCTCATTTCCGAAGTTCTTGGTGCGCAATTGCTTGACGTATGCATCCCAGTAGTGCCAAGGGATAGAGGCCTTCACATCCTGCACCCATGGAGCGATGTCCCCGCCGTGCAGCCCTTGACCCACGGAATGACTCACGCCCATGGATGACTCAAGCTGCCTCTTCACTCCTTGAATCGTCGCATCGTCGATGTCAGGCGACCAAGCCCGGAGCATGGCAAGCACCTTGGCTAGCAATTCGTCTGTCAGATCGTTGTCGCCAATAAGGCCAACTGCGGTGACGTACGGGTCGATTTTCACGGCTGAACCTTCTGAATGATCCTGGCGCGAAGGCCAGGGTGACGGATGAACGGATCGGTATCAAGGATCGCTGAAAGCGCGATCCCGGTTGACTCTTGAAGGCACGACGCAAGTTTCACCAGTGACTCGAGCGCATCGTCGTCGCCTAGACTCCGTCTATCCGAGCACATGTCGGCGTAGATGCCATCAAGCGGAAGCGCAGACGAGATCAGATCGAGAAGCACGTCCAGCTGACGTCGCTGACCATCATCCATTTCGCTGGCAAGCGCAACGAGCGCCGGATGATCCCGATTAACGTCATACCGAAACCTTCCATGGCCCGGCTCGGAGCGGTTCCAAACGGAGACGTAGGCGGCAGCGCCGGTGCGGCGTCCAGGATAGGTGATAGTCCTCTTGCTGGTCTCGGCAAAATGCGGGATAAGCGCAGTCAGACGATTCCGGATGAACTCGGGGGGCTGCGCGGCGGATTTCTTGATATCAAGCGACCAAAGATCGTCGAATGTGTTCGGAATGTCGACCTGGACACGCGTCAGCTTGAAGAATTCCTGCTTCGGAACGAGGCGGAACCACGTGCCCCAAATCACCAAGCGCCGATTACGATAGATATAGAAGCCTTGCGTTCCTCGAAGGCCCTCCAGGCCTCCGGCAGTCTCAATGTCGTCCTGAGACAGATGCGAGACCGGTGGCAGGACATGTGGCGTCACGCACACTTGCCCACGCTCGTGGCGAATGATCTGCCCTTCGAGCGGCTGTCGGTAACTATTTCCGCGAATGAACGGATCACGGGAAGGCAGCGCTAGGCCATTCAGTTTGATCGAGATCGGCGACGCTCCATCTTCCTTATAGGTGAAGCGGTGAAACACTAGAGCAAGGTGCTCGCGCAGCCCTGAGAACTTCGTCGTAAATTCCCGCGCCAGATTAGTCGAACCCGCCGTCAGTCGATCAAAGTCCTGCCATACGACCAAGGTGCCGCTGTCCATATCGTCGAGCCGGCTGAACATCGGCAACTTCTGAAGGGCCTCCGATGGCGGAACCACCACTAGCCAACGCCCCGAATCTTGAACGACGTCAAGGTCCCAGCGCCGCGCGGAAAGATGCCCCCCCTGCTTACTGATCACGGTGAGCACTCGGCACTGTGACAGGGAAGCTGTCTTGAGGCCGAGACCGAACCGGCCCAAGTCTTTCGGATGACGACGATCCACCGGGTTTCTGCTGCCGTGGCGCATCGCCTGGGTCAGCTCGGCAGCGCTCATGCCACGACCATCATCCAGCATCGCGACATAAGGCTCCCCTGTCGCGTCGTACTCAATCTCGACATTCTCCGCCTCCGCCGATATGCTGTTGTCAACTAAGTCGGCGATCGCGGACTCAGTCGTGTAACCGACCGCCCGCATAGATTCGATTAGAGACACAGGATCGGGGACGATCTCGAGGGTCTCAAGATCAGAATGCGCCATCACAGGCACTCCGCAGCGGCGCCCGGGGACCAACTACACCTGAACATTTAAATCCTCCATCGTACGTCCGCAACCGTCAGACCGGCCCCGAGAGGTCCGACTGGAAATGGACTGTGCCTCGCATGGCGCCAAATCAGAAAATATGCTTCTCTTCTGACGAGGGTGATTCCCCTTTCGTTCTTGCTTACAAGATTATCTCAAAACGTAACCCAAGGGAATGATGTGAATTCTGCGATCTGAGTGGTTCATCATGTCATCTTGGAATTTTCGGCAGCAAAAGTAGACCACCCTGACGGCAAAGCGCGCCGGCATGTCAGCAATGCCGTCGATGAGCGCTAGCCATGGCGGAGATCCGCGATATCCAGCCATGATCCGGAACGATTCCGAAGAACAGGGAGCGCATCCCACTGAGCTGCGATTTTTATTCGATTGTGAAATAATGAATAAATAATGCAACATCATTGGTCGTAACTGGCATGCCCACCCAGACACAAGAGGAGCAGGTGCTGGCCTTGGCTAGCAGCGTCTCTCTGCTGCGAGCCAGGGATGTCGCCGCCCTCTCCCTGCCCACGATCATTCTGAGCCGCCTAGTCAGGGATGGCCGGCTTCGGCGCGTGGGTCGCGGTGTGTACGCCCGTCCCGATCGACCGCTGAGCGAGCACATTTCGTTGGCTGAGGTCGCGCTCAGGGTTCCCAGAGGGGTGATCTGCCTACTTTCGGCGCTGCGAATACATGGCCTGGGTACCCAGATACCGCATCAGGTCTGGCTGGCAATTCCACAGAACTCGCCTACCCCTCGCGTCGACCGTCCTTCACTGCGCCCCGTCCGCATGTCAGGCCATGCTTTAACCGAGGGTATCCAGTCCATGCGCATCGATGGACTGGACGTACCGATCTTCAATGCTGCCAAGACCATCGCAGACTGCTTCAAGTACCGAAACAAGATCGGCATCGATGTCGCACTCGAAGCGCTGCGCGACGGATGGGAGCAACGCAAGGTCTCCATGGATGAGTTGTCGCACTACGCGGGCATCGACCGGGTGTCCAATGTGATGCGACCCTACGTGGAAAGCATCATCGCATGACCGACGCACTACGTGAATCACGACGTCGACGCGGTCCACCCGCGGCGATCACGCACTTAGAAGAATTTTAAGGACCTCAATGCCAATTCCAATTATTGACCTCTTTGCAGGCCCCGGAGGACTCGGAGAGGGGTTCTCCTCACTCCGCGACTACAAGCGTGAACCCGTCTTCGAAATCGCTCTTTCGATCGAGAAAGACCCTATCGCCCACAGGACTCTGACGCTGCGTGCCGTCTTCCGACACCTGCGAGGAACGAAGCACATCCAACACTACTATTCGTACATCCGCAACGAGATCGACGAGCCAACGTTCAGGAAAATTCCAGCCGTAGCCGAAGCCTTCGCCAATGCGGAAAGGGAAGCTCGCTGCCTGGAACTGGGCAAGGCCGACGAGGCAAGCATCGACGCGGAAATCCGGGCCGCCCTGGGCGGCAGGGATACGTGGGTTCTCATAGGGGGGCCCCCATGCCAAGCTTACTCACTGGCGGGCAGAGCGAGGCGAGCCAACGACAAGACCTTCAAGGATGACGTCAAGCATTTCCTCTACAGGGAATACCTACGCATCATCAGGGTGCACCGACCTACTATCTTCGTCATGGAGAACGTCAAGGGGTTGCTCTCCTCGCAGCATTCTGGAAGCCCGATGTTCGAACGAATCCTCTCCGACCTTTGCACCCCTTCGCCTGATATCGAGTACGAAATCCGTTCCTTCGTCAAGAAGGGCAATAGCGACACGCTCGAACCCAGCGACTTCGTGATCCAAGCCGAGATGCATGGCATACCGCAAAGCCGACACCGTGTGATCTTATTGGGCATCCGAAAGGACGCTGGCGCGTCCCGCCATGACCTGCTTCCAGTCAGCAAACCCGTGTCGGTAAAGCAGGCCATCGACGACCTACCCAAGATCCGCAGCAAGTTGTCCAGAGGAGACTCCACCGATGCGTGGCGCAAGGCGGTCCTTGCAGGCCCGTCCTACGTCGACGGCTGGGGAGCTCCAACCGAACGGGCCTTGGTGGACCTTATGCGGACTTCAGCCCGAGCCGCCACATGGAACAGCGTTGGAAAACCATTCGCACAAAAGCCCGGCCGAAAACCCAAGCTCGCGAAACAGACCGAATTGCAGCGTTGGGTGCACGACCGAAGTCTGAACGGCTTCTGCCAGCACGAGGCTCGCGCGCACATGGATTCTGATCTCGCGCGATATCTGTTCGCCGCCTGCTTCGCTCAATCCCTGAGATACTCACCTCGCCTGGACATATTTCCACCGAAACTACTTCCGAAGCACAGCAACATAACGAAAGAACGAGGCACTACCGAGGCCATTCCCTTCAAGGATAGGTTTCGGGTGCAATGCGCAAGAGATCCTGCCACCACTATCGTGTCGCACATCGCGAAAGATGGCCACTATTACATTCACTACGATCCGACCCAGTGCCGAAGCCTCACAGTCAGGGAAGCAGCAAGACTGCAAACGTTTCCAGACAACTACTTCTTTGCGGGCACTCGCACGGAACAGTACACCCAGGTCGGCAATGCCGTGCCGCCTCTGCTTGCCTACAAGCTGGCGAAGATCGTCAGGGGTGTCTTGGCCGGCTTGAACCGCAACTCGAGAAGAAAGGCCAGGAATTCAACGCTGCAGCACAAATCGATTCCGGATGGCCCCATTCCAAGCAAGCGACAGGCTGAGCTAGATCTCGCGCAGGCGCACTGATCACTCGACGGCAAGCCACTCTTGGTCGCCTTGAAGCCATTCATCCACGATCGCCACAACATTTTGCCGCGATCGCTTCAAGGCGCATTCCCAGACTATTCCAACACGCCAGCCGTCTCGTCTAAGCAAGGCTATGTCCCGGACGTCCCGGCTGACATTATTTTCGAACTTGCGGCGCCAGAATTCGGCGTTTGACCTTGGCATGGTGGCGTAGCGGCAGCCTTCGTGCCGATGCCAAAAACATCCATGCACAAATAGAACTGCGCAATATTTCGAGAAAACCATGTCGGGTGATCCCGGTAGATCGCGCCGGTGCAGGCGATACCTAAAGCCAGCTGCAAATAGCGCATGCCGGAGTTGCAGTTCTGGACCGGTGTTCTTGCCCCGGATGCCAGCCATCATCCGGCTGCGCTGAGGAGTGGTCGAAAGCGTCATATACGTATCGCACGAAAAGCAAGGTACGGCACCATAGTGTGTAACAGAGAGATTTGAAAAACCCGAAAACCGTTTGACCGCCACACTGCTAGGGTCACTGAACAAATGACAGCACGGTCAATCGTACGATGCCCCTTGGTCGTAAATGGAACGCGTCAAAGAACACCACTTGTAGCTCACCTCCAATGACCGGTTCTGCTAGGCAATCGTCTCGGCCATAACCTCGTCGGTATTTCTGCAACCGGTTAGCTGCTAATGCCGCCTGAACTGTTCAAGGTTGGCGCTGCGACCAAGCATCTTGGGAATTGCAGCCCTCATCTCCCTGGGAGACAGGCCGAGCAACATCTGAGCCTGAGCGGCAGATAAGGTCAGCGCGCCTGCGGGCAGTCCCCAGGAGGACTCGAAATCACGCAGCACTCCATTGATCAGCGCGGGAGCATGCTCTTCTTCAGGTTTAGGGAAGAACACCGGCTGTACACGGCTCAGCAGCGGCCTCGAGATCCCCTGAAACGAGTTGGCGGTTGCGATGTACATGCAATGCGATAAATCGCACTCCGCCATCAGGAAAATATCCATGTAACGGCGCGCGTTGCCTGGTTCCAGGAGATCCAATAGAGCTGCTTGCGGATCCTCACTCAGGCCGATTCTCCCGAGCTTGTCGATCTCATCCAGCACGAAAAAGGGGTTGGCCGAGCCGGTCTGCTGGATAAACTCTACTATTTTGGAGGGTCTGGCACCAGCCCATCCCCGCGTACACCCCTTGATCAACTTGGTGTCGGACATGCCCGCCAGGTTCAGAACGCTATTGGGAGAACCAAGCAGGCTGCTCAGTCGCATCGCGAATCGAGTTTTTCCGGAACCTGGTGGCCCCACGAGCAGGAATGTACCCAACCCCAGCCGGACAGATCCCGACCGTCTTCGGGCGAGCAGGTCAGACAGGATGGTGGATATTGCGTCTTGGGCCCACGGAAACTCTTCAAGAAGTTTGGACTCGATGCCATACAGATCCCCCAATGCGGGGAGTGGCGTCAGCGAGAGCCTTTGCTGTAGGCTTGCGTACAGCTTCAGAATTTCCTGTTCGAACTTGTCTCCCGAGGCGGGGATTGCGTCTTTCAGGACGGCCACATACTGGTTTGCGTCCGATGGCGAAGCATCCAGAGCGTCGTCAACTTGCAATGCCGGTGAGTCCAGGCTCCATTTCACCGTGAAATCTGACAGCCGCACCCAGATTCGCTCTGCTGCATCGACATGTGGCCTGTCGTACAGATTGTGCAAAACGGCGAGCCGCTGCTCGATCAACAACGCGCGAATCTCTTCGGTCTGTTTGTATGGAGTGCAAAGTTCTGCTGGAGCGACGTCAATAAGTGCATTCCAAACGGGGTTGATCCACCTCAGCGCCTGTCGACGCAGGTCGACACGCGAATCCAAATGGGAAAGGCGAGGTAGTGTCAGGAACGCGACAATGCACGTCAGGGCGCACCTAAACTCCTCACTCTCCCAATCCTCGAACCGGCGCTGCAGATGACGGTATGCCGCACCGACACCCCCTTTCCATGCATTCGCGGCCTCAGAGACAACCGCATTCTTGATATCCTCGGTGTTGCGCCTCCCCCCCTCCCTGTTATACAGGCGCGGAAGCATATCCGTCGTGACATCGAACTCCATGTCGTGCTCACCCCGTGCTAGCAAGGTGTTGGCCAGTTCAGTTGCGCCAACGACGCTGCCCAGCTCCCGGGCCAACTGAAACCATGAAATGGAACGCTGCCGCTTTGTAAAGGGCCAATCCTTCCCCGGCTTTCTTTCCCGCTTGCGAACGAACCGCCCAATATCCACCGCCGCGGCTGCCCGCTGATGTTTGGCATATGACCGATCGGAAACCTGACTCAGCAAGGACTTGACGTGGGGCAGATCATCGTCTGATCCAATCTGACTGATGTGTTCAGGTTCGCAAAGGTAAAGCAGCGTCAAAAAGTCATCAACGAAGAAGCTGTTTAACGGAGCAGTCAGTTCGGCAGCATCAGCCGGAGGAGTCTTCAACATGAAAGTTCCAGTATTCAAGGCCCGACGCGTCTTCGGGCGTGTTAAGCGGAAGTCAGACGTCTCGACGTCCAATTCATCTCCGGCCTATGCACCGAGACCAGAGAGTTTTTAGGGAGGTCATAGGTTTGCTGCGGAATTCCCATAAAGACCAAGCCCCGCTCTAGGCGGGGCTTGGGGAAGGAACATGATTCGGTAGCTCATGGGGCGTTTCTTGCGCGCTCGCCAAGCTAAGGCAGACGGTCTGCCCGACGAGGCGCAGCATTGCTGCATGCTTGAGGATGAGATCAACTTCATACCGGTTCCATGGATGGGGTGGTGATAGCCAAGGCCTGTTCTATAGCCTACACAAAAACGAGACACTGATCGACGAGCTTTCAAAAAGAAAGCTAGCGCTATTGCCAATTCCGCAGCAAACCTCTGACCTCGCTCATAGAGCGAGGCGTTCAAAGTGCGCAACAGTGAGCTTGTGGCAAATCCGCGACGATATTACCTAAATCATGAGGATTTCTTGCGATCAGAACTCTGTACACGTGAAGGAAAGTCAGAGGTTTGTTGTGGAATTGGCGACAAAGGCATCTGACAGCCACTGCATGGAACGGGGTGGCAACACTTTCGGATTACGAGGCGGGAGGTCATAGGTTCGCTGCGGAATTGGCGAAAACGGGATCCGGCACACACCATTTGGAAGCGGGGGACAGCACGCTCAGAGTGCAAAGCCGCGCCGCGGCAGGTCAGAGGTTTGCTGCGGAATTGGCGAAAAGAGGATCTAGCAGACACCGTTTGGAAGCGGGTAACAGCACGTTCAGATTGCAAAGCCGCGCCGCCGAAGGTCAGAGGTTCGCTGCGGAATTGGCGATAAGGGGATCCAGCAGACACCGTTTGGAAGCGGGCAACAGCACGTTCAGATTGCAGAGCCGCGCTGCCGAAGGTCAGAGGTTCGCTGCGGAATTGGCGATATGGGGATCCAGCAGACACCGTTTGGAAGCGGGTAACAGCACGTTCAGATTGCAGAGCCGCGCGATAGAAGGTCAGAGGTTTGCTGCGGAATTGTTGAGACATGCAATCGGCAGATACCCGCGCGAAAGCGACCGGCAGTACTTCCGGAACTGCGGAGCCCAGGAACGGCAAGCGGTAGTTTGCTGCGGAGTTGGGGAGAATGCCGTGGCAGAGATCACTCGGAAGGGCTGTCAACTCCTCCGCGCCGTCTCTGCCGGCCTTCATTCAACGCTCCCTTGGCATCTGATAATGGCCACTCCCCGGAGGCAGACGTTCAGACTCCTGCGCTTGGCGATAGCAGCCCACCTGCTCGACCAAGTGGACAACCTCGGAGCATTCCGGCTGGAGCCCTTCGGATTTGGTGCCAGCGCTCCGTTCCCGCTGCCGCGCGCGGTTGCCGACACCCTTGACTAGGGTGCATAGGCCGATCAAGCCGCTATCGCGCAACGCCTCGATTTCAACTTTTCGCACCTCGTTCAAGCGGTCCCGCGCTTGGTCGGCCGCTGTCGCAGCGGCGGAGTACTGTTGCTGCATCTCGTAGACTTGGTGCGCAGAGAGTTGCAGCGCTTGCACAGCATCTCGGGCTTCCCGGACGGCCTTTCTCAGCGGCTCTTGCTTAATGCCCAGTCGGTGGAGCCAAGCACGAATTGCGTGCTCCTGCGTCCAACTGACTATGCCCAGCTGTGCCTTTTCGGCACGCAGACCTGCCTTCTTATGCACTAGATTAGCGTGCGCTACCCGGGTTGCAGCGAGGTCGCATCGCACCATAGCCTGCCCAAGCGCACGGGCGGCAAGGACCACGGCGGGAGCTACCGCCAGTCGCCGAACCACCTCACTCTCGAGCATCGCCGCCTCTATGGCCAGATCAGCAGACGGGCGCTCGGCGCTGGTGCACATGGCTATCTCGCTACGTGCCTGGTCGAACTGCGCCTGCAAGGCCTGGACGCGAGCACGAGCGTGCGCTTCGGTGCGCTTGGCAGCCGCGGCCTCGCGGGCGCGCTCGACCATGACCGATCGCTCGACCTGCTGTCTGTCCTCCCGGATGCGGGACGGCTGGCCAGTGCAACGCTCGATAGCAGCGGCGTGGGGACCTAGGTGCGGAGCCGCTTCGCGCATGGTAACGCCTTGGTCTTTCAAACTCCTGTGATCGATGCGCTCGGCGAACCCTGCCAGTCCAAGGTGTACGTTCGACAAGTCGGCCCATGCCTCGCGCCAAGCCTGCAACTGCTCTCTAGAATTCCAATCCCGTTCCTTCTTTCCGAACCCACCACCTTCAATCACGCGCGTGGTCACCATCGCGTGAAAGTGGGGATTCTCACCTTCAAGGTCATGCAGGTTAAGTTGCACGACCATACCCTTGTCGACCAGTTCGCGCTGAACGAAGTCGCGAGCCAAGGAAAGCTGCTCGGCCCGGGCGAGCTCGCGCGGTAGCGCGACGTTGAGCTCGCGGCAAAGTTGGGCGTCCTTTCGGCGCTCAATCTGCTCAACATGATTCCACAGCGCTGACCGATCGCTCATCCAGGCCGGGGCGTTGGGCGGAGTCATGATCTCGTCATGAAACACCCGTCCCTTGCGAGTGAAATCGTGGATTTCCCCGGTGCGCTCATCAACCATTTTCGCCCCGGCCCGATAGGCCGCGGCAGCGACAGAGGACCGCCCGGAAGACCGGCCTATGACTTGGGCGGAAAAGTGATAAATGGCCATGGCAAAGCTTTGGGTTTTGGTAAGTCGGCTTGCCGACGCGCAGCCCGGAACGGGCGAAGGGGTCAAGGGCGGAGCCCTTGCGCGCCATTGACGAAGTCAATGTATAAGTGCGCCATTCCATGGGGGCCGCTCAATCGGCGCGGGCCTTCGGCGAAGATACAAGCATATCTGTGCCGTCTTGCGTTGCAAGTTAGATTGAGGAGAAATATTCTGGAATTTTCCAAGTAACGGAGAGCAGCATGTCGAGTCTATTGAGAGCACAGGCAAAAGTCGACGAACTCGCAAAAAAGCTGAGCCAAGCCAAAGCCCTTGAGCAAGCGATCCGGGCTCGGGATCGCAACAAGACAAACAAGGCCGAACGAGCTGCCGATACACGACGCAAGGTTCTCGTCGGAGCTTTCGTAATGGCGCAGACAGGCGGGAAAGTGTCGGGCATGACCTTACAGGGAGCGAAATTCGCCGACTACCTCACGCGAGATAGCGATCGAGCTCTGTTCGGCCTGGCCCCTTCTGCCCCTGACGGGGCTGACCAGCCAGGAGAGGCTTCGGACCTACATGCCAAAGCATCACATCCAGGGAACTCCGATTGATTCGAAATCAACTCGAAGCAACTCCTCGCCATCGGCGAGGAGCGATATAGGAGTAAAAACCCACTGCCGCAGTCGTGGGATGTCGTTAGCGTTCCCTTGGTTGGTTTTCAACGCAACGTGCGCGCGAAAAGCGGGTGCGCTGCGTTCTGCAGCGGCAGGCCAGTCGACTGAGAAGCTCACCGTTCTGCTTCTGGCTTCACGGCAAACCGTGCGGGCCACGGATCCATCTAGATCCTGCAGCTCGTGAAGCAAGTAGTTCGCGGCTCCAGCGGCGTCGTAAACCTGCTTCATGTGGACGCCACGGCGCCCTGAAAAACACTCCCGCACGTGCCGACGAAACGCTTTGTATGTGCCTGGCTGCAAGATGACAAGCAAGTGCAGGTGTGGACATAGAGTCGCCCTGTGGGTGCCCACGGCCCTCACATACTCCCATTGGATACCTGCGCGGCGCAACCGATCGGCGAGTGCCTTGCTGGCCCGCTTAAGTTCTTTGAACTGAACCGCGAGCGGTCGGTAGTGCCACATCCGGTCAAGCGTCAGTGTCATGGTATAGACCCTCAGGCCGGCGGATTGGGCGGCGAAGATTCCCGTAAGCGCCCGCGAATAGTAGGTCGCCACTCTGCTTTGTAACTGGCGACGAAAAGCGGCGTTGAGATCTACTTTGATGCTCCGACTTTTGGCATAGGCCTCGCGCGCCAGGGCGTCGTCCCGTTGAACCGCTCTCACGCAACGTAGGCGATGTTGCGTACTGCAATAGCGACGACTACGGCCAAAAATTGGATCGCCCTCGGGGTCGAAGCACCTAAGTGTTGTCGTACTGAATCCGCTGGCGCGAATGTTGTCGTGAAAAGCCATCACGGCACGAACAGTGTCGGCCATCTTCCGGCTGCGCCCGAGCGCCGTCAGACGCCGATGCACCGCGAAAACTGTTTCCGACCACACGAGTTTCTCTTGGCGTCCACTTCGCTTGTTAGAACGCTGAGCGCGTGTGGCCCTCTGGCTATCGGCAGCCGCGCGCCGCTCGGCTGCAGCTTTCGTATGGTCGGTGTGGGCCTTGCGCCTAATTTCGCCAACCATCGCGAGGGCAGCTGCTCCCCAGGGCTTGGCCCAGGTCGGCGGCGGGTTGGCCTTCAAACGTTTGGCCGCAGTAGATCTGCGGCCTGTACTTGAATTGCTTGCGAGCGGCCAATCGCCGCCAGTAGAATTGCCGTACGGCATAGAAGCTCCCGTCTTCTGTGTGAACATCCGGCATGACGAAGCCGCCATGCCAAGAAAGGCCCGCTCCTGCCAGAGCGGGCCTTTCGCTTTAGTGCGGCTGTTACTCGACTGTGAAGGTCATAGCAGGGCACTTGGCGTCGATCCAAGACATGATCGTCTCCCGGCGCCAATACGGTGTCGTCCCGAGCCTATGCGGCGCGGGCAAATATCCGTCGTCCACCCAGCGGTGCAGCGTCGACTTAGTGATATCCAGGCCACACATCAGGTCGGCTCGGTTCAGGAGCTCGGCGTCAGGGAACGTACGGGGTTTGCGAGCGGCGGGGCGTTTGGTGGAGGACATGGTCGCACTGAGTGGGTTGCAATGCGTCAATGAAACCATGCACCCCATGAGTGCTCAAGGCAAAACGGACCACATTTGGCAGAATCTTTTACGAACGAAGGAGAGCGCCACGGATCTGGATACAAATGCCCCCAGCGTGTACCCATAGACTAGTGCCTTCCGCGAAGCTCGCTTAGAATATGGCCCTGAGAGCATTTTGGTGTGCAGGCCCCGGGCACCAGAATTTGAAAGCCGTTGGCGTCATCGCCAGCGGCTTGTTTTTTTCATGGTTGATCGAGGTCAGGTGCCTGACACTAACCATGCCAACCACATCTTCCCTTGATGTCAGACACCCGGGTAACGTCGATGCAATCCGTGCCGGCAGTTCGTACGGGTGTCAGACACTGGCATAGCAAGGCGTCTCATCGCAGGTGTCTGACACCCGTACGAGATAACGACGCGGCTTTAAGAGCTGCTTCCGGGGGTCTGACACCTTATTCACAAACCACGCATAATAGGACCCGTCGTCCACCGGACACCCCAGCCTTCGGCATCGAGAATGACACCAAAAAAGCAGCTACCCGGGCGTCGTGCCTATCAAGGAATCAATAGTCTCGTCAGTACGCTTTTTGCAGGCTTCACGCTCATATCACTGGCACCCGGCGCTCACGCGCAATCAGCCGCACAGGGTGCAGAGGTAGCGCAGCAGGCCGTGCCCAACGAGCGCCCTGCTCCTGACACCGACACTTTCGGCCGAACCCAATTTGTACTGGACGGCGATCCTATCGTGCCCCCGCGCGACTACGAGAAAGGAATCGCGCCGCCGGAACCTCAGGATTACGACCCCATCGAGAGCGGCCGGATCTACGACGTCCAGTTCATGGGCATCAAAGACAGGCGAATGCAGTTCGAAGTGCGAGGCTATTCGATTTCGGATCTACAGCGACCCGATACCGGACAGACGCTGACGTTCCCGCTCGATCAGAAGAGGATCCAGATTCGCGATCTCGACATTGAAATCGACGAAGTCACCACGGGCAGCCTCACCTATGTCGTCCGAGTGAATTGACGCCTCAGGCGCCAGTTTCCTCGCTTTGGCAACGCCACTCCCGCCATCGCGGAACCGAATGAAAGCCCTCTCCCTGTTGATGCGTTTTTATTACGCCGTGCTCGATCCCCTGATTGTGCGGCGGCGCCAGGCCGCGCGTCTGCGCCTTTGGGGTGACACGCCGGCGCCCATGGCCCTGAGCCTGGAGGCGGAGCGGGCACAAGGACCGGGTTCGGCGCAGGCGCTGGCGCGCATGCGGCGCGTGGCGCAGCGCTATGACATGCAGGAAAGCGGCCGGGGCGCCACGCCCATGATGCTGGACTTGCGGGCCTGCGAAGATGTCGCGGGCCTGGAGCGCCTGCTGCGGGGCCAGTCTTCGCGCAATATGTCCAAGATCCGCCGCGCCGAGCGCCTGGGCTATCGCGTCCATCCCTTTGCGCTGGCCAACCATGTGCATGACGTGCATGCCATCAAGACCTCGATGGCCGTACGCAGTGGCGGGCCGGTGCTGGCGCGGTGGCTGCTGCGGCCCGAGCACATCGGACGGCAGGCCGAGCAAGCCCAGCCTTGGCAGTCCCCTGCCTGCGATACGCATTGGACGGTGTGGTGGGGAGTCTTTATCGATACCCCAGGCCATCGCAATGGGCCGCTCGAGACCGCGGAGCGCCTGGTGGCCTATACCAAGCTGGCGCGCAGCGGCGAACTGGTCCATTACCTGGATCTGATGGGGCACCGCGATCATCTGGCCGACGGCGTCATGCTGCTGATGCATGTGCATATCGCGCGGTGGCTGCTGGGCGCCGAAACGCCGCCGGCCTGCGGCGCGCGCGCCATTTGGTACGGGGCGCTCGAGCATGGCGGGGAAGGCCTGCTTACCTGGAAGCGGCGCGCGGGTTTTGCGCCGGTGCGGGTGAGGTTAGAGGCCTGACTGGGCGCGCGGGTAGGTTGGCAACGGTCAAGGTGTCTGGCACCCGCCATGGCGACCTACTTTTTTTGTCGGTGTCAGACACCCGGGCAGCGTCGCTTCAAGCCGTGCCGGCCGTTCGTATGGGTGTCAGACACTTGGATGCGGCGTGCCAACTTGCTATAGCCGATGCCGTAGTTCAGGCCGGCAATTGGCGGCGCTGGCGGGAGTTTTCGAAACCTCGGTCCAGGGACGCATGTTCCGTGCCGGCCACGGCCAGGCTCCGCGGTCTGACGGAGACGAGGGTATGGTCGGCGTCGATGGGCGGGGCGCTCTGCACAACGAAATAAGGTTGGAAACGCTGCAGGCATTCGACCGAGCCCCAGGCCGCGCCGTTGCAGGCCGGTAGCGCTTGGCCGGATGCCTGCAATGCTTCCACCGCGCGGCGCACGCGCTCATCCGCACACTGGTCCCGCAACACGTCCGGATTCTTGGGGGCCGGCGCGATGTCCGCCAACTGGGCCATCTTGGCGCACGAAGGCGGTTCGGGAGCGGATGGGGCCGGAACGGCAAAGTGCGCATGGGCGATATGCCGCACTGAATGCGGAGCATGGATGTGCGTTCTTTCGGATGCGGCTATCGGCAACAGCATTTGGATCCTCCGTTGAAAGTGAGGCTGGCACAGGGCGCTAAGCCCGCGCCCTGCGCCGGGACCAGATCCAGCCAGCTTGCAGCGCTGCGCCCAGCACGAAGAGGGCGAACCATGAGGTCAGCGTGCCCAGCAGGATCGGAGATTGCAGGTTGTCGGCGAGCGGATGCGCGGGCGGCAGCCGCCGCAAGGTTTCGCCTATTCCGGGCACTCCCAGCAGGAAGAAGCTGAACGTGAACAGGAAGGCGGACAGATAAGCGTGCAGGCGCGCAAGAATCGGGAGCCGATGGATGAAGATGCCGCCGCATACGGCAAGCAATGCGAGAACGCCCAGCACATGCCCTGCGTTGATGCCGCCTGTGCTGGAAAGGCCGAAGGACGTCAGTACCGCCAGCGTCAGACCCGCAAGATAGATCTTGCCCGAACGCGTACTGCGGTCGATGCCGCGATAGCGCGCAAAACTGTAGAGCCCGGCTGCAAGCGGGATCAGGCTGATCAGCGTATGGCCTACGCCTAGGGGCGAGAGAGGGTTGGACATGAAGGTTCACTCCTGATGGCGCTGAGGGAAATCAGGCGCAAGCCGCGGTCGTGGGCGGTTGCCGTTCAATTTCCAATCAACTAGTTGGTTGGTTGCTGCGGTAAAAAAAATGCCACCCCTTTTGCAGGACGGCATACGTTTCATTCTGCCGGCACAAGCCGGCGGATCGCTGCTTGCGTGATGGACTCGAATATCGCGGGATCGTTAAAGGCCCGGGCGGACAGCATGGCGCCATGCACGGTGGCCATGAAGGCATTGGCCTCGACGGCCGCGGTGTTCTGCAGGCGGAATTGCCCAATGGCCGCGCCTTTTTCGAACACCGATTCGAGCCAATCGGACAGATCCTGGAAATATGCTTGCACTTGGTCCGCGATTTCGCGGGGAATGACCGGCAGTTCGGCGGCAAGCATGGCGCAGATGCAAATGGGAGAGGTCGCGTCCCGGATGCACGCTGCCCAGTAACCGGTGTAGGCATCGAGGCGAGCGCGCGGATCGTCGACTTGCCTGTCCAGCGCGGCCAGGCCGGCCTTGGACTGCGCCCGATGCTGGACGACCACGGTAAAAACCAGTTCCGCCTTGCTGGGGAAATGGTGGTGGATGCTGGCCTTGCCGATACGCACGCGGTCGGAAATGTCGGCGTAGCTAAAGCCGTTGTAGCCTCCGGCGGCGAGCAGGACCTTGGTGTACTCGGCGATCTCGGCGGCCCGGGGGGAAAGTTCGGTATCTATGTCTGTCATTGGTCTTGCTGATTGCAGAGATGCTTGCGCCGCGCGTGGAGGGACGAGAGGGCGAGTTTGGCTGAGCCACCAATCTACTAGTTGGTTGATTGTTTCGTCAAGCCTATTTTGGGTGTGGGGCCGGAACTGGGGGGCCCGGGTTTGGGCAGGGACCGAGTCGGGTGTCAGACACCTTCAGGGCAAGGCGCTTCAGGCTTGAAGCGGCGTTTGGCGGGTGTCTGACACCAAATTGGGGCAGCAATATTCTCTCCCCGGTGTCAGACACCCGGGGGGCATCTGTTCAAACCGTCGCGGCGTTTCGTATGGGTGTCAGACACCTACACCTGAAGTGCCCCCCCTGCCCGCTCATCGCTGCGCTTCGACGCGAAGCGCAGCCCGCACGGCGGGTCGGGCCCCGATACGGGCGGCGTATTCCGACAAGGCGGGCCAGCCTCCGAGGTCGATCGCGAAGAACCGGCACCAGCCCAGCACGGTGAATAGATACGCGTCTGCCACGCTGAGCTGCCCACCCATCAGATAGGCGCTCCCGGCCAGGACGCCGTCCAGGTAGTCGAAACGCTTGAACAACCGTTCGCGGAAATGCGCCTTGGCCGCCTCGGGCAAGGACGCCTGGAACAGCGGCGCCGATCCGGCATGGATCTCGCTGGTCATCTGCGCTCGGCCGCCGGGCGGCAGTCCGCGGCGGCGGGCGCGCTGTGGGAGCATATCGAAGCATCCAAGCCCGGCAAGCCCGACTCGAACTGACGGTTCGGCCGCCACGCCGGCGACTCAAATCCACACATCGTTCGGCGCCGTCCGCTCTCCTCCCTGGTCGCCGGTATTGACCACCCCTCGCGGCTCGATCAGCAGCATCTGCACTTCCTGCGCCGCATAGGGTTTGTGCTCCACGCCTTTGGGCACGACGTACATCTCTCCGGGATTGATCAGCACGTGGCCGTCGGGGAAGTCGATGCGCAACTGGCCGTGCAGCACGATGAAGGTTTCGTCGGTGTCGGCATGCGAGTGCATGACGAAATCGCCTTCGATCTTGACGAGCTTGAACTGGTAGTCGTTCATCTCGGCAACGACGCGCGGCTGCCAATGGTCCGAGATCAGGGACAGTTTCTGGCCGAAGTTGACCGGGTGCGCGGGACGTTGGACGGATGCCGCGGGTTGATGGGTCTGCATGCTGGGCTCCTTGTTCTGGGCGAATGCCTGCAGTGTGTCGCGGCCGGCCCCCAAGATCTTGTACGATCGTGCAGGCTCAGGCGCCCGGCTCGCCCCGCAACGCGCGCAGCCAGCGCCCCGGCGCATGCCCGTAGGCCCGGCGGAAATGCCGGCTCATATGGCTTTGGTCGGTGAAGCCGGCCCACGCCGCGGCCTGGGCCAGGGGCTGGCCCGCCGCGGCCAGGCGACGCACCCGCTCCAGCCGCCGCATCGTCAGATAGCGGTAGGGGCTGGTTCCATACAGCACGCGGAAGTCGCGCGACAGGCTCCAGCGATCGCGCCCGCTGGCCTGTTCCAGGTCGCTCAGCGCGACGGGATGCTCCAGGCGGTCCAGCAGGTACATCCGGGCCCGCTCCGCGGCGCGATAGTCCACGGCCTGCCGCCCGCGCCGCGCGCCGGCCGCCGCGGCCAGCGCATGCGCAAGATCGTAGATCGCGTCGTCTTCCTCCAGCGGGTCCTGGCTGTCCAATGACCGCAGCAAGGCGTCCGAAGCCGCATAGAGCCGTGGGTCCGCCGACAGGCCGCCCGCGATGAAGGGCAGCGGCTTGCCGCCCAGGACGCGCTGGATGAGCGCGGGCTCTATGTAGGCCATGCGGTAGCGAAAGCCCGCGTCCGTCCCGGCATGGCCGTCGTGCGGTTCGTCGGGGTGCAGCACGATCGTGCCGCCGGGCTGGCTGTGCGCCATGCCGCTGCGGTAGTGGAAACTCTGCACGCCGGCCAGGGTGCGGCCGATGCCGTAGGTATCGTGCCGGTGCATGTCGTAGCCATGCCCGCCGAAATAGGCTTCGATGCGCTCCACGTTGCGCGCGGAAGATGCGCGCAGCACCCAATCGCGTTTGCCGGGTAGTCCGATATCGAGCTTTTCCATACCGCCGGGAATAAAGTGTGAGGCTACAATTTCGCTCGAAAATTTTAGCCCGATATTTTTCTCATAAAAATGCTGTCCCCTTTACCAGGAAGAGATGATGCGAAACGACCGCAGCACTATCACGATGTATCCGCTTGTCTGGCACTGGGCGGGAAGAGCGTTGATATATCTGATACTCCTCCTGGTGCCTGCTTTCGCAATTCAATGGCTGGTCGAACAACTGCCCAAAAACGCCCAGTCGACGACAGCGGTAGTGGCAAACGTCGTCGCCCTGCCGCTGATTTATATCGCGATCTATCTTGGCCTTCGCAAAATCGGAGCCCGCTCCCAGAAGTTCATTTACTTCGTCATCCTCCTCTTCATCGCAATGGGCTATGCGGAAGGAAAAAGAGCCTTCGCAACCGGCCAGTTCCAGAGCTGGGCGGGTTTGGTAATGTCGATTTTCTATGTCGGCGCATTTTCCTGGATCGCCTTTCGCGGCGCAAAAGCAAACCGGAACGACGCTATCTCGGCCTATGAAGCTGCGCGAGAGGAACAGATTTCCATCCAGGCTGAAGCCATACTGCGCGCCCAACAACTGCAACAGCAACGGGAAGCCAGCGGGAAATAAGCGGAGAAATAAAGGTGTCAGGCTGCAATTTACGAGCGAAATTGCAGCCTGACACCTTAATTTACCCGCCTGGGCAGCACGGCACGCATCCACCTCGACAGGAGCGGCCGGATCCGCTGGTTATGCAGCAGCACCGCGCCCAGGGCGCCGATGAACGCGCCGATCACCGTATCCAGGAATCGCGCCTCGATCACGGCCGCGGGATAGCCTTGCCCCAGGTGCGGCGCTTCGGCCAGGAAGATCGTCAGCGGCGTGATCAGTACCACGGCGCTGGCGTAGTGGCGCACGACCAGCGTTTCGATGCCGAACGACAACGCCATCATCACCACGCTCAGCGTCCATACATTCAGCGGCAGGCTGAGCAAGGCCCACGCCACGAACAATCCCACGGCGGTTCCCAGGATGCGGTGCATCTGCCGGCTCCAGGCGGCGCGCAGGCTCGCGCCCTGGATGATGGCCAGGCAGCTCACGGGCACCCAGTAGGGCCGCTGCAATTGCAGCAGTTCGGCCACCAGCAGGGATATGCCCACGAACAGGCCGATGATCACCGAGTCATAGACGACGAAGTCGAAGGTGGGCCTGGGCAGCGGGGTTTCGGGCGGCGGCGGGGCCACCCGCGTCATGTGCAGGGAATACGCGAAAGCGACCAGGCAGGCGACCAGGCTGCCCAATGCCACCATGCCCACGCGCAAGGGAATGTCCTCGACGCGCCCGGGCGTGTAGGCGGCGATCGCGGTTGCCATGATGAAGAACAGGCTGCCCGGCGGGCCCAGCCGGTAGCATCGGCAGACCATGTTCACCACCATGGCGATCAAGGTCAGCGCGACGATCATCGCGGCGGGCCAGAACTGGGTCAACGCGCCCACCGCATAGCAGGCGACCATGCCGAAGGACGCCGCCAGCAGCATCATCATCCGGTGCTGCAGCGAGGAATTGGGCAGGCTCAGGAACACCATGCCGCCCAGGCTGGACATCAATCCGTAGTCCATGCGGCCGAAGTAGGCGCCCACCATCAAGGGCAGTCCGGACGATAGGGCCGCGGCCAGGGGCATTTCCCAGGGCCGGTCGCTGGAATTGACCCGGACCAGGTCGCCCCACACGTCCCGCAGCCGCTTCTTTGCGGAGGCAAGTGAATACCACCGCGCATGGCTGCCGCCGCCGCTTTCCGGATCATCTGGTTTTGTCATGATTCAACCTTGCGGAGCAATCCCGCTCTTCGCGCCGAGTAAATTCCGATGGGCGAATTTAACGGGAATTCCCTGATATTCCCACCCAGGGCCGATGGCTACCATTCCGCGCACCTACGCCTACCGGCTTATGGATATACCACTGCATTGCGCCGATCGCGCGGAGAAATAATGAAAGCACTGAAACTGGTTGCGGCAGGCACCGCGTTATTCGTCTCGTCGTGGACCGCCAACGCGGGCGTGACCTTCGACAGCGTCAAGAGCAAGGGCTTCGTCCAATGCGGCGTGTCGACCGGCGTGGCCGGGTTTTCGGTGAACGACAGCAAGGGCGGATGGATCGGCCTGGACGTGGACCTGTGCCGCGCGCTGGCCGTCACCATGTTCGGCGACGCCTCCAAGGCCAAGATCATGGCCGTCAGCGCGCTGCAGCGCTTCACCGCCCTGCAGTCCGGCGAGGTCGACGTGCTTCCCCGCAACACCACGCTTTCGCTGACGCGCGACACCACCCTGGGCCTGATCGGCGTGGGCGTGAACTATTACGACAGCCAGGGCATCATGGTGAACAAGTCCCTCAACGTCAAAAGCGCCAAAGAACTGGACGGCGCCACGGTCTGCGTCCAACCCGGCACCACCACGGAACTGAACCTGGCGGACTGGTTCCGTTCGCAGAACATCGTATTCAAGCCGGTGGTCGTCGAGCGCCTGGACGAGATCATCCGGGCCTTCGCCGTCGGCCGGTGCGACGCCTTTACCGGAGACAAGTCGCAGCTCGCTGCCGCCCGCAGCAATCTGGAGAACCCCGAGAAGTACGACATTCTTCCGGAGAACTTCTCGAAGGAGCCGCTGGGTCCCATGGTGCGCCAGGGCGACGAGCAGTGGTTCAACGTGGTCCGCTGGACCATGTTCGCCATGCTGGAGGCCGAGGAATACGGCATCACGTCCAAGAACGTCGATGAAATGCTCAAGAGCACCAACCCGAACGTGCAGCGCCTGCTGGGCGTGACGCCGGGCATGGGCAAGAACCTGGGCGTGGACGATAAATGGGCCTACAACATCATCAAGGCCATCGGCAACTATGGCGAAAGCTACGAGAAGAACCTGGGCCCGAGCAGCCCCTTGAAGCTGCCGCGCGGACTGAATGCGTCTTATCGGGATGGCGGGCTGATGTATGGATGGCCGGTTAGGTAATCGGCTCTAGCATAGGCGGGCACGCCGTGCCCGCCTCTCTCCTCGCCTCCCCCATCCGCCGTTCCCCCCAAATCCCTTCCGCTTTCCTCGAAATCAGCATCCATAAGCAGATCTAGGACCGAGTAACATGTGTCCCTGAGATCAAATTAGGACTGAGGGAAGGCCGTGACAGCGTCGAGTGAGAAAAAACCAGACGAACCCCTTATTGACATCGCACGCCTTTGCGCTGCTCAGGAAAAGTTCGCCAAAGACCGCGACTGGGAGCAATTCCACTCCCCCAAGAACCTGGTCATGGCGTTGACCGGAGAGGTGGGCGAGTTATCCGAGATATTCCAATGGATGACCGAAGCGGACTCCCGGAATGCCGGCGTCAACCCGGCCACTGCCCAAGCGGTCAAGGATGAACTCGCAGACGTGCTGCTGTATCTGGTCCGGCTTTCGTCCACGCTAGGTGTCGACCTGAACGAAGCCGTCAGCCAGAAGCTGCTGAAAAACGCCCAGAAATACCCGGCGGAAAAGGTCAAGGGCAAGTCCAAGAAATACTCGGACTACTGACCCATGCGCCAGATTTTCATTTTCACGGCCGGCGACAAGAATGCCCGAGCGCATTTGGACGACTCCATCCTCAACGCCGTGCCCTTCGATTGGATGCGGGAGACGCTCGGCCAGGAACAGACCGATTACTACCGATCGCTCCTGCCAGGCGAGGAAGGTTTCTATGCCTGGGGCGCCGTGCCCGGCCCAGTCAATCGGCGGACGTGGAACGCCATGCAAGTGGGCGACCTGGTGCTCACGGTATATGACAACCGATACCACTTCCTCTCTTCGGTCGTCGGCAAATTCGACAATCCGGCGCTCGCAAGCAGAATCTGGGGAAAGGACGCCAAGGGCAATACCTGGCAGTACATGTACCTGCTGAGCAAACCGCAACAAATTGCGGTGGGTGTCATGAGCGAGCCTGCGGTCAATTACCTGAATAAGGGATATCGCGGCTTCGCCCGCATCGCGGACGAGAAGACGGCAGCCATTCTGGGCGCTTATGGCAACCTGGACCAGTTCGTCCAACAAGTCTTCAACGCCAGCTTCCCCGAAACCCATGTCGAGCGCGAATTGGCGCAGGCCCAGAAAGACGCCGACTCTACTGCCGCCTTCGACCCCAAGGACATGGCCGATGGCCGCAAGAAAGTCATCAGGGAGATCGTACGCCGCCAAGGTCAGCCAAAATTTCGCAAGAAATTGCTCAATGCCTATGGCGGCAAATGCGCGGTAACCGGATGCGATGTAGAGGCCGTGCTCGAAGCAGCGCATATCGCTCCTTACCTGGGGACGGACTCGAATACGGTGCAGAACGGCCTGCTGCTGCGTGCCGACATTCACACCCTTTTCGACTTGGGACAACTCAAGGTCACGCCCGCAGGAAAAATCGAGATCCACGAAAACCTGCTGGGCACCATGTATGAAGCGTATCGAGGCCGGCGCCTCCGATTCCCTGAGGACAAAAGCAGTTGGCCCAGTCCGATGGCGTTGTCACTGAAGTACGACCTGGTTCTTTGACGCCCATGGCAGCGCTAGCGACCTTCTCCATCCGGGAGTTCTGCGCGCGCGCGGACGACGCCGACCTGCCGGACTGGCTCGAGCGGCGTTTCCAGGAAGTATTCGAAGAAAAAGAAGTCTCCCCCAGGGAAAAGATGTCCTGGGCAAACTCCCTCCCCGCTCTCGCGGCATTGCTCAGACCGCTCCCCATCCAGGGCGATATCCTGATCGAGTACGCGATGCCCCTCGGAAACCGGCGAGCCGATTGCGTGCTCGTCGGAGCTGATGCCGCAGGCCGCACGCACATCATCGTGGTCGAGCTCAAGCAATGGTCGCAGGGCAGTATCCGCCTGAACCAGGATTTCGACATGGGATGGCTGACTGTCGCGGCTCAGGAGCCATACTGCACCGACCATCCCTGCGAACAGGCCGACACGTATCGGACGGCCCTCGAACAGCTCCTGGATTTTGGCGAGGCGACTCCCGATATCCACGCCTTGGCCTATCTGCACGGATATCAGGAAGTGGGCGACGAACTGCTCAGGCTCCCCCAGTTCCAGAATCATCTTCGGAAGGCTCACCTGCTCACCCGCAGCAACGGCATCGAAGAAGCCTCCCGGCTACTCCTGCAACTGCAGGCCCCCAGCCCGATGCTCGAACGCCTGCTGGCGCCCAGGTTGAAGTACTCGGACTCCTTCATCGCCAATTTCAGCGACAAACTCAATTGCAGCACCCTTTTCGAACCGACCACGGAACAATCGCAGACATTCCGGGAAATCGCTGCGGCGCTGGACGAAATCGCCAAGCCTACCTGCGTGATCGTCAGGGGCATCGTCGGGACGGGGAAAACCGTGCTTGCGATGCTCCTCGTCAGGCACCTCATGGAGCGCGGAAAGCAGCCCCGCTACCACGTCCGCTCTGCCGCCATCAAGGATTGCATCCAGCAACTGGACTTCTATTCCGACGGCTCCGCGGCAACCGAGTACCTGGTGGTCGACGAGGCGCATCGCCTGTCCAAGGATAAATTGCCGCGACTATTGAAGGGAAAGCGGCTCGCCGTCTTCTTCATCGACGACCATCAATGGCTTCATCCTGACGAAACATGCCGCAGCGATGATATCGAGGAAGCGTCTCGCCGCCTCGGCATGCATGTGCTCGACCGCACGCTTACCGAACAGCTGCGTTGCCGGGACGCCGCCGGATACCTTGCATGGGTGGATGCCTTTCTTCACCGGGGAGAATTGAAGAAGCTCGAACCGGCCGGGCGTTTCGAAGTGCGACTTGTCGAATCCCCTGAAACGATGACCCGCATTCTCGAGTCAAAGGCGCAAGACGCCACTTGTCGCGTGGTTGCCGGATACTGCTGGGAATGGTCGACAGCCAACACGCCCGCCGCGGATCACGATATCGATATCGACGGTTGGCGCGCCCGCTGGAACGCGCCCGGTGCCTATGCGAAATGGAACCGACGGCCCGGCCTGCATGAAGAAGTCGGAGCCATCTATACCGTACAAGGATTCGAGTACGACTATGTCGGGGTCCTGATAGGAGCGGATCTCGTCTTCTCGGCAAATCGTCTTGCCGTCCGGCCCTCAGAACAACGATACAAACAGCTCCTGTCTTTCCTGGACAGGCGCCTGGTGCCCAAAGACCAGCGAGCAAGCGATTTTTCCCGAGCCATCAGGAACATTTACTACGTGCTCATGACACGAGCCAGGAAAGGCGTATTCATCTATGCTGCCCATTCAGGTCTACAGCGTGCGCTCCGGGAAGTTCTTCCTGGTTGACTGAAACACCTATCCGGGCACTTGTCGGCCTCTTCCGCTCTTTCTCGGAAACAACGGCGACGCCTGAATCCTTTCCAGCATCCCGCGCACCGCGCTGGTCAGAGGCCTGTTGGCCCTGACCATCAGACGGGTCTGCGCGGCCTCGAAGATGGGGTTGCTGGTACGCAACGCAACCAGGTCGCCCCGGGAAACTTCCTTGACCACCGAATTCGCCGATATGAAGGTCAACCCCAGACGGCACTCGACGTAGCGCTTCAGCGTGACGACGGAGTTGGCGATGAAGCTGGGAGCCAGGACGATGTTCTCGGAAAGTTCCGCCATTTCGATCAACTGGCGCAGGCCGAAGCCCGGCGCCATCAGCGCAACCGGATAACGCGCCACGTCTTTCAAGGCCAGGCGCTTGCGCTGGAGCGCCAGCGGGTGGTCTGGCCATGCGATCACGCACAGCGGATGGGTATGCGCGTCCACGATGCGAACGGCAGGATCCGCGGGCGCGCCGAAGACCACGCCGATATGCGCGTCGTCGTGCACCACGGCGCGTAGCGCGTCGGAGGCGCCGGCCACGCGCAGAGACACACGAATGCCGGGGTGTTCACGACAAAAAGCGTCCACGACGCCGCTCATCAGAATATCGACAAAACCCTCGCTGGCAACGATGTGGATATCGCCGCGCTGCAGCCCATTCACTTCGTCCAGCCGCGCCCGCAGCGCCTGTTCGCTGGCTTGGCGGTCACGACAATGTTCCATGACGATGGCCGCCATATCCGTAGGAACGATACCTCGGCCTTTACGCTCAAGCAGCGCCACGCCCAGCTCTTTCTCGAGCAATTGGATCTGCCGACTGACGACGGACGGTTCCACGCCCAGGCGCTCGGCGGCGCCACGTACAGAGCCGGTGGTGACTGCTTCGAAGAAATACTGCAAGCGCCGCGCGCTCAGGCCGCCGTCCATTCGTCTTCCCCTGCTTGATTTCCACGATTTCTGAAAATTGTTGCCTTCAAGGCAACAAAATTCTCTCGAGCTTACATTGATTTACAGGGGAGCGATTGCCAATAATGCGCGTACTTCAAATCCGCTCGGTTGCGGTCGAGGCAGAACGCCACCATCGACGGCAATGCGAGGTCACGCCCTTTTCGAGCCTATAAACATGAAACCTATCGCTTCTCTCCTGGCTGCCGCCACCCTGAGCGTGTTCTGTCAACAGGCCGCGTTCGCCTCGCAGGAGGCCGCGTACCCCTCCAAGCCGGTCAAGATCGTGGTCGGCTACGCGCCGGGCGGTTCTTCCGATGCCGTCGCGAGGCTGGTGGCCGGCCGCCTGTCGGAGAAGCTGGGCCAGACCTTCGTGGTCGAGAACCGCCCGGGCGCGGCCAGCAACATCGCGGCCGCCACGGTGGCGCGCTCGCCCAATGACGGCTACACCATCCTGCTGGGCTCGAATGCCAGCACCATCAACGTGTCGCTGTACAAGGAGCTGCCCTTCGACTTCCAGCAGGATTTTGATCCGGTAGCCCTGCTGACGCGTTTTCCCAACATCATGGTGGTGAACAACACGGTGCCGGCAAAGTCGGTGACGGAATTCATCAACTATGCCAAGGCGAACCCGAAGGGGATATTCTTCGCTTCATCCGGCGCAGGTTCATCGACTCGCCTGTCGGCCGAGCTTTTCAAGATGATGACGGGCGTGGAGATGGAACATGTGCAGTACAAGGGCAGCGCGCCGGCCCTTACGGACCTGATGGCCGGCCGTATCCAGGTAATGTTCGATACCGCTCCTTCCGTCATGCCTCTCATCAAGGGCGACAAGCTGCGCGCGCTGGGAGTCACCAGCGCCAGCCCACAGCCCTTCGCGCCGGAGATTCCCACAATCGACGCGAGTGGCGTCAAAGGCTATGAAATGACGTCCTGGTACGCGCTTTTCGTGCCTGCCGGCACGCCCGCGGGCATCGTGGAGAAGCTGAACAAGGAAGTCAACGCGATCCTGGAAGAGAAAGACACCCAGGAGAAGCTCGCCGGCATGGTGGCGACCCCGGGCGGCGGCACGCCGGAAGAACTGCGCCAGCACGTTGCCTCGGAAATCACCAAATACGGCGAGGTGGTCAAGGCCTCGGGCGCCACCGCGGACTAGGCCCTCGTACCATGCGCGTATTTACGGGTTCGCTGGCAACCGAAACCAATACCTTCGCCCCGCTGCCAACCTCGCTGGATGACTTCGCCGACCGGGGATACTTCCCCGCCGGCACGCATCCGCCCGGGATGACGATTTTCAGCGGGCCGCTGTGGGCCGCGCGCCAACGCGGCGCGCAGCACGGATGGGAAGTGATCGAGGGCATGGCTGCAGGCGCGCAGCCCAGCGGCGTCACGACGCGCCATGCCTATGAGTCGCTGCGCGATGAACTCCTGTGCGACTTGCGCCAGGCCTTGCCCGTGGACATGGTGGTGCTGGGCCTGCATGGCGCTATGGTCGCCGATGGCTACGAAGACTGCGAGGGCGATCTGCTGAGCCGCGTGCGCGAAATCGTCGGCCCGAACGTAGTAGTGGGAGCCGAACTGGATCCGCATTGTCACTTGTCGGACGCAATGGTAACCAACACCGACATTTTGGTGGCCTATAAGGAGTATCCCCACACCGATATCCGCGAGCGCGCATTGGAGCTGGTGGACTTCTGCGCGGCCACAGTCGGAAGCCGCATATCCCCCGTGGCCGCCGTCGTCGACTGCGAGATGGCCGTCACCATCCGCACGCCGCTGGAACCAGCCCGAAGCTATATCGACCGGCTGAGCGCGCTGGAAGGCAAGAACGGGATCCTCTCCATCTCCGTGGTGCATGGCTTTCCCTGGGGCGATGTGCCCGATATGGGCACCAAGCTGCTGGTATATGCGGACGGCGATGCCCAGGCGGCGCAGGCTGTCGCCCGGCGCCTCGCGGATGAATTGATCGGCATGCGCGAACGCCTGACGCCCGTCTGTCCGGATACCGATCACGCCATCGACGCGGCGCTGGCCTACGGCGCAACGCCGGTGGTCATCGCGGACGCGGCCGACAACCCCGGCGGCGGAGGCGCAGGGGATTCCACCTTCATGCTGCGGCGCCTGCGCGACCGCGGCATCGGCAATGTGGCGATGGGCCCGCTGTGGGATCCTGTCGCCGTGCGCATTGCCTTCAGCGCTGGCGCGGGCGCCTGCCTGTCGCTGCGCATCGGCGGCAAGATAGGGCCGATGTCGGGGGAGCCCATCGATCTGACCTGCACCGTGAAAGCGCTGGTCCCCGAAATGATCATGACCGGACTGTCCGGCTCGCCCGCCGCGGTGGGAAACGCGGCGCTCGTGGAAGCCGACGGCATCGAGATTGTCCTGATCAGCGTGCGCGCGCAGGCCCTGCACACCGATGTGTTCACCCAGTTGGGCTGCCGTCTGGATGAGAAGGCCCTGATCGTGGTCAAATCCGCACAACACTTCCACGCCGCGTTTTCGAAGGTCGCGCGGCACATCATCTACGCAGACGCGCCAGGCTCGGTCGCGCTCGACCTGCGGACCCTGCCCTATCGGCGGGTGCAACGGCCCAAATGGCCGATAGACGGCCGGGAGGCATGAATGTCGGCTGCCCGCTTGTATTGAAGGGATACGTATTTGACGCCAGAACACCGGCAACCGCGAGTTACCCTAGCGGTTCCAGCGCCCGTCCGCTGAATGCGTTACTCTCCCCCTCCCCAATCAAGTCCGCAAGGAGCCTCACATGGCACAAGCCTCTGCCCGTCACATCCTCGTTTCCACCGAAGCCAAGGCCAACGAACTGAAGACCGCCATCGAGAACGGCGCCGACTTCGCCCAACTGGCCAAGGAAAACTCGAGCTGCCCGTCCAGCCGCGACGGCGGCAACCTGGGCACCTTCGGTCCGGGCCAGATGGTCAAGGAATTCGACACCGTGGTGTTCAGCGCCCCGGTCGGCGAGGTCCAGGGTCCGGTGAAGACGCAGTTCGGCTATCACCTGGTCGAAGTGACCAGCCGCAAGGACTGAGTCCCCAGGCAATACGCGAAAAGGCCGCCGCCGGGTTTCCCTGGCGGCGGCCTTTTCGCGTGGGATCGACGCTATTCCCTGCCCGTCATCACCATGTGCGCCAGCGCATCGGCATCCAGCCCCGCCACGTCGCGCTCGATGACCTTCGCGCCGCTCTTCAGGATCGCCACGCGGTCGGCCAGGGCGACCACGTCCGCCATGTTGTGGCTGATGAGGATGACGGTGCGGCCTTCGTCGCGCAGCTTGCGCACCAGGTTCAGCACCAGGGCCGTTTCCTTGACGCCCAGCGCCGCCGTGGGTTCGTCCATGATGACGACGCGGGCGTCCCAGCGCAGCGCGCGGGCGATGGCGACGGCCTGGCGCTGGCCGCCGGACATGCGTTCGACGGGGCGGTCCATGTCCTCGATGGGCACGGACAGGCGCTGCAGGTAGCCCCGCGCGTCCTGCGCCATGCGGCGCTTGTCCAGCACGCTGAACGGGCCCACGCGGCGCACCAGTTCGGCGCCCATGAAGATGTTTTCCCAGATGGACAGGCGCGGGGCCAGCGCCAGGTCCTGGTAGATGGTGGCGATGCCCTGCACCAGCGCGTCATGGGGCGACGCGAACACGACTTTCCTGCCGTCCAGGCTGAGTTCGCCGCCGCTGGGCGCCTGCGCGCCGGAGACGATGCGGATCAGCGTGGACTTGCCCGCGCCGTTGTCGCCGCAGATGGCCATGACCTTGCCTTCCGGCACGTCCAGGTCTATGCCCTTGAGGGCTTCGACGGCGCCATAGGATTTCTTGATCTGGCGTAGCGACAACGCGGCGGACATGACGGCGGGCCTTACTTGGCGGGTTGCAGGAATTTCTGGACGTTGGAGGCGTCGACCAGCACCGAGTCCATGAAGAGGTAGGGGCCGGCGGCGATGTTCTCCTTGGGCTCTTTCTTGACGACGATGCGGTCGATGGCGTCGACGGCGGTAGCGCCGAGCTGCTCGAAGGGAATCATCATGGTGGCCGTGATCAGGCTGTCCGGGTCCGCGATGCGGCGGTAGGTCTCGGGGCCGCCGTCGACCGACACCAGGGTGACGTCGCCCTTCTTCAGGCCCTGGGCCTGGAGCAGGTCGTCGATGACGTAGGCCTGGCCGTCGAACGAGGCCCAGACGCCCTTGAACTGGCCCTGGTGGCGCAGGAACAGGGCCTGCATGCCGTTGCGCACGTCGTCGCGCCAGCTCTGGGTGCGGGCCATGCTGAACTTGGCCAGGTCCTTGACCGCCGTGTTCTCGGTCAGCACCGCGTCCAGCATCTTGCCGCGGATGCGGGTGCCGGAGTTGCCGTCGAAGCGGGCGGACAGGATGTTGCCCTGGTAGCCCATCTTGCCTAGCAGGTACAGCACGGACTGGGCGCCGGTGGCGTATTCGTTGACCTCGACGTCGAACAGCATGTGCGGGCTGGCGCCGGACATGACGCCCACCACCGGGATGCCCTTTTCCTTGGCGGCCTGGAGCTGGGCGTCGGTCTCCACGGGCTTGCCCATGGCGATGACGATAGCGTCGACCTTCTTGTTGACCAGGGTGTCCAATTGCTCGGCCAGCTTGGGCAGCGACCCTTCGGCGTTCAACTGGGTGACGGTCCAGCCTTTCTCGCGGGCGGCGCCGGCGGCGGCATTGGCGACGCGGGCGTGGGTTTCGGAGGACATCTGGAACGCGACGATGCCCACGTCGAAGGCGTGGGCGGCGGCGCTGGCGGCCAGCGCCTGCGCGGCGAACGCGGCAAGCGCCAGGGTGCGCGTCAAGGATTTACGCATGGTGGTTTCCCCTTCCGGTCAGAATTTGAAGGCCGCTTTCTTCAGCACGGCCGATGACACCGCGACGGACGCGATGATGATGAAGCCCAGCACGATGTCCTGCACGTAGTACGGCGCGCCCATGAGCACCAGGCCGTTGCCCAGCACCTTCAGGATCAGCGCGGCGACCAGCGTGCCGGGAATGTTGGCGTGGCCGGGATTGAACATGGTCATGCCCAGCAGGACGGCGGCGATGGCATACAGAAAGTAGTCGCCGGCCATGTTGGGCGCGGCGGACGACAGGCTGGACGTGAGCAGGACGGCGGCCAGGCCGGCGCAGAGGCCGGACAGGGCCAGCCCTATGCTTTTCATGGCGCGGATGTCGATGCCGGCCAGGCGCGCGGATTCGCCCGCTTCGCCGGTGGCGGTCATGCGGGCGCCGGTGCGGGTCCACTTGACCAGGAAGAAGGCGAGCAGCACAGCGCCCAGCATCCACAGCACCAGGGCGGGAATGCCGAAGGGCTTGCCGCGCGCCAGGCCGGTGAAGGCGGCGGGCCAGCGGCCCACATAGGACACGCCGTCGGTCAGCATGAAGGCGAAGCCGCGCGCCATGGCGGCCATGCCCAGGGTGGCGATCAGGGAAGGAACCCGCAGCCTGGTGACGGCGATGCCGTTGACCAGCCCGCAGAGCAGCCCCACGCCCAGGCCCGCGCCGATGGCGAGCAGCACGGGCTGGCCGGTATGGACCAGGGCGCCGGTGACCACGGCGGCCAGGCTGGCCACGTCGGCGACCGACAGGTCCAGTTCGGCGGTGACCAGCGCCAGCGTGAAGCCGAGGGCGATGATGGCCAGGAAGCTGGTTTCCTTGGCGATGTTCAAGAGGTTGTTGGACGCCGCGAAATTCGGCGCGGCCACTGCGAAGAATCCGACCAGGACCAGGCCCGCGATCGCCGTGCCGTACTTTTCCAGGATGCCGCGCATCGACTAGACCCTTGCTGCGTTTGATGATTGTGCGGACGCCGGGCCCGTGCCCGGCGCTGATGGCGTCGTAGTTTATACCCGGGCCCCGCCCGCGCTACATGCTGATGCCGGCCAGGGCCCGCGACACGGGCGCCAGCGCGGCCTCGGCCGCGCGGAACTGCGCGTACATGCGGCGATAGGAGCGGGCCCGTTCGGCCTGGGGTTCGTAGCGCTGCGCCACGCGCACCAGCCGGTCCTGCGCGGCGGCGAAGCTGTCGTGCCGGCCCAGCGCCGTCCAGGCCGCGACCGCCGCGCCCAGCACGCCGGGCTGTTCGGCCTGCCCGACGACGAGGGCGCGCTCGCAGATGTCGGCCTTGACCTGGCACCACTGCGCGTTGGACGCGGCGCCGCCGCCGAAACGGATTTCCGCCACCGGCCCGCCCAGGGCGGCCTCGGCGCGCTCCAGCACGATGCGGTTCAGGAAGGCCACGCCTTCCAGCACGGCCCAGGCCAGGTCGCCCGGACCGTGGCGGCGGTTCAGGCCCAGGAAGGCCCCGCGCAGATGCGGATCCCAGTACGGCACGCGCTCGCCCTGCAAGTAGGGCAGGAACAGGACCGGCTGCGGGTCGCGCGGCGCGTCCAGCAAGGCGTCCATGGCCTCGCCGACGCCGGCCATGCCCTCGTCGCCCAGGCGTCCCAGCAAGGGCAGCAGCCAGGCGACGGTGTCCGCGCCGTTCTGGCCCGGTCCGCCGATCTGGTGGTGGCCGCCGCCCCAGTCCACCGTCATCAGGCCCTGCGCCTGCACGGGCTCGGCGCCCACGGCGCCGAAGACCTCGGTAGTGCCCGAGATGTTGTAGGCATAGCCCGGCCGCAGGGCGCCCAGGCCCGCCACGGCGGCCCAGGTGTCGTTGGCGCAGGCGACCACCGGGCGTCCCGCCAGGCGGGCCAGCGAGCCCGGCAGCCCGGCCTGCACCGGCCCCACGACCGCCAGCGGATCGAGCAAAGGCGGCACCCAGGCCGGGTCGGCGCCCACGGCCGTCAGCAGGTCCGGCCCCTGCGCATGGGCGGCGGCGGCAGCCGCCAGCCGGGCCATGGAAACGGTGTCGCTGGCCGCCCGGCCAGTCAGGCGGAAGTTGAGGTAGTCCTTGGGCTCCAGCACCGCGCGCACGCGGGCCGCGTGTTGCGGCTCGGCGCGCAGCAGCCAGGCCACGCGGGCCCAGGGATGGAAGGCGTTGATCTGGCCGTGTTCGGGGTGGGACGCCGGCATGGGCGCCAGCCAGGCGGACACGTCCGCCGCCGTGCGGGTGTCGCGCCAGGTGATGGCGGGCCGGATGGCCGCGCCCTGCGCGTCGATGAACACCTGCGTGCGCGTCACGCCGCAGATCGCGACGCCCTCCACCGCGTCGAACGCGGCGCCGGCCTGCGCGGCCAGGGTATCGGACAGGGACTGCAGGCCGCGCCACCATGCGTCGGGATCGACCTCGTCCCAGCCCGGCTGGTCCGCCACCGCCGCCGGACTGTCGATGAAACAGGCATGGGCGATCGCGCCGCCGTCGTCCACCAACGCGGCGCGAAAGCGCGTGCCGCCCAGATCCACCGCCAGCACATGGCTCATGACGGCATCCTGGCGAGTGAGGGACGGCTGCGCGCCGGGGGCATGGCCCGCGGCATGCGGGAAGCGAGGCGATGAAGCATGGGGAGCGCGTTCCGCGTAATCCGGTCAGGTCGTCGAAACCGCGTTTCGACCTATGAAGATTGTATTGCAGCCGCGCCGGGCCGGCGGCCGGAATTCCGCGCGGACGGCGGTTCGTCGCTGCACTGCAGCACCGGAAACCCTATCAATTGATTATTTCTGTTCAGGTGACAGAGTCCGAAGGCCTGCGACAGAATGGGCCACGCCCGGAGGAGACAGCCGGGGCCACAAGAACTCTCTGAACCGCGTGCGCCGCGCGCACGCCCAAGGCCCATGAAGAAATCCAGGAACAAGGTCATCATCACCTGCGCGATCACCGGCTCGGTCCATACGCCGTCGATGTCGCCCCACCTGCCGGTCACGCCCGACCAAATCGCGCAGTCCGCGCTGGATGCCGCCCAAGCGGGCGCCGCCATCGTGCATTTGCACGCGCGCAAACCGGACACCGGGCAGCCCACCCAGGACCCCGCCCTGTACGCGCAGTTCCTGCCGCGCATCAAGCAGGCGTCGGACGTGGTGATCAATATCACGACGGGCGGCTCGCCGGTGCTGCCGCTGGCCGACCGCATGGCGCCGGCGCTGCGGTTCAAGCCGGAGGTGGCGTCCCTGAACATGGGGTCCATGAATTTCGGCATGTACGAGCTGCTGGAGCGCTTCAAGGAATTCAAGCACGCCTGGGAACGCCCGTACCTGGAAGGCAGCAGCGACCTGATCTTCAAGAACACCTTCGAGGACATCGAGCACATCCTGACGTCGTGCGGCGATAACGGCACGCGGTTCGAAATCGAGTGCTACGACATCGGCCATCTCTACACGGCCGCGCATTTCGTGGACCGCAAGCTGCTGAAACCGCCTTTTCTGATCCAGTCGGTGTTCGGCATACGCGGCGGCATCGGCACCCATCCCGAGGACGTGATGATGATGAAGCGGACGGCCGACAGGCTGTTCGGCGACGACTATATCTGGTCGGTGCTCGCCGCCGGCCGCAAGCAGGCGCCGCTGGCGACGATGGCCGCGACCATGGGCGGCAACGTGCGCGTGGGGCTGGAGGATTCGCTGTGGGACGGTCCTGGCGAATTGGCACGGTCCAACGCCGACCAGGTGCGGCGGATCCGGCGGATCCTGGAAGATCTGTCGCTGCAGCCGGCCACGCCCGCCGAAGCGCGCGAGACGCTGCAACTCAAGGGCCGCGACAACGTCGCGTTCTGACGAACGATTCCATCCAGTGGGGAGACTAGACATGAAAAAGACACTGTGCGCGGCCGCCCTGGCCGCCCTGTTCGGCATGGCGGGCGCGGCGCAGGCCGACGACGGCGTGATCCGCATCGGCTTCATCACGGACATGTCGGGGCTGTCGGCGGACGCGGACGGCCCCGGCGGCGCCGAGGCGATCAAGATGGCGGTGGCGGACCTGGGCGGGACGGTGGCCGGCAAGAAGGTCGAGGTGCTGGTGGCGGACCACCAGAACCGCGCCGACATCGCCTCGTCGCGCGCCCGGGAATGGCTGGACCAGAAAGGCGTGAACATGCTGATCGCGGGCGCCAACTCCGCGGCGGCGCTGGCGATGGCCAAGGTGGCCGAAGAAAAGAAGACGCCGTTCTTCGTGGTAAGCGCCGGCGCCTCTGAGCTGACGAACGCGCAATGCACGCCCTATACCGTGCATTATGTGTACGACACGGTCTCGCTCGCCCGCGGCACGGCGCGCGCCATGATGAAGGAAGGCAACAAGGATTGGTACTTCCTGACGGTGGACCACGCTTTCGGCCATGCGCTGGAGCGCGATGCGTCGGCGGTGGTGCAGGCCGACGGCGGCACCGTGAAGGGTCGGGTCCGGCATCCGCTGAACGCGGCGGACTTCTCGTCGTTCATCCTGCAGGCGCAGGCGTCGGGCGCGTCGGTGCTGGGCCTGGCCAACTCCGCCAGCGACACCAGCAACGCGGTGAAGGCCGCCGCCGAATTCGGCCTGACGCCCGCGATGAAGATCGCCGGCCTGCTGGTGCTCATTACCGACGTGCACGCGCTGGGCCTGCAGGCGGCCCAGGACATGTACCTGACCACCGCTTGGTACTGGGACCAGGACGACCCCTCGCGGCAATGGGCGGCGCGCTTCGAAGCGCGCATGAAGAAAAAGCCGTCCATGCTGCAGGCCGGCGACTATTCCGCGACGGCGACCTACCTGAAGGCGGTGGCGGCCACCAACAGCACCGACGGCGACACAATCATGAAATGGCTGAAGGCCAATCCGGTGAACGACTTCTTCGCCAAGGACGGCAAGATCCGCGCCGACGGGCTGATGGTGCACGATATGTTCCTGATGCAGGTCAAGAAGCCCGCCGAATCCAAGGGGCCTTGGGACTATTACAAGCTGGTGGCCCGCGTGCCCGGCGACGAGGTCTATACCTCGCCCCAGGAATCGACCTGCCGCCTGATGAAACCCTGATCCCGCAACACCAGAAGGAATAGGCATGACTATCAAGAGCCACGTCCCGGGCGATATTTCCGCGCTGCCCGTGGACCTGTCCGGCAAACGCGTCATCGTGACCGCCGGCGCGGCCGGCATCGGCGCGGCGATCGCGGCCGCCTTCGCCGAACGCGGCGCCCGCGTGCACGTCTGCGACGTGGACGAACAGGCCCTGGCCGCCAGCCCGCACCCGAAGTCGCGGGCCGACGTGAGCCGGCGCGAAGACATCGACCGCTATATGCAGGAGGCGCTGGCGCACCTGGGCGGGCTGGACGTGCTGGTGAACAACGCCGGCATCGCCGGCCCCACCGCGGGCATCGCCGACATCGCGCCGCAGGAACTGGACGCGACGCTGGACATCAACCTGGCCTCGCAGTTCCACACCGTGCGGCATGCGCTGCCGGCGCTGCGCGCGGCCGGCGGCGGCTGCATCATCAACATCAGCTCGGTGGCGGGACGCATGGGGGTGCCGATGCGCACGCCCTACGCGGCGACCAAATGGGGCGTGGTCGGCCTGACGCGATCGCTGGCGGTGGAACTGGGCGGCTACGGCATACGCGTGAATGCGCTGCTGCCGGGGCTGGTGGCCGGGCCGCGGATCGATCGCGTGATCGAGGCGCGCGCGAAGAACATGGGGCTGACGGTCGAGGAAGAGACCCGGCTGGAGCTGTCCGGCGTCAGCCTGCGGCAGTTCGTGCGCGCCGCGGACATCGCCAATATGGCGCTGTTCCTGGCCAGCCCGTTCGGGGCCATGGTCAGCGGCCAGGCGATCAGCATCGACGGCGACCTGCAGTCCCTGCCCTGGCAGCCGCCCGCGGACTAGGATCCCAGCAGTTCGATGGCCTGCGCGTAGACGCCGCTGCGGCGCTCCTCGGCGGTGGCGCGCAGCGCGTCCAGCAGGCGCTCGGCCAGGTCCTGGTTCTGCGCCTCCCTGCGGGTGATGAGCAGGAAGTCGAACCATTGCCGGGACGCCAGCGGCCTCACCACCAGGTCCGGGTAGGCGGCGGCGATGTCCCAGGCGGACAGCGCGTTCACCAGGCTGACGCCCTTCACGGCCCGGACCGTACCCGGCACCAGCGACATGTGCGCGCGCATGCCGGAGCGCAGGATCAGCGAATCCGCGATGTCTCCCTGCGCGACCACGTAGTCGGACCACAGCGGCTTGACGTAGGTCTCGGGCGGAATGTCGCCCACCGCCACCACGTCGCGGGCCGCCAGCGGGTGCTCGCGGTGCGCGATCGCCATCACGTCCGCGCGCAGGAAGGGCGTGAAGTTCAGGCGCGGGCTCTCGCGGCTGACGGCCCCCAGGCCGAAGTCCGCGCGCATGGTCTCGACGGCGCTGATCGCCTGCACGGACGATTCGATGTCGATGGAGAACGGCCGCGTGCCGTTGGCGTCCAGGTAGCGCCGCACCGCGTCGGGCGCGTAGCCCAGCGCCAGCGCCGGCGACGAGGCGATGCGCAGGCCGCGGCCGCCGAACTGTTCGATGCTGTGCAGCGCTTCGTCGATGCGCACCAGCTCGTCCAGCACGAACTTCGCTTCGCTGTAGAGATACTGCCCGGCCTCCGTCGGCCGCAGGGTCTTGTGGGAACGATCGAACAACTGCACGCCGGTGGCGCCTTCCAGGCGCGATATGGCGTGGCTGATCGCCGGCTGTGTCAGGTGCATGACCTGCGCGGCCTGCCGGGTCGAGCCCGTCATGACCACCGTATAGAAAATGCGGAGGTCGTGGATATTGAAGTTGCGTTTCATGCCGCTATCTTGCCGCCCGCCGGATCGAAGGCGTTTCCCATTTGCCGTCCAGCAGCGCGGGCTTCGGCCAGTAGTAGCGCATCGTCACCATGAAGGGGCCTTGCGGCGCCGGCAGCCAGTTGGACTCCTTGGACTTGCCCGGCGATTCCGGCTGGATGTAGAGGGTGACCCCGCCGTCGGCGTCCCGCTTCAGGGACGGCAGCGTGGACGAATTGACCAGGTAGCGTTTGATGGGGTTGGGCACCAGTTGCTGGTCGGGCAGCCGGTACATGGCCATGGACCAGAACGCCCTGACGGGAGGCAGGCCGCGCGGCGCGAACCGCAGGGTGTATTGGTTCATGCCGTCCAGGAGCTGGCCGTTGCCGTCCTTGTCCAGCACCAGGGACTGGGCCTCCTGGCGGCTGCTGCCGCCCAGGCCGACCTGCGTTCCGGTGGCGCGGGCCAGGTAGTCGTTCTTCAGCGTATTGCGGTCGCCGTAGAGCGCGTCGGTCCTGCCTTCCAGGGCTTCGCGTTTCTTGTCGATATCGTTCTGGCCGTCGTGCATGCCTTCCTGCAGGACGCGGCGCAGCGCGGGGTTGATGCCCTCGGTCCGGAAGGGCTGGCCCGGCCGGATGCCCAGGCTGGCAAAGCGTTCGCGCAGCGACCTTTCGCTGGCGTGCGTGGGCGCGAATTGCAGCAGGAACGCCAACTGGTTGTAGAACTCCAGAGAACTGCGCAACTGCGCCGGCGACTCCGCGGGGATCCAGTCCACCTCCGCCGCCGGCGCGGGCGGGCGCTGCTTGCGGAAGGCGGACAGCGTCTGGACCTTGTAGCGCGACTGGATGCGCTTGACGTTGGGCAGGTCGGCGGCATTGAAGAGCTGGGTGCGCCCCACCAGGTTGACGAGTTCGGTCTCCGACTTGAAGACCTTGGTGATGCCGGCAGGCGCCTTGCCGTTCCAGCGCGGCCCGGCGACGAGGAACCTGCCGCCGCCGTTGCCGGTGCTGCGGCTGCCGATGTAGGCGAAGTTGTGCGTGTACAGGTCCATCAGTTGCAGCGCGAAATAACGCCGCGCCTCCATCGGCGGCACGGTGATGACGACGGGTTCCGCGCGCAGGTCCAGCACCGCGAACGAATAGGGCGTGTCCGAATTGGGCGCGGCGTATCCCTGGTCTTCGGGCGTGAAGGCGCGCGCGGCGCTGCTGACGGTATTGAACGGCCCCTTGTACTGCGGGTTGTTCTTGTCGATGCCGAACGCGTACATGGTCTGGTAGCTGGCGACCATGGGCGTGCCGTACAGATACGCTTCGCGCGCGATGGCGCGCGCCTGTTGCGCGGTGACGCCGTCGATTCCGACCGATTGCGAGCCGGAAGCGGCATCGGGCGAGTTGAAGCTGCATCCGGCCAGCCCGCCCGCCAGCATGGCAGCGGCGGCCAGCCGGGCCGCGGCGCGCCGAGGGCGGCCGCAAGCGTTCGTGAAAGACAGGCCGATGCTGATCTGGCTGTTGTGCATGCGATGCTCCAACACTTCTAGAGGCGGACGATGCTCAAGCGGCGGCGGCGCGCTGCGCATGAACCCCGGGGGATTCTGTCACATTTCCCGGCAATGTAGAAGAAACGGCCCGGCGGCCCCGGACTTGCGGAAGGCCGGCGTTCAGGCCGCCTGGGCCCATCCTTCGAGCCGCTGCGCGGGGATGGCCGCGATCGCGCTTTCGCTGGCGGCGGCGTCGGTGGTCAGGTGCTGGATCAGGTCCAGCGTGGTGGAACGGCGCGTCAGCATCAGGCAGGTGACTTCCGCATCCGCGACGCGCGTGGCGTGCCAGCAGCCGGGGCGCATGCAGACGCCCTGCCCCTGCGGCACCCGGAAAGCCGCCAGGGTGGACAGGTCGGGGCTGCCGTCGGCCGCGCTGCCCGCCACGACCTGGATGATCGCGCCCGTCAGCGGCACGATGGCCTGTTGCGTCAGCAGGTGCTTTTCCAGGCTGGAGATTTCCGCGGACTGGCCGCGGTAGTTGACCCACAGCAGTTCGGCGTCGCCGCCCGCGCCGGTGTTGAACAGGTGCTCCTGCCAGAAATCGGTGGCCGGGTTGGAATACAGCGGCACGCCATTGCCGTCCGGCATGGGCTTGCCCAGCATCCAGCCGTAGGTCCGGAAAGCCTCGGGCGTCAGGTCGTTGATTTCCAGCAGTGCAGTGCTTGTCATGCGGAACCCTGTGATGGCTTGGTCGCGCGGCCGCGTTTCGGGAATTCGGCATCGTAGTCGAACTCGCCGCGCGCGATGGCCTCGAGGATGGCGGCCCGTCGCTCGGCGGCGCGCTTGAGGTTGGCGGCGGTGGGCTTGGCCCGGATGCGCTCGACACAGTGCCGGCCGTCATGGAAGAAGCCGATCTCGATGGAAGACTCGGAGGCCGGCCTCACCCCGTCGAATCCCTGGCCCATCGCCTTCTCCTTTCATTGCCGATGAGCGACATGATATCGCTTTACACTGGCCCGACGCCCTCATCCAAGGAAGCGCAACATGACTACCGATCTGTCGTCGCACTATGTCCTGCTGGACGCCTCGGGCGCCAGCGCCACCGTGGAAGGCGGAGACGCGTTCTGGTCGCAGCCGCCCGAGGACCTGGACCGCTACGGACGCGGCTGGCTGCTGTCCGAGTACACATTCGCCTCGGACTGGCCGCAATGGGAAATGCATCCGCAGGCCGATGAGGTGGTGCGCCTGATGTCCGGCGCGGCCGAACTGCGGCTCGAATGGCCCACCGGCGTCCAGGCCGTGAAGCTGCGGGCCGGCGACGCCTACGTGATCCCGAAGGGCGCCTGGCACACCGTCAAGGTGCTGGAGCCCTGTCGCATGCTGCACGTCACCATGGGCGCGGGCACGCAGCACCGGCCGCTGTAGCCTATGCGCCCGCCGGCCGGGCGCGCCGGATCTCGCGGTCGTCTATCGGCCAGTGCAGCGCGGCCGACAGCACGCCCAGCGCCATCGCGCCCAGCCAGATCAGGTCGTAGGAACGGGTCGCCTCGAACACGATGCCGCCCAGCCACACGCCCAGGAAGGATCCGAGCTGGTGGCCGAAGAACACGAAGCCGAACAGGGTCGTGATGTAGCGCACGCCGAACACCTGCGAGATCAGGCCGTTGGTCAGCGGCACCGTTCCCAGCCAGACCAGGCCCATCACGGCCGCGAAGAGGTACAGGGTCCATGGCGACAGCGGCAGCAGCACGAACAGCGCGATGGCCGCCGTACGGATCAGGTAGATGCCTGCCAGCAGGTACTTGCGGCGATGGTGGGCGCCCAGCACGCCGCAGACGTAGGTGCCCATGACATTCGCCAGCGCGATGATGGCCAGCGCGGCCACCGCGTCGGACGCGCGCAGGCCCTTGTCCAACAGGTATGCCGGCAGGTGCGTGCCGATGAACGCAAGCTGGAAGCCGCAGGCCAGAAAACCCAGGTTCAGCAGCCAGAAGCCGGGCTGCGAGAAGGCTTCGCGGATGGCGGCGGGCAGGGACAGCCCTGCGTCCGGCGAGGCGGCGTCCTGCGGGCGGCTGGCGGGCTCCCTGAGCGGGAACGCCAGGGGCAGCAGCACGGCGCAGGCCACGGCGAACGACAACAGGGCCGCGACCCAGCCCCAGCCGCCGATCAGCCATTGCGCGGCCGGCACCATGGTGAACTGGCCCAGGCCGCCCACCGCCCCCGCCACGCCCAGCGCCCAGCTACGGCGCTCGGGCGCCACCAGGCGGCTCAGCGCGCCGTAGATGACGGCGAACGCCGTGCCCGACAGGGCCACGCCGATGCATACGCCGGCGCTCCACAGGAACGCCGCGGGCGTCGCGGCGTGCGCCATGCCCGCCAACCCCAGCGCGTAGCACGCCAGCCCGCCCGCAATGACCTTGGCGGAACCGTAGCGGTCCGCGATCATGCCGGTGAAGGGCTGGACGATGCCCCAGGTGAGATTCTGCACCGCCATCGCCAGGGCGAAGGTCTCGCGGCTCCAGCCGCGGTCCATCGTGACGGGCAGCAGGAACAGGCCCTGCACGTGGCGCACGCCCAGGGCCAGGCCCATGACGACGCCGCCGGCCAGGACCAGCAGCCACAGTTGGGGGGCATCCAGGGAAGACTTGCGTAGGGCGGACATGGCGGACCTCGGCGTAGGACTTCGCCCCGTTCGGGCGGGCACGGTGCCTATTACAGGGGCGCCGCGCCCCGCCTTCAACCGATTATTTTTTGTCCGCTGCATGCGGTGGAGGAATGTCAGCTTGCGGGCGTCGCTAACGCTTCGTTTTCTATAGTTACATTTATCGAGCCTTTGCCTGCTACGGGTGGTTACAGTGCTGCCTTCCCATCTTTTCAGGCATACGACCATGTGGCACGCCCCGCTCGGCCCTTTTGCTTTCGCGGTTCAATCCCGCTCCGCTGCGCAATGAGGGCCGCTCCGCTCGGCCTCAAGCCGCTCGCGCTGGCCCTGGCGCTGGGCGGCCTGGCTGCCGCCCCGGGCGCGGCGCATGCGCAATCCGACTGGATCCAGCAATGCGCCGCCGGCTTTTACGAACAAGGCTCCCGCGCCGCTTGCCAGCAGCCCTACCAGGAAGGCCTGGCGGCGGTGCTGACCGGATCGGCCAGCGACGACGAAGGCCTGTGGGGATATATCGACAAGCAGGGCCGCATGGCGATCGCGCCCGCCTATGCCGACGCCGAACCGTTCCAGAACGGCCTGGCCGCCGTGCGCCAGGGCAAGCTGTGGGGCTATATCGACCCCAAGGGCCAGTGGGCCATCGAACCCCGTTACGCGAACGCGACCGGCTTCAACGCCGAGGGCTCCGCGCTGGTTGAGGAAGACGGCCGCGACGTGCTGATCGACCGCCGCGGCAAGACGATCAAGACCTTCCCGCTGGGCACGCGCAGTTGGGGCTTCCAGCTCGGGCAGACACTCGCATCCATGGAAATGCCGGCGCCGCCGCGGCTGTTCAACGCCGCCACAGGCAAGGCGGTCACGCTGCCCGCGGGCGTCATGCGGCTGGCGGCCCCGACCGACGGCTACCTGCCGGCCCAGCAGCGCGACTCCCGCTACAGCGGCTGGTGGGGGCTGCTGGGTCCGGACGGCGGCTGGGCGATAGCGCCGCAGACGCTGCAATCCCAGGAACCGCCGCTGCGCGACGGCGAGATGCTGGCCGTGCGCCGCGGCGAACGCTGGCAATTCGTGGACGCGCGCGGCCAGGCGCTGTCCCCCGAGCGCTACGCGCAAGTGCAATTCGTTGCGCCCGGCCTGTGGCTGGCCCGTCCGGACGACAAGAGCAAATCGGTGCTGCTGGACGGCAAGCAAAAGGTCCTGCACCGCTTCTCTTCCGACTACGCGGGCCTGCGTGAGGAAGGCGGCTGGCGCTTCATGGCCGACGACGATGCCGTGCTGCTGGTCGGCCCCGCCGGCAAGCTCCAGAAGGTCGCGGTCAGCCAGGGCCGCGTGGAGGTGCGCGACGGACAGGCCTGGATTTCGGGCGCCCAGGCCGGCAACGCCGTGGAGGCGGAAGCAGGCGGGGAGTCCGGCAAGAACGCGGGCGACGGCGCGGCCGATGCCGCCATGCCGCCGCCTCCCATGGTGGATGTGGCGAGCGCGCCGGCGGCCACGGCTGCCGCCGCGGCGGCGGAAGCCGCTGCCGCGGCCAGCGGCGGCATCATCAGCGAGGGCCTGGTGCAGATATATGCCCGCGACGGCAAGCCCCTGCTGGACGCCGCCACCGTCGCCCAGCTCCGCGCCTACCGCGTCACCGCCTTCGCGCACGACGACCGCAAGCGCGGCGACGCGCCCCCGCCCACGCTGCCGCTGGCGCTGCTGCGTCCAGAGGACTATACGCAGCCGCTGGGCATCCTGACGCCCGCGGGGAAGATCGTGACGAACGCGGACTGGGACGACATGTCGGCCTATGACGCCTCGCTGCCCGTGCCCGTCCAGACGCGCGACCGCAAGGCCGGCGCGATCGACGCCGACGGCAATTGGGTCATTCCGCCCCGCTTCCAAGAGCTCCACGCCTTCCGCGGCTCCTACGCCCTGGCGCGCCTGCCGGGCACGGCGACGCGGCGCGACAGTATCGTGATCGATGCGCAGGGCAAGACGGCCGCCGTGCCCGCCGCGATCCTGGGCAGCGCCACCGAATTCGACGGCGAACTCATCCACTACCGCGAACCGGACGAGAACCGCGAGCGCCGCTGGGGCGTCTGGAGCGTGCGCGACGGCGCCCCCGTGCTCAAGCCGGTGTATGAAAACATCGAGAAGTTCGAGGACGATTGGGCCAAGGTCCAGGACCGGGGACGATGGGGCCTCGTCAACCGCAAGGGCCGGTGGGTGCTGCCCGCCGCCTACCAGAGCGCCTATGAACTGGAATACCTGGGCGACGGCCTGATGCTGGTTCCCGATGCCGAGACCAAAACCCGCCGCAACGACTCCGACCGCGCCTACCGGCTGGTCAACCTGCGCACCGGCAAGTCCAGCGAACCGCTGGCGCAAAAGCCGACGAAGCTGAAGAACGGGCGCTACATCGGCGAGCTCGTGGACACGGGCACCATGCTGTACGACGCGCGCGGCGGCGCCTTGCGCCTGTCCGACAGCCGGCCCAGGCACAAGGAGCAATACCAGGACTGGCTCTACATCGAAAACGAAGCGCTCGAAGGCGCCATCGACGCCAGGGGCGAGTTGAAGGTGCCTGCCCGGTACGGCGAATTCAATCCCTTCTTCGCCCAGCCCGAAGGACTGGCGCGCGCCTATGACGGCATGAACTACCGCGTGATCGACCAGACCGGCAAGACCGTGCTGGCCAAGCGCGGCGACGGCACGCCGCTCGCGGGCATGAAGCGCATCGTCTTCCGGGACGAAGCGGACTCCAGCAGCGTCATGACGGACCTGCAAGGCGCCGAGATCACTCGCATCCCGGGCGCCTACAGCGTGCAGTACCGCAGCGCCAGCGAAGGCGTGGTGCCCTATCGCGGCGACCGCGGCAACGGCAAGTACGGTTTCCTCGATGCGAAAGGCAAGCGCGTGGTGGGGCCGCATTTCGATTCGCTGGGCCCGCTGAAGAACGGCCTGGCCGCGGCGAAGCGCCTGCAGCGCACCGGCAAGTTCTATGGCTACATCGACCTGAGCGGACGCTATGCGATCCCGCCGCTCTTCACCTGGGCCGCCGATTTCCAGGAAGAACGCGCGCTGGTGCGCCAGGATGGATTCATGCAGTTCATCGATACCAAGGGAGAGCCCATGGCGACGTTTGTCATGGTGTGCGACACGGTGACGATATTGGACAGCATCGGCAGGATCACCTGGCCGCAAAAGAAGATGAGCTGCCCCACGGCCGACAAGTTCGAGCTCGCCCCCGACAACGCCAAAGCGGAACAACCATGAAGTCACGCGCACTACGCATCACCCGCCTTGCCTGCGCCTTGGCCGCGCTGGGCGCGTCCCTGTCCGTCCAGGCGCAATACGGCCGTTCCGCCTGCCTGGACAACGCGCCCTACGGCACTGACGCCACGCAGGACGCCAGCGCGGGCAGCCCCTACGCCAACGGCTGCATCCGCTCGCTGTCCGACGGACGCGCGGCGGTGCTGCTGCCGTCCGCGCTGGAAGACGCCGGCCGGGTGCCCGGCGACGGAAGCCTGCGCCGCCACGCCTGGGGCTTCCTGGACCAGAACGGCAGGCTGGCGATTGCGCCGATCTTCGAAGCCGTGGACGACTTCCGCCACGGCCTGGCGGCCGTCAAATGGCAAGGCAAGTGGGGCTTTATCGATACGCGCGGCCGGATGGCGGTGCGGCCGCAATTCGACGACGTGCAGCCCTACGCGGAAATCGGCCTGGCCGTGGCCACGCTGAACGGCCGGCAGCAGTTGATCGACCGCCAGGGCAATCCCGTGGGCGAACCCTTGGACGAGGGCATCGCCTTCTTGCGCCTGTACGACGGGATACCGGCCCTGGCCATGGTGGAGTACAAGCAGGAGTACCGATCCCGCACCGGCGAACGCCGCTACGGCGATGGCGGCACATGGCTGCGCAAGCCCTACGGCAAGGACCTGTACGTGGCGGGCAACGGCCAGGACCGGTACGGGCTGGTGGACAAGGACTGGAACTGGGTGCTGGAACCCGATTACCAGGACATCCTGGTTCCCAGGGAAGACGGCGCGCTGGCCAGCGCCTATGGGCCGCGCGGGGCGGTGCTGCTGGACGCGCAAGGCAAGCCGATAGGCGAAGACCAGCACTACCTGGAGCTGACGTCCCTGGGCCAGGCCTTCTGGAGCGCGAGACTGCCCGGCGGCGGCTACGCCGTCCTGGACGCCGCGGGCTCGCCCGTGGCCCAGTTGAAACGCGACCAAGCCTACGATTCCCAGCGCCACGGCGACACCCTGCTCTATCCGTCCGGCGACGCGGTCATGGCGCTGGCGCCGGGGTTCTCCCAACCCTTGGCCCTGGGCACGGGCCTGTCGATTGCGGACAACGACCAAGGCTATCTGCTGTTCGCCAACGCGGATCAGGTTCCCGTCGGCCTGCTGACCCCCAAGGGGGTCTGGCTGCACGGCGACACCGCGCCTGCCTGGCTGGCCGAGATCGGCCGGATGGAGGTGCGGCAGGGCAAGCTGTGGCTCTTCAAGCAAAACGGACTGCTCAACGTGCTGGACGCCGACGGCCGCGTGCTGCTCAAGCCCGAGACCGTGGAGGCCGCGCAGGAGATGGCGCTGAAGCAACTGCCGCTGGACGTCGCCGGCGGCCCGCTGGGCCTGCTGGCGCAAGGCCATTGCCATTGCGGCAGCGATACCGGCGCGGGCCTGGTGCTGGCCGACGGCAGCATTGCGGCCGATCCCTCCTGGACGGCGGTGATCCCGCTGGACGGCGCCGATGACTATGACGAATACCGGGAACCGGCGGACAGCGATCTCAAGGCGGAGCAACTGCGCTATGCCGCCGAAACCGCCGACGGCATGCGCCTGCTGGACGCGGCCGGCAAGCCCATGGACCTGCCGGCGCAGCAGCACATCGGCGCGTTCCGCCACGGCTACGCGCTGGCCTACGCCGGAGGCGTGAGCCGGATGATAGACCGCGACGGCAAGACCTATGCGCTGCCCAACTATTTCGAAACGGAAGTGGTCGCGCCCGGCGTGGTCCGCTTCCTGGAAACGGCGGCCGAAGACGCTCCCTGGGGCCTGTACGACTTCGTGGCCGGCAAGGAAATCGCCCCGGCCCGCTACCGCAGCATCGGCGCCTTCCAGGATGGACAGGCGGTGGCCTCGCTGGGGCCGGACCGCGTGGGCGTCATCGACCGGCAAGGCCAATGGATCGTGCCGGCCAGCCACCACGACGTCACGCGGGTGAATGCGCAGGTGTGGAATGTGCAGCAGGCGGGCCCGCAAAAGGACGAGTACCAGCGCCCCTCCGCCCTGTTCAATGCGCAGGGCCGCAAGCTGACCGCCTTCCTGTCCGGACTGCGCGCGGGCGTGGACGATGACGGCGCCATCACCGCCGACGACGGCAAGCGCCGCTGGATCATTTCGCCCGATGGCGCCGACGCGATGGATATGGAGGACGCCACCTACAGCCGACTGGGCGACTGGATGGCGATCCAGCGCCCGCCGCGCAACGGCTATCTGAATGCGCAGGGCCAGTGGCAGATCCCGCCCGCCAGCGCCGTCGCCGGCACGTTCCGCGGCACGCCGGCGCGCGCCCTGCTGACGGGCAATGAAGGCGCCCGCCTGATCGACCCCCAGGGCAAGACCGTCGCCACGCTGCCCGCTGGGGAATGGAGCTGGCCGATCGGCTCCGACATGCTGCTGCGGCGCTACTACGCGGACGACAGGCAGAAGACGGACTATGCCGACCTCGGCGGCAAGACCCGCCTTACCGTGGACGGCTACGCGTCGGGCTATTCCGAAGGCCGTGCCGTATCGCGGCTGTCGAGCAACGCAATGCGCACCGTCAACGGCAAGGGCGAGTTGACCGGCCCCGCCTTCGACGCGCTGGGGCCGCTGCGGGAAGGCCTTGCGCCCGTCTACTCGGACAGCGCCTACGGCTATGCGAACGCCGACGGCGAGATGGCCATCCTGCCCGCGTACGAGACCGTCTCGCTGTTCCAGGATCAGCGCGCCGTGGTGTCCACGATGGACATGTCGATGATCATCGACCCCACCGGCAGGCAGGTGGCGCGCGTGGCGATGGAATGCGGCGTGCGCGCGCTCTACGGCTCCCGCAACCAGCGGCTGTGGCCGCTGACCCTGCCGCGGCGCTGCCCCAGGTAGCGCCCGCCCGGCGCTGGATGCCTATTGCGCATCCAGCGCCAGATAGCGGCGGGTCTGCACGATTTCCTCGCGCTCTTTGAAGCTGGTCAGGCGGTCGGCCAGCTCGCTGCTGTCGCCCGTCTGCCGGATGGCGGCCAGCGTGGCCTGCATGGCGTGGATGGCGGCGCGCTGCAGGTCGGACGGGATGATGACCAGGCGATAGCCCATGGCCGCGAGCTCGGGCAGCGGCACCAGCGGCGTCTTGCCGCCGTAGAACATATTGATGAGCTTCAGCCCGGGCAGGCGCTGCGCGATGGCCTGGATCTGCTCCGGCGTCTCGGGCGCTTCCACGAACAGCATGTCCGCGCCCGCCTTCAGGTAGCGTTCCGCGCGGGCCAGCGCCGCGTCGAAGCCTTCCACGGCGATGGCGTCGGTGCGGGCGATCACCAGCGCGTCGGCGTCGCTCAGGGTCTGGCGCGCGATGTGCACCTTGCGGCACATCTCCTCCACATCGACCAGGCTCTTGTCGTCCAGGTGGCCGCAGCGCTTGGGAAAGGACTGGTCCTCGATGTGGAAGGCGGCCACGCCGGCGCGCTCCATGATGCGCACGGTGCGTTCCACGTTGGCCGACCCGCCGAAGCCGGTATCGGCGTCCGCCACTACCGGCAGGCCGCTGGCGTCCACGATCTTCTCCACCCGGTCCATCACCTCGGTAAGGCTCAGCAGCCCGATGTCGGGATAGCCGGCGGCGCGCGCAATGGCGCCGCCGCTGGCATAGACCGCGGAAAAACCGGCCGCGGCCACCAGCCGCGCCGACATGCCGTCGTACGCGCCGGGCGCCACGACGATGTCCTCGGCCAGGCGCTGGCGCAACAGGGTGCTGGGTTTGGGAGAGGCGGACATGGGGATTCCTTGCAATGGTTGGATCGATGCGTCCATGATCGGCCGGAAGAACTAGAATGTCCAATATATGGAAAATTCATAACTGGTACTTTGTAGATATGGAATTGCGCCACCTGCGTTACTTCGTCGCCACCGCCGAGGCCCAGCACTTCACGCGCGCGGCGGAACGGCTGGGCATGGCGCAGCCGCCGCTGTCGCAGCAGATCCGCCAACTGGAGCAGGAAGTCGGCACGCCGCTGTTCGACCGGACCGGCCGGGGCGTCGCGCTGAACGATGCCGGCCGCGCCTTCCTCGCCTGCACGCAGGACATCCTGCAGCGCGCGGAAGCCGCCGTCCTGACCGCGCAGCGCGCGGCGCGCGGCGAGGTCGGCGAGCTGACCTTGGGGTTCACCGAATCCGCCTCGTTCAGCGGCGTGGTGACCGAACTGATACGCCAGTACCGGCAGCAATACCCGGACGTGGAGATGACGCTGTCCCAAGGCGACAGCGAAACGCTGGTGGCGCAGTTGCGCAGCGGAGCGATCGACGCGGCGTTCGTGCGGCCGCCCTTCGCGCTGGACGGCGGGCTGGCGTTCACGCAACTGGCGCAGGAACCGCTGATGGTGGCGCTGCCGCTGGGTCACGCGCTGGCGCGGCGCAAGCGGCTGGCGCCTGCCGACCTGGCGCGCGAGCGCTTCATCCTGTATTCGCGCAAGTCCGGCTACGGACTCAGCGCGGACATCATGGCGGCGTGCCGGCAACACGGCCTGAATCCGCTGATCGGCCAGCGCGCGCCGCAACTGTCGTCCGCGGTCAACCTGGTGGCCGCGGGCATGGGCGTGGCGATCGTGCCGGCATCCCTGCGCCACCTGCGCCCCGACGGCGTGGTGTACCGCCCTTTCGCGCTGGACTGGCCGCAAGCAGTGCTGGGGCTGGCGGTGCGGCGGGAAGGGATGGGGGGACGGGTGCGGAATCTGGTGGCGCTGGCGGGGTAGCTTTACATGGGAGTGTCAGACACCCGCCAGAAAGTGTCTGACACCCTTACGAGACACTCTCACGCATGCAGCCATCCCCTCCCGGGTGTCAGACACTCACCCCTCATGCGATTCATGCACCGCCGCCGCCCCCCGCTTCCAATAGCTGGCGGCGCGGATGCGGGTCTTGTCGATGCCGTGCCCCGCCACCATGATTTCCCGCAGCGCCTTGGCCACCGCCGATTCCGCGGCGATCCAGACATAGCCCTCGCCCTTGGGCAGGCTCAGCCCGCGCGCCGCGTCCAGCAGCAATTCGCTGTGGCCGGGCGCCGTGCCGTTGCGGTGCAGCCAGCGGATGGATGCCTGGGCGCGGGTGGACAGCGGGATTTCGTTCGATGCCGCCGGCACTTCGATCAGCACCAGCGCCTGCGCGGCGGCGGGCAGTTCTTCCAGGCGGCGGGCGATGGCGGGCAAGGCGGTTTCATCGCCGATCAGCACATGCCAGTCGAAGCCCGTGGGCACCACGAACGAACCGCGCGGCCCGCCGATGCCCAGCCGCTGGCCGGGCGCGGCCTGCTCGGCCCAGGTCGAGGCGGGGCCGTCGCCATGCAGCACGAAATCGACGACGAGCTCCTTGCGCGCCGTGTCGTAGCGGCGCGGCGTGTAATCGCGCGCGGCGGGCTTGGGCGCGTCTTCGGGGAACTTCACGCCTTCGGGGCCGACCGTCGGCAGGGCCGGCGGCAGGGAGGGATCCGCGGGGAAAAACATCTTCACATGGTCGTCGAACGAAGCGGACACGAAATCGTGCAGGTCGTCGCCGGTGAAAGTGACGCGGGCCAGCAGGCCGGCGATGCGCTCGACGCTCGCCACCGTCAGCACGCGCATCTTCAGCTGGTGGCGGACGCGTTCGACGTTAAGGTCGGTACGGGTCATGAATACTCCAGGGTGGAATGTGGAATCAGGAACAGGGCTGGCCCGTGATTTCCTCGGTGGCGCGCGCCAGGATGGCCGCGATGCGCCGCTGTTCCTTGGGATGGGCGTCGGTGCGGTCCAGCAGCGCGCGCTTGAGCGCCTGGCGGGCCGCGACGAACTCCGGCAGCCAGCCGGTGACGGTGTCTTCGCCTTCCGGGCCGGTGCTTCGCGGCTGGCCGCTCCAGGCCTGGCGCATCCAGTCCATCTTGCGCGCCACGTGCTTGAATTTGTTGAACATCAGGGACAGGCGTTCGCGGTTGGCGTCCAGGTGGGCCCGGCCCGGCTCGGCCAGGTGGTAGCGCTTCTTTGCGCCCTCCTGTTCGACCGTGGCGTAGCCCAGCTCCTCCAGGTAGGTCAGCGCGGGATAGACCATGCCCGGGCTGGGCGTGTAGAACCCGTTGCTGAGCGCGCCCAGCGCCTTGATGAGTTCGTAGCCGTGGCTGGGGTTCTGCTCCAGCAGGCCCAGCAGCATGAGTTGCAGGTCGTCGCCGCTGACCTTGCGGCTGCGCGTCCAGCCGCGCCCGTCGCCGCCGAAACCGTCGGGATCGCCGCGGCCGTCGGGCGGACCCGAGAACCAGTCGCCGCCCGCGCCGGCATGGCGCTGGTGGTGGGCATGGCGGCCGTCGTGATCGTGTTGCTGGGCATGGCCCGTGTGCTGCCCGCGGCGCGGGCCGCGCGGGAAGGCGGTCAGGAATTGGTGATGGCGCATGGGATATTCCTCGATATGTATCTTACGATATATATCTTACGATATATCTACGACTGCCGGGCCGTCAAGCCCCCGCTTCGGCCTCCGGGTCCGGACGGGACGAATCGGCTACCGACAGCCAGCGCGCGAAAGCCGCCGCCTTCGGCTCGTCCGGCGCGGGCGCGTAGACCACCAGGCGCAGATGCCGGCTTTCATCGACCGAGAGCGTCGTGTGTTCGAACGCCAATTCGCCCAGGGATGCGATGCGCAGGCTGCGCAGCCCCGTGCATACGCCATGCACGTCGTGTTCGCGCCACCAGGCCTTGAACTCCGGCGACACGCGTTCCAGTTCGTCCACCAGTTCCGCGACGTCGGGCTCGCCGGCGGCGCTGGCGAAATCGCGCCGGAAGGTCGAGAGCATGGCGGGCGCCTGCGAGGTCCAGTCCACGAACAACTGCCGCAGGGCCGGACCGGCGAACAGCATCCAGAGCAGGTTGCGGCGGCCCGGCGCCTGCGCGGAAAAATCGAACACCCGGTCGGCGGCTGCGTTCCACGCCACCACGTCCCAGCGCAGGTTCAGGATGTAGGCGGGCCGCGCGGGCAGGTCGTCCATCAGGCGGCGCACCTGCGCCGGCACCGCGCACCAGGTGCGGCCCGGTTCGGAAGGCGGACGCTGGTGCGCCAGCAGGTACAGGTGGCGGCGCTCGGCGGCGTCCAGTTTCAGCACGCGCGCCAGGTTTTCGAGGAAGCCGGCCGACACGCTGATATTGCGGCCCTGCTCGAACCAGGTGTACCAGGCCAGCCCCACGCCGGCCAGCGCGGCCACCTCCTCGCGCCGCAGGCCGGGCGTGCGCCGGCGGCCGCCTGCGGGCAGGCCGAGTTCCGCGGGACTGAGCCGTGCGCGGCGCAGGCGCAGGAATTCGGAGAGGTCGGCGCGGGTGCGTTCCAGGCGCCGGGATGCCGCAGGTTCCGTCATGGGCGTATTGCTTCCAGTAACAGCATAAACAGCTAAATTGTATAAGGCTGAAGGCCCCGCCAGAATAGCCTCCATCTTCCTCCGATGGCGCTTTCCATGACGTGCACCACCACGCTTTCCCCTTCCGGCGTTGCCACGCCCGCTCCTGGCGCCATGGGCCGCCGGGGCCTGGCCGTCCTGCTGTCGGGCGGCTTCATCACGATCTTCGACCTGTTCGTGGTCAACGTCGCCATCCCCAGCATGCAGTCCACCCTCTCGGCCAGCTTCGCGCAGATCAGCTTCATCATCGCCGCCTACGAACTGGCCTACGGCGTGCTGCTGATTGCGGGCAGCCGCCTGGGCGACCGCCACGGCAGGCGGCGCGTGTTCATGCTGGGCATGGCGGGCTTCGCGCTCGCCTCGGCGCTGTGCGGCCTGGCGCCCACCGCCGGCACGCTGATCGCGGCGCGCGTCCTGCAGGGCGTGGCCGCCGCCATGCTGTTCCCGCAGGTGTATGCGCTGATCCGCGTCAGCTACGCGGGGCACGCGCGGCGGCGCGCCTTCGGGCTGCTGGGCATGACGCTGGGGCTGGCCGCCATCGCCGGGCAGGTGCTGGGCGGCTGGATCGTGCACGCCGACCTGTTCGGCCTGGCGTGGCGCGGCATCTTCCTGATCAACGTGCCCCTGGGCCTGCTGGCCTGGCGGCTGGCCCGCCACATTCCCGAATCGCGCGAGCCCTCCGGCGCGGACATGGACTGGCCCGGCGCGGCGCTGGTGGGCGCCGGCCTGGCCTTGCTGCTGCTGGCGCTGATCGAAGGCCCGCAACGGCACTGGCCGGCGTGGGCGGTGGCTTGCGGCATCGCGTCCGCCGCGGTGCTGGCGCTGTTCGCGCGCCTGCAGCGCCGCATCGGCGCCCGGGGCGGCGCGCCCCTGGTCGACCTGGGCCTGCTGGCGCAGCCGCGGTTCGCGGCAGGCTGCATGCTGGTGATGCTGGTGTTCTCCACCGCCAGCGCGCTGTTCCTCTGCTACGCGCTGCTGGTGCAGACGGGGTTCGGGCTGGACGCCCTGACGGCGGGACTGATCTTCGCGCCGGCCAGCGCGGGCTTCGTGGCCGGGTCGATGGCGGCGCCGCGCCTGGTCGCGCGCTTCGGCACGCCGGCCATCGCGCTGGCCGCGCTGCTGTACGGCGCGGCGACGGCGGCGCTCATGCTGCAGGTGAAAGCCGCCGGGCCCGGCCTGGATCCATGGTCGCTGCTGCCGGTCCTGGTATGGCTGGGCGCGGCGCAAGGCGCGGTCAACACGCCGCTGGTGAACCTGGCGCTGGGATACGTCGACGATCGCCAGGCAGGCATGGCGGCGGGCATCGTATCGACCCTGCAGCAGATCGGCGCGGCGCTGGGCGTGTCCGCGGTGGGCATGCTGTTCGGCGGCACGCTGCAAGCCTGCGGCGGCGGCGCGGCCGAATGCCATGCCCGGGCGTTCGCCAGCGCCTTGCAGTTCAACGTGGCGGCGATCGCGTCGGCCGCCGCCCTGCTGTGGTGGCTGGGACGCCGGGCCCGCCGTGACTAGGGCCTGTTCACGCTAGCCCGCCGACAGTTCGCGCGCGCGCTGCTCGGCCTGGTGCACGGCCTGGGCGATCGCCTGGGCCACGCCCGCGGCCTGCATGTGCGACAGCGCGGCATGGGTGGTGCCGCCCTTGGAAGTGACGCGGTCCTGCAGTTCGGCCAAGGGCGCTTCTTCGCTGGCGGCCAGCGCGGCCGCGCCGCGGAATGCCGACACCGCCAGGCGGCGCGCGTCGGCGGGCGTGAAGCCCAGCTCCTCGGCGCCTTTTTCCAGCGCCGCCATGAAATGGAACACATAGCCCGGCCCGCTGCCGGTCACTGCGGTGACGGCGTCGATCATGGCTTCGCTGTCGGTCCAGATGCGCTCGCCCACCGCGGCGAACAGCGTGTCCACCTGTTCGCGCTGGGCCGGGCCGCAAGCGGCCGTGGCATACAGGCCGGTCATGCCCAGGCCCACCTTGGCCGGCAGGTTCGGCATGGCGCGCACGATGCGCGCATGGCCGCCCAGCCAGCCGGACAGCGCGGCGAGTTCCGCGCCCGCCGCGATGCTGACCACCGTGGCATCGGCGGGCACATACTGGCGGACCTGCCCGCAGGCCTCGCGCAGGACCTGCGGCTTGGTGGCCAGCACGCACAGCGCGGCGTCGCCCAGGCCCGCGTCGGCGGTTTCGCGGCAGGCCAGGCCGCGCGCGGCCAGCGCGTCGCGCGTGGGCGCATAGGGTTCGACCACCAGGAAGTCGGACAATGCCCGGCCCTGGCCGAGCAGGCCGTCGATGATGGCGCGGGCCATGTTGCCGCCGCCGATGAAAACGATTTTTTCGCGCATGTCGTTCCGATGAAAGTTGCGTGGAGGGTCAGCGCCGGCGCACCGCGGTGGCGTCCAGCGCGCCGATGCCGTTGCGGCCCAGCAGCCCGAGGGTGTTTTCGAGTTCGGCGCGCAGGATGGCCAGCACCTCGTCCGCGCCGGCCGGCCCGCGCCCCGCCAGCCCGTACAAGGGCGCGCGGCCCAGCAGCACGGCGCGCGCGCCCAGCGCCGCCGCCTTGGCGATATCGCTGCCGCGGCGCACGCCGCCGTCGACCAGGATCTCCAGCGACCGGCCCAGTTCCGCCGCCACTTCCGGCAGCACTTCCAGCGGGCAAGGCGCGCTTTCGAGCTGGCGGCCGCCGTGGTTGGACAGGACGATGCCGTCCACGCCATGCGACCGCGCGCGGCGCGCGTCGGCCAGGCCCTGGATGCCCTTGATGACGATGCGCCCGCGCCAGGCCCGGCGCAGCCACGCGACGTCGTGCCAGGTCAGGGCCAGGTCCATCTGGCGGCTGAGGGCCGAGGCCTGTTCGGTGATGTTCTCGCGCGCGTTGGAGCTGACCGCCAGGTTCTTCAGTTGCGGGCCGCCGTGGCGCAGCATGCGCCAGCACCAGCCCGGATGCGCGGCCAGGTCCAGCAGCAGGCGGCGCGACGGCCGCAAGGGCAGCTTGAAGCCGTTGCGCTTGTCGTGGTCGCGGTTGCCGTGCACGGGAACGTCCACGGTCAGGAACAGCACGGTGTAGCCGCTCTGCCAGGCGCGGTCCATCAGGTGTTCCGCGATGCGGCGGTCGCGCTGCACGTAGAGCTGCAGCCACAGTTCGCCGGAGGTGGCGGCGCGCACGTCCTCCAGCAGGGACGTGGACGCGGTCGACAGCACGAACGGCAGGCCGGCCTTGTGCGCCGCGCGCGCCAGATGGATGTCGGCGTCGGGCCAGAACAGGCCGTTCAGCCCGGTCGGCCCCACCACGGCGGGCATGGCCGCCGCGGCGCCCAGCACCGTCGTCGCCAGCCGGCACTCGGACACGTCCACCAGCACGTCGGGCCGGAATTCGAGTTCCGAGTAGGCCGACGCATTGCGCGCCATCGCCCGGCCATCTTCGGCGCCGCCCTCGAGGTAATCGAACGCCAGCCGAGGCAGGCGCTTTTGGGCGCGCCGCCGGTAATCCATCACGTTGGACAGCATGTCCCTTCCTTGTTCCCAGCCGGTTTTCAGTATCGCAGAAAGATTGCATACAGAACAATATGATTGTATTTCGATCATTTTGAAATCCGCAATACACCGCTTTCCTGAATGTGCCCGAAGCCGTGCCCGGCCCATGGGAGGCCGGAAAAACCCCGGTCCGCCATTCCTAGGACATACCCTAAAATCAATTGTATTGAGATTATTTAAATCGAAAAGCAATTCAAGTAATCGTATGCTGTGCCTGAACGTGCTCGGGGTTCCGTCGATCCCCCGGGCTCCACCGGGACCACAGACATGACCAACGGCATCACCCTGCTAGACGCGCTGACCCAGGCCCTGGGCGCGGAAGCCATCCTCCATTCCGAGGCCGACCTGGCCGGCTACACCGAAGATTGGCGGGGCCGCTACAAGGGCCCGGCACTGTGCGTCGCGCTGCCCGGCGATACGCGGCAGGTGTCGGACATCGTGCGCCTGTGCCGTGCGCATGGCGCGCCCGTGCTGCCCCAGGGCGGCAACACCAGCCTGTGCGGCGGCGCGGTGCCGGCGGCCGAAGGCCCGCCGCCCGTCATCGTGAACCTGTCCCGCATGCGCCGCATCCGCCGGGTGGACGCCGCCAACAATTCCATGGAAGTCGAGGCCGGCTGCGTCCTGGCCACGGTGCAGGAAGCGGCCGCCGCCGAAGGCCGGCTGTATCCGATCAGCCTGGGCGCGGAAGGTTCGTGCCAGATCGGCGGCACCATCGCCACCAATGCCGGCGGCACCGGCGTGCTGCGCTACGGCAACACGCGGGACAACGTCCTGGGCCTGGAAGTGGTGGTGCCCGACGGAACCATCTGGAACGGCCTGACCGCGCTGCGCAAGAACAACACGGGCTACGACCTCAAACACCTGTTCATCGGCGCCGAAGGCACGATGGGCATCGTCACGGCCGCCGTGCTCAAGCTGCATCCCCTGCCCACCGCGCACGCCGTGGCGTGGGTCGCGCCCGACAGCCCGCAAGCCGCGCTGGACCTCCTGGGCCGGTTCCAGCGCGCCTGCGGTTCGCGCCTGTCGGCCTTCGAGATGATCGACAGCAACCAGTTGGACGTGGTGATGGCGCAGGTGCCGGGCCGCAAGAATCCGCTGGCCGGCGTCCATCCCTGGCACGTGCTGGTGGAACTGTCCGACACGGGCGACGACGCCGAGCTCCAGGCCCTGCTGCAGCAGATCCTGGGACAGGCCTCCGAACTGGGCCTGCTGCGCGACGCCGTCGTCGCCAGCAACGGCGCCCAGCGCGCCGCGCTCTGGGAAGTGCGCCACAGCGTGTCGGAAGGCAACAAGAAGGCCGGCGTCGGCCTGACCACCGACACCGCCGTGCCCGTTTCCGCCGTGCCGCGCTTCATCGACGAAGCCACGCAGGCGGTGCGCCGGCTGGTGCCCGGCCTGCCCGTGCTGATCGTCGCGCACCTGGGCGACGGCAATGTGCATTTCATCCCGTTCTTCACCTTCGATGCCTGGAACGCCCTGCCCGACCGCGATGCCATGGCCGCCTCCATCCGCCGCGCCGTCAACGACGTGGCCGACGCCCTGGGCGGCACGTTCAGCGCGGAACACGGCGTGGGCCGCAGCTCGCTTGCCGAAATGGCGCACTACAAATCGCCGGTCGAGCTGGCGATGATGCGCGCCGTGAAACAGGCCTTCGATCCCGCCCGTCTTTTCAACCCCGGCCGCTTGCTGCCTTGAGCCGTCGTCCTCGATCCGTAGGAGCCCTCCATGAAACCGACCTCCCATAACGCCTCGCGCCGCAACGCGCTCAAGACCGTGGCCGCCGGCGCGGCCGCCCTGGCCATGCCCATGATCTGGACGCCGTCGCGCGCGGCCTCCAAGCGCATCGTCGTGCGCGACGACGGCGGCATCTACAGCAAGGCCTACGGCGCCGTGTTCTACAGGCCGTTCACCGAAGCCACCGGCATCCAGGTGGTGGGCGTGCAGGCCAACGCCGAGCCCACCGCGCAGATCCGCAGCATGGTGGATACCGGCAACTACACCTGGGACATGGCCAAGATCAGCCAGCCCGCCATCCTGATGCTGACCGAAGGCGGCAAGGTCTACCTGGAAAAGCACGGCCTGGAATCCGATCCGGTCGTGGCCACCATACCCAAGCAATACATGTCGCCCTACGGCGTGGGCAACAACGTCTATTCCACGGTGCTGGCCTACCGCACGGACGCCTTCAAGGGCCGCCGCGCCCCGGCCTCGTGGGCGGACTTCTGGGACGTGAAGAACATCCCCGGCCGCCGCGGCCTGCGCAAGCATCCGTTCGACACCATCGAAGAAGCGCTGATGGCCGACGGCGTGCCCACCGACCAGGTCTACCCCTGCGACATCGACCGCGCGCTGGCCAGCCTGGACAAGATCAAGCCGGCCGTCGAAGTGTGGTGGAACACCGGCGCCCAGGTCGAGCAGATGCTGGGATCGGGCGAAGTCGACATGATCGCCACCTGGGTGTCGCGCGCGCAGTCCGCGATCGCCAACGGCGCGCCGGTGCAGATCGTGTGGGACCAGAACATCTGGGGCTGCGACAACTGGTCCATCCTCAAGGGCACGCCCAACGCCGACGCCTGCCGCGAATTCATCAAGTTCGCGTCCGACCCCAAGCGCCAGGCCTCGCTGGTCGAGTACTTCGCCGCCGGCGTGACGCAGCCCGCCGCCTTCGACCACATCAAGGCCGACGTGGCCCGCAATTGCCCGACCCATCCCGACAACATCAAGACGGGCCTGCACATCAATGCCGCCTACTGGCTGGAAAAGCAGCGCGACGTGCTCGAGCGCTTCAACGGCTGGGTCCTGAAGTAATTCCTTTCTAGTTGAACACCATGTCTTCCTCCAATCTGCAAATCTCGGGCCTGGGCAAACGCTACGGAGACTTCGTCGCGCTGGCGCCCACGCAACTGGACGTCGCCCACGGCGAATTCCTGACCCTGCTGGGGCCGTCGGGCTCGGGCAAGACCACCCTGCTGAGCCTGATCGCCGGGCTGGCCCAGCCCGACGAAGGCCGCGTGCTGATCGATGGCGCCGACGTGACCTACGGCGCGCCGTACGAACGCGACATCGGCATGGTGTTCCAGAACTACGCGCTGTTCCCGCACATGAGCATCGAAGAGAACATCGCGTTCCCGCTGAAGATGCGCAAGGTGCCAGCGGCCGAGGCCCGCCGCCGCGCGATGGAGGCGCTGGAAATGGTGCGCCTGCCGCACGTGGCGGCGCGCCTGCCCCGCGAGCTGTCCGGCGGCCAGCAGCAGCGCATCGCGCTGGCCCGCTGCATGGTCTACCGTCCCGCGATCATCCTCATGGACGAGCCGCTGGGCGCCCTGGACAAGAAGCTGCGCGACCAGATGCAGCTCGAGATCAAGCGCATCCACCGCGAGCTGGGCACGACCATCGTCTACGTGACGCACGACCAGGAAGAGGCCATGACCATGTCCGACCGCATCTGCCTGATGAACGGCGGCGCGATCGAACAACTGGGCACGCCGGCGGACCTGTACTTCCGCCCCCGCACCCTGTTCGTGGCCGACTTCCTGGGCGAATCCAATCTGCTGCGGGGCGTGGTCGATTCGGTGGACGGCGAAACGCTGTCGGTCAGGCTGGAGCGCCACAACGTGACCGGCCCGGCGCTGTCCAACGGCGCGCCGATCAAGGCGGGGCAGAAGGTCACCGTGATGCTGCGCCCGCAGAACCTGCGCCTGAGCGCGGCCGTCGCCGGCGACGGCGGCCCCCGCCTCACGGGCAAGCTGCTGGACGTCATGGTCACCGGCAGCCTGACCAAGCTGTACCTGGACACGGGCGTCGCCGACGCGGCGCCCATCGTGGTGGCCTACCCCACGCAGCGCCAGGCCGAGGACTACGCCATCGGCCAGCCCCTGTCGGTGGGCTGGCAGGCCGCCGACGCCGTCGCCATCCCGGAGTAAGCGCATGACCACCCTTGCCTCTCCCCGCAAGCGCATGAGCCAGGGCCGCCGCCACTTCCTGATGGCGGCGCCGCTGGTCGCGCTGCTGCTGGTGCTGCTGATCTACCCGGTCGGCCAGTTGCTGCTGTTGAGCGTATTCGGCGACGAAGGCTTCTCGCTGACGCAGTACCACCGGCTGTTCGAATCGTCCGTGTACGTGAACGTGCTGCTGATCACGCTGAAGATCTCGCTGTGGACGACGTTCTTCTCCGTGGTCGCGGGCTATCCCGTGGCCTACCTGATCTCCGGCCTGTCGGCGCGGCGCAAGACCTCGCTGCTGTTCTGGGTGCTGCTGTCGTTCTGGACCAGCTTCCTGGTGCGCACCTTCGCGTGGGTGGTGCTGCTGGGCCGCAACGGCGTGGTGAACCAGTTGCTGCAGGCGCTGGGCATTCTGGATGCCCCCGCCAACCTGCTCTACAACTTCGGCAGCGTGCTGGTGGGCATGGTGCATGCGCTGATGCCACTGGCCGTTCTGACGATGCTGTCGGTCATGGAGAACATCGACCGCAACCTGCCGCGGGCCGCATCCACCCTGGGCGCGCGGCCCGGAACGGCGTTCTGGAAGATCTACTTTCCCCTGTCGATGCCCGGCGTGGCCGCCGCGGCCATCATGGTGTTCGTGACCGCGATCGGCTTCTTCATCACGCCCGCGCTGCTGGGCGGACGCAAGGAGACGATGATCACGCAGATCATCATCGACCAGGTGCAGCAGACCATGAACTGGGAATTCGCCGGCGCGGTGTCCGTGCTGCTGCTGGTGGTGGTGCTGGTGGTCTTCGCCATCTACGACAAGGTGCTGGGGCTGTCCACCATGACGGGCGCCGCCTCGACCCGGGTGCGCGCGTCGGGCAAGGAAAGCCTGAGCCGCCGCGCCGGCGACGCGGTGCTGACGCTGCTGGCCGAGGTTTCCGACCGCCTGTTCGCCCTGCTGCCCAGGCGCCTGCGGCGCTCGGTGTCCGGCACGGGGCAGTCGCGCACGCTGTGGTGGATCGTGCTGCTGGTGCTGGCCTTCCTGTCGGCCCCGGCCTTCCTGATGATCCCGCTGTCGTTCGACTCCGGCTCGGGCCTGACCTGGCCGCCCAAGGGCTTCTCGCTGCAATGGTACGAGCAGATGTTCACCTCGCCCGTGTGGATGCAGGCGATCACGCGCTCGCTCATCGTCGGCGTGGGCACCGGCCTGCTGGCCATGCTGATCGGCACGCCGGCCGCCTTCCTGCTGGTGCGCGCCAATATGCGCGGCAAGTCGGCCATGCTGGCCTTCGTGCTGTCGCCCATCGTGGTGCCGCGCATGATCATCGCCGTGGGCATGTTCTATTTCTTCGCCCGGGTCGGGCTGGTGGGCTCGAGCATCGGCCTGATCCTGGCGCACACGGTGGTGGCGGTGCCCTACGTGGTGATCACCATGATGGCGGTGCTGCGCAACTACGACACGCGGCTGGACCTGGCGGCGCAAAGCCTGGGCGCGGGCCCCTGGTCCACGCTGCGTTTCGTGACGTTCCCGATCCTGGGCGCGGGCCTGATGTCGTCGTTCCTGTTCGCGTTCGCGACCTCGTTCGACGAACTGACCATCGCGCTGTTCGCCTCGGGCGGCCTGAACGCCACCCTGCCCAAGCAGTTCTGGGACGAGGTCACCTTGCAGATTTCCCCGGTGATCGCCGCCGTCTCCACCTGCCTTTTCATCTTCATTGCCGCGCTGATCTGGCTGGCCGACCGGCTGCGCCGCCGCAGCCTGGCCGGCTGATCCGCGCTTGTTTCACCTCTAAGGATAAGTTTCATGCTGAACGCAACCCGACTGCGCGGTGTCTTCCCCGCCATCCCCACCCCCGTCAACGCCGACGACACGATCAACGTCGCGGCCGCGCAGGCCCTGATCGCCTACCTACTCAAGCAGGGCATCGACGGCATCGTGCCGCTGGGCGGCACCGGCGAATACGGCGCCCTGGCGCGCGCCGAGCGCATCCGCATGTGCAAGCTGACGGTGGACGCCGTGCACGGCCAGGTGCCGGTGATCCCCGGCGTGCTGGACCCCGGATTCCACGACGCCCTGCAGGCCGGCCATGAATTCGCCGACGCCGGCGCCGACGCGCTGATGGTGCTGACGCCCTACTACACCACGCCCACGCAGGCCGGCATCCGCGAATACTTCCTGCGCTACGCCGACGCCTCGCCGCTGCCCGTGATGATTTACGAGATCCCGTACCGCACGCGCATCGCGATCGCGCCGGAGATCCTGCATGAGTTGTCGCGCCACGAGAACATCATCGGCATGAAGGCCTGCAACACGGACATGTACCACTTCCTGCGCACGGTGGCGGGCGTGGACGAATCCTTCGCGGTGTTCAGCGGCGAAGACACGCTGCTGCCCGTGCACCTGGCCGCCGGCGCCCGCGGCGGCATCGTCGTGACCGCCAGCCTGCTGCCCACGGCCTGGCGCAAGGTGTACGAACTGGCTTCCGAAGGACGCACGCGGGAATCGATGGAACTGCACCGCCGGCTGATCCCGCTGATGAACCTGGCGTTCGCCGAGACCAATCCTGGGCCGATGAAGTCGGTGATGGATTTGATCGGCGTGGATGCGCCGGAAGTGCTGGATCCGCTGGTCGCGCCCGACGACGGCTTGCAGGCGGCCTTGCGGGCGGAGTTGATTCCGTTGCTCAAGGAATTTGAAGGGGTGGCTTGAGGGCTCGGTTGTTTTGAGTTCTTGAGACGCCGGGCGCGGCAAGGGCTGCGGCGGTCCACGCTAGTGTCTGACACCCGTACGAGACGCTCTACGGCTTGCCGCAGTGCCGCCGGGTGTCTGACACCGAAACGTTGTGCTCTCTTGTCCGTGTCAGACACCCGGGAAAGTCTGTTTCAGCAGGACGGGCATCTCGTACGGGTGTCAGACACTTATCTCCGTACGAGTGTCTGACATTTATGACACTCCATGGCACGCCCTGCGCCTGCGCCGCCGGGCGGCCTACGAAGCGCTCAATGAACCTCGGCAACGAAGCCCAACCCGCAATCCCCCCGCCCCCTTACCTCGAATACCCCGAAAACTTGGACTTCGAAATCGAAGTCGCCGCCACCTGCACATGCGGCGCCAATTCAGCCTCCACCCTCGCCACGGTCCACCGCGTCGTCGGCACCGCGATATTGATCGCCGCCACCGCCAGCCCCCGATGGTCGATGACCGGCGCCGCCACCGAAATATCCCCCAGCACCGTTTCGTTCACGATGATCGCGTAGCCCTTCTCCGCCACGCGCCGCACGCGTTCCAGCAGCTTCTCCGGATCGACCTCGGTATACGGCGTGATCGGTTCCAGCCGCGTCTGCGCCAGGATCTCGCCGCGCTGCTCCTCGGACAGGCGCGACAGGATGGCCGTGCCCGAGGCCGTGAAATAGGCCGGCAGCCGGCTGCCCACGGCGATATCCACGTTGACCAGGTGGTGGCCGGGAAAGCGCGCCACGAACACGATCTCGTGGCCGTCCAGTTCCTGCAGGTTGGTGGTTTCGCCCAGCGTGCGGCTGATGTCCAGCAGATACGGCGACGCCTTGTCGATCAGCTCATTGGCGCGCACGTAGTTGTACGAAAACTGCAGCACCTTCGGCGTCAGCCCGTAGTTGCGGGTATCGGGAATGCGGCGCAGGTAGCCCAGCGTTTCCAGCGTATAGACCAGGCGCTGCGTGGCGCTGCGGTCCAGGCCGGAGGCTCGGGCGATGTCGGCCAGGGTCATGTGGCGCTTGGGGCCGTCGAAGGCATGCAGGACCTGGAAGGCTTTTTCGGTGGAGCCTACGAAGAGCGAAGACCGGGTCTCGGTCGTCGCCTGCGATTTTTCCGTGTCGGCTAGGGGTGGTTTGCGCACAGGGAACAGCCTATTCGAGTTCTGGGGAGGCGGCGCAGGAAAGCTGCGCACGGCGGGCGGACCGGCCCGATCATGCGCAGTGCGCTAATATTAATTGTAGTTCAATTATTAATAGCAGATTCCAATCGTTTTGCGCGCTATCCGGCCGCCGCCTCCAGGGCGACGCCCGGCTGCGAAGCGGAGCGGGTGCCCGGCACGGGGTGGCAGGACTGCGGGTAATAGGTATGCACCACCGACAGCTTCACGCGGTCGCTGCGGTTGCCCTGGGCCGCGTGCAGGGTGCGGCAATGGAAGAACACCAGGTCGCCCGCCTGTAGCTCGGGACAGACCGCGCGGGCGATCCACTCGGCGTTCTCGGGCGCGTCGTCGCGGAAGAATTTCTGCTGGTCGAACTGCCCGGGCGCATAGGCCGCCGCGTGCGAACCAGGAATGAACGACAGCCCGCCATTGGCGCGCGTTTCCGTTCCCAGCGCCAGCCAACAGGACACCAGGTCGGTGTCGGAGAAGGACCAATAGCGGATGTCCTGGTGCCAGCCCGTCAGGCTGCCGTAGGCGGGATGCTTGGTCATCACGCAATTGTGGTGCACGGTGGACAGCACGGGCGTTTCGCCGAAGTAGCGGGCCAGCCACTGCCCGATGCGCGGGCCGGTGGCCCATTGGGCGAACAGCGGGTCGCGGGCATAGGCGTTGAGCAGGCGCCTTGCGGTCATTCCGCCTTCGGCGCTGCGCGATTCGGGCGCGCCGGGATAGCGCAGGTCGGCCTCGTATTCGATGGGCGCGACGTGGTCGCACAGGTGGCGCTCGGCCAGGGCGCGCAGCGCCGCCACCTGTTCGGCGCCGGCGAATTGGCGCAGCACCACGAACCCCTGCTCGCGCAGCACGGCTATCTGATCATCTAGCGGTAACCCGGACATCTCGATCCTCACACCCCGCGGCGTAAGCTGCAAAGCGTCTGCAAACGGCGCAGGCGCGCGCCGGCCAGGCGCCGGCATACGCGGGGATGGCTAGATTACCAAAACCGCCGGCCGGCCCGGCATCAGACGGGCGGAGGATTCACCCTGGCGGCGTCGCGTTCCTGGACTTCGTGGTGCACCCATTCGCGCCACACCGCCACCAGCAGGGCCATCAGCACCGGGCCGACGAAGAGCCCGACGATGCCCATGGTTTTCACGCCCCCCACCAGGCCGAAGAAGGTCGGCAGGAACGGCAGCTTGACGGGGCCGCCCACCAGCCGCGGGCGCAGGGTCTTGTCCACGATGAAGAGTTCCACGCTGCCCCAGACCATCAGGGCGATGCCCGCCACCACGTGGCCCGACCCGACCAGGTACAGCGACACCAGCGTGAACGACAGCGGCGCGCCGCCCGGTATCAGGGCCATGAAGCCGGTCACCACGCCCAGCAGCACCGGCGACGGCACGCCGGCCACCCAGTAGGCGATGCCCAGCACCACGCCTTCGCCCAGCGCGATCAGGCCCATGCCGGTGACGGTGGAGTTGATGGTGGCCGGCACGACGCGCGAAAAGCGCTGCCAGCGCGCGGGCAGGATGCGCTCGCCCAGCACGTCGAGCTGGGCCACCATGCGGATGCCGTCCTTGTAGACGAAGAACAGCGTGATCAGCATGAACAGCACGGTCAGGAGCAACTGGAACACGTTGCCCGTGGCCGCCAGGACCATGCGGTAGATATTGCCCAGGTGCTCGCCGCTGACGGCCTCGACCAGCGCGCCCAGCGCGTGGGGCTGTCCGATGTAGGACTCCCAGTACTGGCCCAGGCGCTCGCCCACGACAGGCATCAGCGTGATCCAGTTGGGCACATCCACGCCGTGGCGGTTGGCGGCGATGGCCCAGGCGAAGAAGGCGCTGGCTTCCTTGATGGCGTAGGACAGCGCCAGCGACATCGGCACGATCAGCACGACGATCACCACCAGCAGCGCCAGGGACGCGGCAAGCGCGGTGCGCCCGCCGCAGCGCGCGACCAGGCGTTGGTACAGGGGCCAGCTAGCCAGACCGATGATGAGCGCCGCCAGCGCGGGAACCAGGAAGCCGCTGAGGAAATAAACCCCCGCCAACAACACGAGCAGCAAAAGCCAACGGGCGATCAGGTAGGCGGGTAGTACAGGCTGCATAGAGCGGATCGACAGTAAGTGCGTTGTAAGGCTTTGACTGTCGGACTATACAGACGTTTCGCGCAATACGAGGGACACAAGGACTGTATTTACTACGGGGTTTCCCGTGTTTCCCAGGGCGGCGGACGCTTTGCCCGCCGCCCCGTCCCCGCCTACAAGGCGTATTCGGCCGCCTCTTCGCGCGCGCTGCGGCGGCGCGGCGGGGTGCCGGGCAGCGCCGGGCTGGGCACGGTGGCACCGGGCTGCATGCCCTGGCTGCGGGCATAGACGCCGCAGTGGGCGGCCGCGGGGTCGGTCTCGTCGCGGCCGCTCAGCAGCGGGCAGCCCGCGAACAGTTCCGCCACCCAGTCGGTGAAGGCGCGCACCTTGGGCGACAACTGCCGGCTCTGCGGATACAGCACCGAAATCGCGGTGGGGCTGGGCTTCCATTGGGGCAGCACTTCGATCAGTTCGCCCGACTGCAAGTGCGGCAGCGCCATGTAGCGGGGCACCTGGATCAGGCCGAAACCCTTGAGCCCGCAGTCCAGGTAGGCGCCGGCTTCATTCACCGCCACCGAGCCTTTCATGTCGGCTTCCTGGTGCTTGCCGTCCACGTTGAAGTCCCAGGCGCAATTGCGGCCCGTGCGGCTGGAGAAGTAGTGCACCGCGTAGTGGTCGCGCAGCGCCTCGATGGTCTGCGGCATGCCGTGGCGGGCCACATAGGTGGGCGAGGCGCAGGTCACCGTTTGCAGGGTGCCGATGCGGCGCGCGACCAGGCTGGAGTCTTCCAGGTCGCCGGCGCGGATCACGCAGTCCACGGCCTCTTGCACCATGTCCACGGGGCGATCGCCCAGGCCCAGCACCAGCTCCACGTCGGGGTACTTGTCGTGGAAATCGCACAATGCGGGAATCAGGATCAGCCGCCCGATGCTGGTGGGCACGTCGATGCGCAGCCGCCCCTTCAGGCGCAGGGCCGCTTCCTGGAAGCAGGCCTCGGTTTCCTCGACGTCGGCCAGGATGCGCACGCAATGCTGGTAGTACCCGGCGCCGTCCGGCGTCAGGCCGATGCGGCGCGTGGTGCGGTTGAGCAGGCGCACGCCCAAAAGGCGTTCGAGATTCTGGATGATGGTGGTGACGGTGGTGCGCGGAAGCGAGAGGCTGTCGGCCGCCCGGGTGAAGCTGTTGGCGTCCACGACGCGCACAAACACCTGCATAGCCTGAAAACGGTCCATGGCGACGGTGTCCTTTGGGGGAATAAGTCGGTGTGGAAGGAGCATAACCCGATTTCGCCGCTGATTAGTCGTTTTCACCGACTAGTGTTGCCGAAATGTACGGGTTTATCCGCCCCCGTAAAACACTCAGAATGCAAACCATCTTGAAGTGCCCTTGCCGCCCGGCGACCCCAAGGGGCATGTCAATCCTCAGATTCCGGCCATCGCAACGACCGCCCCGCCAAGGCGCCTTTGCCTGGAACAAGCGACCGCGCCTGATGTTGCAACGCAACATAGAAACCGGACCCTGAGGAGTGGCATTCCCCGCCGCCGCGGCCGCCACCCGCCCCCAGGCCCGGCCAGGCGCGCTTCCGTCCCGACATCACTCAAGGAAACATCATGGTTTCGCGTCATCGTATTGCTGTGCTCGCCGTTTTCGCAGCCGTCATCGCGGCCGGCGGCGGCTATGCCCTCTTCCGCGCCCCCGCCGGGGCCAACGCCGCCCAGGCGCAAAGCGCCCCCGCGGCGACGCCGGTCGAGGTGGCCGAAGTGCTGAACAAGACCATCGTGGACTGGCAGCGCTATTCCGGCCGCCTGGAAGCCATCGACCGCGTCGACATCCGCCCCCTGGTGTCCGGCACCCTGACCGCCGTGCACTTCCAGGACGGCAGCATCGTCAAGAAGGGCGACGTGCTCTTCACCATCGACCCGCGTCCCTACGCGGCCGAAGTGGACCGGGCCGCGGCCGCGCTGACCGCCGCCAAGGCGCGCGCCTCCTACACCGCCAGCGAACTGGCCCGCGGCCAGCGGCTGCTGGCCGACAACGCCATCGCCCGCCGCGACTTCGAGGAAAAGCAGAACGCCGCCCGCGAGGCCGCCGCCAACCTGCAGGGCGCGCAGGCGGCGCTGGACTACGCCAAGCTGAACCTGGGCTATACGCGCATCGAAGCGCCCGTGGCCGGCCGCGTCTCGCGCGCCGAGGTCACGGTGGGCAACGTGGTGGCGGCCGGCGCCGCCTCGGTGCCGCTGACCACGCTGGTCTCGGTGTCCAAGATGTACGCGTCCTTCGACGTGGATGAGCAGACCTTCCTGCGCTACGTGAACCCGGCCCGCAACGGCCCCAGCGGCGCCGTGCCGGTGGAACTGGGCCTGGCGAACGAAGAAGGCTATTCCCGCACGGGCTTCGTGCAGTCGGTGGACAACCGCCTGGACGCCACTTCCGGCACCATCCGCGTGCGCGCCGAGTTCGACAACGCCGACGGCTCGCTGCTGCCCGGGCTGTACGCCCGCGTGCGGCTGGGCGGCAGCGCGCCGCGCGAGGCCGTGCTGATCGACGAGCGCGCCATCGGCACCGACCAGGACAAGCGCTACGTGCTGGTGCTGGACGACAAGAGCCACGCCGTATACCGCCAGGTCAAGCTGGGCGCCAACCAGGAGGGCCTGCGGGTGATCGACTCCGGCCTCGCCCCCGGCGAGCGCATCGTCGTCAACGGCCTGCAGCGCATCCGCCCGGGCGACGCCGTGGCCCCCACCGTCGTCCCCATGGTCGCCGCGCAGCGCAACCCGGTCCAGACCGCCTCGGCCGCGCTGAACTGAGCCGGCCCGAAACCTATCAGGCGCAACGAGAACGTCCATGAATATCTCGAAATTCTTCATCGACCGGCCGATCTTCGCCGGCGTGCTGTCCGTACTGGTGCTGCTGGCGGGCATCCTGGCCATGTTCCAGTTGCCCATCTCCGAGTACCCGGAGGTGGTGCCGCCGTCCGTGGTCGTGCGCGCGCAGTACCCCGGCGCCAACCCCAAGGTCATCGCCGAAACCGTCGCCTCCCCGCTGGAAGAATCCATCAACGGCGTCGAGGACATGCTGTACATGCAGTCGCAGGCCAACAGCGACGGCAACCTCACGCTGACGGTGAACTTCAAGCTGGGCGTGGACCCGGACAAGGCGCAACAACTGGTGCAGAACCGCGTGTCGCAGGCGCTGCCGCGCCTGCCGCCGGACGTGCAGCGCCTGGGCGTCACCACCGCCAAGAGCTCGCCCACGCTGACGCTGGTGGTGCACCTGATCTCGCCCAACGACCGCTACGACATCACCTATCTGCGCAACTACGCCATCCTGAACGTCAAGGACCGCCTGGCCCGCATCTCGGGCGTGGGCGAAGTGACGGTCTGGGGCTCGGGCAACTATTCCATGCGCGTCTGGCTGGACCCGCAGAAGGTGGCCCAGCGCGGCATGACCGCCAGCGAAGTCGTCAACGCCATCCGCGAACAGAACGTGCAGGTCGCCGCCGGCGTGATCGGCGCTTCGCCCACGCTGGGCGACGTGCCGCTGCAGTTGAACGTGAACGCGCGCGGCCGCCTGCAGACCGAAGACGAGTTCCGCGACATCATCCTCAAGACCTCGCCCGACGGCGCCGTGACCTACCTGTCGGACGTGGCCCGCGTCGAGCTCGACGCGCAGGAATACGGCCTGCGTTCCCTGCTGGACAACAAGCAGGCGGTGGGCATGGGCATCATGCAGTCGCCGGGCGCGAACGCGCTGGACGTGTCCACCAAGGTGCGCGCCGCCATGGCCGAGCTGGCCCAGGACTTCCCGCCGGGCGTGGAATACCGCATCGAGTACGACCCCACGCAGTTCGTCAGCGCCAGCATCGAGGCCGTCGTGCACACGCTGCTGGAGGCGATCGCGCTGGTGGTGCTGGTGGTGATCCTGTTCCTGCAGACCTGGCGCGCCTCCATCATCCCGCTGCTGGCCGTGCCGGTCTCCATCGTCGGCACCTTCGCGCTGCTGCTGATCTTCGGCTATTCCATCAACGCGCTGTCGCTGTTCGGCATGGTGCTGGCCATCGGCATCGTGGTGGACGACGCCATCGTGGTGGTGGAGAACGTGGAGCGCAACATCGCGGCCGGGCTGAGTCCGCGCGACGCGACCTACCGCGCCATGCGCGAAGTGAGCGGCCCCATCATCGCCATCGCGCTGACCCTGTGCGCGGTGTTCGTGCCGCTGGCCTTCATGACCGGCCTGACGGGCCAGTTCTACAAGCAGTTCGCCATGACCATCGCCATCTCGACGGTGATCTCGGCCTTCAACTCGCTGACCCTGTCGCCCGCGCTGTCGGCCATCCTGCTCAAGGGCCACCACGACAAGCCCGACTGGCTGACCCGCGGCATGAACCGCGTATTCGGCCGCTTCTTCGACTGGTTCAACCGCATGTTCGGCCGCGCCTCGGAATCCTACGGCACGGGCGTGGCGGGCGTGATCCGCCGCAAGGCCGGCGCCATGGGCGTGTACGCCGTGCTGGTGGCCGCCACCATCGGCATCTCGTACCTGGTGCCCGGCGGCTTCGTCCCGGCGCAGGACAAGCAGTACCTGATCGGCTTCACGCAGTTGCCCAACGGCGCCTCGCTGGACCGCACCGAAGCGGTGATCCGCCGCATGAGCGACATCGCCCTGAAGGAACCCGGCGTGCAAAGCGCCATCGCCTTCCCGGGCCTGTCCATCAACGGCTTCACCAACAGCTCCAGCGCCGGCATCGTGTTCGTCACGCTCAAGCCCTTCGCCGAACGCAAGAGCGCCGCGCTGTCGGGCGACGCCATCTCGGCCTCGCTGAACCAGAAGTTCGCGTCCATCCAGGACTCGTTCATCGCGGTGTTCCCGCCCCCGCCCGTAATGGGGCTGGGCACGCTGGGCGGCTTCAAGTTCCAGATCGAGGACCGCGGCGCGGCCGGCTACGCCGAACTGGACCGCGCCAAGGCCGCCTTCCTGGCCAAGGCGCGCGAGACGCCCGAACTCGGCCCGGCCTTCTCCAGCTACGAGATCAACGTGCCGCAACTGGACGTGGACCTGGACCGCGTGAAGGCCAAGCAACTGGGCGTGCCGGTAACGGAAGTCTTCGACACCATGCAGATCTACCTGGGCTCGATGTACGTGAACGACTTCAACCGTTTCGGCCGCGTCTTCCAGGTCCGCGCGCAGGCCGATGCGCCGTTCCGCGCGCACGCCGACGACATCCTGCAACTGAAGACCCGCAACAACGCCGGCGACATGGTGCCGCTGTCCTCGCTGGTGACGGTCAAGCAGACCTTCGGCCCGGAAATGGTGGTGCGCTACAACGGCTACACGGCCGCCGACATCAACGGCGGCCCGGCGCCGGGCTATTCGTCCGACCAGGCCCAGGCCGCGGCCGAACGCATCGCCGCCGAGACGCTGCCGCGCGGCATGAAGATGGAATGGACCGACCTGACGTACCAGCAGATCCTGGCGGGCAACGCCGGCCTGTGGGTGTTCCCGATCAGCGTGCTGCTGGTGTTCCTGGTGCTGGCCGCGCTGTACGAAAGCCTGACGCTGCCGCTGGCCGTGATCCTGATCGTGCCCATGAGCATCCTGGCCGCGCTGGCGGGCGTCTACCTGACCGGCAACGACAACAACATCTTCACGCAGATCGGCCTGATGGTGCTGGTGGGGCTGTCGGCGAAGAACGCGATCCTGATCGTGGAATTCGCCCGCGAGCTGGAGATGAACGGCCGCACGCCGCTGGAAGCCGCCATCGAGGCCAGCCGCCTGCGCCTGCGCCCGATCCTGATGACGTCCATCGCGTTCATCATGGGCGTGGTGCCGCTGGTGCTGTCCTCGGGCGCGGGTTCCGAAATGCGCCACGCCATGGGGGTCGCCGTGTTCTTCGGCATGCTGGGCGTGACGCTGTTCGGCCTGTTCCTGACGCCGGTGTTCTACGTGCTGCTGCGTTCGCTGGGCGGCAAGAAGCTGCACTCGGCCGCGCCGCACGAGGCTCCCGTCTGCGTGCCGCACCTGGACCCGCACGCGCCGCACGCCCCGCAGCACAACGCCTGAGCCGGCAGACCGAGAGCATAGCCAGCGCGTCCCGCCCCGGCGGCGGGACGCGCCCCTGAGAGAATAGCCATCATGATCCAAAGACTGACCCGCGGTTCCGCCCTGCTTGCCGTCCTGCTCGCGCTGGCCGGCTGCGCGGTGGGCCCCACCTACGAACGGCCCTCGGCCGCGGTGCCCGCGGCCTACAAGGAAGCCGCCCTGCCCGCGTCCGAAGCCGGCACCTGGAAACCCGCCGAACCCTCCGAAGACGCCCTGCGCGGCGCCTGGTGGGAAGTATTCAACGACGAAGGCCTGAACCAACTGGAGGAAGAAGCCCAGCAGGCCAACCAGAACCTGCAGGCCGCGGCCGCGCGCCTGAACCAGGCGCGGGCGCTGCAGCGCGAAGCCCGTTCCGGCTTCTTCCCCACCCTGGACGCCGCCTTCGGGCCCAACCGCCAGCGTCCGTCCGCCGTATCGCAGGGCCTGCCCGACGGCACGTCCACCAGCCCGGTCACCACCTGGCGCGCCCAGGGCATGGTGTCGTACGAGGCCGACCTGTTCGGGCGCGTGGCCTCGACCTTCGATGCCGCCGCCGCCGACGCGCAGCAGAGCGAAGCGCTGTACCGTTCGGTGCTGCTGGCCCTGCAGGCCGACGTCGCCACGACCTACTTCCTGGTCCGCGAACAGGATGCCGAGTCGCAGCTCTACCGCCAGACGGTCAAGCTGCGCACGGATACGCTGCAACTGATACAGCGCCGCTACGACGCCGGCGACATCAGCGAACTGGACCTGGCCCGCGCCAAGGCGGAACTGGCCAGCGCGCAGTCGGAAGCGCTGGGCATCGACCGCCGCCGCGCCGCGGCCGAACACGCCCTGGCCGTGCTGCTGGGCCGCGCGCCGTCGGAATTCTCGATGCCGCCGCTGCCGATCCAGAAGGTGGCGCTGTCTATCCCCGCCGGGCTGCCGTCCACGCTGCTGGAGCGCCGTCCGGACATCGCCGCGGCCGAGCGCGCGATGGCCGCGGCCAATGCCCGCGTCGGCGCCGCCAAGTCCGCGTTCTTCCCGCGCCTGGACATCACCGGCGCCTTCGGCTACGAATCATCGGAACTGGGCAACCTGTTCCAATGGTCCAGCCGCACCTTCCTGCTGGGCCCGCTGGTGGGCGCCGCCCTGTCCATGCCCATCTTCGACGGCGGCCGCCGCCAGGCCGGCCTAGACCGGGCCCGCGCCGTCTACGAGGAAGACGTCGCCACCTATCGCCAGACCGTGCTGAACGCCTTCCGCGAAGTGGAAGACAATCTGGCCAACCTGCGCATCCTGGCCGACCAGACCCGCGCCCAGGACTCCGCCGTCGAATCCGCCGCGCGCGCCGCCAAGCTGTCGCACACGCAATACCGCGAGGGATCGATCAGCTACCTGGACGTGATCGAGGCCGACCGCAGCGTGCTGCTGCAGCAACGCGTGGCCGTGCAGTTGAGCGGCGAACAGGCCCGCTCCGCAGTAGGCCTGATCCGCGCGATCGGCGGCGGATGGGAAAACCCCGTGCCGCCGGAGCAAGTGGCGGCGAAGTAAGTTGAGGCATACCGCAGCCGGTACAGCAGGTGTCTGACACCCCATCTGGGCGCCTATGCGCGCCCCAAGATGCTGCAGGTGTCTGACACCCGCACGGCAAGGCGTTGCAGGCTTGAAGCAGCGCATCGGGGTGTCTGACACCAATCGGGGCAGCAACGTCTTCCCACGGGGGTGTCAGACACCCGGCAAGACCTTTGCAAGCCGTGCGGTCATCTCGTACGGGTGTCAGACACTTGCCTATGTGGGTAAGCGTCAGACACTTGCCTATGCGGGTAAGCGCGTCAGACACCTGACCGCCCGTCACTCCCCCTTCTCCCGCTCCATGTACCGCCGCGCCATCTGGTACCCGGCGAACACATAGAACCCGTTGCTGTTCAGCACCAGCCACGCCCCCAGTCCCGCCAGCAGCGCCACCACGGGGCCCACCGCCCGCATATCTCCTTGCGTCCAGGCGATCCCGCCCAGGATGCCGATGGCGATCAGGCTCAGGGCCAGCCGCTTCAGCACCACCAGGCCGAAGGCGTGTCCGCCCATGAACGAGACCACGCCTATCGCCAGGGCCAGCGCGGTGCCGGCGCAGACCAGCACCAGCGCGAAGGCCGCCAGCGCCGAGCCCGCGCCGTGCCGCAGCAGGTCCAGCGCGCCGATCCCGACGCCCAGGCCGCCCGCCATCACCAGCACGGCCAGCACCAGGGGCGACCACATGCCCAGCGGCGTGCGGCGCGCGTCCATGGCCGCGACGAAGCGGTGCATCGCCGCCGACGAGGACGGCTCGTCCTGTCCGGGCAGCGCGGCCTCCAGCTTGCGGCACTGCGCGATCAACGCATCCAGTCCCGCGCGCGGCTGGTCCATCACGTTCTCGCCGTCCCCGGCGCGTGTTCCGCGACCGTGCTGCGCAGGGCCGCCATGGCTTCCTGCACCGCGATCGGACGGAAGGGATCCTCGCGCCAGTACATGGCCACCGACCCGAAGCCCGACAGCCGCACCGGAATGACCCGCATGGCCTTCATCTGCGAAAAGCGCAGCGCGGCGCGGTGCGAGGCGACGCCTATCATGTCGCTGTTGTTGATCAGCGTAAGGTTGATGGTCACCGAGTTGGACTCCACGTGGTCGGGCGGCGGCGCCTGCCCGGCCGCCGCCAGCGCGGCGTCCACCGCGTTGCGGATGGGCGTGCCCTTGGGCCAGAGGATCCAGCGATAGGACAGCAGGTCCTGCCAGGACGGCTGCTCCAGCGCGAACAAGGGATGCCTGGGTCGCGCCACCAGGTGGATGGGTTCCAGGTACAGGGCCTCGAAGCGGATGGCGGGATCGTGGTGTTCCGGCGCGGTGCGCCCCACCACGATGTCCAGGTCGCCCTGCGCCAACTGCGCCAGCAGATGGTCGGTGGTGCCCTCCACCAGCTTCACGCGCGCCTGCGGCATGCGTTCCAGCAGCTTCATCACCGCCAGCGGCACCGTGTCCGAGGCCGACGCGCCCGACGCGCCGATCACCACCCTGCCGCCGCCGCCCTCGCGCAGCGCCGCCATGTCCGCGCTGGCGCGGTCCAGTTGCGCCTCGACCCGCTGGGCATGGGCGATCAGCACGTCGCCGTGCGGCGTCGGCCGCAGGCCGCGCGCATGGCGTTCGAACAGCGGCAGCCCGATGTCGTCTTCCAGATCCTTCAGCCACTTGGACAGGCCCGGCTGCGTGGTGTTGAGCATCGCCGCCGAATGGCTGATGTTGCGGGTCTGGGCCAGGCTGAGCAGCATTTTCAGGTTGCGCAGGCGCAACCGGTGGGTCCAGTCCATACAGGCCCTCGTTTGTCTCGTATGTATATTCTTATTGATATGGATAATAAGATAATTTCATTTCAAAACACATAGCTCCATACGCATAATCGTCTCCATAACAGCGCTGCCGCGGACCACGCGGCGGCCACCCGCAGAAGCCGGCGCCAGCCGGACATTCCCGGAGACAGACATGCCCGACGGCCACACCCCCGCCGCCGATCGCGCCGCCTACTACGCGCGCATCGCCAAGAAAAACATGGCTCCCCTGTGGGAGTCGCTGCACAACCTGGTGCCGCGCGAGCCCGCGCCGCGCTGCGTTCCCGCCATCTGGAAATACGACGAAGTGCGCGACGACGTCATGGCCTCCGGCTCGCTCATCAGCGCCGAGGAAGCCGTGCGGCGCGTGCTGATCCTGGAGAACCCGGGCCTGCCCGGCCAGGCCAGCATCACGCAAAGCCTGTATGCCGGGCTGCAACTGATCCTGCCCGGCGAGGTCGCGCCCAGCCATCGCCACACGCAATCGGCGCTGCGCTTCATCGTCGAAGGCCGCGGCGCCTACACCGCCGTGAACGGCGAGCGCACCACGATGCGCCCCGGCGACTTCATCATCACGCCGTCCTGGACCTGGCACGACCACGGCAATGCCGAAACCGCCGACGGCGGCGAGCCCGTGGTGTGGCTGGACGGCCTGGACATCCCGCTGCTGCGCTTCCTGGACGCGGGCTTCGCCGAGAACTTCCCCTCGGCCACCCAGCCCGTCACGCGCCCCGAAGGCGACAGCATGGCGCGCTACGGCCACAACATGGCGCCGGTGCGCCACCGGCCCGCGAGCGGCACCTCGCCCATCTTCAACTATCCCTACGAACGCAGCCGCGAAGCGCTGGACCAGCTCTATCGCCACGGCGAACTCGATCCCTGGGACGGCGTGAAGCTGCGCTACCTGAACCCGGCCACCGGCGGCTACCCCATGCCCACCATGGCGACCTTCATGCAGTTCCTGCCGGCCGGGTTTCAGGGCAAGACCTACCGCAGCACCGACTCCACCGTCTACAGCGTGGTCGAGGGCCGCGGCACCGCACGCATCGGCGACCGGGAATTCCATTTCGGTCCGCGCGACGTGTTCGTCGCGCCGTCCTGGATGCCGGTCGAGCTGGCCGCGCTGGAAGACGCCACGCTGTTCAGCTATTCCGACCGCCCCGTGCAGGACGCGCTGGGCATCTGGCGCGAAGCCCGCGTCGCCTGAAAGCCTCCGGCCGGAGCTGCGCGCAAGGCGCCGGCCCCAGCCTTTCCGTTTCCATTCCGTGCGTATTCCGCACTCACAGGGTGATCCATGTCTTTCGTCTTCGATCCCGCCGCTCCCGTCGCCGTGCCCGTGGCCGGCAGCCAGGACCGCTTTCCCGTGCGCCGCGTCTATTGCGTCGGCCGCAACTACGCCGCCCACGCCCGGGAAATGGGCTTCGACCCCGACCGCGAGCCGCCGTTCTTCTTCTGCAAGCCCGCCGACGCCGTGGTGCCCGTGGCCGAAGGCAGCACGCTTCCGCTGCCCTATCCGCCCGAGACGGCCAACCTGCACTATGAGATCGAACTGGTCGCGGCCATCGGCCGCGGCGGCGCGGATATCCCCGTCGAACAGGCGCTCGAACACGTCTGGGGCTACGCCGTCGGCCTGGACATGACCCGCCGCGACCTGCAGATGAAGATGCGCGAGGCCGGCCGCCCCTGGGAACTGGGCAAGGCCTTCGACCAGAGCGGCCCCATCGGGCCGCTCCATCCCGCCGCCTCCGTCCCGGACATCGAAAAGGCCGGCATCTGGCTGCAGGTCAACGGCGCCGACAAGCAGCGCAGCGACATCGGCAAGCTGATCTGGTCCGTCGCCGAAACCGTCTCCTACCTGTCCCGGTACTTCCGCCTGGAAGCCGGCGACCTGATCTACACCGGCACGCCCGAAGGCGTGGGCCCCGTGGTCCGCGGCGACCGGATGGTCGGCGGCGTGGACGGCCTGGGCACGCTCAGCGTGCAGATGGTGTAGCCATGAAGACGGACACCGATGTCATCATCGTCGGCGCCGGGATCGGCGGCCTGGTCCTTGCCCTCAGCCTGCACCAGGCGGGAATAGCCTGCCGCGTCTACGAGGCGGTGCGCGAGATCAGGCCGCTGGGAGTAGGCATCAACCTGCTGCCCCACGCCACCCGGGAACTCGACGAGCTGGGCCTGCTGCCCGTCCTGGACAAAATCGCCGTGCGCACGCGCGAGTCGGTGTTCTATACGCGGCATGGCCAGTTCATCTATGGCGAGCCGGCCGGCATCGAGGCGGGCTACGACTGGCCGCAGTACTCCATCCACCGCGGCGACCTGCAAATGGCATTGCTTGCCGCGGTGCGCCAGCGCCTGGGCGAGGATAGCGTCGTGGTCAACGCGCGATGCACCGGCGTGGAGCAGGACGCCGATTCCGTCACGGCGCGCTTCCAGGACAGCGAAGGAAATCCGCTGCCGACCGTGCGCGGGCGCATCGCCGTGGGTTGCGACGGCATCCACTCGGCGCTGCGCAAACAGCTTTATCCCCGGGAAGGCGCTCCGCGCTATTCCGGCGTGAACATGTGGCGCGGCACCACGCGCTGCAAACCCTTTCTCTCCGGCGCCAGCATGGTGCGCGCGGGCTGGCTGTCCACCGGCAAGATGGTCATCTATCCCATCCGCGACAACGTCGACGCCGAAGGCAACCAACTGGTGAACTGGGTGGCCGAGATAGAGGCCGCCGAACCCGCGGTCCGCGACTGGAACCGCAGCGGCCGGCTGGAAGACTTCTTCCCCGCCTTCTCCGACTGGCACTTCGACTGGCTGGACGTCGCGCGCCTGATCCAGGACGCCGACTCGATCCTGGAATACCCCATGGTGGACCAGGACCCGCTGCCCACCTGGACGCAAGGCCGCATGACCCTGCTCGGCGACGCCGCCCACCCCATGGTTCCGCGCGGCTCCAACGGCGCGGGCCAGGCGGTGGTCGACGCCCGCTACCTGACGGGCCAGCTCAAACGCAGCGGCCTGACCGCCGAGGCGCTGCAGGCCTATGACCGCGTCCGCGTGGAGGCGACGACGCGCGTCGTCCTGGCGAACCGCAGCAACCCGCCCGACGCCATCCTGCGCGAAGCGCACCTGCGTTCGGCGGACCAGCCCTACGCCCGTATCGAGGACATCATCAGCCGCGAGGAACTGGAGGGCATATCGCGCCGCTACAAGGAGGTGGCGGGCTTCGATCCCGCGGCATTGAAGGCGCGGGCGCCCTACGTGTAGCCCTCGGCAAGCCGGCGCCCGACCGGCGACAAGACTGGAGACAAACCATGTGCAAGTTCATACGCGTCCTGGCAGCAGCGGTCCTTACGCTCGCGGCGGCGGCAAGCCACGCCGCCTGGCCTGACAAACCCATCACCCTGGTCGTGCCGTTCACGCCGGGCACCGGCATCGATCTGATCGCGCGCCAACTGGCGGCCAGCCTGCCCCGGACACTGGGCCAGCCCGTCGTCGTCGAGAACCTGGCGGGTGCCAGCGGCAATATCGGCACCGAGAAAGTCGCGCGTGCCGCCGCCGACGGTTATACCTTCCTGGTTACGGTGAACACCTTCGTCATGAACAGCAGCCTGTACAAGGGCAAGCTGCGTTTCGACCCGCAACAGGATTTCGCGCCCGTGGGCCTAACGTCCTGGGGTTCGCTCCTTCTGGTGACGCATCCGTCCAACCCCGCCAACACCGTCGCCGACGTCGCCCAGGCGGCCAAGGCCGCTCCGGGCAGGCTCAGCTACGGGACGCCGGGCGTGGGCACGCCGCACCATCTTTCGATGGCCCTGTTCCTGGACCGCACCGGCACCTCCATGCTGCACGTCCCCTACAAGGGCACGGCAGGCGCCGTCACCGACATGCTCGGCGGCCGGCTGGACTATATGTTCCTGCCCGTGCACGTGGCGTTGCCGCAGGTGAACGCCGGAAAACTGAAAGTGATAGCCACGGGCAGCCCGAAGCGCCTGCCGCAACTGCCCGATACGCCCACGTTGACCGAGGCCGGCTTGCAAGGCGCGGACGTGGACATGTGGTACGGCGTACTGGCGCCCAAAGGCACGCCGGCCGCCATCGTCGACCGCATGAACGATGAGATCAACGCCGTGCTCAAGACGCCTGCCACCGCCTCGGCGTTCGATGCGCAAGGCATGGTTCCGGCCACCTCGTCGCCCGCCGAATTCGGCTCCCTCATCGCCCGCGATGCCCAGCGCTGGGACGACATCGTCGCGCGCACCGGCATCACCGCCGAATAGCGGACCGCACCGACCCACCACGGACCACGATCTCAACGACGCCATGCAACTCCACAGCTTCTTCAACAGTTCCACCTCCTACCGCGTGCGCATCGCGCTGGCGCTCAAGGGCCTGTCCTACGACTACCTGCCCGTGAACCTGCGCAGGCAGGAGCAGCGCGCCGCGGACTACGTCGCCATGAATCCCTCGGCAGGCGTGCCCCTGCTGGTCGACGGCGAAGTCCGGCTGTCGCAGTCGCTGGCCATCATCGATTACCTCGACGCCACGCATCCCGAGCCGCGCCTGATCCCGGCCGGCACGCTGGCGCGCGCGCGCGTGCTGGAACTGTCCGACGCGATTTCCTGCGACATCCATCCGGTCAACAACATGCGCATCCTGCGCTATCTGCAGGAGGTGCTGGGCGCGAGCGAGGAACAGAAGAACGCCTGGTACCACCATTGGATCCGGGAAGGGCTGACGGCCGTGGAGGCGCTGCTGGCGCGCCACGGCCACGGCGCCTACTGCTTCGGCGATGCGCCCACCCTGGCGGACTGCTGCCTGGTGCCGCAAGTGGCGAACGCCCAGCGCATGGGCTGCGACCTGTCCGCCTACCCGCGCGTGCTGCGCATCCATGAACACTGCAACGCGCAGCCAGCCTTCCAGCAGGCCGCGCCCGCCCGGCAACCGGACTACGCGAAATGACGAACCAGGAACCCGATACCCAGGGCGCGCCGCTGCGCGCCTACACCGATCCCGCCTATCGCCCGCTGTGCGCCACGCTGGCCGACGTGCGCGCCAATATCGACCGGCTGGACGACGAGATCGTGCGGCTGATCGCCGAGCGCGCCATGTACGTGAAGGACGCCGCGCGCTTCAAGCGCGACGCCTTCCAGGTCAGCGCGCCCGCCCGCCAGGCCCAGGTCTTCGAGAAAGTCCGCCAGTTGTCCGACCGCCACAACCGGGGCTTCGCCAACCTGGACCAGGTGGTGGACGCGACCTACCGCGCGATGGTGGCCGCCTTCATCGCCAATGAACAAACCTATTTCAACGCCATGAAAGACCTGGGAGACACCCATGCATAAGTTCTCGACGCCGGCCCGCAAGCCGAAGCCGGCGCGCCGCATCGTGTCCCGCGCGCTGGCGCTGGGGCTCGCCGCCCTGGCGCCGCTGGCCGTGGCGCACGCCGACGCCTGGCCCACCCAGCCGCTCAAGGCCATCGTGCCCTTCGGGCCGGGCTCCAGCCCCGACCAGGTGGCGCGCATCGTCGGCGAAAAGGCCGGCGCCATCCTGGGCCAGACGATCGTCATCGAGAACAAGCCGGGCGCCAGCGGCAATATCGGCACCTACGCCATCGCCAACGCCAAGCCCGACGGCTACACCTTCGGCGTCTCCATCACAGGCCCGCTGGTCAACAACACGCTGCTGTTCGACAAGCTGCCCTACGCGCCCGCGACCGATCTTTCGCCGCTGACGCTGGCCGTGCACCAGCCCAACGTGCTGGTCGTGCCCGCCACCGCCGGCATCGGCGACGTGGCCCAGTTGCTGGACGCGCTGAAGAAGCATCCCGACAAGTACAACTTCCCCTCGCCCGGCGCGGGCACGGTGTCGCACCTGGCCGTGGAGTTGATGCTGCAGCAGATCGGCGCGCGCGCCACCCACGTGCCCTATCCCTCGTCGCCGGCCGCGCTGACCTCGCTGCTGTCGGGCGACACCCAGTTCGCCGCCCTACCGCCCATCGCGGTCATGCCCATGGTCAAGGACGGCCGCCTGAAGGCGCTGGCCGTCACCTCGTCCAAGCGTTCCTCCCTGCTGCCCGACATCCCGACGCTGGCGGAAGTGGGCGTGCCGGGCATCGAAGGTTCGGCATGGATAGGTTTCGTGATCTCGTCCAAGACCCCCGCCGACGTCCAGAAGAAGCTGTCCGACGCACTGATCCAGGCAATCCGCGACCCGGAGGTGGCCAAGCGGCTGCAGGCCCAGTTCATGGATCCGGTGGGCAGCACGCCGGCCGAGTTCCGCGCCTATATGGAAGATGAGCTCAAGCGCTGGGAACCGCTGATCCGCAAGCTGGGCATCAAGGGCCAGTAAGGCGGCGCAACCCCTCGGACCAAGGAGAATCAGATGGACATCACCGAACCCGCCCGCCGGATCCCCGTCTACGGCGAGTACGAGGTCGTGGTGCTGGGCGGCGGCCCGGCCGGCCTGCTGGCCGCCGCCAGCGCGGCGCGCAATGGCGCCAGCGTGCTGCTGGTGGAGCGCTACGGCTTCCTGGGCGGCATGGGCACGGCGGCGGGGGTGTCCAACTTTTGCGGGCTGCACGCCAACATCCATGGCGACATCCGGCAGGTGGTCCATGGCATGACGGACGAATTGCTGGACCGCATGCGCGCCATGGACGGCCTGAACGATCCGCACCTGGTCCTGGGCAAGATCCACGCCCAGGCCTATGACATCTCGGCCTTCAAGTGCGCCGCGGACGGGCTGATCCGGGACAGCGGCGCGCAAGTGCTGTTCCATGCGCTGGCCACGGGCGTGGCGCGGGACGCGGACGGCCGCGTGGACGCGCTGTTCCTGGAGACCAAGTCCGGCCGCCGCGCCGTGCGGGCGCGCGTCTTCATCGACTGCTCGGGCGACGCCGACATCGCCCAATGGGGCGGCCTGCCCTTCGAAAAGGGCGACGATCGCGGCCGCATGCTCTATCCCACCCTGATGTTCAAGGTCGGCAACGTCGATGGCGCCCGCGCGCAGGAAGCCTGGAAGACCATCCCGCAACTGATGGACCGGGCCGCGGCCAGCGGCGAGTTCACGTTCCCGCGCCGCGGCGCCATCGTGCGCCCGCAAAAGCACGACTACGAATGGCGCGTCAACGTCACCCAACTGGCCAATGCGGACGGCAGCGCGGCCGACGGCACGGATGCCGACTCGCTGTCGGCCGGCGAACTCGAGGGACGGCGCCAGATCGTGCAGTACCTGGAGTTCCTGCGCGCCAAGGTGCCGGGCTTCGAGCGCGCCTATGTGCTGGACATCGCCCCCCAACTGGGCATCCGCGAAACGCGCCGCATCGTCGGCGAAGCCGTGCTGACCAAGGAGCACGTGCTCGGCTGCGCCGATTTCGAGGACAGCATCGGCGTCAACGGCTGGCCGCTGGAAATGCACACCGCCGGCGACGTGCAATGGGTCTGGCCGCCCATTCCGGAATCGCGCGGCTACAACCAGCTACCGTTCCGCATGATGGTGCCGCGCCGCAGTCCCGGCGTGGCGGACAACGTGCTGGTGGCGGGGCGCTGCGCGTCCATGACGCACGAAGGCCAGTCGGCCGCGCGCGTCAGCGGCAGTTGCTTCGTGATGGGCGAGGCGGCGGGCACGGCGTCCGCGATGGCGCTGCGCGCCGGCATCGCGCCGGCCGACGTGCCCATCCCCGCCTTGCAGGCGCAGTTGAAGACACAAGGCGCCTTCCTGGGCGGCCGGGACTGAACGGCGCGGAGGCCGCACATGAACACAATGCAGAACACGACGCCTTCCGGGCAATCCGTCATCGTGGTGGGCGGCGGCATCGGCGGCCTGGCCGCCGCGCTGGCGCTGACCCGCCAGGGCATCGCGGTGCAGCTCCTGGAACAGGCCGCGCACATCGGCGAGATCGGGGCCGGCATCCAGCTCGGGCCCAATGCATTCGCGGCGCTGGACGCGCTGGGCGTGGGCGCGGCGGCGCGCGGCCGCGCCGTGTTCACCGACCACATCATCATGATGGACGCGGTGGATGCCAGGGAAGTGGTGCGCATCGACACCGGCGAGGCCTTCCGCGAGCGCTTCGGCGGCCCCTACGCGGTCATCCACCGCGCCGACATCCACCTGTCCATCCTGGAAGCGGTGCGGCAGAATCCGCTGATCGGCTTCCGCACGTCCACGCAGATCGCCGGCATGTCGCAGGACGGCAAGGGCGTGGAAGTGGTGGACACGCAGGGCAACCGCTACCGCGCGGACGCGGTGGTGGGCGCGGACGGCGTGAAGTCCGTGATCCGCGAACGCATGGTGGGCGATCCGGCGCGGGTGACCGGCCACGTCGTGTACCGCGCCGTGGTCGAGCGCGAGAACATGCCCGAGGAACTGCGCATCAACGCGCCCGTGCTGTGGGCCGGTCCGCGCTGCCATCTGGTGCACTACCCCTTGCGCGGCGGCCAGCAATACAACCTGGTGGTGACTTTCCACAGCCGCGAACAGGAAGAATGGGGCGTGCGCGAAGGCAGCAAGGAGGAAGTACTGTCGTACTTCGAAGGCATCCACCCGGTTCCGCACCAGATGCTGGACCGCCCCACCTCCTGGAAACGCTGGGCCACCGCCGACCGCGAGCCCGTGGAACGCTGGGGCCAGGGCCGCGTCACCATCCTGGGCGACGCCGCGCATCCCATGACCCAGTACATGGCCCAGGGCGCCTGCATGGCGCTGGAAGACGCGGTGACGCTGGGCGAGGCCGTGCGCCGCTGCGGGCACGACCTGGAAGCCGCCTTCCGCCTCTATGAATCGGTCCGCATCCCGCGCAGCGCGCGCGTGGTCTGGTCCACGCGCGAGATGGGCAGGCTCTATCACGCGCAGGGCGTCGAACGCACCGTGCGCAACATGCTGTGGACCGGCCGCAGCCAGTCCCGGTTCTACGACGCGTTGCAGTGGCTGTACGGCTGGAAAGCGGAAAACTGCCTCGCGGAATGAAAGTGCCCACGCGGGCCCTGCGGCAAAAAAATCGACACAGGAGGAGACAACCATGAAAAAGACCATCGGCGGCGGAACCGCCGTCCTCGCACTGGCGCTGGCCTCGTTCGCGGCCGGCGCGCAGCCCAAGCCCGTGGACATCGGCTTCATCGGCACGCTGTCCACCCCCGCCGGCTACATCGGCGAGGACGAACGCGACGCTTTCATGCTGGCCGTGAAGGAAGGCGGCGGCAAGCTCGGCGGCGTGCCGGTGAACGTGCGCGTCGAGGACGACGCGCTCAAGCCCGCCAACGCCAAGCAGATCGCCGACAAAATGGTGCAGGGCGGCGTGCGCCTGTTCACCGGGATCAACTTCTCGAACGTGATGGCCGCGGTCGGCCCCACGGTGCTGAACGCCGGCGCCTTCTACGTCAGCCTGAACGCCGGCCCGTCCAACTACGCCGGCAAGGCCTGCAACCCCAACTACTTCTCGGTCGCGTTCCAGAACGATTCCTACGCGGACACCGCCGGCATGGCGGCCAACGAGCTGGGCGCCAAGCGCGTGGTCATCATGGCGCCCAACTACCAGGCCGGGCGCGACGCGGTCGCCGGCTTCAAGCGCGCCTACAAGGGCGAAATCGCCGACGAGATCTACACCAAGCTGGAACAGGCGGACTTCTCGGTCGAGCTGGCGCGCATCCGCTCGCTCAACCCCGACGCCATCTTCCAGTTCCATCCGGGCGGCGCGGGCATCAACCTGACCAAGCAGTTCGCCAATTCCGGACTGGCCGGCCAGATCAAGATGATCACGCCCATCTACTCGATGGACGACCGCATGCTGGCCGCCACCGGCACGGCGGGCGCGGGCTTCTACCTGAGCTCGCTGTGGAGCGCCGACCTGGACAACGCGCAGAGCAGGCACTTCGTCGAGGCCTTCACCAAGGCCTACAACCGCGCGCCCACCGCCTATGCCGCGCAGGCCTACGACACCGCCAATCTCATCGCCTCGGCGCTCAAGGCCGTCGACGGCGACATCGCGGGCCGCGCCGACGACTTCCGCGCCGCGCTGCGCCGCGCCGACTTCCCCAGCGTGCGGGGCAAGTTCAAGTTCGGCCCGAACCAGCATCCCATCCAGGACTGGTACCTGCTGCACGTCGAGCCCGGCGCGGACGGCAAGCTGACCTACAAGAACCTCAAGGTCATCGCCCGCGACCACACCGACGTGCACGCCGCGGACTGCAAGATGTAGGGGAATCCCATGCTGATGTTCCTGGAACAGGTCTTGAACGGCCTGCAGTACAGCGCCTTGCTGTTCCTGCTGTCGGCGGGCTTGACGCTGGTGTTCGGCATCATGAACGTCATCAACCTGACGCACGGCTCGTTCTATATGGTGGGCGCGTTCTGCGCGGCCAGCGCGGCGGCCGCCACCGGCTCGTTCGCCGCCGCCCTGCTGGCGGCGCTGGCCGGCGCGGCGCTGTACGGCCTGGTGGTGGAACTGCTGGTCGTCCGCCATCTGTACCGCCGCGATCACCTGGACCAGGTGCTGGCCACGCTGGGCCTGACGCTGTTCACCAACGAGCTGGTGACGGTGCTGTTCGGCCGCAGCCCGCCCTTCATGGACATCCCGCCCTTCCTGTCGGGCTCCGTGGCGCTGCTGCCCGGGCTGAACTATCCGGTAATGCGCCTGGCCTTCATCGGCGCGGGCGTGCTGGTGGCGCTGGGCCTGTGGTTCCTCATCTCGCGCACGCGCGTGGGCATGCTGGTGCGCGCCGGCGCGGACGACGGCGAAATGGTCGACGCGCTGGGCGTGAACATCCAGCGCCTGTTCACGCTGATCTTCACGCTCGGCGCCCTGCTCTGCGGCTTCGCCGGCGTGATGGCGGCGCCGCTGCTGGCGGTGGAGATCGGCATGGGCGAGCGCATCCTGATCACCACCTTCGTGGTCATCGTGGTGGGCGGCGTGGGCTCGGTGCGCGGCGCGCTGGCGGGCTCGCTGATGATAGGCATGACCGACGCGCTGGGCCGCGCCTACATCCCCTTCTGGATGTCGCGGCTGCTGCCGCCGGAACTGTCGGACTCCGCCAGTTCCAGCCTGGTCTCGGCCAGCATCTACATCCTGATGGCCATCGTGCTGCTATTCAAGCCGCGGGGCCTGGTGCCCGCGCAGCGTTAGGAACCCTATCCATGGCTAGTGAGAACATCGCATCCCGTCCGGTTTCAGGCGCCGGCCTCAACCGAAAAATCGTCGTCAACGCAATCGGGTTCCTGCTGTTCGCCCTGGTGCCGGCCATCGCGTCGGCCACGGGGGAGAGTTTCCTGGTCAACCTGATGACCCGCTTCCTCATCTACGCCATCGCCGCGGTCAGCCTGGACCTGATCCTGGGTTATGGCGCCATGGTCAGCTTCGGCCACGCCGCCTTCTTCGGATTGGGCGGTTATGTCATCGGCATCGCCGGCTTCCACCTGGGCCAGGGCGACACGCTGTTCGGCTGGAGCGGCAGCAGCGCCGCGCTGGTGATGTGGCCGCTGGCCGTCGCGGTGGCGGCGCTGGCCGGGCTGCTTGTGGGCTTCCTGTCGCTGCGCACCTCCGGCGTGCAGTTCATCATGATCACGCTGGCCTTCGGGCAGATGCTGTACTTCATCCTGGTCGGCCTGATGGTGTATGGCGGCGACGACGGCCTGTCGATCGACGCGCGCAACACCCTGCCCGGCCTGGACATGAACCGCCCCGCCACCTTCTACTACGTCTGCCTGGCGCTCATGACGGCCTGGGTGCTGGCCTGCCGCCGCATCGTCGATTCGCCCTTCGGCATGGCGCTGCAAAGCATCAAGCAGAATCCGCGCCGCAGCATCGGGCTGGGACTGGCGCCGCTGCGCTACCGGCTCACCGCCTTCGTGCTGTCGGCGGCCGGCACCGGCCTGGCCGGCGCGCTGTGGGCGAACTATGCCCTCTTCGTCAGCCCGGACATGTCTTCGTGGCAGAAGTCCGGCGAACTGATGGCCATGGTCATCCTGGGCGGCATGGGCTCGATCTTCGGGCCCGTGCTGGGCGTGGCCGTATACCTGGGCCTGGAGCAGGTGGCGACCGCGTGGACGGAGCACTGGATGCTGATCCTGGGACCCGTGCTGGTGCTGGTCGTGCTGTTCGGCAAGCGCGGCGTGTACGGCTGGCTGGTGGGAGGAAAACACCATGGCTGATCGGCCCAAGCTGGAAATCCGCGACCTGCGGAAGCGCTTCGGCGCCGTGCACGCCACGCAGGGCGTCAACCTGGCCGTCAGGCCCGGCGAGCTGCACGCGCTGATCGGTCCGAACGGCGCCGGCAAGACCACGCTGCTGTCGCAGATCAGCGGCGAGATCCTGCCCGACGCCGGCAGCATCCTGCTCGACGGCCGCGACATCACGCGCATGCCCGCGCACAAGCGGCCCGCGGCGGGGCTGGCCCGCTCGTTCCAGATCAGCCAGCTCTATCCCGGCTTCACCGCCGAGGACAACACGGCCATGGCCGTGCAGGCGCACAGCCCGGGCGGCTTCAACCTGTGGAAGAACGCGCGCCGGCTGCCGCAACTGCGCGAGCCCGCCCGCCAGGCGCTCGAGCGCGTCGGACTGGGCGGCCGCGGCGACGTGCGCGTGTCCGCGCTGGCGCATGGCGAGAAGCGCCAGCTAGAACTGGCGATGGCGCTGTCGCTGGACGCCTCCCTGCTGCTGCTGGACGAGCCCATGGCCGGCATGGGCGCGGAGGAATCGCAGCGCATGACGGCCCTGCTGCGGGAACTCAAGGGCCGCTATGCCATCCTGCTGGTCGAGCACGACATGGACGCCGTCTTCGCGCTGGCCGACCGCATCACCGTGCTGGTCTATGGCAAGACCATTTTCACCGGCACGCCGGACGAGGTCCGCCGGCATCCCGATGTGCGCGCCGCCTACCTGGGCGAGGAGGAATGATGCTGCAGATCAAGGCATTGCAGGCCGGCTACGGCGCCAGCAAAGTGCTGTTCGGCGTGGACCTGGACATCGCGCCGCGGCAGGTCGTGTCCCTGATCGGCCGCAACGGCATGGGCAAGACCACCACGGTCAAGACGCTCATGGGCATGCTGCCCGCGCAGGGTGGCGACATCCTGCTGGACGGCGAGCCCATCGCGGGCCTGGCCCCGCACCGCATCGCGCAATTGGGCATCGGCTTGGTGCCCGAAGGCCGCCGCGTCTTCGGTTCGCTGTCGGTGGAGGAAAACCTCGTCGCCACGGCCCGCAACACCCGCGCGGGCTGGCACGTGGAGCGCGTCTTCGAATTGTTCCCGCGCCTGAAAGAGCGCCGATCGCAGTCCGCCCGCACCCTGTCCGGCGGCGAGCAGCAGATGCTGGCCGTGGGCCGCGCCCTGCTCATCAATCCGCGCCTGCTGGTCCTGGACGAAGCCACCGAGGGCCTCGCGCCCCTGATCCGCCAGGAAATCTGGAACTGCCTGCGCCGCCTGAAGGAAGAAGGCCAGACCATCCTGGTGATCGACAAGAACCTGAAGGAAATGGCCTCCCTGGTGGACCGCCACCACGTGCTGGAAAAAGGCCGCGTGGTGTGGCGGGGCAGCCCCGCCGAACTCGCCGCGCAGCCGGAACTGGCGCAGCGGTATCTGGGTGTGTAGGACGGGCGAAGCTCAGGCGCTCGACGAACGGATCGAAGGGCGGAAAAAAGAAACGGGCGGCCCGCCTTGCGGCGGCCGCCCGCTGAGCAACGGCGCTTAGTTCAGGCTGGCGCCCGAGATCTTCACGATCTCCTGGTACTTCGCCTTCTCGCTCTTGACGAACTCGGCGAAGGCCTCGGGCGTCATCGGCGCCGCTTCCGAGCCCATCGTCAGCAGGCGCTGCTTCACGTCAGGCTGCTGCATCGCTTCCGAGTAGGCCTGGTTCAGCTTGGCGACCACCGGCGCGGGCGTGCCGCCCGTGGTGAACACGCCGAACCAGGTGCCCAGGTCGAAGCCCTTGATCCCGGATTCCTCGACCGTCGGCACGTCGGCCAGCAGCGACGAACGCTGGGCGGTGGTGACGGCCAGCGCCTTCACTTTGCCGTCCTTGATCAACGGGGCCGAGGCCGCCAGGTTGTCGAACATGAAGTCCGACTGGCCCGACAGCAGCGCCAACTGGGCCGGCGCCGCGCCCTGGTAGGGAATGTGCTCGACGCTGATACCGGCGCGCGCCTTCAGCAGCTCGCCCGACAAGTGCCCGGCGCTGCCGTTGCCGCCCGAACCGTAGTTCAGCTTGCCCGGGTTCTTCTTCGCGTAGTCGATCAGGTCGGCCAGCTTTTCGATCTTGTTCTTCTGGGCGAACTCGACGTTCATCACCAGCACGTTGGGCACCGAAGCCACGATCGTGACCGGCGCGAAATCCTTCACCGGGTCGTACGGCAGGTTGGCGAACAGCCAGGGATTGATCGCGTGGGTCGCGACCGCGCCCATCACCAGCGTGTAGCCGTCGGCGGGCGCCTTGGCCACCAGGTCGGCGCCGATATTGCCGCCCGCCCCCGAGCGGTTTTCCACGATGACGGGCTGGCCCAGGGAGCCGCGCACCTTCTCGGCCAGCATGCGGGCCATGGTGTCCAGGGGGCCGCCGGGCGGGTAAGGCACGACGAAGCGCAGGGGCTTGGTCGGGAAATCGGTGGCTTGCGCCAGGGCCGGCGCGCCGAAAGGCAGGGTCGCGGCCAGCGCCACGGCGCCCTGCAACAAGGCGCGGCGCACGGCGCTGCGGGGGGTCTGCTTCATGGTTGTTCTCCTCACTCCGTATCGATAGCGGTCAGTAGCATACCGCAGCGCGGGCAAGGGCGTAACAAAGAGAAACTGGGAAAGTCCTCCCTTGCTCCGATATCTGGGCCGGTACAGGCCCTTGTGTCAGACACGAGTGACGTGCACCGCTTGTGTCTGACACTGACGTGCACCGCTTGTGTCTGACACCCTGGGGAGCTGGCCTTTCGATCCAAATCGACGCAGCAGAGGGTGTCTGACACGGATCGAGCTGCGGCCGTCGGCGCAGTGGGTGTCAGACACCCGGGGAACGCCGGCTCGATTCCTACCGTCAGTGCGTAAGGGTGTCAGACACGAGTGACGTGCACCGCTTGTGTCTGACACCCTGGGGAGCTGGCCTCTCGATCCGAATCGACGCAGCAGAGGGTGTCTGACACGGACCGAGCTGCGGCTGCCGGCACAGTGGGTGTCAGACACCCGGGGAACGTCGGCTCGATTCGTACCGTCAGTGCGTAAGGGTGTCAGACACGAGTGAGGTGCACCGCTTGTGTCTGACACCCTGGGGAACTGGCCTTTCGATCCGAATCGACGCAGCAGAGGGTGTCTGACACGGACCGAGCTGCCACTGCCGGCGCAGTGAGTGTCAGACACCCGGGGAGCGTCAGCTCGATTCCTACCGTCAGTGCGTAAGGGTGTCAGACACGAGTGACGTGCACCGCTTGTGTCTGACACCCTGGGGAGCTGGCCTTTCGATCCAAATCGACGCAGCAGAGGGTGTCTGACACAAATCGAGTTGCCACTGCCGGCGCAGTGGGTATCAGACACGGAGCAATCGACGCGTTCAAGCGCCCTAAGAAACAGCATCCCAATCCGGGCGCCGCTTGGCCTTGGCTGCCGCGATTCCCTCGATCGCTTCGGTGCGGAGCTGGCTGGCAAAGGAGCGCGATGCCGAGTCCAGATAGGTTCCCAGTTCTTCTTCGTGCCAGCGTTGCTGGCCGAACAGGCCGCGCAACATGCGCTTGGTCTGTCCGGCGGCGCGCGGCGCGGCGTCCACGCAGCGCCGCAGCAGGCCGGCGACGCCTTCCTCCCAGCCCTGGCCGGCATCGAACACATAGTCCAGCAGACCGATGGCGCGCGCCGCGTCGGCGTCGATGCGTTCGCCGGTCAGCATCATCCGCCTGGCCGCCTGCAGGCCGATGCGGGCGGCAACGAAGGGCAGGATCTGCGCCGGCACCAGGCCGATCGACACCTCAGGAAAGCCGAAACGCGCGCCGCGCGAGCCGGCGGCCAGGTCTGCGGCGCAGACCAGGCCGGCGCCGCCGCCCATGGCGGCGCCCTGCGCCAGCACCACGGTGATCCTGGAACTGCCGGCGAACCTCTCGAGGAACCGCCCATAACGCCGGTTGCCCATGGCGACGGGGTCCTGGCCATCGGCGCCGGGCTGCGCGGCGATCCGGTCCGCGACATTGCCCAGGTTGCCCCCGGCGCTGAATGCCGGTCCGGCCGCGCTGACGGCCACCACCCTCACGGCGGCGTCGGACTCGGCCCGGTCCAGCGCGTCTTCCAGACGCTCGACCATTTCCGCTCCCAGCGGGTTGCGCGTCTCGGGCCGGTTCAGGATCACATGGAAGACCGCGCCGTCCCGCCGGGTCAGCAGCGGCGCATCCGCCGCGTCGTTAGATTGCGCCAGGTTCATGATTACCGCTCCTTCAGTACGCCGCAGCGGCCGGGGCCGCCGCCAGTTGAATAATTCCCGCCCGCGCCAGCGCCATGATGTCGGCCGGCGAGTAATCCAGTTCCTGGAGCACCGCGTGCGTATCCTCTCCCACCGCGGGCACGCACCCGCTGGCGGGATCGCCTGCGGGGCGCACGCCCGGCAGGCCGATGAACGGGACATCGCCCAGGCCCGGCTGGCTGAGCGTCTGCACCAGGCCCAAATGCCGCACCTGTTCGTCTTCCTGGAATTGGTCGTAGTCCTTGACCTCGCCGTACAGGATGTCGTTCTCGCGGAAGCAATTCGTCCAGTACGCGGTAGGGCGCGAACGCAGCGCCTGCGCCACCCCCTCATTGATCTCGTCGCCCACCTGTATGCGGTGCTGCGGCGTGTCCATGCGCGGATCCGTCAGCCAGTCGTGCCGACCGATCACCCGGCTGATCGCCGCGAACATCGCGTTGTTCATGGCGAACACCAGCACGTAGCCGTCCGCCGTGCTGAAGATTCCCTGTGGGTACGTGACGCTGGTGGCAGGCTCCCCGCGGCGCAGGGCGTGGTCGATCAAGGAGCTGTTCTGCAATGCCGCCATGGTGGCCAGCAGGCTGACGTCGATGTGCGTTCCGGACTGCCCGCGTTCGCGCGCGAACAGGGCGCCTCCGATCGCATTGGCGGTATAGACGCCGCAAGACAGATCGCCGATGAACGGCTTCACCCGCTGAGGCAGCCCCGCGCCATCGCAGTTCGCGGTGGTCAGGCCCGTCAGCGCCTGCACGACGGAGTCGGTGCCCGGACGGTCGACATAAGGGCCGGACAAGCCGAACCCCGAGATCGACGCGTAGACCAGGCGCGGGTTGATGTCGCGCAGGGCGGCATAGCCCACGCCCAGCCGATCGGCCACGCCGGGCCGGAAGCTCTGCACCACCACGTCGGCCCGCGCCGCCAGGCGGTGCAGGACTTCCCGCCCGGAATCGGTCTGGGCATCCAGCGCCAGGCTGCGCTTGCCCCGATTGAAGGCCAGCGCGATGGCGCTGAATCCTCCGCGCGGCACGCCCATGCTGCGTCCCCAGTCGCCGTGGAACGGTTCCACCTTCGTCACCTGCGCGCCCATCTGGCCCAGGATCTGCGCGCAATAAGGCCCGGCGATGCCTTGCGACAGATCGAGCACGCGCAGGCCTTCATACACTCTGTGCAAAGGATTCGGATCGATAGCGGAATTCACGGTTGTCTCCATGGACTTGGGGAAAGGCTGGGCTTGTGCCCGACGCCCGCGGCCCCGGATAATCGTCTGCGTACGCTGGCACACAAGGAAATCTCATGGCGGTGCGCGATCTGGACATAGGTTTGCTCAGGACCTTCCTGGCGGTGGCCGACCGCGAGAACTTCGCGGGCGCGGCCGACCAGGTGTTCCGCACCCAGGCCGCGGTTTCGCAGCAGATGCAGAAGCTCGAGCGGCTGCTGGACTGCAAGCTGCTGGTCCGCGTGGGACGGCACAAGCGCCTTACCGAACAAGGCGTGCGCCTGCGCGAATATGCACGGCGCATGCTCGCGCTGAACGACGAGACCTGCCGCGCGATGAACCAGAGCGTCTTCGCCGCGCCCACGCGCATAGGCGTATGCGCCGACGCCGTGGACACCATCCTGCCCGACTACCTGGCGCTCTGTGCGCGCACCTATCCCGGCATGCGCATCGAGATCCAGGTCAATCGCAGCCGCTGGCTGGCGTCGGCGCTGCGGCGCGGGGACATCGACCTGCTGCTGGAACTCGAACAATTCGACGAATTCCCCCGCATCACGTTTCGGACCTCGCCCGTGGTGTGGATTTCGGGCACGCATTTCCATCATCAGCAAAATCTCCCCTTGCCTCTGGTGCTGGTGGACTCGCCCTGCGTCTTCCGGCGCATGGCGCTGAATCGCCTGGAACAGGAAAACCGCCCCTGGCGCAACGCCTTCCAGACGCCCACGCTGGCCGGCGTGCGCGCCGCCTTGCGGGCCGGCCTGGGCATCACCCCTCGCACCATCGAGATGCTCACCCCCGGCCTCAAGGTGGTGGGAGAAGAACTGGGCCTTCCCGCTCTGCCCTCCGCCAGCTACCACCTCTACATGCGCGCTGGCGACACCCCCGACGGCGCCCGCAAGCTCAGCGAACTCTTCGTCCCCTCCTGACCGCTTGCTCCCGAGGCGGGCCATGGCTATCGCTGCTGCATGCCGGCGGCCACGATCACCTTGCCCCACTCCACCGTGTCGCGCTGCTGGATCGCGCGCAAATCCTCGGGCGATCCGGGCTGCGGCACCAAGGCGCGGTCGGTCAGGAAGCGGCGGCCATCAGGATTGTCGAGCGCGCCGTTGATCCACGCCGCCAGGCGCTGCGAAACCGCCGGTGGCGTCGAGGCGGCCGCCCAGATCGCGATCCATGACGACACGTCGAAGCCCGGGTAGCCGAGCTCCGCCACGGTGGGCACGTCCGGAAAAGCCGGCACGCGGGCGGCGGTGGACACCGCCAGGGCGCGGATCTTGCCGGCGCGCATCTGGGGGGACGCGGTTACGGCGTCGCAAAAATAGAAGTCGTACTGGCCGCCCAGCAGATCCGTCATGGCCTGCGTGCTGGCGCGGTACGGAATGTTCACCGCGTTGATGCCCGACATGGCGCGAAAGCGTTCACCGGCGATGCGCCCGCCGACGTTGGCGCTGGCGAAGCTGAGGCTGGCCTTGGAGGCCCGCGCAGCGGAGACGAAGGCTTGCAGGGTCTGCGCCTTCACGCGCTGCGGATTGACCACCAGAAAGTAAGGCGCGGTCGCCAGTGTCGTCAGCGGGGTGAAGTCGCGCTCGGGATCGTAGGTCAGCGACTTGTAGATGCTGGCATTGGCCGCATGCGTGGACGGACCGGACACCAGCAGGTTGTAGCCGTCGCCGGATTGCCGCAGCACGTACTCGGCGGCGATATTGCCATCGGCCCCAGGGCGGTTCTCGATGATGATCGGGCTGCCCACCTGCTCCCGTATCTTGTCCGCGACATAGCGGATGATGGTGTCGGTCGCCCCTCCCGCGCCGTAGGCCACGGTCACGTGGACCGTCTTGTCCAGCATCTGTGCGCGGGCGCCGCCGCAGGCCGCCAGCAGCGCGCCGGCCCCTGCCAATTGAATGAATGCCCTGCGGGTCTGTTCCATTTGTAGTCTCCTCCCATCCTTTCACTCCTGCTATCGCAGGATTTCGCCGGGACAAGGAATTTCCAGGTCCAGCAGCATCTGGGCGTACGACTTGCCCAAGGGATCCGAGCGCAGGCTGGACGAACCGCCGCCGCCCAGCGCGCGCCGCAGCACGAAATTGACCGCCCCTGTGCCCGGCAGCTCGAAACGCGATACCTCGCCCTGCACCAGGTGGCTGAAGTACTCGCGCACCCGCTCGGCGGTCAGCTCGCGCAACAGCACGGGCCAATAGGCCTCGGAGCGCGCGATCACGCCGATGTTCGAATCGTCCCCCTTGTCGCCGCTGCGGGCGTAGGCCAGCCTCGCCAGCGGCACCCGCAAGGCGCCATCCGGGCTTGCCGGCGCGTGCGAAGCGGATTGCTGGGGGCCAGGGGCAACGTACGCGCCGTCCTCGCCGTTCTCCGGCACGGTTACCTCGGCGTGGACGTCTCCGCAATCCAGCCAGACCGGCACGCACTGCTTGGCGATGTAGAACGATCCCGTCTTGATGATGGCCTGGATGTCGGAGCGGCCGCCGAAGTGGCTGCGCGTGCCGGGCCCCATCGACGTCCCGGCCGAAGCGGACTCCTTCTGCAGGAACTCCAGGCCCTTGCGTTCGGCATGGGAGGCCGCGATGCGAAGAATCACCTCGCGGCTATCGTTCTCGCGCGCATTGCCGCCATACATGGCCTCGGCGCCCAGCAGCTCCACGACGGTGGACGCGTAGTCGGGCAAGCCATGCAATGCGAGCAGCCTGCGCGTGCGCCGCAACAGCTCATCCGCGGTGCGCATGGCTTTTGCGCGCGCCCGCTGTCCGCGGATCGCCATCATGATGCCGATCTGGTAGCCGGCATGCCCGGTGGCGGTGATCTTGTATCGCATGGAAGGCGCCCGTCCGCGCGCGCCCTCCACGCGCACCCGGTCCGGTCCGGTCTCGCGGATGGACACCTGGCGCAGGTCGCAGACCACGTCGGGAAGTTCGTACGCGGCGGGATCGCCGATCTCGTACAGCAATTGTTCGGCCACCGTGGCCCGGCTCACCAAGCCGCCCGTTCCCGGCGGCTTGGTCAGATCGAACCCGCCGTCCGGATCCAGCGCCACGATCGGATAGCCGATATTCGCCCAATCCGGCACGGCCTCCCAGTCGGTGAAAAGCCCGCCCGTCGCCTGCGGACCGCATTCGATCAAATGGCCGGCCAGGCTGGCCTGGGCCAGCCTGTCGTAATCCGAAAACGCCCAATCGAACTCGTGTATCGCCACGGCCAGCGCGCAGGCGCTGTCCACCGCGCGCCCGGTGATGACGATGTCCGCGTCCAGCGCCAGCGCCTGGACGATGGGATATGCGCCCAGGTAGGCATTGGCCGAAAGCAGGGGCCCGAAGCCGTCCAGGCCGGGCAGGAGGCGGCCCTGCGCATCGGTGAATTCGGCCTGCAGTTCGGCGACGTCGTCGCCGGTGACGACGGCAATGCGAGGCGCCAGGCCCTGTTCCCGGGCAAAAGCGAGTATGGCGTCGCGGCACGCCTGGGGATTCAATCCGCCGGCGTTCGACACCAGCCGCACCCCGCGTTCCAGCAGGGCCTTCAAATGCGGACGCAGCACGCTGACGAAATCGGTCGCATAACCCAGCTCGGGGTTGCGCATGCGGGCCCGCTGCAAAATGGACATGGTCGTTTCCGCCAGATAGTCGAAGACGATGTAGTCCAGCTTTTCGGCCGTGAGCAACTGCGGAATCGCGATCTGGGAATCCCCCCAGAATCCCGAGGCGCAGCCGACGTGCACCGGCCCTTTCGTCCGGCGCGCCGGGCTCTCGCTGTGGTTCGCGCTCATTGCCGCACCTCCATCAATGCCTGCCCCGTGCTGACCTGGTCCCCCGCGGCGACGGCCAGCTTTGCCACCATGCCCGCCCCGCCCGCGGTGATGGACATCTCCATCTTCATGGACTCCAGCACCAGCACGGTCTGTTGCGCCGTCACGCTGTCTCCGTCTCGCACTTCGACGCTGATCACTCTTCCGCTCATCGGTGCCCGCAGCAGCCGGGCCTGCCCGGCCTGCGGGTCTTCGCCCCCGGCAAAGCGCGTGGCCCGCGAGTAGCGCCAGACGCTGGCGCCGTCCTGCACCCAGGCGGTGTCCGTCCCCTCCATGGCCACCCGCAGGCTCCGGCGCAGCCCGCCCAGTATCAACGCCGTCTCGCCGTCGTAGCGATGCACCGCATCCACCCTGACCTGCCTGCATTCCCCTTCGGCCGCATGATCTTCCCAGGCGCGCACCCGCAAGCCGCCGTCGGGCTCCTGGGCAATGCGCAAAAGCCCGGGCGTCCCGTCCGAAGCATCGTCCAGCGCCACTTCGCCCGCCGCGGCGAGGCCATGCCGGACTTCCGCCGCGGGCCATCCGGCCAGCGCCAGCGCCGCAGCGGCCAGCGCATGCGCCGAGGGCTCCGACCGCCAATGCGCAGACGCCAAGTCCTGGCTGGACAGAAAGCTCGTCGTCACGCCGCCGTCGCGGAAAACCGGATGATTGATCGCCCGCGCCAGGAAACTCAGGTTGGACCGCAAACCCAGCAAGCCGCCGGTCTCGCAGGCCCGCGTCAGCTTGCGGATGCACTCCTCCCGCGTTTCGCCCCATGCCAGGTATTTGGCCAGCATCGAGTCGTAGTGCGACGTGATCTCCAGGCCGTCCTCGAGCGCGGTATCGACGCGCAGCCCGGAAGGCTCGATCCACCTGAGCACCGAGCCGACCTGCGGCACGAAACCCGAAGCCGGGTCTTCCGCGCACACGCGCAACTCCATCGCATGGCCGCGGCTGCGCACATCCTCTTGCCGGAAGTTCAGCGGCTCGCCCTGGGCAACCCTGAGTTGCCACTGCACCAGGTCGATGCCGGTGACGAGCTCGGTCACGCCGTGCTCGACCTGCAGCCGCGTGTTCATTTCCATGAAATAGAAATCGCCGCCCTCGTCGAGCAGGAATTCCAGCGTGCCCGCGCCGACATAGCCGATCGCCTGGCACGCGCGCACCGCCACGGCGCCCATGCGCTCGCGCAGCGCCGCCGATACCGCGGGCGAGGGGCTCTCTTCCACCAGCTTCTGGTAGCGCCGCTGCAGGGAGCAATCCCGTTCTCCCAAGTGCAAGGCATTGCCGTGTTCGTCGCACAGCACCTGGATCTCGATATGACGGGCCGCCAGGATCGCCTTCTCCAGGATCAGCTCGTCCGAGCCGAAGGCCCCCAGCGCTTCGGAGCGGGCCAGCGGCAGCGCCTGCGCCAGCGCCTCATCGTCATGCGCCAGCCGCATGCCGCGCCCGCCGCCGCCGGCCGCCGCCTTCAGCAACACCGGGTAGCCGATGGCGCGCGCCCGCGCCGACAGCTCCCTGTCGCCGGAGATGCCTTGCGCGCCGGGCACCGTCGGCACATCGGCGCGTTGCAGCGCCTCCTTGGCGCGCGCCTTGTTTCCCATCAGGGCGATGACCTCGGCAGGCGGCCCCACGAACGTCAGGCCCGCTTCCGCCACGGCGCGGGCGAACTCGGCATTCTCGGAAAGAAAGCCGTAGCCCGGATGCACCGCCTGCGCTCCGCTCACGGTGCAGGCATGGAGAATGGCCTCCACGTTGCGGTAGCTGGCCTGGGCCGGCGCGGCGCCGATATGCACCGCCATATCGGCCTCCCGGACATGACGCGACTCCGCGTCCACGTCCGAGTAAACCGCGACCGTGCGCAAGCCCAGGCCGCGCGCCGCCCGGATCACCCGCAGCGCGATTTCCCCCCGGTTGGCGACGAGCAAGGTATCGAATCTCATCATGTCCACCCTTGCGGCGTCAGGCTGCGCGTGCGGGCAGGATGCCCATGTGCTTGCAGATGATGGTGAGCATGATCTCGTCGGCGCCGCCGCCGATGGAGATCAGGCGCAGATCGCGCCAGGCGCGCGAAACCGCGTTCTCCCAGGTAAAGCCCATGCCGCCCCAATACTGCAGGCACGAATCGGTGACCTCGCGGCACAGGCGCCCCGCCTTGAGCTTCGCCATGGAGGCCAGCTCCGTCATATCGCCCCCCTCCATATGCACGCGGGCCGCCCGATAGACCATGGACCGCAGCATTTCTACCTCCGTCTTCAGCTCGGCCAGGCGGAAATGCACCGCCTGGTTGTCCAGCAGCGGCTTGCCGAAGACCTGGCGCTGGCGCGTGTAGTCGATCGTGTCGTTGATCACGTCGCTCAGGGCGGTCACGCGGCGGGTCGCGCCACTCAGGCGCTCCTCCTGGAACTGGCGCATCTGGTAGGTGAAGCCCATGCCCTCTTCGCCGATGCGGTAGCGCTGCGGCACGCGGACTTCATCGAAGAACACCTGCGCGGTATCGGAGGACCACATGCCCACCTTCTTGATCTTGCTCATCGTGACGCCGGGCACGGGCTTGCCGTTTTCCTGTTTCAGCGGCAGGCAGATCAACGACTTGTTCCGATGCGGCTTGTCGTCGCTGGTGTTGGCGAGCAGGCACATCCAGTCGGCCTGGGTGGCGTTGGTTATCCACATCTTGGAACCGCTGATCACGTAGTCGTCGCCGTCCTTGCGGGCGGTCGTCTTCAGCGAGGCGACATCGGAACCCGCGCCGGTTTCGGATACGCCCAGGCAGGCCACGTAGTCTCCGGCAATCGAAGGCCGCAGGAATTGCTCGCGCACCGAGTCGTTGCCGAAGCGCGCCAGCGCCGGCGTAGCCATGTCGGTCTGCACCGCGATCGCCATGCCGACGCCGCCGGCGCGCACCGAGCCGATCGCCTCGCAGAACGCGATTTCATACGAATAGTCCAGGCCCATGCCGCCGAACTCGACGGGCTTGTTCACCCCCAGGTATCCTGCCTTGCCGAGTTTCTTGAAGACTTCGTGGGCGGGGAAAATCTCCGCGTCTTCCCATTGGTCCAGATGGGGATTGATCTCTTTCTCGATCAACTGGCGTACGCCGTCCTGCAGCGCGATGTGCTCGTGGGTAAACATGGAATCTCCTCGTTAGAATCTTGCGACGCCGAACTGGATCGGATGAACGTCGCGCTTTGCCGACCGCGTGCAGGCGGCCAGCGCCACACCCAGCACCTCCCGGGTGGCGCGCGGGTCGATCACGCCGTCGTCCAGCAGCAGGCTGCTGGTATGCACGGCGGAAGACTGCAAATCGAATGTCCGCACGATTTCCTGGCTCTCCGCTTCCAGCGCGACGGGATCGGGCTCGGTGCCGGCGCGCCTCGCGCTGTTCTCGGCCACGCGCCGCATGGTCATGGCGGCTTGTTCTCCGCCCATCACGGCGGTCCTCGCGTTCGGCCAGGAGAACAGGAAATCCGGCTTGAACGCGCGTCCGCACATGCCGTAGTTGCCGGCGCCGAAGGATGCCCCGCAAAGAACGGTCAGGCGAGGCACGCCGGCATTGGACAAGGCCTGGATGAGCTTGGCGCCATGCTTGATCATGCCCGCCTCTTCGTGCGCGCGCCCGACCACGAATCCCGTGATGTTCTGCAGGAACACGATCGGCCTGCCTAGCTGCGAGCACAACTGTATGAACTGCGCGGCCTTGGTCGACCCGGCCGTATCGAGCGGACCGTTGTTGGTCAGCAGCCCTATCGGCGTACCGTGCAGGACCCCATGGCCGCAGACCGTGGCCGCGCCGTAGCCGGGCTTGAACTCATGGAAATCGGACCCGTCGATCAGGCGCGCGATCACTTCGCGCATGTCCACCGGCACCCGGTAGTCGGCCGGCATGATGCCCAGCAGGTCCTGGAGGTCGTGCCGGGGCGGCGCGGCGGCGCGGGCTTCCTCTTTTTCTGCCCAGCCGAAGGTATGCACGATGTCGCGCACCTGCAGGATGGCTTCGCGGTCGTTTTCGGCCACGTAATCGGCCAGGCCCGACACCGATGCGTGCATCTCCGCTCCGCCCAGTTCTTCTTCCGTCGCGATCTCTCCGGTGGCGGCTTGCAACAGCGCCGGACCGGCCAGGAAGGCGTGCGCCTGGTTGCGCACCATGACGACGTAGTCGGACAGTCCCGGCAGGTAGGCGCCGCCCGCGGTCGAGGAACCATGCACCAGGGATATCACCGGGATCCCGGCGGCGGACAGTTTCGCCAGGTTGTAGAACATGCCGCCGCCGTGGACGAAGCGTTCGGCGCGGTACTTCTTCAGATTGCCGCCCGCGCTCTCGACCAGTTGGATGAACGGCAGCCGGTTGGCCAGCGCGATCTCCTGGCAGCGCATGACTTTCTGGGCCGTCATGGCCTGCATGGCGCCGGCGCTGATGCCGGCGTCGTTGATGACGATCATGCATTGCACGCCGCATACCTTGCCGACGCCCGCGATGATGGCTGCGCCCGGCACGCTGGTGGCGGGGTCCGGGTTCTCGATACCGCAATAGCCGGCCAGCTTCATCAATTCCAGGAACGGGCTGCCGGCATCGATCAAGGCCGCCAGGCGCTCGCGCGGAAGCAGCTTGCCGCGCTTGCGGAACGCGGGCGCGGCCCGCGCCGAGCGGTCCACCGCCCGCTGCTCCAGTTGCGACAGGTCCGACAGCAGCGCCAGCATCTGTTCGCGATTGCGCTGGTAGGCAGGGGATTGCCTGTCGAGACGGGATTCCAGATCGGCCATGGTTGCAGACACCTTATGTCGAGTTCCGGGGTGCTCCGGCGGACCGGCAGCGTGAACCTATGATGGGCTACGCAGACGACCCGCACAATCAAGAACTCGCCCACCGATAGTTAAGGATTGCTTAAGTGACGCAAGCCGGGCGGTAGATGGGTGTCGGGCAAAAGAGGGGCTGCACGGAGTGAGCTGCGGGTACCGGGTATCTTGTGTCCGACACCCTGGGGAGTTGGCCTTCCAGGCTGTAGCGATGCCCCAGAGGGTGTCTGACACGGACCGGGCTGCGGCTGTTGGAGCAGTTGGTGTCTGACACCCGGGAAGATCAGTTCAATCTCCACCGGCATCTCGTAGGGGGTGTCAGACACGAGCGGGGCGATCGGAGACTCTTGTGTCTGACACCCTGGGGAGTTGGCCTTCCAAGCTGTAGCGATGCCCCAGAGGGTGTCTGACACCGACCGGGCTGCGGCTTGCTGGAGCAGTTGGTGTCTGACACCCGGGAAGATCGGTTCAATCTCCACCGGCATCTCGTAAGGGTGTCAGACACGAGCGGGGCGATCGGAGACTCTTGTGTCTGACACCCTGGGGAGTTGGCCTTCCAGGCTGTAGCGACGCCCCAGAGGGTGTCTGACACGGAGCGGGCTGCGGCTGCTGGAGCAGTTGGTGTCTGACACCGACCGGGCTGCGGCTGCTGGAGCAGTTGGTGTCTGACACCCGGGAAGATCGGTTCAATCTCCACCGGCATCTCGTAGGGGTGTCAGACACAAAGAAAAACCGCCCGAAGGCGGTTTTGGGATCAGTGCAGGATCTGGCTCAAGAACAGCTTGGTCCGTTCGTTCTGCGGGTTGTCGAAGAACTCGTCGGGGCTGTTCTGCTCGATGATTTCGCCGCGGTCCATGAAGATGACGCGGTTGGCGACCTTGCGCGCGAAGCCCATTTCGTGGGTCACGCAGATCATGGTCATGCCGCTTTCCTGGGCCAGGCTCACCATCACGTCCAGCACTTCCTTGACCATTTCCGGGTCCAGGGCGGAGGTGGGCTCATCGAACAGCATGATCTTGGGATTCATGCACAGGGAACGCGCGATCGCCACGCGCTGCTGCTGGCCGCCCGACAACTGGCCGGGGAATTTGGTGGCCTGTTCCGGGATGCGCACGCGCTCCAGGTACTTCATGGCGGTGGCTTCCGCTTCCGCGCGCGGCTTCTTCAGCACCCACATGGGGCCCAGCGTCAGGTTCTCCAGCACGGTAAGGTGAGGGAACAGGTTGAAGTGCTGGAACACCATGCCGACGTCCTTGCGGATGGTCTCGATGTGCTTCAGGTCGTTGGTGAGCTCGGTGCCGTCCACGATGATGTGGCCCTTCTGGTGCTCTTCCAGGCGGTTGATGCAGCGGATCATGGTGGACTTGCCCGAGCCGGACGGCCCGCAGACCACGATGCGCTCGCCCGGCGCGACTTCCAGGTTGATGTTGCGCAACACGTGGAACTGGCCGTACCACTTGTTCACGTCCTGCAGACTGATGATGGCATTGGACATGCCTGTACTCCCGTAGATATCGCTGGGCGCGCCCGCCTGGGGCGGACGCGCGGCAAGTTGCTAGCGTGCGTGGCCGGTGGCCAGGCGTTTCTCCAGCGCTTGGCTGTATTTCGACATGGAAAAGCAGAACACGAAGTAGATGAGCGAGATGAACAGATACGCCTCCACCCCGAAGCCCCGCCATGCCGCGTCGGACAAGGCCGCCTTGGCCGCCAGCGTCAGGTCGAAGATGCCGATGATCACCACCAGCGACGTGTCCTTGAACAGGGCGATGAAGATGCTGACCAGCGGCGGGATCACGATCTTCAGCGCCTGCGGCAGGATGATCTTGCGCATCTGCTGCCAGTAGCTCAGGCCCAGGGAATCGGCGCCTTCGTACTGGCCCTTGGGGATCGCCTGCAGGCCGCCGCGCACCGTTTCCGCGATGTACGCCGCGGCGAACATGATGATGGCGATCTGCGCGCGCAGCAGCTTGTCGATGGAGAAGCCCTCGGGCAGGAACAGCGGCAGCATCACCGACGACATGAACAGCAGGCTGATCAGCGGCACGCCGCGGATCAGCTCGATGTACACGACGCACAGCGCCTTGATGGCGGGCATCTTCGAGCGCCGGCCCAGGGCCAGCAGCACGCCGATGGGGAACGCGAAGGCGATGCCGAAGGTGGACAGGATGAGCGTGAGCGGCAGGCCGCCCCAGCGCGCGTTTTCCACGTACGACAGGCCGAGCACGCCGCCCCACATCAGGACCGCGACGGCCGTCAGGCCCACGGTCCAGATGATGGCCAGCTTCCAGTTCCAGAAACGGCGGATGCCGCTGCAGACGATCACCGCGACCAGGATGATGGTCGCGAGCAGCGGACGCCACTGTTCGTCGAACGGATACGTGCCGAACAGGATCAGCCGGTGCTTCTCGACGATGAACGCCCAGCAGGCGCCGCCGGAAGCGCGGCATTCCTGGGCGTTGGCCGCGTTGAAGTCGGCCTTGATGAAGGCCCATTCCACCAGCGCCGGCACCGCCATGAGCAGGAACCAGGCCACCAGTACCGTGATCAGGATGTTCAGCGGCGACGAGAACAGGCGGGACTTGAGCCAGGCCCACGGCCCCACGTGCGAGCTGGGCGGCGGCATGGCCTCGGTGGGAGTATGCGTAGTGCTGCTCATCTCAACGCTCCACCAGCGCGATGCGCTTGTTGTACCAGTTCATGAATATCGAGATCGACAGGCTGACCGTGAGATACGCGCCCATGATGATCAGGATGCCCTCGATGGCCTGCCCCGTCTGGTTCAGCGTGGTATTCACCACCGACACGATGTCCGGGTAGCCGATGGCCACTGCCAGCGAGCTGTTCTTGGTCAGGTTCAGGTATTGGCTGGTCATCGGGGGAATGATGACGCGCAGCGCCTGGGGCAGGACCACCAGGCGCAGCACCTGCTTGCGGCGCAGCCCCAGCGAGCCCGCGGCCTCCCATTGGCCGGTGCTGACGGCCTGGATGCCCGAGCGGACCACTTCGGCGATGAAGGCCGAGGTGTAGATCACCAGGCCGGCCAGCAGCGCGGCGAATTCCGGCGACAGGGTCAGGCCCCCGGAGAAGTTGAAGCCCTTGAGCTCCGGCATGTCCAGCGTCAGCGAGGCGCCGCTGACCAGCCAGCCGACGATGGGCAGGCCGATGAGCAGGCCGATGGCCGCGCGGCCCAGCGGGAATACCCGGCCGGTGGCTTCCTGGCGCTTCCTGCCCCAGTGGCCCAGGACGATGATGGCGATGATGGCCACGGCCAGCCCGCCCAGCATCCAGTCCAGCGAGTTGCCTTCCAGCGCCGGGACCTTCAGGCCGCGGTTGGAGATGAACACGCCCGGCAGCGGATTGTGCGCCTGGCGCGGGCCCGGCATGTTTTCCGTGATGACCGCGTACCAGAAGAAAAGCTGCAGCAGCAGCGGCACGTTGCGCATCACCTCGACGTAGACCGAGGTGACCTTGGAGACCAGCCAGTTCTTGGACAGGCGGCCGATGCCGATCAGCGTGCCGAGTATCGTCGCCAGCACGATGCCGAGGACGGCCACGCGCAGCGTATTGAGCAGGCCGACCAGGATGGCGCGGCCATAGGTGTCCGCGGGCGAATAAGAGATGGCGGTTTCGCCGATGGCGAATCCGGCCTCTCGGCCGAGGAAGCCGAAGCCCGTGGCGATATTGCGCACGGACAGGTTGTGCAGCGTGTTTGTAACCAGGAACCATACGGCCCAGGCAACCGCGGCCAGCGCAACCACCTGGTAGACCACGGAGCGTACGCCGGGATCGTTCCAGTTGAGGCGCCGGGGAGGTGCCGATAGCGGGGCGTTTTTATCGGGAGTCGTCATATGAATCTACAGAAGTCGAACATCCGGCGGCAAGGCGCTTGGCCCTGCCGCCCACTCCTGCCGCCCGCTCGCGGCGGGCTAGGGCCTGTGCGACGCTCCATCCGGTGTCAACAGGCCCTAGGCAAAACGGAGCGCCAGGCTCCGTTTTACCAGGCAGCCGCGCGTCAGCGCACCGGCCAGCCGTACATCAAGCCCCCTTGCTTGTAAGAGGCGTTCAAACCGCGCTCCAGCTTCATCGCGCTGTCTTTGCCCAGCGTGCTTTCGAAGCTTTCGCCGTAGTTGCCCACGTTCTTGATGATGTTGTAGGCCCACTTGTCGTCCACGCCCAGGTTCTTGCCCATGCCCGGGGTCACGCCCAGGATGCGCTGGACATTGGGATTGGTGCTCTTGGCCATTTCATCGACGTTGGCCTTGGTGATGCCGTATTCCTCGGCTTCCAGCATGGCGTTCAGCGACCAGCGGACGACGTTGAACCATTGTTCGTCGCCCTGGCGGACCATGGGGCCCAGCGGCTCCTTGGAGAAGTCTTCCGGCAGGATGATGAAATTGTCGGGCTTCTCGAGCGTCGTGCGGGTGGAGGCCAACTGCGACTTGTCGGTCGTGAAGGCGTCGCAGCGGCCGGCCGAGAAGGCGCGGATGATTTCGTCGTACTTGTCGATCACGACCGGCTTGAATTCGATCTTCTGGCCGCGGAACCAGTCGGCCAGGTTCAGTTCGGTGGTGGTGCCGGGCTGCACGCAGATGGTGGCGCCGTTCAGTTCCTTGGCGCTCTTGACGTTCAGGTCCTTGGACACCATGACGCCCTGGCTGTCGTAGTAGTTCACGCCCACGCCGATCAGGCCCAGCGTCGTGTCGCGCGTGAGCGTGACGGTGGTGTTGCGGGTCAGGACGTCGACTTCGCCGGACTGCAGCGCGGTGAAGCGCTGCTGCGTGTTCAGGGGCGTGAACTTGACCTTGGTGGCGTCGCCGAACATGGTCGAGGCGATGGCGCGGCACAGGTCCACGTCGATGCCCTTGTATTCGCCCTTGCTATCCGCGATGGAGAACCCCGGGATGCCCGTCGAAACCCCGCACTGGACAAACCCTTTTTTCTTGACGTTGTCGAAGGTCGCGCCCGCGTTGGCTGCAGCGGAAGCAGCGAACAAGGCGGCGCCGACTGCAGCGAGTTTCAATACTTTCATCGTGTTCTCCGTGTGGGATGAGGCGAATTCGCACGAGGCCGGGTTGGGCCTACGCATGGGGCGGATGGTAGCGTCAGCGCCGCAGGCGGCGCATCCGGGAATTCCCTTGAAATATAGGGACACTGGATGAAATGAAACGCTGTTTTCATGCGAAAAAGGGGACGTTTTTTGCCGGTCCTCCTGTTGCCCTAGGCCACCTTGCCGCCCCCCGAGTTACTATTGCGGCTTCATCTGACAGCCGCCATGATCGAATTCCAGCACGTATTCAAATCATATGGTCGCGGCCGCAATATCCTGGCCGACATCAACTTCCGCGTCAGCGCGGGAGAATTCGTTTTCGTGTCGGGGCCGTCCGGCGCCGGCAAGTCCACGCTGCTCAAGCTGATCGGCGGGCTGGAACCCGCCAGCCGGGGGTCCATCCAGGTCAACGGCCAGCGGCTGGACAAGCTGCCCGCCCGCGCCCGGCCCTATCTGCGGCGCGCCGTGGGCGTCATCCTCCAGGACACCCACCTGCTGTTCGACCGCAGCGCATTCGAAAACGTCATGCTGCCCCTGGCCGTCACCGGCCACGCCTGGAATTCGGCCGCCGCCCGCGCCCGCGCGGCGCTGGACAAGGTGGGGCTCTCGGGCAAGGAAGACCTGAATCCGATCGAGCTGTCCGGCGGCGAACAGCAGCGCCTGGCGATCGCGCGGGCCATCGTGAACCGGCCCGCGATCCTGATCGCGGACGAGCCCACCGCCAACCTCGACCACGATAACGCGCAACGCATCATGAATGTTTTCCGCGACTTCAACCGCGTCGGCGTGACCACGCTGATCGCCTCGCACGACCAGGAGCTCATGGCGCGCTACGCCACCCGCACCCTGCGCATCGAGCCGGGCAAGTTCGCCGATTCCCACGGCGCGCAGCCGCCGGACGCGGGCGCCGCGCGCACAGTCCCAGGCCACGGCCAACCGGGAGAACCGGCATGAGCGCCTGGCTGCGGCAACACCGCTACGCGTTGATGGTCACCCTGCGCCGGCTGGTCAAGCAACCGTTCTCCTCGCTGGCCAACCTGCTGGTCATGGCCCTGGCCCTGGCCCTGCCGCTGCTGGGCAGCGCCATCCTGGTGTCGGTGCAGCCCGTGGCGCGCGAAATGTCCGTCACCCCGGAAGTCACCGTCTTCATGCGCGTGGACGCCCCCGCCGGCGCGGCGGCCGACGTGGCCAAGCGCATCCAGGGCGAATACGGCCAGGAAGTCCGCGCCGTGCGCGTGGTGGGCCGCGAGGACGCCCTGGCCGACCTGCGCGCCAACCCGGCGTGGCAGCAGGCGCTGGCCGTGCTGCCGGGCAACCCGCTGCCGGATGCGGTGGTGGTCACGCTGGCCGACGGCGAAGACCTGGCCGGCCGGGCGGACAAGCTCGCCGCGTCCTGGAAACAATGGAACCACGTGGACCTGGTGCAATTGGACAGCGCCTGGGTGCAGCGGCTGGAAGCCATTCTGCGTTTCGCCCGCATCGGCCTGGGCTTCCTGGCCGCCTGCGTGGCGGTGGTGGTGCTGGCGACCGTGTTCAACACCGTGCGCATGCAGGCGCTGTCGCAGCGCGAGGAAATCGGCGTGGCGCGGCTGGTCGGCGCCACCGAATCCTTCGTGCGCCGTCCCTTCCTGTACCTGGGCGCGCTGTCGGGCGCGGTGGCGGCGCTGCTGTCCATCGGCGTGGCGGCGGTCGCCCTGGCCCCGCTGAACGACGCCCTGGTCGGCCTGGCCCGCAGCTACGGGGCGGAATTCGCCCTGCACCTGCCCGGCCCCGCCGTGCTGATCGGCGCCGTCGTCGCCGCGGCCGCCCTGGGCGCGCTGTCCGCCCGCTGGTCGGTCACGCGCAGCACGCGCTTCTAAGGCCCCAAAGGCTCCGTATACCCCCGCTTCCTCCCCGTGATCCGGGGAACGGCCTTGCTTTCGCCTGTGTAGGATGCCTGCATGGCTCCTCGCGGGCGGGCGCCGGATCGGCGGCCGGCGGCCCCCATCAATAGGGGACACAACACGGCAATCCCGCCTCGGAACGGCCGTTACACAGGATTTCCCCCGCTGGACGTCCGGATATGCAAGAATAAAGCGACATTTTCTTACACTTTTTGAAATAAACGCCGTCTCACCACTCCCTGCCTTCGTGTCCCACCCGCCGTTCTTGCCTCCTATTCCGTCCCATGGCCGCCCGTCTTGAAGCCCGTGCGACGCGCCACTATTTCGATAGCGCGTTCCAGTGTCAGGCGGTGAAAGTACTGCCCAACGAGTACTACGTCACCAACGAAGACCTGATGATCTCGACCGTGCTGGGGTCGTGCGTCGCCGCCTGTATCCACGATCCCCTGACCGGCGTGGGCGGCATGAACCATTTCATGTTGCCGGAAGGCGATATGCAATCGCCCGCCTCGGCCACCATGCGCTACGGCGCGTTCGCCATGGAAGTGCTGATCAACGAACTGCTGAAGGCCGGCGCCTCGCGCGACCGCCTGGAAGCCAAGGTGTTCGGCGGCGGCGCGGTGCTGTCCGCCATGCAGCAGATGAACATCGGCGAGCGCAACGGCCAGTTCGTGCTCTCGTACCTGAAGACAGAAGGCATTCCCGTCAAGGCGCAGGATCTCGGCGACGTGCACGCCCGCCGCATCAACTACTTCCCGCGGGACGGCCGGGTAATGGTCCGCAAAATGGCGCCGCACCACCAGCGCGCCGAGGAACTCATCGCCAAGCGCGAACAGGCCGCCGCGCAGAGCGTGCAGGCCAAGACGGAAAGCCCGCCCCGGGTCGAGCGCTTTTCCCGCCCGGGCGTGGAACGCTTCGACCGCCCGGCCCGCCCCGGCGTGGAGCGTTTCGACACCGGCGCCGTCCGCCGGCGCAAGCCCGAAACCGCCAATAGTTGAAGCCCGCGGTCGCGCCCCTACAATCACGGCATGTCGACCGTCCGCCTCTTCTACGCCCTGTGGCCCTCGCCCTCGCTGGCGGGTTCGCTCGCGGCCTGGGCGGAACAGGCCAGGCCGCGCTTCGGCGGCCGCATCATGCGCACGGAAACCCTGCACCTGACCCTGGCCTTCCTGGGCCCGGTAGATGCCGCCCTGGCCGACGAACTGGCCGCCGCCACCCCCGAAAGGCGCCTGGCTCCCGGAGAGATCGAGCTGGACCGCTACGGCGTGTTCGGGCGCCAGCGCATCCTCTGGGCCGGCCCCGGCGACACGCCTGCCGCGCTGCAGGCCGCGCACGACGGGCTGTGGCAATGGCTGGCCGGCTTCGGCCTGGCCGCGCCGCCCCACCCCTTCCGCCCGCACATCACCCTGCTGCGCAATATCGACAACGCCGAGCCGCCCGCCGAGCCGCCCTCGCCCCTGCTGTGGCGCTATGACCGCATGGTGCTGGTGGCGTCCGAATCGCTGACGGGCGGCAGCCGCTACCGCATCGTGGCGCAGTCCCGGCCGCAGCCCGGCTGACCGCCCGCTCTGGCACAATCGGACGGTCGCAACCACCGCCGGATCGCCATGATCATCCTGCTGGACCAAGACGGCGTGCTCGCCGACTTCGAACACGCCTTCATCGACGCCTGGCGCGCGCGCCATCCCGGCATCCCTCCCGTGGCGTTCGAAGACCGCAAATCCTTCTACATCCGCCAGGACTACGCCCCCGAACTGCGCGGCATGGCCGAAGCCATCTATACCGAGCCCGGCTTCATCCGCAACCTGCCACCCGTGCCCGGCGCCCTGGAAGCGGTACGGGAATTGCTGGCGCTGGGCATGGACGTGCGCATCTGCAGTTCGCCGCTGTCCCAGTTCGAGAACTGCGTGGCGGAAAAGTACCTGTGGGTGGAAAAGCACCTGGGGCGCGACGCCACCAGCCGGCTGATCCTGACCAAGGACAAGACGCTGGTGCACGGCGATCTGCTGATCGACGACAAGCCTGCAATCGAAGGCGCCGTGACCCCGCGCTGGAAGCACATTCTGTTCGACGCGCCCTATAACCGGGAGGTCTCGGACCGCCCCCGCATCACCTGGAAGGACTGGCGCAACGTGCTGGCGGGAGAGCTGTATACGGCAGATGAGTGAGTCCTGTTCACCGGCCGCGATTTAGGGCTATCCTGTCTTGCCGCGGCCGCCCGGCGGCCGTGGACACCCACCCGGAGAGGAGCCCGCACCATGAATCTGCACCGCCTGCTGAAGCAGCGAGAAGCCGATCACAAGCCCTTGCGCGTCGCATTGCTGGGCGCCGGAAAGTTCGGCGCGATGTTCATGAGCCAGGCGCCCCGTACGCCCGGGATGAGGCTGGTGGCGGTGGCGGACCTGATGCCGGACCGCGCCCGCGCCGCGCTCACCCGCGTGGGCTGGCCGGCCACCGCGCTCAATGCCGCCAGCACCGGCGACGCCCTGAAGAACGGCAAGGTCTATTTCAGCGACGATCCCCACGCCATCATCGCCAGTCCCGACGTGGACATCGTCATCGACGCCACCGGGCAGGCGGCGGCGGGCATCAGCCACGTGCTGGCCTGCTGCGAACACGGCAAGCACATCATCATGGTCAACGTCGAGGCCGACGCGCTGGCCGGGCCGCTGCTGGCGCGCCGCGCGCGCGAAGCCGGCATCGTCTATTCGCTGGCCTACGGCGACCAGCCCGCCCTGATCTGCGAGATGGTGGACTGGGCGCGCGCCAGCGGCTTCGAAGTCATGGCCGCGGGCAAGGGCACCAAGTACCTGCCGGAATTCCATACCTCCACGCCCGACACCGTCTGGCCGTACTACGGCTTCACCGCCGAGATGGTCGCGGCGGGCGATTTCAACGCCCAGATGTTCAACAGTTTCCTGGACGGCACCAAGAGCGCCATCGAGATGGCCGCCGTGTCCAACGCCACGGGGCTGCTGCCCTCGCCTTCCGGCCTGCATTTCCCGCCCTGCGGCGTGGACGACCTGGCCCGCGTGCTGCGTCCGCGCGAAAGCGGCGGCATCCTGCACCACCGCGGTCAGGTGGAAGTGATTTCCTCGCTGGAACGCGACGGCCGGCCGGTGTTCCGCGACCTGCGCTGGGGCGTCTACGTGACCCTGGCCGCCGACAGCGACTACGTGCGCCGCTGCTTCCAGGAATACGGCCTGGTCACGGACCCCAGCGGCAACTTCACGGCCATGTACAAGCCCTATCACCTGATCGGGCTGGAACTGGGCATCAGCGTGGCCAGCGTGGGCCTGCGGCGCGAGCCCACCGGCGCGCCGGCCGGTTGGCATGGCGACGTCGTCGCCACCGCCAAGCGCGACCTGCCGGCCGGCCAGATCCTGGACGGCGAAGGCGGCTACACGGTGTACGGCCGGCTGATGCCGGCGCGCGATTCGGTCGGGGACGGCTACCTGCCGCTGGGGCTGTCGCACCAGGTCAAGCTGAAGCACCCGGTGCGGCAATCGCAGGCGATCCGCTGGCGCGACGTGGAATACGACGAAAGCTCCACGGCGGTGCAGTTCCGCCGCGAAATGGAACAGACCTTCGCCTAGGGCGGTTGCCGGCCCGGGCCCTATACGGGCGCGGGCCGTTCCGCCTGGAACAGCCGCAGGCGGTCGGCGGCGTTGCGCAGATGCTGTTCGGCGGCCCGGCCGGCCGCATCCGGATCGCCGCCGTCGATGGCGGCGAAGATCGCCTGGTGCTCGCTCTGCACCGCGGCCATGCGCTCGGCGTACCTGCGCGCCGTGTTGTTGCGCGCGCTGCGGATCACCCGCCGGACGTTGGCTTCCAGGTAGTCGTTCAGCGCCACCAGGTGCGGGTTGTGCGTGGCCTGCACGATGGCCTGGTGGAACTGGTAATCCTCTTCGTCGCCCAGCTTGTCGTTCAGCAGCGCGTACTCCATGCCCACCAGCGCCTGGCGCATTTTCTTCAGGTCCGCGTCGGTGCGGCGCTGGGCGGCATAGCGGGCCGCCGTGACCTCGATGGACAGCATCAGTTCCAGGATGTGCTCCAGGTCCTGGTTGTCGCCGGGCGTGGGCGCGGCGATGCGGAACGCGTTCTTGTGGAAGTTCGGATCGACGAAGACGCCGCTGCCCTGCTGCGAAGTGATCAGGCCTTCGGACTTCAGGCGCGCCAGCGCTTCGCGCACGACGGCGCGGCTGACCGAGTAGGTTTCGGTCAACTGCTTTTCCGTGGGCAGGCGATCGCCGGGCGCAAGCACCCCCTGGCGTATCTGTTCCGCCAGCGCGTCGCCCAGCGCCGCGGAAAGCGAACTCTTGGGCGCGGCGCGGGGCGGATCCTGTTCTTGGGTGGGCTGCATTGGAATCGTGGGTACCTGCCGGCCGCGCGCCTGCGCGCGGCCCTGTCTGTTTATCGGGATGCCTCGTTTGCCTTGGCGGCGGCCGTCGCGGCCGCCGCAAGATTCGACTTTACGCGATATAGATGCCGCCGTTGACCTGCATGACTTCGCCGGTGACGAAGCTGGCCAGCGGCGAGCACAGGAACGCGATCGAACCCGCGATTTCCTCGGCGGTGCCGAAGCGGCGCAGCGGCGTGCTTTCCAGCAACTGCCCGCCCTTCTGCCCGATCAGGTCGTGGGTCATGGACGTGGCGATGATGCCTGGCGCCACCGCATTCACGCGGATCTGCGGCGCCAGCTCCAGGGCCAGGCTGCGGGTGAAGCTCTGCACCGCGCCCTTGGACGCCGAATACGCGGCGTGCGCATAGCTGCCGCGCTGCGCCGCCAGCGAGGTCAGCAGCACGATGGACCCGTCATGGCGCAGGTGGCGCTGGGCCGCGCGGCACACGTAGAAGGTGCCGTCCAGGTTCACGCGCATCAGTGTGCGCCAGGACTCGTCGCTGGTGTCCTTGACCAGGTGTTCCGGATAGATGCCGGCGCAGTGCACCAGGTGGTCCAGCCCGCCGAAATGCCTGGCGGCGGCGTCGAACACGCGCTCGCATTCCGCCGAAGCGGACACGTCGAGCGCGCGGGTGTAGACGCGCTGGCCGCTGGGGTCCAGTTCCGCCGCGACTTCCTCCAGCCGCGCGTTGTCGATATCGGTGAGCACCAGCCGGGCGCCGTGCGCCGCCATCAGCCGGGCCGTGGCCAGGCCGATCCCGTTGCCCGCGCCGGTAATGACGGCAACCTTTCCTTCGAACGAAATCATCGTGTCTCCTGAAGCGCTTTTTCGAGCGGGCGAGCATGCCTCCCGGCGGCCGCCGCAATTCCGATTGGACTCCTGAACCGGCCGCTTGACACGGGAAAAACGCTTGCCCTATGATTTATCGGACAACTTATTAAAGTTGACTGACAACTTATTCCGAAAGCGTAAATCAACTGCCGCTTTCAGGCAAGCGCGTCAGCAGAACACGGCACCGGCAGGGGACAAATCAGGTGGAAATCACCGGCAGCACTACCGTTTTCGCGATCGCGGCGGACCCGATCGCGCACGTCAAGACGCCCCAGCGGCTCAATGCGCTGCTGCGCGAGCGCGGCGCCGACGCCGTCATGGTTCCCTTCCACGTATCGTCCGACGCCCTGCCCGGCCTGTTCGCCGGCATCCGCGGGCTGGCCAACCTGGGAGGCATCGTGGTGACGGTGCCCCACAAGGAAACGGCGGCCGCCCTGTGCGACGCGCTGACGCCCTCCGCCCGGCTGAGCGGCGCGGTCAACGCGGTGCGCCTGCAGGACGGCGTGCTGACCGGCGGCAACTTCGACGGCCTGGGCTTCGTGGCCGGGCTGCGCAGCCAGGGGCACGACCCCGCCGGCCGCCACGTCTACCTGGCCGGCCTGGGGGGCGCGGGCAAGGCCATCGCCTGCGCCATCGCGGACGCCGGCCCCGCCAGCCTGCGCCTGTACAACCGCAGCGCCGGCAAGGCGACCGCCTTTGCCACCCATCTCGCCCGCCAATACCCCGGCCTGGCTATCGGCGTGGCCGGCTCCGCGCCCGGGCCCTGCGACATCGCCATCAACGCGACCTCGCTGGGCCTGGACGACACCGATCCCCTGCCCTTCCAGCTCGACGCCCTGGCCGCCGGCACCGTCGTCGCCGACGCCGTGATGAGCCGCGTCGACACGCCCCTGCTGCGCGCCGCCGCCGCCCGCGGCTGCCGCACGCATCCGGGCCTGTACATGCTGGAAGGACAGATTGCAGAAATTGCCCGCTTCCTGGGCATACAAGAGCCGCAGTAAGCGCGCTTGCCCGTTCCACGGATTCACCCACTCCCGTCCCACGGAGGAGACACACATGAAGTTGGTTTTCACTTCCGGCCTGCTGTGCCTGGCCGGCATCGCCGCATCGGCCCAGGCCGCGCCCGTCAAGATCGGCCTGATCGAAACCCTGTCGGGCCCGCAGGCCTCGACCGGCCTGATGTTCCGCGCCGCGGTCAAGTACGAGCTGGACCGCATCAACGCCGCCGGCGGCTGGAACGGCCAGCCGCTGGAGCTGGTCGAGTTCGACAACCAGGGCGGCCCGGTGGGCGCCTCCGACCGCTTCCGCGCGGCGGCGGCCGAAGGCGTGCAGATCCTGGTGCAGGGCTCCTCGTCGGCCATCTCCGGCCAGTTGACCGAAGACGTGCGCAAGCACAACCTGCGCAACCCGGGCAAGGAAGTCGTGTTCCTGAACGTGGGCGGCGAAGCCCTGGAACTGACCGGCCAGAAATGCCATTTCTACCACTTCCGCTTCACCACCAACGCGGACCTGCGCGTGAAGGCGCTGGCCTCGGTCATGTCGGCCGACGGCACGCTGGGCAAGCGCGTGTACGCCATCAACCAGAACTACTCCTGGGGCCAGGACATGGAAGGCGCCACGGAGCGCTTCGCCAAGCAGTACGGCTATGAGGTGGTGGGCAAGACCCTGCACGAAGTCAACAAAATCCAGGACTTCGCGCCCTACGTGGCGCGCATCCGCTCGGCCAACCCCGACACCGTGGTCACCGGCAACTGGTCCAACGACCTGCTGCTGTTGATGAAGGCCACCCAGGCGGCCGGCCTCAAGGTCCGCTTCGCCACCGTGTTCCTGGACCAGGTCGGCAACCTGGCCAACGCCGGCGAAGTGGCGCTGGGCCACTACATCGCCCACCCCTACAACATCGAGGCCGCGGGCGAGGAAGGCGCCAAGTTCGCCGAGGACTACAAGGCCAAGACCGGCCACTATCCCAGCTACACCGAGCCGCAGACCGTCATCGGCATCACCTTCCTGGGCGAGGCGCTGAAGCAGGTCAAGCCGCAGGACGGCAAGCTGTCCGTGCCGGAATTGGCCAAGGCGCTGGAGAAGGTCACCTACACCTCGCCGCTGGGCACCTACACCATGCGCGCCGAAGACCATCAGGTGCAGTTGCCCATGGTGGTGTCCAAGGTCGGCAAGAACGCCAAGTACAAGGCCGACGGCACCGACATGGGCTTCGAGCCGGTGAAGGTCCTGGCCGCGGCCGACGTGTCCGCGCCGGCGCAGGCGACCTGCAAGATGCAGCGGCCGGATTGATGCCGGATTGGCGTCGCTTTTGCCGCATTGGTGTCTGACACCCTGGTGGCGGGATTGCTACCGCATTGGTGTCTGACACCCTGGTAGATGCTCTTCAAGTTTGAGGGGTGTCTCATTGGGTGTCAGACACCTGACCAGGGTGCATTGGGTGTCAGACACCTGACCAAGGTGACACCTGACCAAGGTGGGCGTCGGACACCTCACCGCGTCAAACCCGCAACAACTATGCGCACACCGGCGCGGGCCGGAAAAACCCGTGCGCAATCGCTCGCAAGACGCCCGCCGTCTTCGCGCAAGAATTACTGGAGCGGACATGGAATACTTTACCGTCTCGCTGTTGAACGGCGTGATTTACGGCCTGCTGCTATTCATGGTGTCGGCAGGCCTGACACTGATTTTCGGGATGATGGGCGTGCTGAACTTCGCGCACGCATCGTTCTACATGATAGGCGCGTACGCCGCCTACACATTGACGCCCGTCACCGGCTTCTGGACGGCGCTGGTGCTGGCCACCGTCATCGCCGGCGTGCTGGGCATGGGCGTGGAGCGCTACTTCCTGCGCCGCGTCCACAAGTTCGGCCATGCGCAGGAACTGCTGGTGACCTTCGGCCTGGCCTTCATCGTGGCCGAGCTCATCAAGCTGTTCTACGGCGACTTCCCGGTCGACTACCGGGTGCCGCCGTTCCTGAACTTCGCCGCATTCCGCGTGTTCGACGCCGACTACCCCTTCTACCGCCTGCTGATGGGCGGCGTGTCGCTGGCGATGTTCGCCGTCATCTACCTGCTGCTGTCGCGCACCCGCGTCGGCATCGTGGTGCGTTCGGCCATCTACCGCCCGCGCATGGCTGAGGCGCTGGGCCACAACGTGCCGCTGGTGTTCATGAGCGTGTTCGGCGTGGGCGCGGCCATGGCCGGCCTGGCCGGCGCGGTCGCCGGCGCGTTCTACACCACCAATCCGAACATGGCGCTGGAACTCGGCGTGCTGGTGTTCGTGGTGGTCGTGGTGGGCGGGCTGGGCTCGCTCGAAGGCGCGATGATCGCGTCGCTGCTGATCGGCCTGATCAGTTCCTTTTCGGTCGGCATCGACGCCAGCCTGGCGACGCTGTTCGGCCTGTTCGGCGCCGGCGAATGGGCCGAGAGCGTAGGCGGCCTGATGACCGTGAAGATTTCCAGCCTGGCGGCCACCCTGCCCTTCCTGCTGATGCTGGTGGTGCTGCTGGTCAAGCCCTCGGGCCTGAAGGGAGAGCAGGCATGAGCCAGACCCGTCGCACGTCCGGGGTTCTCCTGTTGATCCTCTGCGTGGCCGCGCTGTGCGCGCTGCCCTGGCTGCTGCCTCCGGGCCAGTTGGTGGCGGCGGTGCAGATGCTGATCGCCGCGCTGTTCGCCTGCGCCTTCAACCTGCTGGCCGGCCAGGGCGGCATGCTGTCCTTCGGCCACGCCGCGTACTTCGGCGTGGGCACTTTCGCCACCATCCACGCCATGAACGCCCTGGGCGGCGCGGGCCTGCTGCCCACGCCCCTGATGCCGCTGGCCGGCGGCGTGGCCGGCCTGCTGTTCGGCCTGGTCGCCGGCTGGTTCGCCACCATGCGCGCCGGCGTGTATTTCTCGATGATCACGCTGGCGCTGGCCGAGCTGCTGCACGCGCTCGCCCCGCACCTGAAAGGCGTGTTCGGCGGCGAGGCGGGCCTGTCCGCCATGCGCATGCCGGCCTGGGGCTTCACCTTCGGCTCCGACATCGAGGTGTACTTCCTGGTGCTGGCCTGGGTGCTGGTGTCGCTGGCGGCGCTGTACGGCCTGACCCGCACGCCGCTGGGCCGGCTGACGCTGGGCCTGCGCGAGAACGCCCATCGCCTGCGCTACCTGGGCTACCGCCCGCACACGCTCAAGACCATGGTGTTCGCGCTGTCGGCCATGTTCGCCGGCATCGCGGGCGGCCTGCAGGCCCTGAACATCGAGGCCGGCAACTACGTGCTGTTCGAGGTCAAGCTGTCCACCGACGCGGTGCTGTTCGCCTACATCGGCGGCGTCAACGCCTTCCTCGGCCCCGTGCTGGGCGCGTCCATCCTGACCTTCCTGTCGCAGACGCTGGCCGACATCACGCGGTCCTGGCTGCTGTACCAGGGCATTCTGTTCGTGCTGGTGATGCTGTTCGTGCCGGACGGCCTGGTGGGCCTGGTGCAGCGCGCCGCCAAGTCGCTGCGCGAACGCGGGCCGGCAAGCTGGCTGCCGCGCGCCGCGGTGTCGGCCGCGGCCGGCCTGCTGCTGACCTGCGCCACGGTCTTCACGGTGGAAATGCTGCAGCGCATGTTCGCCCGCGACTACCGGTCCCTGCTGCAGATGAATCCCGATGCGGGCTGGCCTGCCATTCCGCTGTTCGGCCACGAATGGGCGCCGCTGGCGCCGTCCACCTGGCTGGTTCCGCTGGCGCTGTTCGGCCTGGGCCTGGCGGCCTGCCGGTGGGCGCTGGCCCTGTGGCGCGACGACGCCGAAGCCGCACCCGCGCTGGAGGCCGCGAAATGAGCCACGACATCCTGACCCTGACCGACGTGCGCAAGTCTTTCGGCGAAGCGCAAATCATCCGCGGCGTGAACCTGAAGGTGCAGGCCGGCGAACGCCACGCCGTCATCGGCCCCAACGGCGCGGGCAAGTCCACGCTGTTCCACCTGATGTCGGGCTCGTTCGCGCCGACCTCGGGCGACATCAGCCTGCGCTCGCGCTCCATCGGCGGCCTGCCTCCCGAGCGCATCAACCGCCTGGGGCTGGCGCGTTCGTTCCAGATCACCAACGTGTTCCCGCGCCTGTCCGTGCGCGAGAACCTGCGGCTGGCCGTGTTGCGCATGCATGGCCTGGTCTACAACTTCTGGCGCCCGATCGCGCGCAACCACGCGGTCAACGAAGACGTGGACCGCTTGCTGGAGAAGGTCCGGCTGACGGCGAAGCAGGACACGGCCGCCGGCGACCTCAACTATTCGGAGCAGCGTTCGCTGGAAATCGGCATGACGCTGGCATCGCGCCCCAAGGTCATCCTGCTGGACGAACCCATGGCGGGCATGTCCCAGCACGAAGTCGACTACACGGTCGAACTGATCAAGGACGTCACCCGCGACTGCACCCTGCTGATCGTGGAGCACGACATGCAGGTGGTGTTTTCGCTGGCCGACCGCATCAGCGTGCTGGTGTACGGCGAAATCCTCGCCACCGGCACGCCGGCCGACATCCGCGGCGACGCCCGCGTGCGCGAAGCCTACCTGGGAGAGGAAACGGTATGAGCACCCCGACGAATGCGTCCGTCCCCCTGTTGAGCCTGCAGGGCGTGCATGCCCATTACGGCAAGAGCCACATCCTGCACGGCATCGACCTGGACATCGGCCGCGGCGAAGTCGTGAGCCTGCTGGGCCGCAACGGCGCCGGCCGCTCCACCACCATGAAGAGCATCATGGGGCTGGTGGACGTGACCGGCGGCAGCATCGCCATCGAAGGCCGCGACATCACCAACAGGCGCCCCTTCGAGATCGCGCGCGCCGGGCTGGGCTTCGTGCCGGAAGAGCGCGAGGTGTTCGCCAACCTGACGGTGGACGAGAACCTGCGCATGGGCGAGCAGCCCCGGCGCGACGACGCGCCCTTCTGGTCGGTGGACCAGATGTTCGACTACTTCCCGCGCCTGAAGGAACGCCGCGGCACCAAGGCCGGCAATCTGTCGGGCGGCGAACAGCAGATGCTGACCATGTGCCGCTCGCTGCTGGGCAATCCCAAGATCATGCTGATCGACGAGCCCACCGAAGGCCTGGCCCCGAAGATCGTGGAAGTGATCGCCGACGTGATCCGCGACATCCACAAACGCGGCGTGTCCGTCGTGCTGGTGGAACAGAAGCTGACCATCGCGCTCAAGGTCTCCACCCGCGTCAGCGTGATGGGCCATGGCCGCATCGTTTTCGAAGGACCGCCCGCGCAATTGCATGAGCGCCAGGACGTCGTCCAGGAATGGCTGGCGGTCTGAGCGCCGGCCCCCCTCTTTCTATCAGGCACCTATCGTGGACAACATCAACGACACCCTCCATCCCGAGCTGCGCGGCCAATCGGTCGTGATCACCGGCGGCGCCAAGGGCATCGGCCTGGCCACGGCGCAGGCGTTCGCCCGCCAGGGCGCGCGCATCGCGCTGCTGGACATGGACGCGGCCGCCCTGGACGACGCCGTCGCCGGACTCGCGGCGCTGGGCGCCGAGGCCCTGGCCTGCCAGGCCTCGGTCACCGACGCCGACGCCGTCGAACGCGCCTTCGCCCAGGCCGAGCAGGCCTACGGCCGCATCGACGTGCTGGTCAACAACGCCGGCGTGTCCGCCAACAAGCCCACGCTGGAGGTCGGCGTGGACGAATGGCGCCGCGCCGTGGACATCAACCTGACCGGCGTGTTCCTGTGCGCCCAGGCCGCCGGCCGCCGCATGGTGCCCGCCGGCTCGGGCGCCATCGTCAACCTGGCCTCCATGTACGGCGTAGTGGCGGCGCCCGACCGCGCGGCCTATTGCGCCACCAAGGGCGCGGTCGTGCTGCTGACCGAGACCCTGGCCGTGGAATGGGGCCCCTCTGGCGTGCGCGTGAACGCGCTGGCGCCGGGCTACGTGGAAACGGACCTGGTGCGCGACCTGGCCGCGCGCGGCCGCCTCGATCCCGAACGCCTCAAGCAGCGCACGCCGCTGCGGCGTCTGGCGCAGCCGGCCGAAATGGCCGACCTGGCGGTGTTCCTGGCCTCGCGTCAGGCCGCCTACATCACCGGACACACCCTGGTGGCCGACGGCGGCTGGAGCCGCTACAGCTACCTCTAACCGCAAAACGCTTACCCACATTCTGGAGATTCATTCATGGCCACCTACCAACCGCTTGGCTCCCAAGCGCCCTGGCGGCAACTGACGGTCGAAGCCAAGGACTGGCAACAGGCGGACCCCGCCCTGCTGGGCACCATGCTGACCCAGTTGCACTGGATCCGCGCCTTCGAAGAAGCCGTGCTGGACCTGGCGGCGGAAGGCCTGGTGCACGGCCCCGCGCACTCGTCCGTGGGCCAGGAAGGCGGCGCGGTCGGTTCCGTGCTGGCGCTGGGCGCCGGCGACCAGATCAACGGCTCGCACCGCGGCCACCACCAGTTCCTGGCCAAGGCGCTGCAGCACGTCGCGCCGCTGGGGCTGGACCCGCGCAACCCGCTCACGCCCGCCATCGACGAGGTGCTGCAGAAGACGCTGGCCGAGATCATGGGCCTGGCCCAGGGCTATTGCCGCGGCCGCGGGGGCAGCATGCACCTGCGCTGGCTGGAAGCCGGCGCGCTGGGCACCAACGCCATCGTGGGCGGCGGCGTGCCGCTGGCCGCGGGCGCGGGCTGGGCCCACAAGCACGCGGGCACCGACCGCGTGGCGGTGACGTACTTCGGCGACGGCGCGGTGAACATCGGTTCCGTGCTGGAAACCATGAACCTGACCGCTGCCTGGAAGACGCCGCTGTGCTTCTTCATCGAGAACAACCGCTACGCCGTGTCCACCACGGTGGAGGAATCCACCGCCGAGCCGCGCCTGTCGGCGCGCGGCCAGGCCTTCAATATTCCGTCGTGGCAAGTGGACGGCATGGACCCGCTGGCGGTGTACCTGGCCATGTCCGAGGCCGTGGCCCACATGCGCGCCGGCAACGGCCCCACCATCGTGGAAGTGGACGTGTACCGCTTCTTCCACCAGAACGGCCCCTTCCCCGGCAGCGCCTTCGGCTACCGCAGCAAGGACGAGGAAGCGCAATGGCGCCGCCGCGATCCGCTGGACCGGATCGCCGCCGAAATGATCGCCCGCGGGCTGATCGCGCAGGCCGAGGTCGACGCGCTGCGCCAGCGCTGCAAGGAAACCATGAAGGAAGTCTCCGGCCGCCTGACGGAGGCCGCCGAGGGCGGCAAGCGCCGAGTGCGCGCCGACCTGTGGCCCAGCCCGGACTTCCGCGACGTGGGCCTGCGCAGCGACGGCTCGGAACTGGCCGGCCTGCGCTACCAGGAAGCCGCCGACTACGCCGGCCAGTCCGCCGAGCGCAAGTTCGTGGACGCCGTGGCAGACGTGCTGGACCGCCGCATGGAGACGGACGGCGGCGTGGTGGTGCTGGGCGAAGACGTGCACCGCCTGAAGGGCGGCACCAACGGCGCCACGCGCGGCCTGAAGGACAAATACCCCGACCGCGTGCTGGGCACGCCCATTTCGGAAAACGCCTTCGCCGGCCTGGGCGGCGGCCTGGCCATGGACGGCCGCTACAAGCCGATCGTGGAGTTCATGTATCCGGACTTCATGTGGGTCGCGGCCGACCAGATCTTCAACCAGATCGGCAAGGCCCGCCACATGTTCGGCGGCGACATCGACGTGCCCTTCGTGCTGCGCACCAAGGTCGCGATGGGCACCGGCTACGGCTCGCAGCACTCGATGGACCCGGCCGGCATCTTCGCCACCGCGCCGGGCTGGCGCATCGTCGCGCCGTCCACGCCCTATGAATACGTGGGCCTGATGAACACCGCCCTGGCGTCCAAGGACCCGGTGCTGGTGATCGAGCACGTGGACCTGTACGCCTCGTCGGGCGAGGTGCCCGTGGACGACCTGGACTACGCCATTCCGTTCGGCAAGGCGCGCGTGCGCCGCGCCGGCGGCAAGGTCACCATCCTGACTTACCTGTCCATGGTCGGCCGCGCGCTCAAGGCCGCGGAGCAGGCGGGCGTGGACGCGGAAATCATCGACCTGCGCACCCTGGACCGCGCCAGCCTGGACTGGGACACCATCGGCGCCAGCATCCGGAAGACCAACAACGTGCTGATCGTGGAACAGGGCGCCCGCGGCACCTCCTACGGCGCCATGCTGGCCGACGAGATCCAGCGCCGCTACTTCGACTGGCTGGACCAGCCCGTCAAGCGCGTGACCGGCGGCGAGGCCTCGCCCAGCATTTCCAAGGTGCTGGAGCGCGCGGCGTTCGCGGACACCGAGGAAGTCGTGGCCGGCCTGGAAGACGTGCTGGCCGACCTGGGAGAAAAAGCATGAGCGCCCCCCTGCGCATGACCGTGCCGATGGAAGTCGGCATCTGCTGCGCCGACCTGGACGCGCTGCTGGCCTTCTATACCGGCGTCATGGGACTGAAGCTGGTCAACCGCGTGAGCGTGCCGGCCGACAAGGCCCGGGCCACCGGCCTGACGCGGCACGGCTACGACGTGGCGCGCCTGCAGACGCCCTACGGCGAACGCATCAAGCTGCTGCAGCCCAGCGTCGCGCCCGAGGCCGCCGCGCGCGGCGGCGCCATCCTGGACCGCCAGGGCGCGAGCTACCTGACCTTCATCGTGCGCGACCTGCCCGGCGTGGTGCGCGACATGCAGGCCAAGGGCGTCGTGTTCGACAGCACGCCCGCGCCGATGGAAGTGCGGCCGGGCACCTGGCTGGCGTTCTTCCGCGATCCCGAAGGGAACGTGCTGGAACTGGTCGAGTACGACGACCCCGCCGCCTACCGGCCGGACCTGGCCGGCGCCGAACAATAGGACGAACAACGTGGCACACCTTATCAAGCTCCCCTCCGTCGCGGCCGACACCTCGGGCGGCACGCTGCACCAGTGGCTCAAGAAAGAAGGCGACGCCGTCGCCGTGGGCGATGCGCTGGCGGAAATCGAAACCGAGAAGGCCATCGTCGAGATCAACGCCGAGCACGCCGGCGTGCTAGGCCGCATCGTGGTGCAGGCCGGCGCGGCCTCGGTCCCGGTGAATACCGTGATCGGCGTGCTGCTGGCGCAGGGCGAAGACGCCTCGGCCATCGACCGCGCCCTGGCCGAAAGCGGCGCCGCGGCCGTGGCCGCGGCGCCGGCCCGGCCCGCCCCGGCCCCGGCGAGCGACGCGTCCGCTCCCGCTGCGGCGCCCGCTGCGGCGCAAGCGCCCGCGCCGGCTCCGGCCGCCGACGCGCGCGTCCCCGGCGGCCGCCTGTTCGCCAGCCCGCTGGCCCGCCGCCTGGCCGCGCAATGGCACGTGGACCTGCTGGGCGTGACCGGCACCGGCCCGCACGGCCGCATCGTCCGCCGCGACGTGGAAGCGGCGCGGGACCGCGCGCCGGCCGCCGCGGCAGCGCCCCTGGCCGGCCGTCCCGCCGCGCGGCGCGTGCCGCACAGCGGCATGCGCCGCGCCATCGCCCGCCGCCTGACCGAAAGCAAGCAGAACGTGCCGCACTTCTACCTGACGGTGGACTGCCGGATGGACGCGCTGCTCGCGCTGCGCGCCCAGGCCAACCAGGGCGGCGCGGTGAAGCTGTCGGTCAACGACTTCATCGTGCGCGCCGCCGCGCTGGCCCTGCGCGAAGTGCCCGAGGTCAACGCGAGCTGGCACGAGGACGCCGTCGAATACCACGCCGGCGCCGACATCTCCGTGGCGGTCGCGACCGACGGCGGACTGGTCACGCCCATCGTGCGCGACGCCGATGTGAAGCCGCTGTCCGCCATCGCCGGCGAGATCGCCGAGCTGGCCGGACGCGCCAAGGTCAACCGCCTCAAGCCCGAGGAATTCACCGGCGGCTCGCTGACGGTGAGCAACCTGGGCATGTACGGCATCGGCCAGTTCGCCGCCATCATCAACCCGCCCCAGGCCGCCATCCTGGCGGTGGGCGCGGCCGAGCGCCGCCCGGTCGTGGACGAGAACGGCGCGCTGGCCGTGGCCTCCGTCATGACCGTGACCCTGTCGGCCGACCACCGCGTGGTGGACGGCGCCGTGGGCGCGCGCTGGCTGGCGGCCTTCCGCAAGCTGATCGAAACCCCCGTCCGCATCCTGCTGTGAGCCCCGCCATGACCAAGACTGCGTTTGACCTGATCGTGGTGGGCAGCGGGCCCGGCGGCTACGTCGCCGCCATCCGCGGCGCCCAACTGGGCATGTCGGTGGCGCTGGTGGAGCGCGCCGAACTGGGCGGCATCTGCCTGAACTGGGGCTGCATCCCCACCAAAGCCCTGCTGCACAGCGCCACCGTGCTGCGCGCCTGCCGCGAAGCCGCCCACTATGGCGTGGCGGGCGCGGGCGAAGCCCGCCCCGACCTGGCCGCCATGGTGGCGCGCTCGCGCAAGGTGGCGGGCCGCCTGGGCCAGGGCGTGGCCCACCTGATGAAGAAAAACGGCGTGACGGTATTTGCCGCCAGCGCCAGGCTGGCCGGCGCCGGCAAACTGGCGCTGGACAATGGCGCCACGCTGTCGGCCCCGCACATCATCCTGGCGACGGGCGCGCGCGCCCGCGAACTGCCGGCGCTGCCCGTGGGCGAACGCATCTGGGCCTACCGCCAGGCCCTGGTGCCGGCCGATGTCCCGAAATCGCTGCTGGTGGTGGGCGCGGGCGCCATCGGCGCGGAATTCGCCAGCTTCTACCGCGCCGTGGGCGCCGAGGTCACGCTGATCGACATGACGGCCGAGATCCTGCCGCAGGAAGACGCCGAAATCTCGCAGCTCGCCCGCAAGGCCTTCGAAAAACAGGGCATCCGCGTGCTGACGCAATGCGCCGTCAAGGCCTCGTCCCCGACCGCCTCCGGCGTAAAGGTGGTGCTGGACCAGCAAGGCAGGCAGAGCGAGCTGGAAGCCGAGCGCGTCATCGTCGCCGCCGGCATCGTGGGCAACGTGGAAAACCTGGGCCTGGAGCAGACCCGCGTCAAAGTGGAGAAGACCCACATCGTCACCGACGGCCTGTGCCGGACCGGCGAGCCGGGCGTCTACGCCATCGGCGACGTGGCGGGCGCGCCCTGGCTGGCCCACAAGGCCAGCCACGAAGCCGTGCTGTGCGTGGAGGCGATCGCCGGCAAGCCGGCGCATCCCATCGATCCGCTGCGCATCCCCGCCTGCACCTATTCCTATCCGCAGGTGGCCAGCATCGGCATGACCGAGGCGCGCGCCCGCGAGCACGCCAGGCAGACGGGCGGCGAGATCCGCGTCGGCAAATTCACCTTCGCCGGCAACGGCAAGGCGATCGCCATGGGCGAAGACCAGGGGCTGGTGAAGACCGTGTTCGACGCCGCGACCGGCGAACTGCTGGGCGCGCACATCATCCACCCCGAAGCGTCCGAGCTGATCACCGGCTACGGCGTGGCGGCTGCGCAGGAAGCCACGGAGGAAGACCTGATGCATACCGTGTTCGCGCATCCGACCCTGTCGGAAACCCTGCACGAATCGGTGCTGTCGGCCTTCGGCCGCGCCTTGCACGCCTAGGGCGTGTTCATCCAGAAAGGAGCCTTGCACAGGTCCCAGGCGGAACGGCGGGCCGCGCCCCTGCGCAGCCCGCCTTCGCGCATCACATCCGCGCCGCGAAGAAATCCAGGAAGCACGCGATCCGCCGCGACAACTGCGTGTTGCGGTGATACACCGCGTGCATGGGCTGCAGGTAGTCCGTGTGCTCGGACTCCATCAGCTTCACCAGCCTGCCGGCCTTGATATCGTCGCGCACCACGAAGTCGGACAGGCAGGCGATGCCCACCCCGCGCAGCGCGAGCTGCCGCTGGGTCTCGCCGCTGGACGTCGCCAGCGTGGGCACGGCCAGATAGCTCGTCCCGCCCGCATGGCGCAGGGGCCACACGTTCAGGCTCTCGGGCTGCGTGAACCCCAGCACCTCATGCGCCGCCAGATCCTCCACCGTCTCCGGCGCCCCGCGCCGGGCGATGTAGTCCGGGCTGGCCATCACCCATCTCGGCCGCGGCCGCAGCGTGCGCGCATGCAGCGTGGAATCCGTGAGCGGCCCCATGCGCAGCGCCACGTCGGTGCGATGCTCCATCAGGTCCACGATGCGGTCGTTGCTGGTGAGTTCGAGCGAAATCCCCGGATACTCGCGCCGGAACTCCCCCACGTGGGGCACCACGCAATGCAGCATCACCGGCACCGACGCATCCACCCGCAGCCGCCCCGCCGGCCGCTGGTGCACCATGCGCATGCATTCCTCGGCCTCTTCCAGCGACGCCACGATCTGCCGCGCCTTGGGCAGGAAGTGCTTGCCCTCTTCGGTCAGCTCCATGCGCCGCGTGGTCCGGTTCAGCAACGTAACGCCCAGGTCTTCTTCCAGCCGCGACAACCCCCGGCTGACGCCGGAAGCCGTATGGCCCAGCACTTCCGCGGCCGCGCTCAGCGAGCCGGCGTCCACGACCCCGAGGAACAGCCGCAAGGCATCAGAGTTCAAGGACATGGGACGGACTCCTTTACCAGGGGACGAATGTACGACGGCCGACTCGCCGGATGACTGACAGCCCGGGACTTGCCAGGTGCCTGACACCCTGGAGAGATGGACGTCGAGGTGCGTGGATGTTCCGAGGGTGTCTGACACCCATGAGCGCTCGTGGGCCGGACATCCGTTCCTTGCTGGTGTCAGACACTTGCCGCAGCACAACTTGCCGCAGCAATCGCCACTTTAACCCGCCACTCGACACACCCCAACAACGCGGCAAACCCAGACGCCGCCCGCCCCGACGGGCGACCTGCGAAGCAGCCCCCGCACAAAAAAAAACGGCGCCCCAACCAGGACGCCGCCTCTTCAAAAGAAAGCAATCAACGCTTCTGCTTCAATTGCGACAAATCCCGCACAGCCCCGCGATCCGCCGAAGTCGCCAACGCCGCATAAGCCTGCAACGCCTGCGACACGACTCGCTCCCGTCCCACGGGCTCCCAGCCATCCGCCCGCGCATCCATCGCGGCGCGGCGGCGCGCCAGTTCCTCGTCGGAAACGGCCAGGTGGATCTTGCGGTTCGGGATATCGATCTCGATCACGTCGCCCTCTTCCACCAGGCCGATGGTGCCGCCTTCCGCCGCTTCCGGCGACGCATGGCCGATCACCAGGCCCGAAGAACCGCCCGAGAAGCGGCCGTCCGTGAACAGCGCGCAGCTCTTGCCCAGGCCCTTGGACTTCAGGTAGGACGTGGGATACAGCATCTCTTGCATGCCCGGACCTCCCTTGGGGCCTTCGTAGCGGATCACCACCACGTCGCCCGCCACGATCTGGTCTCCCAGGATGCCTTCCACCGCGGCGTCCTGGCTTTCGAAGACGCGCGCGCGGCCGGTGAAGACCCATTGCGACTCGTCCACGCCGGCCGTCTTCACGATGCAGCCCTTTTCGGCCAGGTTGCCGTACAGCACGGCCAGGCCGCCGTCCTTCGAATAGGCGTCTTCCTTGCTGCGGATGCAGCCCGTCTTGCGGTCGAGGTCCAGCGTCAGGAAGGTGGCGTCCTGGCTGAAGGCCACCGTGGTCGGGATGCCGCCGGGCGCGGCGCGGTAGAACTTCTGCGCCTCTTCGCCGGCGCCGCCGGCCACGTCCCATTTGCGGATGGCCTCGCCCAGCGTGCCGCTGTGCACGTTGCCGCAGGACAGGTCCAGCAGGTCGGCGCGCGCCAGTTCGCCCAGGATGCCCAGGATGCCGCCGGCGCGGTGCACGTCTTCGATGTGGTACTTGTCGGTGGCGGGCGCGGCCTTGCACAGGCACGGCACCTTGCGCGAAATGCGGTCGATGTCGGCCATGGTGAAGTCCACGCCGGCTTCCTGCGCCGCGGCCAGCAGGTGCAGCACGGTATTGGTGGAGCCGCCCATGGCCACGTCCAGCGCCATGGCGTTCTGGAACGCGCTCTTGGTGGCGATGCTGCGCGGCAGCACCGATACGTCTTCTTCCTGGTAATAGCGGCGGCACAGGTCCACGACCAGGCGGCCGGCCTGCTCGAACAGGCCGCGGCGCCAGGCGTGCGTGGCCACGATGGTGCCGTTGCCCGGCAGCGCCAGGCCGATGGCCTCGGTCAGACAGTTCATCGAGTTGGCCGTGAACATGCCGGAACAGGAGCCGCAGGTGGGGCAGGCGCTGCGTTCGACTTCGGCCACGTCGGCGTCCGACACGTTGGGGTCGGCGGCCTTGATCATGGCGTCGATCAGGTCGATCTTAGCGACGACCTTGCCGTCGGTGGGCGACTTCACCTTGCCCGCTTCCATCGGGCCGCCGGACACGAACACGACCGGGATGTTCAGGCGCATCGCGGCCATCAGCATCCCCGGGGTGATCTTGTCGCAGTTCGAGATGCAGACCATGGCGTCGGCGCAATGCGCATTGACCATGTATTCCACCGAATCGGCGATCAGTTCGCGCGAGGGCAGCGAATACAGCATGCCGCCGTGGCCCATGGCGATGCCGTCGTCCACGGCGATGGTGTTGAATTCCTTGGCGACGCCGCCCGCGGCCTCGATTTCGCGGGCGACCAGCGCGCCCAGGTCGCGCAGGTGCACGTGGCCCGGCACGAACTGCGTGAACGAATTCACGACCGCGATAATGGGTTTGCCGAAATCGCCGTCCTTCATGCCGGTGGCGCGCCACAGGGCGCGGGCGCCGGCCATGTTGCGGCCGTGGGTGGAGGTGCGGGAACGGTAGTGCGGCATGATTTGTCTCAGGCGGGTTCTGTTAGCGTGGGCGGCAAAACAGTAAATAATACGCTGGTTCCAGGCCCCGCCGCTTTCCGGCCGTCTTGGAACCCCCGCCCGGCCGTCAGGCGGACGCCGCGCCGCGGGCGGCAAAAGCGCTGGGCGGCTCGCCCACCGCCTTGCGGAACATGGCCGCGAAAGCGCTGGGGCTTTCATAGCCCAGGTCCAGCGCCACTTCCAGCACCCGCTCGCCGCGCGCCAGGCGTTCCATGGCCGCCAGCAGGCGCGCCTGCTGGCGCCAGCGCCCGAAGGTCATGCCCGTATGCCGCAGGAACAGGCGATGCACGGTCTTCGGGTCCACGCCCAGCTCGCGCGCCCAGTCCGCCGCGCCGTCCTGCCGTTCCGGGTGGCGCACGATGGCGCGGCAGATGCGCGCCAGGCGGGGCTCGGCGGGCTGCGGCAAGTGCAGGGGCAGCACGGGTTCCTGGCGCAGTTCGTCCAGCAGCAGCATCATCAAGCGCCCGTCGCGCGTGTCCGGCGCCCAGTCCAGCGGCACTTCGGCGGCCGCGACCATCAGCTCGCGCAGCAACGGCGAAATCGACAGCACGCAGCACTCGGCGGGCAGGTGCGCGGCCGCGCCCGGCTCGACGAACACGGTGCGCATGCGCGGTTGGCCGCTCATGCGGATGCCGTGCGGCATCCAGGCCGGCACCCAGACGCCGCGCGTGGGCGGCACCACCCAGATCCCGGCTGGCGTCTCCACCACCATCACGCCCGAAATCGCGTAGACGAGCTGGGCGCGGCGATGGCGGTGGCGGCGGATGCGGTGGCCGTCTTCGTAGTCGACCGCCAGCCCGGCCACCGGGCGCCGCGAGGATTCGTAGGGGAAGAGGTCCAGTTCCGCGGGCTTGCGGGGTCCGGACACGGATGAGGAAGAGGCTGGCTTGTCCATTTTGCGATGATTCCGGCCCGAATGGCGTTAGACGGTCTTTTCCAGTGTACCTATCATCGTCTCGTCCCCTGTGCATTCCCCCACGCCCGATATGCCCAGGCTCCGTCAACCCCTTTCGCCAGTCTCTCCGCCGCCATGCTCGAACACCCCCAGCACAAGTACCGCCCCACCCTGCCCTTCACCCGCGACTACGGCGAACGCACCTGGCCGACGCGCCGCCTGACGGCGCCGCCGGTCTGGATGAGCACCGACATGCGCGACGGCAACCAGGCCCTGATCGAACCCATGGACGCGGCGCGCAAGCTGCGCTGCTTCGAGCAATTGGTGGCCGTGGGGCTGAAGGAGATCGAGGTCGCCTTCCCGTCGGCCTCGGACACCGACTTCAACTTCGTGCGCAAGCTGATCGAAGAACGCCGCATTCCCGAGGACGTGACCATCGAAGTGCTGACCCAGTCGCGCCCCGACCTGATCGCGCGCACCTTCGAGTCGCTGCGCGGCGCGACGCGCGCCATCGTGCACCTGTACGCGCCCATCGCGCCGCAATGGCGCCGCATCGTGTTCGGCATGAGCAAAGCGGAAATCAAGGAGATCGCGCTGGCCGGCACCCGCCAGATACGCGCGCTGGCGGACGCCCATCCCGGCACGCAATGGATCTACGAGTATTCGCCCGAGACCTTCAGCCTGGCCGAACTGGAATTCGCGCTGGAGATGTGCGATGCCGTCAGCGCCGTCTGGGGCCCCACGCCCGAACACAAGATGATCGTCAACCTGCCGTCCACGGTGGAATGCACGACCGCCAACGTCTATGCCGACCAGATCGAATGGATGCACCGCAACCTGGCGCGCCGCGACAGCATCGTCCTCAGCGTGCATCCGCACAACGACCGCGGCACCGCCGTGGCCTCGGCGGAACTGGCGGTGCTGGCCGGGGCGGACCGGGTGGAAGGATGCCTGTTCGGCAACGGCGAACGCACCGGCAACGTGGACCTGGTGACGCTGGCCATGAACCTGGACCTGCATGGTATCCGCAGCGGCCTGGACTTCTCGGACATGGCGGCCGTGCGCGCCTGCATGGAAGCCTGCAACCAGCTTCCGGTGGACGTGTTCCACCCCTACGCGTTCACCCACGCAACGCCAGCAGCGCCTCCTGCAGATGCCGCAGCCCCCGGCTCAGCGGTTTATCCCTGCGCAGCACGATAGCCAGGCTGCGCGACAGGCGCGGCGCCAGCGGCCGGACCGCGAGCGCCGGGCGCCGGCCCGCGCCCGATACCGACAGCCTGGGCAGCACGGCGCAGCCCAGGCCGGCTCCGACGATTTCCTTCATGGCCTCGGTGCTGCCCAGTTCCATGACGGGCTTGGCGGCCACGCCCGCCGCCTCGAACCAGTCGTCCACCAGCCGCCGGGTGCGCGCGCCGGGCTCGAACAGCACCAGCGGCAGCCGCGCCAGCGCCTGCGGAGTGGCGGCGGCCGGGATGGACGCCGGATCGCCGGCGGGAAAGATCGCCACGAACTCGTCTTCCAGCACCGGCGTCACCTGGAACATGCGCCCCGCCGCCGGCAGCGTGACCAGGCCGATGTCCAGCGTGTTGTTCTCCAGGCCGCGCAGCATGTCCGCGGTGTTGCCGGTGCTGGCCACGACGTCCAGCGCCGGAAAGCGGCGCCGCAGGTCGGCCAGCAGCGGCGGCAGCAGATAGGTGCAGGCCGTGGCCCCCGTGCCCAGCCGGATGCGGCCGGACACCTGGGACGCGTGCGCGGTCATGGCCAGTTCGGCCTGGGCCAGCGCGGCGTCGATGACGCGGACGTGCGCCAGCAGTTCCTGCCCGGCCGCGGTGGGGCCGGCGCGGCGGCCCACGCGCTCCACCAGTTTCAGGCCGAAGCGCCGTTCAAGCTGGCGGATCTGCAGGCTGACGGCGGGCTGCGTCACGCCGCTGCGTTCCGCGGCGGCGGAAAAACTGCCCAGTTCGATCACCTGCGCAAAAGTGCGCAACTGATCCAGGTTGAGACCGCGCATCGCATCGACCCAAAGTTTTGCTTATGAAAATCATAATAGACCAAAGCTTTATTAATACATAAGCTTGCGCGACACTGGGAGTTCGTCGTTTCCCCGTCCCTTCCATGTCATCCAACGCCACCACCGTCCTCATCCGCGACAGCGCGCCGGCCGACCTGCCCGCCATCAAGGCCATCTACGCCCACCATGTGCAGCACGGCACCGCCTCCTTCGAACTGGAACCGCCGTCCATCGAGGAAATGCGCCAGCGCCGCGCCGCCGTACTGGAAAAGGAAATGCCCTACCTGGTGGCCGAGATCGCCGGCGAGATCGTGGGCTACGCCTACGTCACGCCCTACCGCCCGCGTCCGGCCTACCGGCACACAGTGGAGGATTCGGTGTACGTGAAAGCGGGCCGCGCCGGGCTGGGCATCGGCGGCAGGCTGCTGGCCGAGCTGATCGCCCGCTGCACCGCCGCCGGCTGGCGGCAGATGCTGGCCGTGGTCGGCGACAGCCGCAACGCCGCCTCGCTGGCGCTGCACGCCAGCCAGGGCTTCCATCCCGTCGGCACGCTGCGTTCGGTGGGACACAAGCACGGCGAGTGGCGCGACACGGTGCTGATGCAGCGCGCGCTGGGCGAAGGCGACGCCACGCCGCCGCAGCGGCCGTGATCGCGCCCCGCGCCATCGTCTGCCTGGGCCTGACCCAGCTTATCGGCTGGGGCGTGACCTTCTACCTGATCGGCGCCCTGGGCCCGGCCATGGCGGCCGACCTGGGCTGGAACGCCGCCGCGGTGTACGGCGGCTTTTCGGCTGCCATCGTAGTGATGGCCATGGTGTCCCCGCTGGCCGGCGCAGCCGTGGACCGCTGGGGCGGGCACCGCGTCATGCCCGCGGGCGCCGTGGCGGCCGCGCTGGGCTGCGCGGTCCTCGCCGCCGCCCACGGCCTTGCGCTGTATTACCTGGCCTGGATCCTGCTGGGCATCGGCATGCGGCTGTGCCTGTACGACGCGGCGTTCGCGTCGCTGGCGCGCGCCGCCGGCCCCACGGCGCGCCGGCCCATGTCCCAGATCACGCTGTTCGGCGGCCTGGCGTCCACGGTGATGTGGCCGGTGGGCCATGCGCTGTCGGAGCGGCTGGGCTGGCGCGGCGCGGTGCTGGCTTATGCCGGACTGGCGCTGGCCACGCTGCCGCTGTACCTGGCGCTGCCGCGCGAGCGCTACGCCGCCCCCGGCGGCGCCCGGGACAGGAGCGCCGCGGGCCTGGCGCGCGGCCCGGCCGAACGCAGGCTGGCGGGCGTGCTGTACGCGGCGATCGCCATGCTGACCAACTTCCTCGCGGCCGGGAACGCGGCGCACCTGATCTCGCTGCTGTCGGGGCTGGGCCTGGCCGCGGCGGCGGCCGTCGGCGTCGCCGCCCTGTGGGGCGTGGGCCAGTTCGCGGCCCGGCTGGCCGACGTGGCGCTGGGGTCGCGCCTGCACCCGCTGACCCTGACGCTGGCGGTCGGCACGGTGCTGCCCCTTTGTTTCCTGCTGGCGCTGCTGTCCCGCGGCAACCTCTATGCCACCGCGGCCTACGCCCTGCTGTACGGCGCCTGCAACGGCCTGTTGACCATTACCCGCGGCACCTTGCCGCTGGCGCTTTTCGACTTCCGCAGCTACGGCGCGCTGGTCGGCGCCCTGCTGGTCCCCAGCTTCCTGCTGACGGCCGCCGCGCCGGTGGCCTACGCCTACCTGGTCGAAAGCCACGGCGCGCGCGGCGCGATGGCGGTGTCCGTGGGGCTGGCGGCGGCCATTTTCGCGGCCGCGCTGGCGCTGCGGTGGAAATTCATCGGGCGGGCGCGCGCCGGCAGCGCCTGACCGCCCGCCCCCGCTGCCTCAGCCCTCGGCGGCGGAAGCCACCACCCATTTTTCCCAGCCGATCTTGCGCAGCTTGCAGGCCGGGCATTCGCCACAGCCGTAGCCCCAATCGTGCCGCGCGCCGCGTTCGCCCAGGTAGCAGGTGTGGCTTTCCTCGACGATGGTCTCGACCAGGGCATCGCCGCCCAGTTCGTAGGCCAGCGCCCAGGTTTCCGACTTGTCTATCCACATCAGCGGCGTCTCGATCGTGACCCGGGCGCCCAGGCCCAGGCCCAGCGCCACCTGCTGCGCCTTGATGGTGTCGTCGCGGCAGTCGGGATAGCCGGAAAAATCCGTTTCGCACATGCCGCCCACCAGCACGTCCAGTTGGCGGCGATAGCCCAGCGCGGCCGCCAGCGTCAGGAACAGCAGGTTGCGGCCCGGCACGAAGGTGTTGGGCAGGCCGTTGGCCTGCATCTCGATGGCGCGGTCGCTGGTCATGGCGGTGTCGCCCACCTGGCCCAGCACCTTCAGGTCCAGCAGGTGGTCTTCGCCCAGGCGCGGCGCCCAGTCGGGGAAGTTGCTGCGGATCTCGCGCAGCACGTTCAGGCGTGCGGACAGTTCGATGCGGTGGCGCTGGCCGTAATCGAACGCCACGGTTTCCACATGGGCATAGCGGTCCAGCGCCCAGGCCAGGCAGGTGGTGGAATCCTGGCCGCCCGAAAACAGCACGAGCGCGCGACGTTGATGGTTTTGCATAGATGGGGCTCTGGGGAATAAGAGGGAAGCGGGGCTTGTACTGGCGTAAACAGTCCCTTAGCGAACTTTAACGCAGCGCCGGCGCGTTCCCGTAAGGAAGCCTGCGTAAAATCGTTGCCTCCAGCAGCCCGACGGATCCCCGCCCGATGAATGCCATCCGCCAGCAGTCCGATTCAGCAGAACCTTTGCGTCACGATATCCGGCTGTTAGGCCGATTACTGGGAACCGTCATCGAGGAATGCGAAGGCAAGCGCGTCTTCGACACCATCGAGACCCTGCGCCGCACCGCCGTGAAGTTCCGCCGCGAAGGCAACGACGCCGACGGCAAACTGCTGGAGCAGCGCGTCAAGCGCCTGCAGGGCAGCGACCCCAACTCGGTCGCCCGCGCCTTCAGCTACTTTCTGCACCTTGCCAACATCGCCGAGGACCGCGACCAGAACCGCCGCCAGCGCGCCCGGGCCATCGCCGACGACACCCCGGCGCGCGGCAGCCTGCGCGAAGCGGTGCAGGTGCTGGGCCGGCAAGGCGTGGGCGTGGCGCGCATCCGCCGCCTGCTGGCCGAGGCCTGCGTGATGCCGGTGCTGACGGCCCACCCCACCGAAGTGCAGCGCAAGAGCACGCTGGACGTGCACCGCGAGATCGCCGCCGGCCTGATCCAGCGCGAAGGCCCGCTCACACCGGAGGAACGGGCCGAGCTGGACGCGTCCCTGCTGGGCCGCGTGGCCACGCTGTGGCAGACCCGCATGCTGCGCTATACGCGGCTTACGGTGGCCGACGAAATCGAGAACGCGCTGTCGTACTACCGCAGCACCTTTCTGCAGGTCATTCCGCGCCTGTACGCGGACCTGTCCAGGCTGCTGAACCGCGAGCCCGCCAAGCCCTTCGCCGCCCCGCCCCCGCCGCTGGAACCCTTTCTGCGCATGGGTAGCTGGATCGGCGGCGACCGCGACGGCAACCCGAACGTGGACGCCGGCACCCTGGAGCGCGCGCTGCTGCGCCAGGCCACCGTGCTGTTCGAACACTATCTGCAGGAAGTGCACGCGCTGGGCGCGGAGCTGTCCGTCACCACCCTGCTGATCGCGGTGGACGCCGAGCTGCTGGCGCTGGCCGAGGCCAGCGGCGACGACTCGCCGCACCGGCGCGACGAACCCTACCGCCGCGCGCTGGTCGGCGTGTACGCCCGGCTGGCCGCCACCGCCCAGCGCCTTACGGGGCAAAACCTGGCGCGGCGCAGCACCGTCGCCGCGGCCCCTTACGACACGCCGCAGGAACTGTCGGCCGACCTGGCCACCATCGCCGCCTCGCTGGCCGCCCACCACGGCGCGCCCATCGCCAGGCTGCGCCTGGCCGGCCTGCAGCAGGCCGTGGAAGTCTTCGGCTTCCACCTGGCCACGGTCGACCTGCGCCAGAGTTCCGACGTGCACGAACGGGCCCTGGCCGAACTGTTCTCCCGCGCCGGCGTGCAGCACGAAGGCAAGCCGCTGGACTACCTGGCGCTGGACGAGGACGAACGCGTGGCCCTGCTGCGCGCCGAACTGTCGCAGGCCCGTCCGCTGGCCTCGCCCTGGATCGCCTACAGCGAAGACACCACGCGCGAACTGGCCGTGCTGCGCGCCGCCGCCGCCGGCCGCGCGCGCTACGGCAAGCAGGCCGTGCGCCAGACCATCGTGTCGCACACCGAAACGCTGAGCGACCTGCTGGAAGTCATGGTGCTGCAGAAGGAGGCCGGGCTGATTGCGCCCGCCGGCCAGGAGGTCTCTCCCGAGGACGGCCTGATGGTGGTGCCGCTGTTCGAGACCATCCCCGACCTGCAGCGCGGCGCCGGCATCATGGCCGCCTGGCTCGACCTGCCCGAGATCCGCCAGCGCGTGAAGCAGGCGCAGAACGGCGCGCAGGAAGTCATGCTGGGCTATTCGGACAGCAACAAGGACGGCGGCTTCCTGACGTCCAACTGGTCGCTCTACCAGGCCGAGCGCGCGCTGGTCGACGTGTTCTCGGCCCGCCACGTGCGCCTGCGCCTGTTCCACGGCCGCGGCGGCTCCGTGGGGCGCGGCGGCGGCTCGAGCTTCGACGCCATCCTGGCGCAGCCGCCGGGCACCGTCGCCGGCCAGATCCGCCTGACCGAGCAGGGCGAAGTCATCCAGAGCAAATACAAGGACGCCGAAGTCGGCCGCTGGCACCTGGAACTGCTGGTCGCCGCCACGCTGGAATCCAGCCTGGCGCCGCGCGCCGCAGCCACCAGCGCCGAAGACGCGCACATGGCCCATCACGGCCCGGCCATGTCCTTCATGTCGGATGCCGCGCAGCGCACCTACCGCGGCCTGGTCTACGACACGCCGGGTTTCTCCGACTACTTCTTCGCCGCCACGCCCATCAGCGAGATCGCGGGCCTGAACATCGGCTCCCGCCCCGCTTCGCGCAAGAAGGGGCAGCGCATCGAAGACCTGCGCGCCATCCCCTGGGGCTTTTCCTGGGCGCAGTGCCGGCTGATGCTTACCGGCTGGTACGGCATGGGATCGGCCATCGAGGCCTACCTGGAAACCGGCGCCCCCGACGCGCCGCGCTCGCGCCGCGGCCGCCTGGCCCAGTTGCGCGAAATGGCGCGCGACTGGCCCGCCTTCCGCACCTTGCTGTCCAACATGGAAATGGTGCTGGCCAAGTCCGACCTGGCGATCGCGGCCCGCTACGCGCAACTGGTGCCTCAGCGCGGCCTGCGCGAACGCATCTTCGGCGCCATCAGCGCCGAGCACGGCCGCACGCTGGCCATGCTGAAACTGCTGACCCAGCGCGAACTGCTGGCCGACAACCCCACGCTGCAAGCCTCGCTGCGCGAGCGCTTCGCCTATATCGACCCGCTGAACTACCTGCAGATCGAACTGATCCGCCGCCACCGCGCCGCGCAGAAAAACCCGCAGGCGGAAGTCGACAAGCGCGTGCAGCGCGCCATCCACCTGACGATCAACGGGATCGCGGCGGGACTGCGGAATTCGGGTTGAGGGGATGGGCGGGAGCAAGTGTCTGACACCCCGCAAGTGTCTGACACCCTTACGCAACCCGAGTGTCTGACACCCTTACGCAACCCGCCTCAAGCCCGCGGCAACCCCGCCCGGGTGTCTGACACTCCCGAGGGCAACAGCATCTTCCCCCGGGGTGTCTGACACCCGGGAAGATCCCATCGATCCGTCGCGCCTTCTCGTACGGGTGTCAGACACCTGCCTTGCGGTGAGGGCCTGACGCGCTTTCGTGTCTGACACCCAATGGCAACCCGCTGCAAGCCCGCGGCAACCCGCCCGGGTGTCTGACACTCCCCGAGGGCAACAGCATCTTCCCCCGGGGGTGTCTGACACCCGGGAAGATCCCATCGATCCGTCGCGCCTTCTCGTACGGGTGTCAGACACCTGCCTTGCGGTGAGGGCCTGACGCGCTTTCGTGTCTGACACCCAATGGCAACCCGCTGCAA
>Ga0222420_100100_pt1 | contig 167330 bp, 140 predicted proteins | sample 3A2ome_FD_182470 | JGI IMG/M metagenome (GOLD analysis project Ga0222420, IMG submission 182470) | Enriched microbial communities from leaf-cutter ant dump, University of Wisconsin, Madison, United States - 3A200A (version 2) | ecosystem: Environmental > Terrestrial > Nest > Insects nest > Nest... | reverse complement strand
AGGTGATACCTGTGGGGTTTTGTCTTTGGGGCGCGGCCACGCCAAATAATGCACGGCGCGCGCCGTCCCAACAAAACGTCCCAACAAAACAAAACCCCTCGCCGGAATGTTCCGCGAGGGGTTTTGCGTTGGGGCCGGCCATGGGCGCCGGCTTGCCGGTTTATTGCGGCAGGTATTGCTGGCGGTCGATGCCGTGGCGCTGCAGCTTGTCGTAGAAGGTCTTGCGCGGAATGCCCAGGGCTTCGAGCGTGGCCTTGATGTCTCCCTGGTGCGCCTCGAGCGCTTCGCGGATGAGCTGGGCTTCGAAGCGTTCCATCCGTTCCGGCAGGGTTTGGGCGGAAATGGCGGCGGCTGCCTCCGGCGCAGGGGCGTTCAGCACGCCGAGCACCACTCGTTCGGCGAAATGCGCCAGTTCGCGGACATTGCCGGGCCAATCGTGCGTCATCACGTGCCGCTTGAGGGACGCGGGCATGTCGGGAATATCGCGTTGAAAGCGGCGCGACGCGTGGCCGAGATAATGCGCGAACAGGAGCGGGATGTCTTCCCGGCGTTCGCGCAGCGGCGGAATGCGGATGGTGACCACATTGAGCCGATAGAACAGGTCTTCGCGGAACTTGGCGCGTATGGCAGGGCTGCCCAGGTCTTCCTTGGTCGCGGCGACCACGCGCAGGTCCAGCTTGCGCACGTCGTTGCTGCCCAGCGGCGTGATCTGGCGCGATTCGAGCACGCGCAGCAGCTTCACCTGCACGGCCAGCGGCATGCTTTCGATTTCGTCCAGGAAGAGGGTGCCGCCGCTGGCATGCTCGATGCGTCCGATGCGCTTTTTCTGGGCGCCGGTGAACGCGCCCGCTTCGTGGCCGAACAGCTCGCTTTCGATGACGCTTTCGGGCAAGGCGCCGCAGTTGATGGCGACCAGGGGACGGTCGCGGCGGCGGCTGAGGCGATGCAGCGCAGTGGCCACGACCTCTTTGCCGGTGCCGGTTTCGCCTTCGACCAGGACGTCCACGTCCGCGTCCGCGATATGGCGCAGCGTCTGCTTGATGCGCTGCATGGCGGGCGTCGCGCCGATGAACGGCACCTCGTCCGCCTCGACGGCGAATGCGGCTTCTCGCAGGCGGCGGTTTTCCAGCACTAGATGGCGCTTTTCCGCGGCATGCGAGATTGCCGTGATCAACCGGTCGGCCGCATAGGGTTTGGCCAGGAAATCGTAGGCGCCGTCGTGCATGCACTGGACCGCCGTCGCGATGTCGCCGTGTCCGGTGATGAGGATGACGGGGATGTCGGGATCGATACCGCGGATGCGGCGGAAGAGTTGCAGCCCGTCCATGTCGGGCATGCGGATGTCGCTTACGACCACGCCGTCGAATTCGCGGTTCAGCGCGGGCAGCGCCGAACGCGCGCTGGCGTGGGCGTCGACCGAGATGCCGTGCAGCTTGAGCGTCTGGGCGTTGGCGCGCCGCAGTTCCTCGTCGTCGTCGATGAACACGGCATGCGGCTGGAGCGCGGGGCGCGGGCTGTCGCCGGCCTCGGCCGGCGCGGAGAGAGGGTAGTCAGGGGCTTGCGTCATGGGGGAGGCTCGTTGCGGTGTCCTGGCCGGGCGCTTTGCGCAAGGTAAGGATGAAGAGGGCGCCGCCCAGTTCTGCGGCGGCATCGGCGGGACGGCCCACGCTCAGCTCGCCGCCGAATTCGGCGACGATGTCGCGGCAGATGACCAGGCCCAGACCCAGCCCTTCCGGCTTGGTCGTATGAAAAGGGGTGAACAGGCGGGCGCGGGCTTGGGCCGAAAGGCCGGGGCCGTTGTCGCCGACTTCTAGGCGCACGGCGGCGCCGAGATCCTGCAGCGTGACGGTGATGCGACCGTCCGGCCGGCTTTCCAGGGCTTCCAGCGCGTTCTGCAACAGATTCACCAGCACTTGCTCCAGCCGGATGCGGTTCGCGTGCACCAGATAGTCCATTCCCTCGGGCGGACGCTGCAAGGCGACGCCCTGGCGCCGGGCGCGGGGGCCGACCAGCAGCAGCGCGCCTTCCAGGCAGTCCTTCAGGCTGGTGGGGCCCACCGAGGCGCCGGCCTTGCGCGAAAAGGCGCGGAGTTCGCCCGTGATGTGGCCGATGCGTTCCGTCAGCGCGGCGATGGTGCCCAGGTTTTCCTGCGCCGAGCCGTCGTCATGCCGCCGCAGGAATTCGGCGGCGTTGTCGGCGTAGGCGCGGATCGCGGCCACAGGCTGGTTGATCTCGTGGGCGACGCCGGCCGCGACCTGGCCCAGCAGGGCGAGCTTGCTGGCCTGGACCAGTTCCTCCTGCATGGTGTGCAGACGGGCGGCGGTGCGCTGGCGCTCGTCCATTTCATCCACCAGTTGCTCGTTCACCCTGAGCAACTGGGACGTGCGTTCGTCGACCAGCGCGGTCAACTGTCCGTGGATGGCGGCCTGCTGCTGTGCACGCTCGCGCTGGCGGTGGCGGCGCAGCAGGAAGATGGCGATGATCGCGGCCAGCGCGCTCTGCGCCAGCAGGGCGCCCAGTTGCGCGTTCGCCGTTGCCTGGTTGATGGCCGATTGCACGGGCGAAAGCAGATGCAGCGTCCAGCCGGGCGATTCGACGATGGGCAGCGTGGTATGCAAAAGCGGGGCCTCGGCCGGAATCTGCGGCAGGGCGAGCCTGGAACGGACCAGGCGGCCGGTGCTGACCGGCTGCAGCGGGGGCTGCACAGGCAGCGGCTGGAAGCGGGCGTCGCCGAACTGCAGGCTGGTGCGCAGCGTTTGCGCCAGGGCGGGCGCAAGCGGCGCCAGGACATCGAAGCGCCAGTCGGCGATGCTGCCCAGCAAGACCACGCCATGCTCGTCGGTCACGAAGATGGGCGCATTGGATTGCCGCCAGTCCGCCTCCAGCTCGCGGAAATCCACCTTCAGCACCACCACGCCCAACATTGCGCCGGTGGCGTCGTCCACCCGCCGGGACAGGTACAGCCCCGCTTCGTGGCTGATGGTGCCCAGGGCGAAGTGCTCGGCCGAGCCATGCGCGACGGCCCCCTGGAAATAGGGGCGGAACTGGTAGTCCACGCCGACGAAGGTGGCGGGTTCGCGCCAGTTGCTGGCGGCGATCGCAAGCCCCTTCTTGTCCAGCACATAGATGGCGGAAGCGCCGACGCCGCGGCTGAGCGTGTCGAGCTTTTCGTCCAGCGAAACGATCTGGCCGACGGAGGGCAGTTGCAGCGCCGCGCGGACATCGACGTCGCGGGTGAGGACAAAGGGCAGCGCCCTGAATTTGTCGAGGTTGTTGCGCAACAGGGCCGCGTTGACCTGGGCCACGCCGCGCGCCTGCACTGCCGCGTTTCTCAGGGCGCCGTCGCGGGCCCACAGCGTGGCGGCATGCAGGACGCCGAACACGATGCCGATGCACAGCAGGATCGCCGCCACGCGCCAGGGCCAGGCGAGCCCGCGGCGCCGTCCGAAGGCGGGCGGCGCCGGTTGTGCGCGGGCGCCAGGCGTCCGGGAAGGCGTGGGATCAGGGCTGGACATGATGTGTGCGGATTTTCGCACATTCTATCGCTTTTCTGTGCGAAATTTCGCCTTTGAATGGGCGCGCCGTTCCGGCCCGACAGTTCCTGATCTCTTACTTATCAATACCTTGCGTGCGTTCTTCTTGGTTCCGAAGACTTGGCACAGCTCTTGCATAAGTCAGGGCAAGCCGCGCGGTCCCTCCGCACGGTGACATTGGCCTTGCGGCAGTGGCGCATGGCCATAAAACAGATAATGCCCCGTCGCCCGCCGCGCTGAGCCGCCCGGAGCAAGGGGCCTTGGTGGGGACAAATCCCAATGATCGACGTGGATCAAGTCGCGCCTGCGCGCAAGCTCAAGTTCTATCAAATCCTTTATGTACAGGTGATTTTCGCCATTGTGGTGGGAGTGGTCCTGGGCGCGCTGAAGCCGGAACTCGGCCAGCAGATGCAGCCGCTGGGCGACGCCTTCATCAAGCTGGTGAAGATGATCATCGCTCCGGTGATCTTCCTGACCGTGGCCACCGGCATCGCCGCCATGAGCGACCTCAAGAAGGTCGGCCGCGTGGCGGGCAAGGCCATGCTGTACTTCCTGGTGTTCTCCACGCTGGCGCTGATCGTGGGCATGATCGTCAGCCATATCGTCCAGCCGGGCGCGGGCATGCACATCGATCCCAGGACGCTGGACGAGAAAGCGGTGTCGGGCTACGTGGCCAAGGCGCACGACTCGACCATCACCGGCTTCCTGATGAACGTGATTCCCACGACCATCTTCAGCCCCTTCGTCGGCGGCGACATCCTGCAGGTGCTGTTCGTGGCCGTGCTGTTCGGCATCGCGCTCGCCATGGTGGGCGAGCGCGGCAAGCCGATACTGACGTTCATGACGGCGCTGGCCCAGCCGGTCTTCAAGCTGGTTGCCATCCTGATGAAGGCCGCGCCCATCGGCGCGTTCGGCGCCATGGCGTTCACCATCGGCAAGTACGGCATCAAGTCCGTCATCAACCTGGCGATGCTGGTCGGCACGTTCTACGCGACCTCGGTGCTGTTCGTGGTCGTCGTGCTGGGACTGGTCGCGCGCTATAACGGCTTTTCGATCCTGAAGCTGGTCCGCTATATCCGCGAGGAATTGCTGCTGGTGCTGGGCACGAGCTCCTCGGAGGCCGCGCTGCCCACCCTGATGCAGAAGATGGAGCGCGCCGGCTGCTCGAAGTCGGTGGTGGGCCTGGTGGTGCCTACCGGCTACTCGTTCAACCTGGACGGTACCAACATCTACATGACGATGGCGGCGCTGTTCATTGCGCAGGCTTGCGATATCCCGCTGTCGCTGGGCGACCAGATCCTGCTGCTGCTGGTCGCGATGCTGAGCTCGAAGGGCGCAGCGGGCGTGACGGGCGCGGGTTTCATTACCTTGGCCGCCACGCTCTCGGTGGTGCCTTCGGTGCCGGTCGCCGGCATGGCGCTGATCCTGGGAGTGGACCGCTTCATGTCCGAATGCCGCGCGCTGACCAACCTGGTCGGCAACGCGACCGCCGCCGTCGTGGTCGCGCGCTGGGAGGGCGAACTCGACAGCGAGCAACTGCACGCCGCGCTGGAAGGCGAGGTCCAGGCTCCCGCCGCCCAGCCCCAGGTCGTGCTGGGCGAGCCGTTGCGGCAAGGCTAAGGCTGAGCTGGACCTCGGCACCAAAAACGCGGCCACGGCCGCGTTTTTTTGTACCTGCCTCGCTGGATCAGGGCACCTGGATGCCCGCGGCGCGCAACAGGTTCGCGGTTTCGAATACGGGCAGGCCCATCACGCCCGTGTAGCTGCCGGAGATGTGCGAAATGAAGGCGCCCGCCAGGCCCTGGATGCCGTAGGCGCCGGCCTTGCCATAGGGCTCGCCGCTGTCGCAGTAGCGGCCGATTTCGTCGTCGGCCAGTTCCCGCATGCGGACGCCGGTAATGGAAACGGCTTCCAGCAGCCGGTCGCCTGTCCACACGGCGACGGCGGTGCGCACCTCGTGCGCCGTGCCGGACAAGGCGCGCAGGATCCGGACGGCGTCGTCCCGGTCCGCGGGCTTGCCCAGGACCTGGCCCGCCAGGATGACAGTGGTGTCCGCGGCCAGCAGCGGCAGGCGCGGCAGGCCGCGGTCGCGCATCCAGTCGCGGCCGCGCAGCGCCTTGTCGCGCGCGGTGCGCTGGACGTAGTCGGCGGCGCTTTCGCCCGGATGCTGGGGTTCGTCCTCGCCCGGCGGGGCGGGCACGAGCAGCACTTCGTGGGCCAGGCCGATCTGCGTCAGCAATTCGCGCCGCCTGGGGCTGGCCGAGGCGAGGTACAGGCGCGGGGACGAGGCTTGGGTGGCGGCGGTGTCGTTCATGCTTCAGCGGAATGGACGCCGGCCAGGCGGCCGGCCTAGGCCCGGTGGTAGGGATGGTTGGTCATGATGGCCCAGGCGCGGTAGAGCTGCTCGGCCAGCACCACGCGCACCATGGGATGCGGCAGGGTCAGCGAAGACAGCCGCAACTGGCCGCTGCACGAGGCCTTGAGATCGGCGTCCAGGCCGTCGGGGCCGCCGACGAGAAAGGCGACGTCCTGGCCGCCGGCCCGCCATTGCTCGAGCCTTTGCGACAGCGCCATGGTGGTCAGGTCGCGGCCGCGCTCGTCCAGCGCCAGGCGCAGGGCGCTGGCGGGCAGGGCGGCTTCGATCCGCTTGGCTTCCGCCGCCATCATCTGCGCGGGCGTCTTGCCGGTAGTACGGGGCTCGGGCTTGATCTCGCGCAGTTCCAGCGCGCAGTCGGCCGGCAGGCGCTTGGCATAGTCGTCCCAGGCGGTTTGCACCCAGTCCGGCATGCGCGTGCCCACGGCCACGACAATGAGCTTCACGGCGGGCTCAGTAAGCGGTGCCGTCGTAGGCGCTGTCGCTGGCGATCGGCGCGGGGCGGGTGGATTCCGGCAGGAGCTTCACGCGCACCGGCTTGCCGCCCCAGATTTCTTCCAGGTTGTAGTACTGGCGGATGGCGGGCTGCATGATGTGCACGACCACGTCGCCCAGGTCGACCACGACCCATTCGCCGGTGTCTTCGCCTTCGATGGTGATGCCGGAAAGATCGAGCGCGCGCCCGCGGTCGGCCACGCTGGAGGCCAGCGCCCGCGTCTGGCGGTTGGAAGTGGCGCTGGCAATCACGACGCGATCGAACAGGCTGGTCAGATGCGTGGTGTTGAACACCTTGATGTCTTGCGCCTTGACGTCTTCGAGGGCGTCGATGACGGCGCGTTGGAGTTTTTGTATATCCATAGCTGCAAATATAACCCGCGCACGGTCAGCGGGAGGCTGGCTCCGAGGCGCTTTCGGCGCCCGGCGGGTGGGGTTAGCGATAAAGGTGGTGCGCCGCAATATACGCGGCCACGGCAGGGGCGAGCAGGCCTTCGGTGGGTTCGCCCCGCGCCAGTAGCTGGCGGATCTGCGAGGCGGATACCGGCATGGGGGTAAAGGGCAGTTCCTGGAGCTCGCGGCCCAGGGCGCGCAGGTGTTCGGCAAGCGCCGGCGGGGCGCTGAGCGCCGTGCCGGGGCGGGTGGCGACGGCCAGGTCCACCAGCCGGGCGATGTCCTGCCAATCGCGCCAGGTGCAGAAGTTCGCCAGTTGGTCGGCGCCCAGCAGCCAGACATAGCGCACATCCCGGGGCAGGGCGCGCAGCGTGTCGATCGTGTAGGTGGCGCCGCCGCGCTCGATTTCCACGGGGTTGACGGCAAGGCCGGCTTGGCCGGCGATCGCCAGCCGCAGCATGTCGAGGCGCTGTTCGGCTGTGGCGTGCAGCGCCGCGCGTTGCCACGGATTGGCGGCGGGGATGAGCTGCACCTCGGCCAGGCCCAGGGCCTGCAGCGCGGTTTGCGCGAGCGCGATGTGCGCAACGTGGACGGGGTCGAAACTGCCGCCCAGGAGCCCGACGCGTTTCAAACCCAGTCCCGCGGTTTCAAATAGGCGGCCAGTTCGGCCTCGGGCGTGCCGGCTTCCGGATGCCAGTCGTAGCGCCATTGCGCCAGCGGAGGCATGGACAGCAGGATCGATTCGGTGCGTCCGCCGGATTGCAGGCCGAACAGCGTGCCGCGGTCGAAAACCAGGTTGAATTCGACGTAGCGGCCGCGGCGATACGCCTGGAAATCGCGTTCGCGCTCCGTATAGGGCATGCCGCGGCGGCGTTCCACGATGGGCATATAGCTGTCGAGGAAGGCATCGCCGACCGAACGGGTCAGGGCGAACGAGGCGTCGAAGCCCGGAGCGTTCAGGTCGTCGAAGAAGATGCCGCCGATTCCACGCGTTTCGTTGCGGTGCTTCAGGAAGAAATACTCGTCGCACCAGCGCTTGTAGCGCGGATAGTAGTCGGCCCCATGGCCGGCCAGCGCGTCCCTGCACACCGTGTGGAAGTGGCGGGCGTCTTCCTCGAACGGATAGTAGGGGGTCAGGTCGATGCCGCCGCCGAACCAGAAGACGTCGGCTTCGTCATGGCCGGGGCGGGCCGCCGCGATGAACATGCGCACGTTCATGTGCGTGGTGGGCACGTAGGGGTTGCGCGGATGCAGCACCATGGAGACGCCCATGGCTTCCCACGAGCGGCCGGCCAGCTCAGGCCGGTGCGCGCTGGCCGAGGGCGGCAGCCTGGATCCCGTGACGTGGCTGAACAGCACGCCCGCCCGTTCGAACAGTTGGCCGCCTTCCTGCAGCCGGGACAGGCCGCCGCCGCCTTCGGGGCGCACCCATTCATCGGCGCGGAAGGCCGAGCCTTCCGCGTGTTCCAGGGCGCCGACGATGCGGGCCTGCAGACCGGTGAGGTAGTCCCTGACTGCGGACACGGGCAAGGCGGTCATCGGCGGTTCCGGCTAGGCGTGGGACTTGGGTTTCTGCTGCGAGGGCTTGAGCGCGCGCCAGCCGATGTCGCTGCGGTACTGGCGGCCGTCGAAGTGGATGCCGTCGATCGCTTCGTACACGCGGTCGCGGGCCATCTTGACCGAGTCGCCCAGCGCCGTCACGCACAGCACGCGGCCGCCGGTGGTCTTGGTTTCGTCGCCGTCGATTCTGGTGGCGGCGTGGAACACCATGCAGTCCTCGGCATCGGCGGGCAGGCCGCGGATGGCGTCGCCGGTGCGCGGCGTATTCGGGTAGTTGTGCGCGGCCAGCACGGCGCCCAGCGCGGTGCGGCGGTCCCAGACGATGTCGGCCTGGTCGAGCGTGCCCTCGACGGCGTGCTCCAGGGCGTCCAGCAGGTCGCTCTTCACCCGCATCATGATGGGCTGCGTTTCCGGATCGCCCATGCGGCAGTTGAATTCCAGGGTCTTGATTTCGCGGTCGGGATCGTCGCCGGGCGCGATCATCAGGCCGGCGTACAGGAAGCCGGTGTACGGAATGCCGTCGCGCGCCATGCCCTGCACGGTCGGCAGGATGATCTCGCGCATGATGCGGTGGTGCAGTTCCGGGGTGACGATGGGGGCGGGCGAATAGGCGCCCATGCCGCCCGTGTTGGGGCCCTGGTCGCCGTCCTGCAGGCGCTTGTGGTCCTGGCTGGTGGCCAGGGCCAGCACATTGCGGCCGTCGCACATGACGATGAAGCTGGCTTCCTCGCCCACCAGGCATTCCTCGATGACGACGCGGGCGCCGGCCGCGCCCATGGAGCCGTCGCCCAGCATGGCGTCGACCGCGGCATGCGCCTCTTCGAGCGTGGCGGCGACCACGACGCCCTTGCCGGCGGCCAGGCCGTCGGCCTTGATCACGATGGGGGCGCCTTCCTGGTCGATATAGGCATGCGCCTTGGCCGGGTCGGTGAAGGTTTCGTAGCGGGCCGTGGGGATGTGGTGCCGGACCATGAAGGCCTTGGCGTAGTCCTTGGAGCTTTCGAGCTGCGCGGCGGCCTTGGTGGGCCCGAAGATCTTCAGGCCGCGGGCGCGGAACACGTCGACGACGCCGGCGGCCAGCGGCGCTTCGGGGCCCACGACCGTCAGGGCGACGCCTTCGCGCTGCACGAAATCGGCCAGTTCCTCGGCATTGGTGAGCGGGATGTTCTCCATCTGCTCGGCCCGTTGCGTGCCGCCGTTGCCCGGGGCCACGTACACCTTGTGTACGCGCGGGGAGCGGGCCAGCCGCCAGGCGAGGGCATGTTCGCGGCCGCCCGAGCCAATTACCAGGAGTTTCATGTTGGGTGATTCTGAAGGTTGCCATTCGGGGCCGGAACGGCCCGGCCCCGATCAACACCCTGGCGCGCAGGCGGCGGATGCCGATTGCGCGCCAGGGCAGGAGGATTTACTGCGCTTCGTCGAAAACGACGGTCGTATAGACTTCCTGCACGTCGTCCAGGCCTTCCAGGGCGTCGAGCAGTTTCTGCATCTTGATGGCGTCTTCGCCGGCCAGTTCGGTTTCGTTCAAGGCCTTCATGACGATGCCGTCGACTTCGGCCTTCAGGCCGGCTTCGTCGAAGGCGCGGCGCACGGCGGCGTAGTCGGCCGGCGCGCAGACGACTTCGATCACGCCTTCCTCGTCGGTCGTCACGTCTTCGGCGCCGGCCTCGAGGGCGGTTTCCATGACCTTGTCTTCCGAGGTGCCGGGCGCGAACACGAATTGGCCGCAGTGCTTGAACATGAAGGCGACCGAGCCTTCCTGGCCCAGGTTGCCGCCGTTCTTGGCGAAGGCGTGGCGCACTTCGGCGACGGTGCGGGTGCGGTTGTCGGTCATGCAGTCGACGATCACCGCCGCGCCGCCGATCCCGTAGCCCTCGTAGCGGACTTCTTCGTAGGCGTCGCCGTCCGCGCCGCCCGCGCCGCGCTGGATGGCGCGCTGGATGTTGTCCTTGGGCATGTTGGCGTCGGTCGCCTTGTCCCAGGCCATGCGCAGGCGCGGATTGCTGTCCGGGTCGGCGCCGCCGGCGCGCGCCGCCACGGTGATTTCACGAATGATCTTGGTCCAGAGCTTTCCGCGCTTGGCGTCTTGGCGCCCTTTGCGGTGCTGAATATTGGCCCATTTGCTGTGTCCGGCCATGGCTTCCCAGGATAAATTGTCTGCAAAAATGGCATTTTACCGTGACGGCGGGCCGTCCGCCCGGGCGAAGGCCGCATGTGTCCTTATTGCCACGCGCACAATCGGCGCGGCAGGCTCTACACTTGGGCATCCATCTGATTCCCGGTCCGGAGAGCTGCACATGCCCAACCCCATCGTCATCGCCAAGAATGCACAGGCCGAGTTGGCGCTGCTGCCTGCCCTGGCCAACCGGCACGGGTGCATCACCGGGGCCACGGGCACGGGCAAGACGGTCACCCTGCAAGTTTTGGCCGAGTCCTTTTCCCGCATCGGCACGCCGGTGTTCATGGCCGACGTCAAGGGCGACCTGACCGGCATTTCCCAGGCGGGGACGGCCAGCCCCAAGCTGCTGGAGCGCCTGCAGAACCTCGGCCTGAGCGAACCGGCCTGGGCCGCCAGCCCCGTGACGCTATGGGACGTGTTCGGCGAGCAGGGCCTGCCGGTCCGGGCCACCGTGTCGGACATGGGGCCGCTGCTGCTTTCCCGCATCCTGGAACTGAACGACACCCAGGAAGGGGTGCTGACCCTGGTATTCAAGGTGGCGGACGACGAAGGGCAGTTGCTGCTGGACCTGAAAGACCTGCGCGCCATGCTCCAGAACGTGGCCGACCGCGCGGCGGAACTGAAGACCCGCTACGGCAACGTCTCGTCCGCCAGCATCGGCGCCATCCAGCGCGGCCTGCTGGCGCTGGAGTCCCAGGGGGCGGAGAAATTCTTCGGCGAACCCATGCTGGACGTGGCCGACCTGATGCGCACGGACGCCCAGGGCCATGGCATGGTCAACATTCTGGCCGCCGACAAGCTCATGCAGGCGCCGCGCCTGTATGCCATTTTCCTGCTCTGGCTGCTGGCGGACCTCTACGAGAAACTGCCCGAGGTGGGCGACATGGACCAGCCCAAGCTGGTGTTCTTCTTCGATGAAGCCCACCTGTTGTTCAACGACGCCCCGCCCGCGCTGCTGAACAAGATCGAGCAGGTGGTGCGCCTGGTCCGGTCCAAGGGCGTGGGCGTCTATTTCGTGACGCAGAATCCGCTGGACATCCCGGACACGGTATTGGGGCAGCTCGGCAACCGGGTCCAGCACGCCCTGCGGGCCTTTACGCCGCGCGACCAGAAGGCCGTGAAGACGGCCGCCCAGACCATGCGGCCCAACCCGGGCCTGGACATCGAAGCGGCCATCACCGAACTGGGCGTGGGCGAGGCCCTGGTGTCGCTGCTGGATCCCAAGGGCCGGCCCATGCCCACCGAACGCGCCTATATCCTGCCGCCGGCAAGCCGCATCGGCCCGGCGACGGACGCCGAACGGCAATCGCTGCGCCAGGGCAGCACGCTGGCCTCCAAGTACGAAAAAGCCATCGACCGCGAGTCCGCCTACGAGGTGCTGGCGGGACGCGCGGCCAAGCCGGCGGACGCGGCCGGGGCCGCCAAAGATGCGCCCGGGCAGCCTGCGGGCCAGGCGCCGGCCGACGAGGGCGGCGGCCTGATGGGCAGCCTGAACGATGTGCTGTTCGGATCGACCGGGCCGCGCGGCGGCAAGCGCGACGGCATCGTGCAGACCATGGCCAAGAGCACGGTGCGCTCGATCGCGCGCGAACTGACCCGCGGCATATTGGGATCCCTGCTGGGGTCCAAAGGCCGCCGTTGAGTCGATTTTTCGCGTATTACCGGTAAAAAACATGCTTGTCGTTGCTTGAAACATCTAGTTTGTAACGACAAGCTGCCAGACCATATCTGTTTGTAAATAAGGGGTGTCGCTCCACGTCCGTTTATGCCTATCATGCCGGGCGGTGCATCCCAGAGAACTAGAGGAAGACGCGGTGTCAAAGAAACATAAAATTGCAGTTATCCCCGGGGACGGTATCGGAAAGGAGGTGGTTCCCGAGGGGTTGAAGGTACTGGACGCGGTCGCGACGAAGTTCGGCATCGACTTCCAGTGGGATCACTTCGACTGGAGCTGCGACTATTACGCCAAGCACGGCAAGATGATGCCGGACGACTGGCAGGCGCAGATCGGACAGCACGAAGCCATTTTCTTCGGCGCCATCGGCTGGCCCGCGACGGTGCCCGACCACGAGGCGCTGTGGGGGTCGCTGTTCAAGTTCCGCCGCGAATTCGACCAGTACATCAACCTGCGCCCGGTGCGCCTGATGCCTGGCGTGCCGTCGCCGCTCAAAGACCGCAAGCCCGGCGACATCGATTTCTTCATCGTGCGCGAGAACACCGAAGGGGAATATTCCAATAGCGGCGGCCGCCTGTTCGCGGGTACCGAGCGCGAAGTGGTCATCCAGGAAAGCGTGTTCACCCGTGTCGGCGCCGACCGCGTCCTGAAGTTCGCGTTCGAACTGGCGCAAAAGCGCGGCAAGCACCTGACCGCGGCTACCAAGTCCAACGGCATTTCCATTTCCATGCCGTGGTGGGACGAACGCGTGGCCGATATGGCGACGAATTATCCCGACGTGCGCTGGGACAAGTACCACATCGATATCCTGTGCGCGCATTTCGTGCAGCATCCCGACTGGTTCGATGTGGTGGTGGCGTCCAACCTGTTCGGCGACATCCTGTCCGACCTGGGGCCGGCCTGCACGGGAACGATCGGCATCGCACCGTCGGCGAACCTGAATCCCGACCGCAAGTTCCCGTCCCTGTTCGAGCCGGTGCATGGTTCCGCGCCGGATATTTATGGCAAGGGCATCGCCAATCCGATCGGACAGATCTGGAGCGGCGCCTTGATGCTCGATTTCCTGGGCTACCCCGACGCGTCGGCCGCCGTCGTGCAAGCCATCGAGACCGTATTGGCCGAAGGCCCGCGCACGCGCGACATGCAGGGCAATGCCTCCACCGCCGACGTCGGCAGCGCGATCGCCTCGCTGATCGCAGCCGGCTGAAGGCTCTCGCGGGTAAGGCCTATCAGGCTAGTAGATGGAAGATTCAGCTTTTTCCTCCCCCGCCGCCCACGTGGGCGGCGGGCGGGCCGACCGTTTCGTGCGCAAGCTCTTTCGCTTGTTGCGATCGCGCACGCAGAGACACAATCAACATCTTTGGCCTTTCGTCCGGATCTGGCGGGACCGGTCGGGCGCCATTTGCGGATTCCGCGCGTTCGGCCGTTCGCTGCCCATTACGCCGTTGGCGCAGGGGTACGACCCGGCCGACCAGGAGGTACACCTGATCCTGAGCGGGCCCTCCGTCGCCCAGATCCCGTACGACCGGCTCGACATCCGCGCGGCGATGGGCGTGAACGGCGCCATCGCGCTGGCGCGCAAGTTCGACCTGCCGTTCAAGTATTACTGCATCATCGACGAGAATTTCGTCAGGGACCGCATCGACCTGGTGCGCGAGATCGTGTCGCGCGACCTGACGCTGTACGTGGTGCCCCAGGTGCTGCGCTACATCATGCAGGGCATCCCGCAGGAGTCGATCCGCTGCCGTATCTGCATCATCGAACTGATTTCCGAACGCGCCTACCAGCGCAGCGCCGCGCCGGCCGTCCTCAAGCGCATGGCGGCGGCCACGCCCGACGTGAAGCTGCTGGATGCCAAGCAGGGGCTGGGATACAGCTTCGATGTGGCCCTGGGCGTGTTCGACGCCGACACCGTGGCCTATGCCGCCCTGCAGGTGCTGGTGGCCGGCGGGGCCCGCCACGTGTACGTGCACGGGCTGGACCTGACGCTGCAGAACGGTCTGCGCTTCTATGACGAGGGGCTTAGCCCCCAGGCCAGCAGGCTGGCGCGCAATTTCGCGCACCTGATCGAACCGTCTTTCCGCTTCGCCGCCGCGCAGTGGCGCGCCCGCGGCGTGTCCGTATTCAATCTGTCGCCCATCAGCGCCTTGCCGGCGGACATCATCGAACGCCTCGACTGGCAGGTATTGCTGAAGGAATGAAGCTGCCGCGCGCCGGGCGCGCAAGGCGCCCGGCGCGTCCGGCCCGTCAGTGCGCGCCGGCGGCCGCTTCGGCGGCTCCGCCGCCGCCCGCCTTGGCCGACCTGGGCCGGGCGAACCACACCAGTCCCGTCAGCGCCAGGAAGATGATGGCGGACGCGTAGAACACGTCCACGGCCGACATGGTGAAGGCCTGGCCGTTGATCATGCCGTCGACCGTGACCAAGGCTTGCTGGTGCGTCATGCCCAGCCCGTTCTGCAGCGTGTTCAGCGTATGGTCGAACGCCTGCTGGCCGGGCCGGGCCGCCTCCGTCAACTGGGCATGATGCATGGTGGCGCGGTTTTCCCACAGCGTCGTGGCGATCGACGTGCCGAACGCGCCCGCGGTCAGGCGCAGGAAGTTCGACAGGCCCGACGCGGCCGGGATGCGCCACGGCTCGATGCTGGCCAGCGTGATCGAGGTGAGCGGCACGAAGAAGGCGGCCATGGCCGCGCCCTGGATGATGGTCGGGATCATCAGCGTGCGCACGTCGGTCTGGGTATTGAAGCCCGACCGCATGAAGCACACCAGGGCGAAGATCAGGAAGGCCACCGTCACGATCTGCCGCGGGTCGCGCGTGGCCAGCATCTTGCCGACGATGGGCGTCAGCAGGATGGCCAGCAGGCCGACCGGGGCGGTCACCAGACCCGCGTAGGTGGCGGTATAGCCCATATTGCTTTGCAGCCACAGAGGCAGCAGCACGACGTTGCCGAAGAAGACCCCGTAGGCCACCGCCAGGGTCAGCGCGCCGACCGTGAAATTGCGGATCTTGAACAGCCGCAGGTCCACCACGGGATGGGCGTCGGTCAGTTCCCAGATGAGGAAGAACACGAAGGCCACGAAGGCCGTCGCCGCCAGCGCGATGATGGTGGGGCTGGCGAACCAGTCCAGTTCCTTGCCCTTGTCCAGCATGATCTGCAGCGCGCCCACCCAGACCACCAGCAGCGCCAGGCCGACCTTGTCGATCGGCAGCTTGCGCGTCACCGATTCGCGGTCGCCGTAGATGCGCCAACTGATCCAGGCCGCCAGCAGGCCTACCGGCACGTTGATGTAGAAGATCCACGGCCAGGTGTAGTTGTCGGAGATCCAGCCGCCCAGCAGCGGGCCGGCGACGGGGGCGACCAGCGTGGTCATGGACCAGACCGCCAGCGCCATGCCCGCCTTGGACTTGGGGAAGCTGGCCAGCATCAGCGCCTGCGACAGCGGGATCATGGGGCCCGCCACCGCGCCCTGCAGCACGCGGAACGCGATCAGCGCCTCCAGGGACGGCGAGAATCCGCACAGCCACGACGCCAGCACGAACAGCAGCGTCGAAATCAGGAACAGGCGCACCTGTCCGAAGCGCTGCGTGAGCCAGCCCGTGAGCGGCACCGTGATCGCGTTGGCGACGGCGAACGAGGTGATGACCCAGGTGCCCTGGCTGGTGCTGACGCCCAGGTCGCCCGAGATGGTGGGGATGGACACGTTCGCGATCGAGGTGTCCAGCACGTTCATGAACACCGCCGTGGACAGCGCGATGGAACCGATGATGCGGGTCGCGCCTTCCAGCGGCGGGTGGGTACCCGGCGGCCGGGCGGCCGGGGGGGACGCTGCCGCGTCCGCGGGCTGGGCGGCTGCGCTCATGATGCGAGGTTGGCCTGGATGATCTTGGCGATCATGGCGTCGACTTCGTCGTGGGCGGGTTCAAAGGCGCGCGTCGACCAGGCCGGTTCCTTGCGCTCGGCCTGCGTCAGCGGCTCGCCTTCCTGCTTGCCCACGTCGACTTCCACGTCCATGGACAGGCCGACGCGCAGCGGGTGCTTTTTCAGGTCTTCGGGGTCCAGCGCGATGCGCACCGGCACGCGCTGCACCACCTTGATCCAGTTGCCGGTGGCGTTCTGGGCGGGGAGCAGGGCGAAGGCGCTGCCGGTGCCGGCATCCAGCCCGGCGATCGTGCCGTGATAGGTGACCGAGCTGCCGTACAGGTCGGCCACCAGCGTGGCCGGCTGGCCGATGCGCATCTTGCGCAACTGGCCTTCCTTGAAGTTCGCTTCCACCCACACCTGGTCCAGCGGGACCACCGTCATCAGGGCCGAGCCGGGCGCGACCCGCTGGCCGACCTGCGCGCTGCGCCGCGCGACGACGCCGGCCACCGGGGCGGGCAGCACGGTGCGCGACTGCGCCAGCCAGGCATTGCGCAAGCCGGCCGCCGCCTGCTGCACGTCGGGATGGTCGGCCACGGTGGTGCCCTGGGTCAGCGCCTGGTTGGTCGCCAGCTTGGCGCGCGAGGCGGCCAGCGCGGCGCGCGCCTGGGCCAGGCCCGACTGGGCGGCCTTCAGCGCGGCTTCGGCGTGCAGGATCTCTTCGCCGCTGACGCCGCCCGACTTTGCGAGCTGCTGGCGGCGGTTGACGTCGCTTTGCGCGCGGGTCAGTTCGGCCTGCGCGCGCAGGATGTCGGCGTTGCGCAGGTCGACGTCGGCGGCCAGGGCGTCGTTCTGGACGTAGATGGTGCGCACCTGGCGCACGGTCTGCGCCAGCTTGGCCTGGGCCTGTTGCAGGGCCACGTCGGTATCGGCGGGGTCCAGGCGCACCAGCGGCTGGCCGGCGGCGACGGTTTCCGTGTCGTCGGCCTCGATGGCGACGACCGTGCCCGGAACCTGGGGCGTGATCTGCACGAGGTTGCCGTGCACGTAGGCGTCGTCGGTGCTTTCGAAGTGGGCGCCGAACAGGGCCCACCAGATGCCGTACGCGATCGCGACGAGAATGAAGGCCCCGGTGGCCAGCAGCAGCAGGCGTTTACGGGCGGGATTGGCGGCGGGGGTGGCAGCGGTCATGACGTCTGAATCCGGGGATCGTTCAATGGGTGGGGTTCGTGTCGGACGCGGCTTCGGTCGCGGGGACGTAGCCGCCGCCCAGCGCATTCGCCAGGCTGGCGTCCAGTTGGTAGGCGCGGATACGCAGGTCGGTATCCAGGCGGGCTTGCGTCAGCACGCCGGTTTGCGCGATGAGCACGGAGATGTAGTTGCCCATGCCGGCCTTGTAGCGCCTGACCGCCAGGTCGTATGCCGCGTCGATCGCCTCGCGGGCCTGGCGCTGCTCGGCCTTTTCCCGGTCCAGCAGGCGCAGGCCGTCCAGGGCGTCGGCCACCTGGCGCACGGCGTCCAGCACGGTCTGGTTGTAGTCCGACACGGCCAGGTCGGCCTCGGCGCGGCGGCCCGCCAGATTGGCGTTCAGTTCGCCGCCGTGGAAGATCGGCAGCGTGACGGCGGGACCGAAGCCCGCCATGCGGGCGTCGGCGCCCAGCAGGTTGCCGGTTCCCATGGCCTGGAAGCCGGCGAACGCCACCAGGTTCACGTTGGGGTAGAACTCCGCCTTGGCGCTGTCGATGGCGTGGCGGGCGGCCTCGGCGCGCCACTTCGCGGCGGCCACGTCGGGCCGGTGGCCCAGCAGGTCCAGCGGCACGCTGGCGGGCACGCCGCCGGCCGGCGCGGTCAGGGCCACCGGCGCCAGGGACTGCCCGCGCTGCGGCCCGGCGCCCGCCAGCGCCGCGACCTGGTTGCGCAATTGCGCCAGGGTGGTCTCGGTCTGGGTCAGTTCGACCTTGCCCGCGGCCAGCGACGATTCCGCCTGCTTGACCTCCACCTGGGTGTCCAGCCCGGCCTTGTAGCGGCCCTGGGTCAGCGAGAGCACTTCGGCGCGCTGGGCCAGCACGCGGTTCAGGACCTCGCGCTGGGCAAAGGCGTTCTGCAGGTTCAGATAGGCGCGCACCGTGGCGCTGGCCAGCAGGTTGCGCGCCGCTTGCGCGTCGGCCGCGGCGGCCTGCTGCTGCGACACCGCCGACTGCAGGCGCGAACGGTTCTTGCCCCAGAAATCCAGCTCATAGCTGAAGTCCAGCGCCAGCCGATTGTCGCTGACGACCGAACCGCCCATCGGGGCGGGATAGATGTAATCCTTGGACAGGTGCTCGCGGGTCAGCGAGTAGTTGGCGTCCACGCGCGGCAGCAGCGGCGCGCGGGCCGAGCTGACGGCGGCGTTGGCCTTGGCCAGCCGGGCCTGGGCCGCGCTCATCGAAGGATTGTTCGCCAGGGCTTCGTCCAGCAGCGCATTGAGCTGCGGATCGCCGTAGCGTTGCCACCATTGGGTGGCGGGCCAGGCCGTGTCCTGGGCCGTCAGGCCCAGCTTGGCCGCATCCAGCGCCGCCACGGGTTCGGGCCCGGACTCCATCAGTGCGCAACCGCTCAGGGCCAGCACCAATACGGTAGAAAGAAGGCGTTTCATCCTGACTGTTTGCTGAAAGTAATTGATTAATCTGTATTTGCCTAGGCAATTATTATGCCAAACAAAAGGCCCCGTCCGAGGATGGAGCCACGCGGGAAGGGGGCTCAGGCCGAGCCGTTGGCGAGCATGCGCCGCAGGAAATGCATGAGCTGGGCGACCTCGTCGGTCGAGAATCCGCGCAGATGGTGGTTGAGCGAGCGGGCGATATTGGCGGGGATTTCGCGCGCCTTGGCCTCGCCCAGTTCGGTCAGTTCGATCTTGACCACGCGGCGGTCTTCCTGGCTGCGGCTGCGGCGCAGCAGGCCCTTGGCTTCCAGCCTGTCGAGCGCGCGGGTCATGGCGCCGGTATCCATGCCGTTCAGGCGGGCCAGCTCCGCGGGCGTGTCGGCCCGGCCCAGGAAAACCATGGCGATGGGACGCCACTGCATGGCGGTGAGGTCCAGCGGCGCCATTTCCTGGTCCAGCATCCGGTTCAGGGAGTTATAGACCTGTTTGATGAGGAAACCGGCGTTGTCCTCGATCATGCAGCGGGCGTCGCTGCGGTAATGGACGGGCGTATCGGATGAGGAAGGGGAAGGCGGGGCATTCATGCGCCGAATTTTACTGCCTAGTCAGATATTGTCAAGGCTGTATCTTCGTCGGAGCCTGAGCCGGCGGCGCCGCCGGCGCCTGCTTGCGCAGGCCCGACCAGACGATGGCGGCCACGATGAGGGCGGCGCCCGCCATCATGCGCGGCGTGGGTTCCTGGCTGAACAGGAGCCAGGCGAAGGCGATGGCGTAGACCGGTTCCAGCGCGATGACCAGTCCGGCGCTGCGGGCGTTGAGCCGGGTCAGGCTGGACACGAACAGGTAGTGCGACAGGCCGGTGCAGAAGATGCCCAGCAGCGCCAGCCAGAAAAGGTCCAGGGCCGGCAGGGCGGGCAACTGCCCGGCGGCGAAGGGCAGCATCACCAGCGCGACGACCAGGTTCTGCCAGCACGCCACCTGCATCGGGTCCATGCCCGAGGCCGAGCGGCGGTTGCTCAGGGCCAGCAGCGCGAAGCTCAGGCCCGACAACAGGCCCCAGGCCAGGCCGATGGTGCCCTGGTCGGCCAGGTCGAAGGAAGGCGTGACCAGCACCAGCCCGGCGGTCACCAGGCCCAGCAGCAGCCATTCGGCCAGGCGGATGCGTTCGCGGAAGATCAGGCCTTCGAACAGCGTGATGAAGGCGGGAAAGCTGGCGAAGCCGAGCGTCGCGATGGCGATGCCGCCGACCTTGACCGAAATGAAGAACGTGACCCAGTGCCCGGCCAGCAGGGCGCCGGCCACGACCAGCACGAACAACTGCGCGGGCGTCAGGGCGCCCAGCAGGGGCTTGCGGCGCATGCGGGCGAAGAGCCCCAGCGACAGGACCGCGAACACGGCCCGTCCCAAGGTGATGACGGCGGCGCTGGCCTGGATCAGCTCGCCGAATACGCCGGTCAGGCCGAAGAGCACGGCGGCAACATGGATATAGGTCAGGGCGCGGTGTCGGGTCATGCGGAGGAAGCCGAAAAATGCAATTATTGTTGCACTGAACATAAAATCATCGCATGAATCGCCTCGCCGAGTTTTCGCCGCTCCTCCGTCCCTCCAGCCGCGCGGCCGGCTTCTTCCTGGCGACCCTGGGCGCGATCCTGTTTTCGGCCAAGGCCATCGTCGTCAAGTTCACCTACCGCTACGGCATCGACGCGGTCACCCTCATCGCCTTCCGCATGCTGTTCGCCCTGCCGTTCTTCGCGGCCGTGGCGTGGCACCAATCGCGCCGCGCTGCGCGCGGCGAGATCGTCGTCCTCACGGCCAAGGAACGCCTGCAGGTCTGCGTGCTGGGGCTGCTGGGCTACTACCTGTCCAGCTTCCTGGACTTCCTGGGGCTGCGCTACGTCACTGCCAGCCTGGAGCGGCTGATCCTCTTCCTGTCGCCGTCGCTGGTCGTGCTGCTGTCGGCGTTGTGGTTCAAGCGCCCGGTCGAGCGCCGCCAATGGATGGCCATGGTGCTGTCCTACGCCGGCGTGGTGCTGGTGTTCGCCCACGACCTGTCCTTCGGCGGAAGCGAGGTGCTGTTAGGGTCTTTATTCGTTTTCGGGTCCGCCACAAGCTATTCTGTGTACCTGATTTGTTCAGGGGAGCTGATCAAGCGGGTCGGCGCCACGCGCCTGGTGGCCTACGCCATGCTGGTGTCCTGCGTGGCCTGCATCATTCAGTTCTTTGCCGTGCATCCGCCGTCGATGCTGATCCAGCCCGCCGGGGTCTACGGATACTCCGTGATCCACGCCACGCTGAACACCGTGGTGCCGGTGTTCATGCTGATGTGGGCGGTGGCGCTGATCGGCGCGCCCACCGCTTCGCTGCTGGGCATGATGGGGCCGGTGTCGGTGCTGTTCCTGGCGTCGTGGTTCCTGCATGAGCCCATCACGGTGTGGCAGATGGCAGGCACGGCGTTGGTGCTGGCCGGCGTGTTCGCTTTGATGGGGGGCGGGGCCGCCAGGCCGGCGTCCGCCAGGCGGGGCGAGCCGCGGCCGCCGCGTTGAATCCGGTTTTCCCGCTCAGTTCGCATTATTTCCAATGAAAGGAGGCCAGAATGGCCAGCAATCTCGTCAAGGCAATTCGTATCGAGCAGCACGGTGGTCCCGAAGTCCTGAAGCTGGTCGAGGTGGAAGTGCCTCCGCCCGCCGCCAATGAAGTCACGATCCAGCAGCACGCCGCCGGCCTGAACTTCATCGATATCTATTTCCGCACGGGCTTGTATCCCCACCCGCTGCCCCATGGCCTGGGCTTCGAAGGCGCGGGCGTCGTGACCGCCGTGGGCGCCGACGTCAAGCACCTCAAGAAGGGCGACCGCGTCGCCTACGGCCAGAGCCCCATCGGCGCCTATGCGCAGGCGCGCAACGTGCCGGCCGCGCAGGTCGTCAAGGTGCCCAAGGGCATCGGCTTCGACGAGGCCGCCGCGCTGATGCTCAAGGGCCTGACGGTGCAGTACCTGTTCCGCCAGACCTATCGCCTGCAGGGCGGCGAAACCATCCTGTTCCACGCCGCCGCCGGCGGGGTGGGCCTGATCGCCTGCCAATGGGCCAAGGCGCTGGGCGTGAAGCTGATCGGCACGGTCTCCAGCCCGGAAAAAGCCGAACTGGCCCGCGCCAACGGCGCCTGGGAAACCATCGACTACTCGCGCGAAAACGTGGTCGAGCGCGTGCTGGAACTGACCGGCGGCAAGAAGGTGCCGGTGGTGTACGACGGCGTGGGCAAGGACACCTGGGAAACCTCGCTGGACTGCATCGAGCCGCGCGGCCTGATGGTGAGCTTCGGCAACGCCTCCGGCCCGGTGGCGGGCGTCAACCTGGCGACGCTGAACCAGAAGGGCAGCCTGTACGTGACGCGCCCGTCGCTGGGCATCCACGTGAACACGCTGGAAAAGCTGCAAGCCGCCTCCGAGGAACTGTTCGGCCTGGTCCTGAAGAAGAAGATCAAGGTCCGCATCGACCAGCGTTATCCCCTGGAACAGGCCGGCGAGGCGCAGACCGCCCTGGCATCGCGCAAGACCACCGGCGCCACGGTGCTGATGCTGGACTGACCGGCGCGAGGCGCGGTGCGCCCCGGAAACGGGGCCGCGCACGGCCCGGCACGAACGCGCAGCCCGCGTCGCGCCGGGCTTTTTTTGCCTGGCGCGGCGTGGGGGCATCCACAGCCTCCGCAAGAATGGCCGGCCCGCCGCCGGGCCACCCCAAGGTGGGCCAGCCCCCCTGGGGGGCAGCAAGCACGCAAAGCGTGCGCAGCGTGGGGGCTCACACCCCGTGCGCAGAATGACAAATCGCCATGCACGGTCCGACAAGCCAGCGGCAGGCGCCGTTGCTATTCTGGCTCCGACCTATTCGTTGGAGCTCCGAATGCCTGCTGCAAGCGCTTCCTCCGCCGGCCCTGCCGGGGCCGACCGCCCGGAACTGGGCGCCATCCGCGAGTCCATGCTCATCGACGGCAAGCCGGTGCGCGAAGGGCAGGGCCAGCCCATCGCCGTGCACGACCCCGCCACCGGCGAGGTCATCGCGCACCAGCCCGATGCCGGTCCCGCCCAGATCGACCTGGCCGTGCAGGCCGCCAGGCGCGCGTTCGATTCCGGCCCCTGGCGCGACATGCTGCCCGCCGGGCGCGAGCGCCTGCTGCTTAAGCTGGCCGACCTGGTCGAGCAGCACGGCAATGAGCTCGCCCGGCTGGAAACGCTGAACAACGGCAAGCTGCTGGGCGTGGCGCAGGGGCTGGAAGTGGGGGCCGGCGCGCAGTGGCTGCGCTACATGGCGGGCTGGGCCACCAAGATCACCGGCGACACCTTGTCGCTGTCCATCCCGTTTCCGCCCGGCGTCCGGTACAGCGCCCAGACCCTGCCGCAGGCGGTGGGCGTGGTGGGCGCCATCATCCCCTGGAACTTCCCGCTGCTGATGGCGATCTGGAAAATCGCGCCCGCCCTGGCCGCCGGCTGCACGGTGGTGCTCAAGCCCGCCGAAGAAACGCCGCTGACCGCGCTGCGCCTGGCCGAGCTGGTGCTGGAAGCGGGCTTCCCGCCCGGCGTGGTCAACGTGGTGACGGGCCGCGGCGAGACCGCCGGCGCCGCGCTGGTCGCGCACCCGGGCGTGGACAAGATCGCGTTCACCGGCTCCACCGAGGTCGGCAAGCTGATCGGCCGCGCGGCGATGGACGACATGAAACGGGTGTCGCTGGAACTGGGCGGCAAGTCCCCCGTGATCGTGCTGGACGACTGCGACGTCGACCGCGCCGTGCAGGGCGCCGCGGCCGCCATATTCTTCAATCAGGGCCAGGTATGCACGGCCGGCTCGCGCCTGTATGTGCAGAAGGGCCTGTACGCCAAGGTCGTCGAGGGCTTGGCGGACCTGGCCGCCGGCATGAAGCTGGGTTCGGGATTCGACCCGGCCACGCAGATCGGCCCGCTGGTATCCGCGCGCCACCAGAAGCGCGTCATGGACTACATCGGCATCGGCCGCGCCGAGGGCGGGCGCGTCCTGGCGGGCGGCGGCCCCGGAGAAGGCGCGGGCTATTTCGTGCAGCCCACCGTATTCGCCGACCTGAAATCCGACGCCCGCATCGTGCGCGAAGAGATCTTCGGGCCCGTCGTCGTGGCGCAGCCCTTCGACACCCTGGACGACGCCGTGCGGCTGGCCAACGACAGCGCTTTCGGCCTGGGCGCGAGCCTCTGGAGCAACGACCTGGGGCGGGTCCAGCGCCTGATCCCGCGCATTGCCGCCGGGACGATCTGGGTGAACACGCACAACATGCTGGATCCCAACATGCCGTTCGGCGGATTCAAGCAATCCGGCATCGGCCGCGAGCACGGCCGCGCCGTGCTGGACCTGTACCTGGAGCAGAAGTCGGTTTGCATCGCTTACTAGAACGACGGTAGCGCGGCCCAAGCCGGGAAATACCGGCGGCCGCATCGTCATGAAACCAAGGGGAAATGCATGGCAGGCAAGACGGTTTGCCGGATCCGGACACGCGCGGCGCTGCTGTGGGCATGCGTGGCCGCATCGCAGGCGGCATGGGCGGGAGACCCCAGCGCGCGCGATTGGATACCCGCGCCGGCGGGCACCAATCTCGTCGCCGGGTACCTGGCGGGCTTGCGCTCGTCGGGGCTGTACGCCGAAGGCAGGCGGGTGGACGGCGCCTCGGTCGACGTGGACGCGCTGGTGTATCGCCAGATGCACTACCGCGATTTCTACGGCAAGACGGTGCAGCTCGAGTTCATCGTGCCCATGTACCGGACCTCGCTGGACCTGCCCGGCGTGCCGGGCGACCACCAGACGGGCATCGGCGACGTGACCCTGGGGTCGGCGATCTGGCTCTACAACAACGAGCAGACCAGGACCTGGTTCGCGTGGGAGCCGTTCATCGTGGCGCCGGTGGGCCGCTACGACGGGTCGCGCCCCGACGTGTCGCCGGGCAAGAACCGCTGGTCCACCATCCAGGATTTTTCCTTCGTGAAGGGGGTTGGCGAATCCACCTATCTCGAAGCCATCGCGGAAGTGGAAATCTACGGCCGCAACACCGACTGGTATGGGCAGACGCTGAAGAAGGATCCCTCGTTCCGCTTCTTCGCGCTGGCCTCGACCAACCTGACGCCCGATACCTACACCGGCGTGCGCTACCGCTACGAGACCGGCGGGCGGGAAACGTCCTCGGGCGAGACCGTCGCCACGCGGGCGCGCAACCACCAGTTGGCCGTCGAGCTGACGCACCAGATCAACGACGCCAACCAGATTCAGATGCAGTACATCCACGACCTGAAGGTCGAGAACGGGCCGCGCATGCGCGGCGTGCAATTGCGCTACGTCTACGCGTTCTAGGAGATCGGATCATGAGACCAGGAGAATATCGATGAATGCGCTTCGTGCCAGATCACGCGCATCGCGGGCCGGGCGATGGGCGCTGTGCGCCGCCCTGGCGGCTGCGGCCGGGCTCGCCCGGGCGGACCTGCCCGTGGAGGAACTCAAGGGCGGCACCCGCCTGCCGCCGGCCACGCCGCACCGGCTGTACGTGATGGACGCCGTCTTCAACCACCTGGTCGACAGCCGGGTCAACGTCTACGACGGCGACACCATGAAGTTCCTGGGGCTGGTGCCCACGTCGTTCAACGGCCACATGACCGTGTCCGCGGACGGCAAGGACATCTACGTGATGACGACCTACTACGAACGGCTCAACCGCGGCAAGCGGACCGACCTGGTCGAAGCCTGGGACGCCGAAACGCTGACGCCCAAGTACGAGGTGCCCATTCCGCAGAAACGCGCGCAGGCGCTGAACTACCGCAACTACCTGCAGCAGAGCACCGACGGCGGGCTGCTGTTCGTGCAGAACGCGACGCCCGCTTCCTCAGTCACTGTGGTGGACCTGAAGACGCGCCAGTTCGCGGACGAAGTCACCGCCGCGGCGGGATGCTGGAGCATCATCGTCCTGCCCTCGCGCCCGCGCAGCTTCGCCAGCATCTGCGGCGACGGCGCGTTGCTGACCGTGGACCTGGACGCCGCCGGCAAGCCCGCGGGCCAGCAGCGCAGCCAGCCCATGTTCGATCCGGAAAAGGACCCGGTCTTCACGCACACCGAGAACCTCGGCAATACCTTCTACTTCGTTTCCTACAACGGCAACGTCTACAGCGCCGACTTCAGCGGCCCGGAAGCCGTCTTCGGCAAGCCCTGGTCCCTGCTGGACGCCTCGGGCAAGGACCAGGGCTGGCGGCCCGGCGGCTACAACCTGCTGGCGGTGAACCGGGCCACCAAGCGGCTCTACGTCGGCATGCATCCGAACGGCGCCGAGGGCACGCACAAGACGCCCGCCGCTGAGATCTGGGTCTATGACCTGGGCGCGCGCAAGCGGGTGGCGCGGGTGCCGGGCAGGAACGCGCTGTCGATGTCGGTGTCGCAGGACGACAATCCGCGCCTCTACACCCTGGACGGCGGCAACGTGAACATCTACGACGCCGCGCCGGCCGCGCCCGTCCTCAAGGGCACGATCGAGGCCGCGGGCGAGACCGCGCTGCAGGTCGAGCCGCAACCGCGAGGCGCGCGATGAACGATCCCGTCCTGCTCTATGCGGCCAGCGCGGCGCTGGCCTGCGTGCTGCTTTTGGGCGCGCTGGAAAAACTGAGGGACATGGCGGGCTTCGCCGCAGCCGTGTCGGCCTACCGGATCCTGCCCGACGGCTGGAGCCGCGCGTTCGCGTGGGCCTACGCGGGGGCCGAAGCCCTGGCGGGAGCCTTGCTGCTGGCGCCGTCGCGCCAGGCGGCGGGCGCGGAACTGGCCCTGCTGGTGCTGGCGACGGCCACCGTGGCGCTGGCCTTCAATCTGCTGCGCGGCCACCGCGACATCGATTGCGGCTGCGGCGGACCGGCGCTGCGGGCGCCGGGACGAGGCCGGCAGGGCGGGGGGCTGTCGTGGTGGCTGGTCCTGCGCAATGCGGTCCTGGCGCTGTGGACGGCGCCCGCGCTGCTTGCGGCGGCGGGCGGCTCCCGCGGGCTGCAATGGACCGACTCCGCCGCCGTCTTCGGCCTGGCGATCTCCGCCGTGGGCCTGTACTTCACCGCCAATCACCTGCTGGCCTCGCATCTCAAGCTGCGGAATCTTTGAAGGAGTTTCACATGGATGCCTTGATCATTTCCAATTTCCTGCTTTGGGGCGTGGTGCTTTGCCTGGTGCTGGTCATCCTGGCCCTGTCGCGGCAGATCGGCGTGCTGTACGAACGCGTGGCGCCGATGGGCGCGCTGACCATGGACAAGGGCCCCGCCGTGGGCGAGGCCGCGCCGCGCTTCGAGCTCCCGGACCTGCTGGGCCGCCGCATCGCCGTCGGCGAACGCGGGCAGCACAGCCAGTTGCTGTTCTTTCTTTCCCCGACCTGCCCGGTCTGCAAGAAGCTGCTGCCCATCCTGAAGTCGGTGGCCTCCACCGAAAGCGCGTGGCTGCGCATCGTCCTGGCCAGCGACGGCGAAATGCCCGAGCACCTGGCGTTCTACAAGCAGGCCGGACTCGAGCGCTTTCCGTACCTGCTGTCGACCGAGCTGGGCATGAAGTTCCAGATCAGCAAGCTGCCCTACGCAGTGCTGATCGACGAAACCGGCACCCTGCGCGCGAAGGGGCTGATCAATTCACGCGAACAGTTGGAAAGCCTGTTCACGGCGAAGGAGCTGGGCGTGGCGTCGGTGCAGGAATTCCTGGCCGCCGGCACGTTGGAAGAAACCCGGATTTCCCGCAAGGAGAGCGGCAATGCACTGGCTGGATAAACTTGGAGAGCGCGCCACGCGCTCCGTCGCGCACGCCACGTCCCGGCGCAGCGTGCTCAACCGCATCGGCAAGGCGCTGGTCGGAACGGCCTTCCTGATGCCGGTGCTGCCGGTGGCGCGCTCGGCGCCGGCCGAGGCCAGGAAGCCGCAGATGGACGACACCGCCTGCGACTACTGGCGCTATTGCGCGGTGGACGGCTTTCTGTGTTCGTGCTGCGGCGGCAGCATGACGTCCTGCCCGCCGGGGACCTCGCCCTCGGCGGTGTCGTGGGTGGGCACCTGCCACAACCCGCTGGACGGCAAGGACTACCTCATCAGCTACAACGATTGCTGCGGCAAGACGGCCTGCGGCAAGTGCATGTGCGCCGCCGCGGAACGCGAACGCCCCGGCTACCAGATGTTCCTGCACAACGACGTGAACTGGTGCATGTCCAACGAGTCCTCGATCTTTCACTGCACCACGTCCGTGATCGTGGGCCTGGCCAAGGCGAAACCGAAGCCATGATGCGCGGGCAGCGGCGGCCGGGGCTAGGATGGCGGTGGCATTGGGCCGCCGCCGTCCTGCTCTGCGCGGCGCGGGCCGCCGCAGCCGACCCGACCGCCGGAGAGGTCGGGGCGGGCCAACCCGGGGCGGGCCATCCCGGGCCGGGCCAACCCGGGGCGGAGCAATTGCGCCAGGCCGTGCGCGCCGATTACGTTTTGCAGTGCGCGGGCTGCCACCGGGTGGACGGCCGCGGCAGCAGCCGCCACGGCATCCCGGATTTCCGCAGTTCCGTCGGCGCGTTCACGCACCTGCCGGCGGGCCGCGAATACCTGATCCGCGTGCCGGGCGCCGCGCAATCGCAGTTGGACAACGCCGAACTCGCGGCCGTGCTGAACTGGGTGCTGGAAACGTTCAGCCCGGCGCAGTTGCCCGCGGATTTCCGTCCCTATACCGAGCAGGAGGTCGCGTCGGTGCGGCCGCGCCGCTACCAAGACGTGGTGCCGGTGCGCCACGAGTTGGCGAAGCAACTGTCGGCGCAAGGGTTCAATCTGGCTGATTATTCCTACGGCAGCGACAGAAAACCCTAGCGGGGCGGGGACTTAGGGGTTGTCACCGATACTCCCTCCCGCCGCCCGATGCTAGAAAGAGGCAGCATTCCGGAGTCGCCATGTCCCAATCCCTTTTGCGCAGCGCTCCCAGGCATTTCCTGGATTGCGCAAGCTGGCAGGAAAGTGTCAGCGATACCTTCGTTCCCCTGGAAGTGTCCGCCGTGTTCCCCGCGCGTTTCCGCAACAGCGTGGCGGTGGACTCCCTGGGCTGGATGCAGGTCAGCGAATTGCGCAGCAGCGCGCAGCGCGTGCGCCGCAGCAAGCTGCTGGCCGACCGGTCCGAGGCGGCCGGCTACAAGGTGACGCTGCAATTGTCGGGCCGCAGCGAAATCCGCCAGGCCAGGCGCAGCGCCCTGCTCATGCCCGGCGAATGGGGCATCTACGACACCACCCGCCCGTACGAGGTCGACGTGGACGACGGCGCGCATTTCCTGGTGATGCAGGTGCCGGGCAAGCACGTCGAAGCCTGGCAGCCTTTCATGCAGAACGCCGTGGCCCGCCGCTTCAGCGCGCGCCAGGGTTGCGGGCGCATGGCCATGGACCTGCTGCGGGTGGCGCTGACCGAGCACGCGCATTTGTCCGAAAGCGCGTCGCGCGACGCCGCCAACGCGGTGTTGCAGATGATGGGGCTGGATATCAGCGAACAGGCCGGCGCGCAGGCCGAGCAGGACCAGGCCGAACTGCGGCAGGCGCAATTGCGCCGCGTGCAGCAGCACATACTCGAAAACCTGCATGATCCGGCCCTGTCGCCCGCCAGCGCGGCGGCGGCCTTCCGGGTGTCGCGGCGCTACCTGTACAACCTGTTCGCGCTGGCATCCACCACACCGGCCGATTTCATCCTCAGCGCCCGGCTGGAGCGCTGCCGCGACACGCTGTGCGACGCGGCGCAGTCAGTCCGGCCGATCGGCGATATCGCCTACCGCTACGGTTTCTCGGACGCCGCGCGTTTCAGCCACGCGTTCCGCAAGCGCTTCGGCGTGTCGCCGTCGGAATACCGGCGCCAGGAACGCTAGCGCGAGGCGGGCTCAGGCCGCGTGCCGGCCGATCAGAGCTGTTCCTCGTTGATCAGGTCTTCCTTGCCGTAGAACTTCACGCCGATGTGGATGCGGTCGCGGCCCTGCGCGCGGCGGTGGCGGTTGGTGTCGCGCAGCGAATAGACGCAGCCGCAGTATTCCTGCTGGTAGAAGTTCTCGCGCTTGCTGATTTCGATCATGCGCGCCGATCCGCCGCCCTTGCGCCAGTTGTAGGTCCAGTAGACCAGGTCGCCGTAGCGCGCCGCGGCGCGTTCGCCGCAGCCGTTGATCTGGTTCATGTCCTTCCAGCGCGAGATGCCCAGGGAACTCGTGATGGTGTCGAAGCCGTGCTCGTGCGCGTAGAGCGCCGTGCGTTCGAAGCGCATGTCGAAGCAGACTGTGCAGCGCTCGCCGCGTTCGGGCGAGTCTTCCAGGCCCTTGACGCGGTCGAACCAGTTGTCCATGTCGTAGTCGGCGTCGATGAATTCGATGCCGTGCTGTTCGGCGAACCGGATGTTTTCCTGCTTGCGGATCTCGTACTCTTTGACCGGATGGATGTTCGGGTTGTAGAAGTAGATCGAGTAGTCGATGCCCGAGGCCGTCATGGCTTCCATGACTTCGCCGGAACAGGGCGCGCAGCACGAGTGCAGCAGCACCTTGCGGCGGCCGGCGGGCAGGTCGAGTTTGGGGCGCACGAGATCGGACATGGCTTGCAGGCAGGAAAAAGCGGAAAACTCCTTATTTTACGACGAGTTGCCGCAAGGCGGCAGGGCCACGGCCGCCGCCTTGCGCCGGTTCATCCCAGCACGGCCGTCCAGAGCTCGCGCACGGCCGCGCGTTCCTCCTGCAGTTGATCCGGCGGGACACGCGCCTTTTCCACGCCCTGCAGGCGCAATTGGTGCTGGATCCGGCGCAGCGTGCGGTAGGCGTCCCCGGCGCGCGCCGCGAGTTCCGGCGCGATCAGGCCCGCCTCGCCCGCCAGGCGCAATAGCGCGATGTTGCCCAGGTTGCGCACCAGTTGCGGATGCGTGCCCGAATGGCACAGCACCAGGTATTGCGTGACGAACTCCACGTCGACCATGCCGCCCCGGTCATGCTTGAGGTCGAACATCTGGCTGGTATTCGGGTGGCCGGCATTGATTTTCTCGCGCATCGCCAGGACTTCCTCGCGCAGCGCCGCGGCGTCGCGCGGCAGCACCAGGATGTCCTCGCGGATCCGTTCGAAGCGGGCGCCGATATCGGCGTCGCCTGCGGCAGGGCGCGCCCGGGTCAGCGCCTGGTGTTCCCAGGCCCAGGCGTGCTTGTGCTGGTATTGCTCGAACGCTTCCACCGACACGGCCAGCAGGCCGGCGTCGCCGTCCGGCCGCAGGCGCAGGTCCACCTCGTACAGCCGGCCCGAGGACGTCATGGTCGAGAGCCAGGACGTCATGCGCCGGCCCAGCTTGGCGTAGACCTCGGCGGCGTCCTCGCGCGGATCGTCGAACAGGAACACCAGGTCCAGGTCCGAGGCGTAGCCGAGTTCCTTGCCGCCCAGTTTGCCGTAGGCGATGACGGCGAAGCGGGGCGTGGCGCCCTCCAGCCGGTTCACCAGCGGCCAGGCGCGGCGGATGGTCTCGGCCAGCAGCAGGTCGGCCAGCGCGGACAACTGGTCGGCCAGCTTTTCCACGGTGAGCTCGCCCTCCAGGTCCTGCGCCAGCAACTGGAAGCTGGCCTGGCGCTGCACGTCGCGCATCAGGTTCATCTGCCGCTCGACGTCGGGATCGCCGTCGGGCAGCTTGCAAGCGTCCAGGTCCGCGGTGAGCTGGCGCGCGATCTGGGCGAAGTCCAGCGGCTCGAACAGGGTGCGCCAGTCGATCAGGCTGTCCAGCAGCAAAGGGTGTTGCGTCAGGTACTGGGCGGCCCAGGGGCTGGCGGCGACCATGCGGGCCACCCGCGCCAGGGTGTCTGGGTATTCCGCCAGCAGGGCCAGGTAGGCGCTGCGCTGCGCGATCTTCTCGATCAGGTCGAACAGGCGCACGGTGGCCTCCAGCGGGGCCGGGGTCTGCAAGGCGGCGCGCAGGGCGGCGGGCAGCAGGGCGTCCATGCGCTTGCGGCTGCTGTCGGGCAGGCTGCGCACGCGGTGGCTGTTCAGCAGGGTTTCGGTGCGGCGCAGCAGGTCCTGCGCGGCCTCGCCGAACGCCTGCCGGATCTGCTCCGACAGCTCGCAGTTTTCGTCCAGGTCGTCCAGGCAGGGCGCGGCCTCGGCGGCGCCCGGCGCGGGCGCCTGTTCTTCGGTCTCGCCCATGCCCATGATGCGGAACACGTTGCGGAAGGTCTGCGAGACGAATTCGCGGTGCGCCGCCAGCGTGCTTTCGAAGTCCGCGTGGCTCATGCCCAGCGCGGCGGCCAGCTCGGCGCGCTGGGCCGGATCGCCCGGCAACAGGTGAGTCTGCGCATCTTCGCGATACTGCAGGGCGTGTTCGGTGCGCCGCAGGTAGCGATAGGCTTCCTCCAGGCGACGGGTGTCTTCCTCGGGCATCAGGCCGGCGGCGCATTCCGCGTGCAGCGCTTCCAGCAGGCCGCGCTTTTGCAGGGCCGGCATGCGGCCGCCGCGGATCAACTGGGCCAGTTGCACCACGAACTCGATTTCGCGGATGCCGCCGTCGCCCAGCTTGATGTTGTTCGCGCTGTCGATACCGCTGCGGGCGTGGGCGCGCCGCTGCCAGTCCTGGCGGATGCGCTCGCGCAGGGCGCGCAGGGCGGCCAGGGCATCGAAATCGAAATACTTGCGGTACACGAAGGGCACGCGCAGGCTTTCCAGTTGCCGCGCCTGGGCGGCGCTGTCGCTGCCTTCGAACGCCTGGGCCGGCATCAGCCGCGCCTTGAGCCACGCGTAGCGTTCCCATTCGCGGCCCTGGCCGATCAGGTAGTGCTCCAACGCGTCCAGGCTCCAGGCCAGCGGGCCGGAATCGCCGTCGGGGCGCAGCCGCAGGTCGGTGCGGAAGACCTGTCCGTTGGCGTCCACCTCCGACAGCACGGGCATCATGCGCCGCGTCAGGCGGCCGTAGAACTCGTGGTGGCTGATGCGGCGGGGGCCGTCGGTTTCGCCTTCTTCGCCATACAGCATGATCAGGTCGATATCGGAGGACACGTTCAGTTCGCAGCCGCCGAGCTTGCCCATGCCCACGATCAGCATTTCCTGCGGCTTGCCGGTGGCGGGATCCCTGGGCACGCCATGGACGGCCGCCAGTTCGGCCGCCACGCTGCGGTAGGCCGCGGCGACCGCGGCATCGGCCAGGGCCGTCATGGCGCCGACGACCTCTTCGAGCGGAGCCTGGCCCGCCAAGTCGCGCACGATGAGGGCGTTGAAGACGCGTTCGCGCAATTTGCGCAGCACCATGCGGCAGGCGTCGACCGGCAGCACGCCGGGCGCGTCCGGTCCCGCCAGCTCGGATTGCCATGCGGCGATGCGGGCGGGCGTGACCGGCTGGAGCACGGCCTGCTCCAGCCAGGCGGCCATATCGGGGTGGGCATCCAGCCGGCGGCGCAGGTGGCCGGACCAGGCGAGGGCGGGGGCAAGCAGAGAGGGCGTGGACATGGCAAAAGGGGCGGCGGAATGGGCGCGTTTCAGGTATAAGTGGGGACGATACCGCAAGACAATTCTCCTGCCCACCGATCCGTGTCTGTTTCAAAAAAGGCCCCTACGCCGAGCCCGCAATCCGGGCCTGCAGCCCCCCAAGGGGGCCGTTCGTCCTGGGGCGGCCCGGCGGCGAAAAAAGCGCTCTGTTGCCTGTTCTGGGTGCTGGTGGCGATCTACGCGGCCGTGGCCATCGGCGTGCTGGGCGTGCGCTACTGGGTTCTTCCAAGAATAGACCAGTGGCGGCCCCAGATCGAAGCCTACGCCAGCCGGACCCTGGGTTCACGGGTCGCCATCGGCGCCATCGAGGCGAACTGGCAGGGCCTGAATCCCCGGCTGGACCTGAGCTCGGTGCAGGTCTACGACGACGAGGCGGCTCCCGTGCTGACCTTGCCGTCCGTTTCCGCGGTGCTGGGCTGGCGCAGCATCCTGGCCTTGTCTCCCACGCTGGTGAAGCTGCAGGTCGAACGGCCCGAGATCACGCTGCGGCGCGACGCTTCCAATCATTTGTGGGTCGCCGGCCAGGACATCGACCTGAACGCCAGCGACCACGGGTCCGACCTGGACCATCCGGCCCTGCGCTGGCTGGCCGCGCAGCGCGAGCTGCGGATCCGCGGCGCCACGGTCCACTGGCAGGACGAGCTGCGGCAGGCGCCCGCGCTGACGCTGTCGGGTGTGGATTTCCTGGCGCGCAACGGCAGCCTCTCGCACCGCTTCGTCCTGCGGGCCGCGGCCGGCGACGCGCTGGCGCGCAACATCGAGCTGCGCGGGGAATTCAACCGCAGCCTGTTCGCGGTGAACGCGGCGAATCCCGGCAGTTGGAGCGGCCAGCTCTATACCCAGTTGGACGATGCTGAACCGCTGGCCTGGGCGCCGTGGCTGGACTTGCCCACGGCGGCCGGCCGCGTGAGCGCGCGCGCCTGGCTGCAATTGGAGCGGGGCAAGTTCACGGAGCTGACCGCGGATGCCGCGGTGCGCGGCGCGCGCTGGGCGGCCGGGCCGGAAGGCCCCGGCTTCGAGGCCGGCTACGTGCAAGCGCGCCTGCATGGCCTGCCCGGCGACTTCGTCCAGCTTGAAAACGTGCCGCTGGCGCGCAGCCCGGGCGCCCCGGACGCGTCCATCAGCGGCAAGGCCGAGCAGCTTGCCGTGACCCTGCCGGGCATATTCGAAGAGCCCACGCTGAAGGCGCGCAACATCGCGTTGGACGCCGGCATCAAGGGGCCGGACGCGCAGCACTGGTTCGTGGACGTCGCCCAATTGCACCTGGTCAACGACGATCTCGACGTGCGCCTCCAGGGCCAGTGGCGCCGCGAAGGCAAGACGGCGGCGGGCAGCGTCGACATGCGCGGCACGATGCTGCGGGGCGCCATGCCCGCCATCCACCGCTACCTGCCGCTGGAAGTCAACGCGGATGCGCGCGAATGGCTGGCCACCGGCCTGCCGGCCGGCGAGATGCAGTCCGCATCCATCACGCTCAAGGGCGACCTGGACGATTTCCCCTACGCCGATCCCGCCTCGCAGGGCGAGTTCGTGATCGCGGGCGCGTTTACCGGCGCCACGGTCGATTACGCGCCCGCGCGCGGGCGTCGCAAGGGTTGGCCGATGCTGGAGAACCTGGCCGGCAATTTCCGCATCGACAAGGTCAGCCTGGCGCTGGACAGCGCGGGCGGCGCGCTGGCCCATGTGGGGCCGGACCATACCGTCGCGCTGGGGGCGGTTTCCGCCACCATTCCCAACATGGAGGAAAACTCCGAACTGCTGCTGACCGGCGAGACTTCCGGCACGGTGCCGGCCTATCTGGCGCTGGCGGCGAACTCGCCCCTGGGCGAGTTGTTGGACGGCGCCCTGGAAGAGGCCCGGGGGACCGGCGACTGGCGGGTGGGCCTCAAGCTGAAAGTGCCCTTGCTGAATACCGATGATACCCAGGTCCAGGGACGCATCCGGTTTGCGGACAACAGTTTTACCTTCATGCCGGAAATGCCCCTGCTCAGCCAGATGCACGGGGATCTGGAGTTTTCCGAGAAGGGCGTCGAGACCAAGGAGATCCGCGCGCAGTTCCTGGGCGGTCCCGCCCGGATCTTCGGCCGGCTGGCCCAGGGTTCGGATGCGCTGCGCTTCGAGGGCACGCTGGCCGGGCCGGCGCTGACCCAGTTGAGCAATACGCCGTCCATGTCGCGCTTTTCGGGCAAGGCCGCCTACAAGGGCAAGGTGGGCTATCAGCGCGGCGGCGCGGTGGACATCTCCGTCGAGTCCGACCTGGTGGGAATGGCGATCGACATGCCGGCCCCCGTGGGCAAACCGGCCCAGGCCGCGCAGCTACTGAAGGTGCAATGGTCGCCCGCGCAGGACCGCGGCGCCCAGAACCGGCGCTGGCTCACCGCCAGCCTGGGGGATGGGATCAATGCGCTGTTCGAGCGCGCCCCGTCCGAAGGGGCGCCTTCCTATTTCGCGCGCGGCGCCCTGGGTATCGGCCGTCCGGCCAGCCTGCCCGACCGCGGCTTCAGCCTGAACGCCACGCTGCCGGAACTGGACCTGGATGCCTGGGAACAGGTGTCCGACGGCTTCAGCCCCGCCGCCGGCAAGGGAGGAGCCAAGGGCAAGGCCGCCGCCCGGCCGATGCTGCCAGAGGCCGAGCGCATCAGCCTGGCGGCCGGAGTGCTGCGCACCAGCGGCTATATCCTGAACGACTTGACGCTGTACGCCACGCGGCCCGGGCCGGCGCAATGGCGCGTGGACCTGCAGTCCCGCCAGGCGGCGGGTTCGCTGGAGTGGCGCGAAGCCTCCGGCGCCATCGCCGGACAGATCACCGCCCGCCTGAAGCACCTGTCGCTGGGCGGCGAGGGCGATACCAACAAGGCGGACGAGGCCCTGTCTTCCGGCAGCGACCTCTCGGACATCCCCGCCATAGACCTGCAAGCCAAGGAATTCCGGCTTTACGGCAAGAACCTGGGCGAACTCCAGGTCGTGGGCACCAATCTGGAGCGCGGCCGCCAATGGCGGCTGGACAAGCTGACCATCGTCAACGAGGCGGCCTCCCTGAACGCCACCGGCAACTGGAGGCTGGAAGGCGCCGACCGGGGGCTGACCGTGGACGCCTCGGTGAAGTACGAGGACGTCGGCAAGTTCATGGACCGCATCGGCTTCGAAAAAGTGGTGTCCGGCGGGCAGGGCACGATGAAGGGCAAGGCCACCTGGCGCAATCTGCCCTGGACCCACAAGCTCGAAGACCTGGCCGGCGAGGTCGACGTCAGTCTGGACACGGGCCGCTTCATGCACGTGAATTCCCGCACGGCGCGCCTGCTGGAACTGCTGTCCCTGCAATCGCTGCAGCGGCTGGCGCGGCTGGACGTGAACCCGACCAACCTATTGCGCGACGGTTTTCCCTTCGACACGATCCGAGGCCGCGTGAGCGTCGCGGACGGCGTGGCCTCCACCGAGGGCTACAAGATCAACGGGCCGGTCGCCGCGATCGTGCTGGCGGGGGGCGTCAACATCATCAGCGAACGCTGGGACCTGAAAGCGGTGGTGATCCCCAACCTGGACGCCAGCGGCGCGGCCATGGTGACGGCGCTGGCGGTCAATCCGCTGATCGGCCTGGGCGCATTCGTGACGCAATGGCTGCTGAAGCAGCCGCTGGCGCGCGCCATGACCATGGAATATGCCGTGACGGGCAGTTGGGACGATCCCAAGATCGACCCGATAGACGCGTCCGGCAAGTCCGTGGCGGACAAGGAAACCAAGCGCCCCGAGACCCCGGGCCGGCTGGAAGACTTCCTGGGCAACTAAGCCGTTGATCGAGTGTCGATCCCGCGGCAATAACCGCGGCAAGAAAAAAATGGATGCTCCACAAGCCAGGCCGCGCGGATCCGGCTCCGCCGGTCCGCAGCGGCGCCCCTCCGGGGGGGGAAGCGCGCAGCGCTTCGGGGGGGATTACTTCTTTTTCATCATGTCGAAGAATTCGGCATTGGTCTTGGTGGCGCGCATCTTGTCCAGGATGAACTCCATGGACTGGACTTCGTCCATGTCGTGGATGAACTTGCGCAGCACCCAGACCTTCTGCAGCAGGTCCGGCGCGATCAGGAGTTCTTCGCGGCGGGTGCCCGACTTGTTCAGGTTGATCGAGGGGTAGACGCGCTTTTCAGCCAGGCGGCGCTCGAGGTGGACTTCGGAGTTGCCCGTGCCCTTGAATTCTTCGTAGATGACTTCGTCCATGCGGCTGCCGGTTTCGATCAGCGCGGTGCCCAGGATGGTCAGCGAACCGCCTTCCTCGAGGTTGCGGGCTGCGCCGAAGAAGCGCTTGGGACGTTGCAGGGCGTTGGCGTCCACGCCGCCGGTCAGCACCTTGCCGGAGGCCGGCACCACGGTGTTGTAGGCGCGGGCGAGGCGGGTGATCGAGTCCAGCAGGATCACGACGTCTTTCTTCATTTCGACCAGGCGCTTGGCCTTTTCGATGACCATTTCAGCAACCTGCACGTGACGGGTGGCGGGTTCGTCGAAAGTCGACGCCACCACTTCGCCGCGCACCGTGCGCTGCATTTCGGTCACTTCCTCGGGGCGTTCGTCCACCAGCAGGACGATCATGACCGCGTCGGGGTAGTTCGTGGTGATGGCGTGGGCGATGTGCTGCATCATCACCGTCTTGCCGGACTTGGGGCTGGCGACGATCAGGCCGCGCTGGCCCATGCCGATGGGCGCGAAGACGTCCAGGATCCGGCCGGTGAGGTTTTCCTCGCTCTTGATGTCGCGTTCCAGGCGGATGACGCGGTTCGGGTGCAGCGGCGTCAGGTTCTCGAACATGATGCGATGCTTGATCGCCTCGGGCGCCACGCCGTTGACCTTGTCCACCTTCACCAGCGCGAAATAGCGCTCGCCGTCCTTGGGCGTGCGCACTTCGCCTTCGATCGAGTCGCCGGTGTGCAGATTGAAGCGGCGGATCTGCGAAGGGGAGATATAGATATCGTCCGTGCTGGCCAGATACGAGGTCTCGGGCGAGCGCAGGAAGCCGAAGCCGTCGGGCAGGACTTCCAGGACGCCGTCGCCGAAGATCTGCTCGCCCTGCTTGGCGCGCCGTTTCATGATGGCGAACATCAGTTCCTGCTTGCGCAGGCGGTTGGCGTTCTCGATTTCGAGGCCGGCGGCCATTTCCAGCAGCTGCGAGACGTGCAGCGCCTTCAGTTCGTTGAGGTGCATCGCGGTGAGTGTTGGGGGAAAAGTAGAGGAGGGTTCTGGCGGCGCGCCTCGGACGGGCTCGCGCGGTATTGAATGAGCGCCGCCACCAGGGCGGCGCCTTCGTTCACAGCACGCAGTTTACAACGCGCCGTCCAGGAATGCGGTGAGTTGCGACTTCGACAGCGCGCCAACTTTGGTGGCGGCGGCCTGGCCGTCTTTAAAGAGCATAAGGGTGGGGATGCCGCGGATGCCGTACTTGGCGGCGGTGCCCTGGTTTTCGTCGACGTTCAGTTTGGCGACCGTCAGGCGGCCGGCGTACTCGGTGGCGACTTCTTCCAGGATCGGGGCGATCATCTTGCAGGGGCCACACCAGGCAGCCCAGTAATCCACCAGCACCGGCTGGCCGGACTTCAACACATCGGCATCGAAGCTTGCGTCACTGACGTTCTTGATTTGGTCGCTCATGATGGTGATTCTCGGTTCGGCAGCAAAGGGCGCGTAAAAAAGGGACGCGCCTTGCCGTTGTTCTTTTGTGGAATGAACTAAAGCATACCACTGTCAATAACAACAGGCATACCACTGTTAATAACAACAGGGTTTGCCGGATTTGTGTAGCATGTTGCGGCGCAGTCGTCGCGATCCGGGCCGGGCGGCCCCGACGCGCCTGCTGTGGCAGCAATCATCCTACCGAATTCGGAGGTGGTCAGGTCGTGCGCATCCTACCGGGAGCCGCGCAGAACCTGGGCTTATCCGTAAAATGTCGGTTTTTTTCCACAGATGTTGGGGATAACTTGGCCACTCCACGTTACACCGAGGCGTCCATTCGCGTCCTGAAGGGACTGGAGCCCGTGCGCCAGCGCCCGGGCATGTACACCCGAACCGAAAACCCCCTGCACGTCGTGCAGGAGGTCATTGATAACGCCGCAGACGAGGCCTTGGCCGGCTACGGCAAGCAGATCCAGGTCACGCTGCACGTGGACGGCAGCATTTCCGTCGAGGACGACGGGCGCGGCATTCCCGTCGGCCTGCACCCCGAGGAACACGCTCCCGTCGTCGAGCTGGTGTTCACCCGCCTGCACGCCGGCGGCAAGTTCGACAAGGCCGGCGGCGGCGCCTACGCCTTCTCCGGCGGCCTGCACGGCGTCGGCGTGTCCGTCACCAACGCCCTGGCCACGCGGCTCGAAGTGGTGGTGTGGCGCGACGGCGCGGTCAACCGGCTGGTCTTCAAGGGCGGCGACGTGGCCGAGCCCCTGGCTCCCTACGACCAGGGCGGCCGCAAGAAGTCCGGCACCCGCGTGCGCGTCTGGCCGGACGCCAAGTATTTCGACAGCCCCAATATCCCGCTGGGCGAGCTGACGCACCTGCTGCGCAGCAAGGCGGTGCTGCTGCCCGGGGTCAAGGTGTCGCTCGTCAACGAGAAAACCGGCGACACCCGCAACTGGCAGTACCAGGACGGCCTGCGCGGCTACCTGTCCGAGGCGCTGTCCGGCGCGGAGCTGATGGTGCCTTTCTTCGAAGGCCAGCAGTACGCCGGCGCCGATCACGAGAACTTCGCCGAAGGCGAGGGCGCCCAGTGGGTGGTGGCCTGGACGGAAGACGGCAATGCCGTGCGCGAATCCTACGTCAACCTGATTCCCACGCCGGCCGGCGGCACCCACGAGTCCGGCTTGCGCGAAGGCCTGTTCGGCGCGGTCAAGGGCTTCGCCGAGCTGCACAGCCTGCTGCCCAAAGGCGTGAAGCTGCTGCCCGAGGACGTGTTCGCGCGCGCCAGCTTCGTGCTGTCGGCCAAGGTGCTGGACCCGCAATTCCAGGGCCAGATCAAGGAACGCCTGAACAGCCGCGACGCGGTGCGCCTGGTGGGCGGCTTTTCCAAGAGCGCGCTGGACCTGTGGCTGCACAGCAATGTCGAATACGGCAAGAAGCTGGCCGAACTGGCCATCCGCCAGGCCCAGGCGCGCCAGCGTTCCGCCCAGAAGGTGGAAAAGCGCAAGAGTTCGGGCGTGGCCGTGCTGCCGGGCAAGCTGACCGATTGCGAATCCAGCGACGCGTCGCGCACCGAGGTGTTCCTGGTCGAGGGCGATTCCGCGGGCGGTTCCGCCAAGATGGGCCGCGACAAGGAATTCCAGGCCATCCTGCCGCTGCGCGGCAAGGTGCTCAATTCCTGGGAAGTCGACCGCGACCGGCTTTTCGCCAACAACGAAATCCATGACATTTCCGTCGCGATCGGCGTGGACCCGCATGGTCCCGGCGATACGCCGGACCTGTCCGGCCTGCGCTACGGCCGCATCTGCATCCTGTCCGACGCGGACGTCGACGGTTCGCACATCCAGGTGCTGCTCTTGACGCTGTTCTACCGGCACTTCCCCAAACTGGTCGAAGCCGGGCACGTCTACGTGGCCAAGCCGCCGCTGTTCCGCCTGGACGTGCCGGCGCAGGGCAAGCGCCCGGCGCGCAAGATCTACTGCCTGGACGAGGGCGAGCTCGAGGCCGCGCAGGACAAGCTGCGCAAGGAAGGGGTGCGCGAGGGCGCCTGGGCGGTCAGCCGCTTCAAGGGCCTGGGCGAAATGAACCCCGAGCAGCTCTGGGAAACCACCATGAATCCGGACACGCGCCGCCTGCTGCCGGTGGGCTACGGCGACCAGACCCCCGAAGACACCACCCGCATGTTCGACATGCTGATGGGCAAGGGCGAGTCCTCGCAGCGCCGCGCCTGGATCGAAGAGAAGGGCAACCTGGCGGAGCTGGACATCTGATGGCCGGATCCGCGCCCGCGCAAGCCCGCATGGACGTCGACATGACGGCCGACGACTACGCCGACTTCGCCGCCTATGTGTACAAGCGCCCGGAGCTGCGCCGCCGCCGCTACCGTTCGCACCTGCGCTTCGCCATCCTGATGGTCGTGGCGCTGCTGGCCTACCTGGTCTGGCAGACCTGGGACGGCCAGGGGCCGAATTGGGGGCAGGTGCTGCCGGCGTACTTCCAGGGGCTGGCGGTGGGGCTGGGCATCCTGGCCGTGCTGGCGCTGGCCTACGAATACCTGCTGCCCGCGCTGGTCAGGAAAAACACGCGGCGCATGCTGGCCCGGCAGCCCGACGAGCTGTTCCTGGGGCGGCACCGGCTGGACTTCGGCCCCGAAGGCATCTTGGATTCCACCGCCACCGCCTCCGGGCGCATGGACTGGTCCGACGTGCGCCGGGTCGAGGAAACCCCGGAGCATCTCTACGTCATCCTCGGCACGCTGCAGGGCGTGATCATCCCCAAGCGCGGACAGGACGCCGCCACGCTGGACGCGGTGCGCGCGCAACTGCGCGCGCATGTCGCCGACACGCAACTGATGCCGTCCGCGCAGGCGCAATGACGCCGTTTCGATGAATTTGTCTACCTGAAACCATCATGACCGACAGCAATCAACCCGGCCTGTTCGATTCCACCCCGCCCGACGGCGAGGGCGACGCCGCCATCACCCTGGCGCGCTACGCGGAACAGGCCTATCTGGACTATGCCGTTTCCGTGGTGCGGGGCCGCGCCCTGCCGGACGTAGGCGATGGGCAGAAGCCCGTGCAGCGCCGCATCCTGTTCGCCATGCAGGCGATGGGCCTGTCCGCCGGCGCCAAGCCGGTGAAGTCCGCGCGCGTCGTGGGCGACGTGCTGGGCAAATACCATCCCCATGGCGACCAGGCCGCCTACGATGCCATGGTGCGCATGGCGCAGGATTTTTCGCTGCGCTATCCGCTGATCGACGGCCAGGGCAATTTCGGCTCGCGCGACGGCGACAACGCCGCCGCCATGCGATACACCGAAGCCCGCCTGACGCCCATCGCCAAGCTGTTGCTGGACGAGCTGGACGAAGGCACGGTGGATTTCGTGCCCAATTACGACGGCAGCCAGGAAGAGCCGCAGATGCTGCCGGCGCGCCTGCCCGTGATGCTGCTCAACGGCGCCTCGGGCATCGCGGTCGGCATGGCCACCGAAATCCCGCCGCACAACCTGCGCGAAGTGGCGCAGGCCTGCGTGGCCCTGATCAAGCATCCGCACTTGCCGGACGCCGAGCTGCACGCCCTGGTGCCCGGGCCGGACTTCGCCGGCGGCGGGCAGATCATCACGCCCGCCGAGGACATCGCCCAGATCTACGCGGGCGGCCGCGGCTCGCTCAAGGTGCGCGCCCGCTGGCAGTTCGAGGAAATGGCGCGCGGCCAGTGGCAACTGGTGGTCACCGAACTGCCGCCGGGCACTTCGGGCCAGAAGGTGCTCGAAGAGATCGAGGAAATCACCAATCCCAAGGTCAAGAGCGGCAAGAAGAGCCTGACGCCCGAGCAGACGCAGGCCAAGGCGGTCATGCTGAACCTGCTGGACGCCGTGCGCGACGAGTCGGGCAAGGACGCCGCCGTGCGCCTGGTGTTCGAACCCAAGACCTCGCGCGTGGACCGCGACGAATTCGTCAACACGCTGCTGGCGCAGACCAGCATGGAAAGCAGCGCGTCCGTCAACCTGGTGTGCATCGGCACCGACGGCCGGCCGCGCCAGAAAGGCCTGCGCGACATCCTGGTCGAATGGCTGGCGTTCCGCACCAACACCGTGGTGCGCCGCACGCGCTTCCGCCTGGACAAGGTCATCGACCGCATCCACGTGCTGGAAGGCCGCATGGTCGTCTACCTGAACGTGGACGAAGTGATCCAGACGATCCGCGAATCGGACGAGCCGCGCGCGGCCTTGATGGAACGCTTCAAGCTGTCCGAGCGGCAGGCCGAGGACATCCTCGAAATGCGGCTGCGCCAACTGGCCCGCCTGGAAGGCTTCAAGATCGAGCAGGAGCTGGCCGACAAGCGCAAGGACCAGCTCAATCTGCAGGAACTGCTGGACAACCCCTCGGCCCTCAAGCGCCTGCTGATCAAGGAGATCGAGGCCGACGCCAAGCAGTACGGCGACGACCGCCGCACGCTGATCGAGACCGCCGAACGCGCCGTGCTGGAAACCAAGGTGCTGGACGAACCCGTCACCGTGGTGGTGTCGCAGAAGGGCTGGCTGCGGGCCCGCCAGGGCCACGGCCACGACGCCGCGCAATTCGGCTTCAAGCAGGGCGACGATCTGTACGGCGCGTTCGAATGCCGCACCACCGACACGCTGATCGCCGTGGGCGACAACGGGCGCGTCTATTCCGTGCCGGTCGCCGGCTTGCCCTCGGCGCGCGGCGACGGCCAGCCGGTGACCACCATGATCGACCTGGGGCCGGGCACGCGCATCGTCCACACGATCGCGGCGGCTCCCGACAGCCGCTGGCTGCTGGCCACGCGCGGCGGCTACGGCTTTGCGGCCAAACTGTCCGACATGATCAGCCGCCAGCGCGCGGGCAAGCAGTTCATCACGCTCGAACCGGGCGACGAACTGCTGCGTCCGGTGCCGCTGTTCGCGGGCGCCACCCAGCTTGCGCTGCTGTCGCACAAGGGCAAGTTCCTGGTCTTCGGCCTGGACGAGGTCAAGACCCTGTCCGGCGGCGGGCGCGGCACTATCCTGATGGGGCTGGATTCGTCGGACAAGCTGGACCAGACCGTGCCCATCGGCGCGGGCGGCCTGCGCGCCGCGGGCATCTACCGCAACAAGCCGACCGAGGACATCCTGGCCGGCGACGCGCTGGCGCCCTACGTCGGCAAGCGGGCCCGCAAGGGTCGCGCGCTGGACGTCCGGCCCAAGCAGCCGGTGCTGTCCCCGGTGCTGGGCTAGGCCTACGATGCGCGTCCAGGCGGCGGCCGGCCCGGCGGGGACTCCCGAAAGGCTGGCCCAGGTGGACGCGCTGCGCGGCTTTGCGCTGTTCGGCATCCTGGTGGTCAACATCGGGGTGTTCTCCTCGCCGTTCTACGGCGCGGGCATGGCCGACCCGGCGTACTCGCGGCCGCTGGACCTGGCGGTGCGCTGGCTGATCGCCTGGCTCTTCGAGACCAAGTTCTACCTCTTGTTCTCGTTCCTGTTCGGCTACAGCTTCACCTTGCAGATGGCGGCGGCCGAACGCGGCCAGGCCGCGTTCGCGCCCCGGTTCCTGCGCCGGCTGGCGGGGCTGGCCGTGCTGGGGGCCGCGCATGCCGTGCTGTTCTACCAGGGCGACATTCTCGTCACCTATGCCTTGCTGGGCCTGGGACTGCTGCTGTGCCGGCGCATGCATCCGAAGCGGGCGCTGCGCGCGGCGCTGTGGCTTATCGTGCTGGCTTCCCTGGTGTGGGCCTTGCTGGGCGCGCTGGCCTTCCTGGATCCGACGCCGGCCGACTACACGGCGCAGTACAAGGCCGAGGCGCTGTCGGCGATCGAGGCCTACCGCGGCACCATCGGCAGCACCATCGCCCAGCATCTCAAGGAACTGGCCGAGGCCGTCTGGTTCACGGTCCTGTTCGTGCAGGGGCCGTTCGTTTTCGCCATGTTCCTGGCCGGCTACGCGCTGGGCCGCCGCGAAGCGCTGGCCGATCCCTGGCGCCAGCCGCGCGCCTTGGGCCTGCTGTGCGCGCTGGGGCTGTTGCCGGGCCTGGCCGGTTCGGCGGCGTATGCCACGTCCTCGCTGCCTTCCGTGGGGCCGGCCTGGGAACTGCCCGGGCTGGCGGCCGACCTGCTGACCGCGCCGCTGCTCAGCATGTCCTACGCGGCGGCCTTTCTCCTGGTCCTGCGCACGCGGCCGGGCGGGCGGATCGGCACCTGGCTTGCGCCGGCGGGACGCATGGCGCTGAGCAACTACCTGATGCAGTCCATCGCCTGCGCCTTCCTCTTCACCGCCTGGGGCCTGCGGCTGTTCGCCGCGGTATCGCCGCTGGCGGCCTTCGGCATGGCCGTGGCCATCTTCGCGGCGCAGTTGCCGCTGTCCGCCTGGTGGCTGCGGCGGCACGCCTATGGCCCGGTGGAGTGGTTCCTGCGCGCGCTCACCCTCGGCGCCTGGCCGGCCTGGCGGCGCACGCGGGCGGGCTGATCAGGCCGGACCGGCGCGCAGGCGTCCTGCGGGGGCGCCGCCGTCGCGGCGGCCCTGCCATGCCCACATGCCGGCCAGCAACAGCAGCGCGGGCACGTACACCCAGAAGTCGGACCAGCGCTGCGGGTTCGGCATTTTCACCTCCAGCACGTCCCAGCCCTGTTCCCAGCCGGCGCGTTGCGCGCGGCTGCCGAAGCGCAGGCCGCCGATCTGGGTCTGGTCGCCCAGGCTCATCAGCGTCAGGCCGGCTTCGGCCAGGCGCCTGCGGCCCGCGTCCGGCGCGCCGGGATCCGAGGACAGCTCGGGCAGGGCGACCGCGACGGTCTTGGTCAGTTCATCGCCTTCCAGGTTGATCCCGCGCAGCACGACCGTCAGGCGGCCGTTGTCCGGCAGCGCGGCGGCGAGCGCCTGCATTTCGGACGCCGGACGGCTTTCGTGGCGCGGCGCGAAATGGTCCATGAACCAGTCGGGGCGGAACAGCATGAACGTCACCAGCAGCAGCACGCCGACTTCGAGCAGCGTGCAGCGCGTGCGGAACCACCGCATGGTGGCCGCGGCGAAGGTCAGCGAGGCGAGGGTGGCGCCCGCCACCACCAGCGCCAGTTCCCAGCCGTAGTTGACGTCGATCAGCAGCAGCATGGGGTTGAACACGAACATGAACGGCAGGATGGCCGTGCGCGCCGCGTAGGTAACGCCCTGTATGCCGGTCTTGATCGGGTCTTCGCCCGAGATCGCGGCGGCCGCGAAGGTGGCCAGGCCCACCGGCGGCGTGATGTCCGCCATGATGCCGTAGTAGAAAACGAACATGTGCACGGCGATCAGCGGGATGACCAGGCCGCTCTGCGCGCCCAGCTCCACCACCACCGGCGCCATCAGCGTCGCCATCAGGATGTAGTTGGCCGTCGTGGGCATGCCCAGGCCCAGGACCAGGCATACCACCGCCGTGAAGATCAGCATCAGCAGCACATTGCCCATCGACACCAGCTCGACGAACGCCGTCATGCGCAGTCCCAGGCCCGTCAGGGTGATGGCGCCGACGATGAGGCCCGCGGTGCCGCAGGCGATGGCGATGCCTATCATGTTGCGGGCGCCGTCCTCCAGGCCGCCGATGGCGTCGCGCCATCCCTGGCGCCAGGCCGGCCCGGCCGGCTGCTTGCGGTACCAGGCGATCAGCGGGCGCTGCGTCACCATCTGGAACAGCATTGCCGCTGCCGCCCAGAACGCGGACAGGCCCGCCGAAAGCTCTTCCACGCTCAGGCACCAGACCAGGATGCCGATGGGAATCAGGAAATACAGGCCGGCGCGCACGGTGGGCCAGGGCTGCGGCCGCACCGGGTGGTTGATGTCGATGTCCTGGGGCAGGTCGGGGTGGCGCGCCGCGATGCGCAGCAGCCACAAGTAGAGCGCCGCCAGGATGGCCAGCAACGCCCAGGTGGCGGCGGCGCCCGCCGCCGCCTGGATGCCGGTGCCGATCCAGTAGACCGCGCCCATCACGGCCAGGGTGCCGCTGACGCCCATGCCCCATCCCGCCAGCTTCTGCAGCGGCGTGCGGGCCGCGCCGGAGGCCATCATGGGCTGGATCCCGAGCTTCAGGGCTTCCAGGTGGACGATGTAGAAGAGCGCGATGTAGGAGATGGCGGCCGGCAGGATCGCGTGGCGGATGATGTCGGTGTAGGGGATGCCGACATACTCGATCATCAGGAAGGCGGCCGCGCCCATGACGGGAGGCATGATCTGGCCGTTGACCGACGAGGCGGTTTCGATCGCTCCCGCGCGCACGCCGCCGTAGCCGGCCTTTTTCATGAGCGGAATCGTGAAGATGCCGCCCGTCACCACGTTGGCCACCGACGATGCCGACACCAGGCCGTTGACGGCGGAGGACACCACGGCCACCTTGGCCGGGCCGCCGCGCAGGTGGCCCAGCAGCGCGAACGACACCTGCATCATGTAGTTGCCGGCGCCGCACCGGTCCAGCATGGAGCCCAGCAGCACGAAGATGAAGATATACGAGACCGACACGCCCAGCGCCACGCCGTAGACGCCTTCGGTGGTGAGCCACATGTGCGACATCAGGCGTTCCAGCGACGCGCCCCGGTGCGCCAGCACGTCGGGCAGCCAGGGGCCGGCCAGCGCATAGGCCACGAACACCAGCCCCAGCACCGTCATGGGCAGGCCCAGCGCGCGGCGCGTCACTTCCAGCAGCAGCGCCAGGCCGATGACGGCCGTCGCCACGTCCATGGTCGTGGGCTGCCCGGGGCGGCCGGCCAGCTCGTTATAGAAAAGGTACAGATAGCTGCCGCAGAAGCCGGCCATCAGCGCCAGCGCCCAGTCGTACCAGGGCATGCGGTCGCGCGCGGAGCGCTTGCTGGCGGGATACGCCAGGTAGCCCAGGAACATGGCGATGCCGAGGTGCAGGGCGCGCGCCTCGGTGTCGTTGAAAATGCCCCAGTTCAGCGAGAACGGCAGCGGGGACGCGTACCAGAGCTGGAAGAGGGACCAGATCAGCGCGCCCAGGGCCAGCGTGGCGCCCGCGACGCCGCGGACGTTGCGGCCGCCGCGGTCGGCGTCGGCGACGAGCTGTTCCAGGTCCGGGGCCGGCGCATGCGGCTCTTTAGTCATGAAATTCCCCTACGTGTCGTGGCGCGCGCCATGCAGGCGCGCGTTGTGTCCCTGCGCGCGGCTGCGGCGCGCAAGGGGCGGCAAGCCGCCGGGACCGCGCGGCTTGCCGGGCAGGCGCTCCTGCTGCCTTAGAGCAGGCCCTTTTCCTTGAAGTACTTCTCGGCGCCCGGATGCAGCGGCGCCGACAGCCCGTTCTTCGCCATGTCCGCGGCCTTCAGGTTGGCGAAGGCCGGGTGCAGCTTCTTGAAGTCGTCGAAGTTGTCGAACACGGCCTTGACCACGGTATAGACGGTGACCTCCGGCACGTCGGCCGAGGTGACGAAGGTGGCGGTGACGCCGTAAGTCCTGGTTTCGTCCGGGTTGTTCGGATACAGCCCGGCCGGAATCGTGGCGTGGGCGTAGTACGGGTACTTTTCGACCAGCTTGTCCACCGCGGGGCCGGTCAGCGATACGAGCTTGGCGCCGCAACTGGTGGTGGGATCCTGGATGTTGGCCGACGGGTGGCCGACGCCGTAGAAAAAGCCGTCGATCTTGCCGTCGCACAGCGCGGAGCCGTGCTCGTCGGGACGCAGTTCGGAGGCGAGCGCGAAGTCCTTCAGCGTCCAGCCCATGGTGGCCAGCAGTTCTTCCATCGAGGCGCGCGTGCCCGAACCGGGGTTGCCGACGTTGAAGCGCTTGCCCTTCAGGTCTTCGAAGGCCTTGATATTGGCCTCTTTGCGCGTCACGACGGTGAACGGCTCGGGGTGGATCGAGAAGACGGAGCGCAGCTTGGGATAGGCGCCCGCCTGCTTGAACTGGCCCTCGCCGCTGTAGGCATTGAAGCCGACGTCGGACTGCACGACGCCCAGGTCCAGTTCTCCCGCCTTGATGGTGTTGACGTTGAATACCGAGCCGCCGGTCGATTCGACCGAACAGCGGATGCCGTGGCTGGCGCGGTCCTTGTTGACGAGGCGGCAGATGGCGCCGCCGGCGGCATAGTAGACGCCGGTGACGCCTCCCGTGCCGATGCTGACGAACTTCTGTTGGGCGGCGGCAGGCGCAGGCGCCGTGGACAGCAATGCCGTGGCCAGGCCCGCGGCGGCGAGCGTCCAGGCATTGCGATGGCCCAAGTGGTGTTTGGCGGACGTGGTCATGCAAACTCCTTTTGGGGTTTTTCCCCGTGAGATTGCCGGTCTTTGCCGGCGGTTGGCGCATCCCGCGAGCCGCGGAACGCCCTGTGCGAATCTTCACGTACCCGCGCGAGGCGGGCCAAGGCGCGCAGCGGATCCCCCCGCTGCGCAGGCAGGCTGCGCCTAGGCGCGCGCCTGCGCGATGGCGGCGTCGATGGCGCCCGCCAGGCGTTCGGTCAATTGGTCCAGTTCGTCGTCCGTAATGATGAAGGGCGGGGCGAGCAGCACGTGGTCGCCGTGGCGGCCGTCGATGGTGCCGCCCATCGGGTAGACCATCAGCCCCCGCGCCATGGCCTCGCGCTTGACGCGCGCATGCAGCGAGAGGGCGGGGTCGAAGGTCTGCTTGCTGGCGCGGTCCTGCACCAGCTCGAGACCCATGAACAGGCCGCGGCCGCGGATGTCGCCCACCTGCGGGTGGACGCCCAGCGCGCGTTCGAGCCGTTCGCGCAGGCCGGCGCCTTGCTCGCGCACGCGCGCCAGCAGGCCGTCGCGCCGGATCACGTCCTGCACGGCCAGCGAGGCTGCGCAGGCGACCGCGTGGCCCAGGTAGGTGTGGCCGTGCTGGAAGAAGCCGCTGCCTTGCTGCATGGCATCCACGATGCGCCGCTGCGCCATCACCGCGCCGATGGGCTGGTAACCGCCGCCCAGGCCCTTGGCGATGGTGATCAGGTCGGGCGTCACGCCTTCCTGTTCCACCGCGTACAGCGTGCCGGTGCGGCCCATGCCGCACATCACTTCATCGACGATCAGCAGCACGCCATGGCGGTCGCAGACCTCGCGGATACGGCGGAAGTAGCCGGGCACGGCCGTGAGCGCGCCGGCGGTGGCGCCGACCACGGGCTCGGCCACAAAGGCCATGACGGTGCCCGGGCCCAGCCGTTCGAACGTCTGTTCCAGTTCCCGGGCCAGGCGTTCTCCGTACTGTTCGGCGCTTTCGCCGTCGCGCTGGTCGCGGTACGCGTAGCAGGGCGAGACGTGCGCCACCTCGATCAGCAGCGGCGCGAATTGGGCGCGGCGCCAGGCGTTGCCGCCTACGGCGAGGGCGCCCAGCGTATTGCCGTGGTAGCTCTGCCGCCGCGCCACGATGTGGCGGCGCTCGGGCTGGCCGATCTCGACGAAATACTGGCGGGCCATTTTCAGCGCCGCCTCCACGGCCTCGGAACCGCCCGACACGAAGTAGGCGTGGGAGATGCCTTCCGGCGCGTCGGCCACCAGGCGGTCGGCCAGGCGTTCGGCGACTTCCGTCGTGAAGAAACTGGTGTGCGCGTAGGCCAGCGCATCGATCTGCGCGTGCATGGCGGCCTGGATGTCGGGATGGTTGTGTCCCAGACAGGAGACGGCGGCGCCGCCCGATCCGTCGAGATAGGCGCGGCCGGCGCTGTCATAGACCCACACGCCCTGGCCGCGTACGGCGACAGGAGGCGTCTGGCGTAGGGAACGATGCAGGACGTGGGTAGGGCTCATGGGGCGATTCCGCAATACGGGAGTTGAAGACGAATCCGGGCAGCGTCAGGCCGGCCGGCGGGCCTGGCCGCCGTTCCAGTAAATGTTGTCGGTGAGCAGGCGCTGCTCCACCTCTGTCAGGCGGCTGAGGACCTCGTCCCCGCCGCGCGCGGTCAGGCGCGCGATCAGGTGTTCGGCCAGGCCCAGCAGGCCGGCGGTGGTATGGAAGAACGACCCGGGGCCCTGGCGCGCGGGCCGGGCCTGCACGCCGTCGCGGTCCGGCGGGGCGAAGCGCAGCGTATGGCGCGCGTCCACGGCCAGCGGGGATAGCGGGTCGTCGGTCAGCGCGATGAGCGCCACGCCGCGCTGCGTGGCCTGGCGCGCCAACTGCACGGTGGCGGTGGGGTAGGGAGCCTGGGAAATCACGATCAGCGCGTCGCTGGGGCCCAGGTTGTCGGCCTGTTCGGCCGGCGCGCCGCCCAGGCCGTCGATCAGCACGCTGTTGCGGCGCACCAGTTGGTAGGCATAGCGCATCTGGAAGGCGATGCCGAAAGCGGAGCGTGTGCCCAGGAAGCCGACCTGCCTGGCTTCCAGCAGGGTCTGCACCGCCGCGTCGAAGGCGGAAGGCGGGTTCAGCGCGCACACGGAGCCCATGGCCTGGATCTGGTATTCGGTCAGTACGTCGTGCCCGGGAGGGAGGGGTTCGCCCGCCGCGGCCTGCAGGGCGGCGGCGCGGTCGCGCAGCCCCGGCTTGTTGCCTTGTCCCGCCAGCGCCTGCTGGAACGGCAGCCGGAAATCCTCGTAGCTGGTGAAGCCGACGGCCCGCGCCAGCCGCAGCATCGTGGCGGGGGCGACGCCCAGCGCCTGGGCCTGGCGCCGCATCGACCACAGCCCCACTTCCGCGGGATGCGCCGCGACCCAGCGCGCCGCCCGCTGCAGTTCCGGCGGCAGATGTTCCAGTTTTTCCTGGAGAGCGGAGAGCAGGTCCGACGGCAGGGGCATGTCAGGGCACCTAAAAAACACATGATAAATCTGCGTTAAATAAAAAAACATGTGTTTTTTATAGGGGCTTCTACCTAAGAGGCTAGGCGCGACGCCGTCAGGAGGACACGGTGCCCAAGTCCCCGAATCTTGCCGTCATCCACTGCAAATACGTGTTCATTTATTTACATCGTGCGCGGACATTTCTGTTTGACTCGAATGGATCGTGCGCATATCATTTGTGTAGAAATGAATTTTCACCGAACACTGTTTCCCATGACTGACGCCGCGAAACCCGATCCCTCACAGCAGTACGACCTGCGCATTTTGCGGGCCCTGCGCCGCATCACGCGTTCGATCGCGCTGCATTCGCGCCAGTTGTCCGCCGTCAGCCATATCACGGCGCCGCAATTGATGTGCCTGCGCACCGTGATCGGCAACGGCCCGATGACGGCTACGGCGATCAGCCGCGAGATGCACGTCAGTCCCAGCACGGTGGTCGGCATCCTGGATCGCCTGGAAGACAAGGGCCTGATCCGCCGCGAACGCGGCCGGGAAGATCGGCGCATCGTGTTCGTCACGGCCACGGAAGCCGGCCGCGAACTGGCGCAAGGCGCGCCTTCGCCGCTGCAGAAACACCTTGCCGACGCGCTCAATGCGTTGCCGGAACTCGAACAGGCCACCATCACTTTGTCCCTGGAGCGCATCGTGGCGCTGATGGAGCAGGATGGCCAGGCCGCCGTCGACACGCATGGCGATGTGTCGTCGCCCATCCTTGAAGTGCCCACGGGCGGGGCACCCCCAGAATCGGGAATCGTCGCATGAAGAAAAACGAACTGGATACCCTAACTCTCTCAAGTGCCGTGGCGCCGGCGGTCAGCGCGCAGACCCATACCATGCGTCTGCCCGACCGCAAAGACGGCGCCGCCATCCACCGCCTCATTTCCGAGTGCCCGCCACTCGACCTGAATTCCCTCTACGCGTACCTGCTCCTCGCCGAGCACTTCCGCGACACCTGCGTCCTGGCCGAAAGCTCCGGCGGACGTATCGACGGTTTTATCTCCGCTTACGTGATCCCGGCCCGGCCCGACGTCCTGTTCGTCTGGCAGGTCGCGGTGCACACCCGCGCACGCGGCCATCGGTTGGGCCGCGCCATGCTCCGCGAGCTCTTGCAGCGCAAGGGTCTCGAGCATGTCCGCTATCTCGAAACCACGGTGGGGCCTGACAACCAGGCATCGCGCCGCAGCTTCGCCGGCCTGGCCGGCGAATTGGGCGCCCACGTCTCCGAACGGCCGTTCTTCGACCGGCACCTCTTCGGCGGCGCGGACCATGACGACGAGATGTTGTTGAGGATAGGTCCGTTCGCCTTGCCGACCCCCCAGGGGTAGCGCAAGCCCAGCGGTCTTATCGACTACCGCGATGGCTGGCCGATCCGGGTGCGCGAATGCTCCCGGAGGGATCTGGCCGTCTGTCAACTTATGAGATGAAAGGGAGGATTAATCATATGGACTTGAAAATCTTTGACCGGATGGAGTCGGAGGTGCGGGGCTACATCCGGTCGTTCCCCGTGATCTTCAGCCAGGCCAGGGGTTCGACGCTGATCGATGAGGAAGGCACCGAGTACATCGATTTCTTCAGCGGCGCCGGCACCCTCAATTACGGCCACAACAATCCTGTTCTCAAGGAAAAGCTGCTGGAGTACGTACAGTCGGACGGCGTCGTCCATGGCCTGGACATGGCCACCAGCGCGAAGAAGCGTTTCCTGGAGACGGTGGATCGCGTGCTGCTCAAGCCGCGCAACTGGCAGTACACCCTGCAGTTCACCGGCCCGACCGGCACCAACGCGGTCGAGGCCGCGCTCAAGATCGCCCGGCAGGTCAAGGGCCGTTCGAACGTGATTTCGTTCACGCACGGCTTCCATGGCGTGAGCGGCGGTTCGCTGGCGGTGACCGCCAACATGAAGTTCCGCGAAGCCTCCGGCTATGCGCTGGGCAACACCAGCTTCATGCCCTACGACGGATACTTCGGTCCGGACGTGGACACCATGGCCTACCTGGAGCGCATGCTCGAGGATCCCAGCAGCGGCATGGACAAGCCGGCCGCCGTGATCGTGGAAACGGTGCAGGGCGAGGGCGGCGTGAACGTCGCCACCCTGCGCTGGCTGAAAGAGCTGGAAAAGCTCTGCAAGCGCCACGATATGCTGCTGATCGTCGATGACATCCAGGTCGGCTGCGGCCGCACGGGTACGTTCTTCAGCTTCGAGGCCGCGGGCATCCGGCCCGACATCATCACCCTGTCGAAGTCGCTGTCGGGCTTCGGCCTGCCGATGTCGCTGGTGCTGATGAAGCCCGAGCTGGACATCTGGAAGCCGGGCGCCCACAGCGGCACGTTCCGCGGCAACAACCTGGCCTTCGTCACGGCGACGCAGGCGCTGGAAACCTATTGGACCAACAGCGCCTTCGCCGCCGACATCCAGCGCAAGGAGCGCCAAGTGCGCGACTGGCTGGAGAACCTGGTCCACAGCTATCCCAACGCCGGCCTGTCGGTGCGCGGCCGCGGCCTGATCCAGGGGCTGGTGTGCAGCGCCACGCCCGCCCTGGCCAACCGCATCGCGCAGAACGCCTTCAAGAAGGGCGTCGTGATCGAAACCTCGGGCGCGCAGGACGAAGTGTTGAAGCTGCTGCCCGCCCTGACGATCGAGGAAGAGCTGCTGGGCAAGGGCCTGGAAGTGATCGAGGCCAGCGTCGCCGAAGCGCTCGCAGAAGAGGGGCAGTCCGCCCGCATCCTGAAATTTGGAGGAAAACGTCAATGATCGTACGCAATGTCAAAGATGTGATCGGCACCGCCGACGAAGTCCGCACCGATACCTGGGTCAGCCGCCGCGTGCTGCTGAAAAAGGACGGAATGGGGTTTTCCTTCCATGAAACCACCATCTTCCCGGGCGGCCGCACGCACATCCACTACAAGAACCATCTTGAAGCGGTGTGGTGCATCGAGGGCGACGGCTCCATCGAGACGATTGCCGACGGCAAGAAATACGACCTGGGACCCGGCGTGGTCTATGCCCTGAACGAGAACGACGAGCACTGGCTGTGCGGCGGCAAGGAGCCGCTGCGCGTCATCTGCGTCTTCAACCCGCCGCTGACCGGCCAGGAAGTGCATGACAAGGAAGGAGTCTATGCGCTGCCCGAGGCCGAAGCCCAGGCCGCAGCCTGATACAAGGAGGTTCGCATGATCTCACCTGCACAGGATCCGTACGCCTCGCGTACGGATCGAAGTTCCGCCATCATCGCCCGCCAGGATCCGGTGGTCTACGAGAACGGCCAGTACGCCAGCGCCCTGGACGCCGAGCAGATCGGACAGTACGAGCGCGACGGCTTTATCCTGCTGGAAAACCTGTTCTCCGACGACGAGATCCGCGCGCTGTCGTCCGAGGTCGAGCGCATGACGCGCGACCCCTCGATCGTCCGCCGCGAAGAGTCCATCACCGAGCCGGGCAGCAACGCCGTGCGCTCCATCTTCATGGTGCATGTGCTCAACCCCATCCTGTCGCGCCTGGTGCGCGACCCGCGGCTGGTCAACGTGGCGCGGCAGATCCTCGGGTCCGAGGTGTACATCCACCAGTCGCGCGCCAACATGAAGCCCGGCTTCAAGGGCAAGGAGTTCTACTGGCACTCCGATTTCGAGACCTGGCACGTCGAAGACGGCATGCCCTCGATGCGCGCCCTGAGCTGCTCGGTCCTGCTGACCGACAACAACGAGTGCAACGGCCCCTTGATGCTGGTGCCGGGCTCACACCGGCAGTTCATCTCGTGCGTGGGCGAAACGCCCAACGAGCACTACAAGCAGTCGCTGAAAAAGCAGGAGTACGGCGTGCCGGACCCGGTCAGTCTGCAACTGCTGGTGGAGCAGGGCGGCATCCGCTCCATGACGGCCAAGGCCGGCTCGGTGGTGTTCTTCGACTGCAACACGATGCACGGCTCCAACAGCAATATCTCGCCGTGGCCGCGCGCCAACGTGTTCATGGTCTACAACAGCATGGAGAACACCTTGAATCCGCCCAAGTACGGGCTGACGCCGCGTCCCGAGCACATCGCGACGCGCAAGGGGTTCAAGGCGGTCACGCCGCTGGACACGCTGAAGCTGGTCGGAGGCTGAGTCCGCGCCAGGTAAAAAGCCCAGGCCCGGCCTGGGCTTTTTGCTATTCTTGGCGGACCTCCCGCCTTGGAAACCGGTACGCCATGTCCGCCCGCATCCTCAGCCTGCACATCTACCCGCTCAAATCCTGTGCAGGCATCGATCTGAACGAATCTTCCATCGATCGCGCCGGCCTGGCCCATGACCGCCGCTGGATGCTGATCGGCGACGACGGGGCGTTCATGACGCAGCGCCAATGGCCGGACATGGCGCTGATCCGCACGGCGATCACGGCGCAGGCCCTGCGCCTGTCCGCGCCCGGCATGCCGGATCTCGACGTCGCCCTGGACGGTTCCGGCCTGGAATCCGGTCCGGAAGACGTCACCGTCTGGAAGGACACGATCGCGGCCCGGCGCGAAAGCGAGGCCGCGGGCCGCTGGTTCTCCGAATTCCTCAGGAACCCTTGCCGCCTGTACAAGGTGGACGCGTCCGCGCGCCGGCCGGCCAAGCTCGATTGGGTGTCGCGCTGGACCGAGGCGCATCCCGACCTGGCCGGCAGCTTCGCGGGCGACCACCACTTCGGCTTTGCCGATGGCTTTCCCTTGCTGGTGGCCAACCAGGCTTCGCTGGACGACCTGAACGTCCGCCTGCGGGCCAAGGGCGCGACGCCGGTGCCCATGGACCGCTTCCGCCCCAATATCGTCGTCCAGGGCGAATGGGAGCCCTTCGAGGAAGACCACACCGCGATGATCGTGGCGGCGGGCGTGAAGATGGCTTTCGTCAAACCCTGCACGCGGTGCTCGATCCCCGACATCGACCAGCGCACCGCCCAGCGCTACGACGAGCCGGGCCGTACCCTGGCGGGCTACCGCAATCTCGAAATAGGCGTGGTGTTCGGCCAGAACGCCATTCTCGACGCGCCCGCGGGGGCGCGCCTGAAGGTCGGCGACGGGGTGGAGATCGAGCTGGATTTCTAGCCCGGCGCCGGGGGCGGGCGGCCTCAGGCCGAAGACAGCTTCAGGCCTATCAGGCCGAGCACGATGAGGATGGCGCTGGCGATGCGCATCCAGTTGGCGGATTCGCCGAACAGCACGATGCCGGCCACGAAGGCGCCTATCGTGCCTATGCCCACCCATACCGCATAGGCGGTGCCCAGGGGCAGCGACTTCATGGCGACGGCCAGCAGCCAGACGCTGATGATCATGCCGCCGGCAGTCGCGAGGGACGGCCAGAGACGGGTGAATCCATGGGTGTACTTCAGGCCCACCGCCCATACGATTTCGAACAGGCCTGCGAGTACCAGGATGATCCAGGTCATTACGACTCCTACTGTGTCAGGGGTCGTCCCCGGATAGGGCACGCCGGCCGCCTGGCCGCGCGAGGCAGCGGGCCGTCCCGCTGCGGCAAAAATTATAGAATACGGGCTTCCGACGGCAAAAACCGGGTGCCGGGCATCAACTCTTGCAACACTTCGCGTGCCGGGCCGCGAAACCAGGATATTTCCATCATGCAACGCATTATGCTGCGGGCAAAGCTGCACCGCGTCACGGTCACCGAAGCCGACCTCCACTACGAAGGATCCTGCGGCATCGACGAAGACCTGCTGGACGCTGCCGGCATGCGCGAGTTCGAACGCATCGAACTCTACAACGTCACCAACGGCGAACGCTTCGACACCTACATCATCAAGGCGGCCCGCGGCAGCGGCGCCATCTCCTTGAACGGCGCCGCCGCGCGCCGGGCCCAGGTCGGCGACCTGCTGATCATCTGCACCTACGGCCCGATGTCCGAAGCGGATTCGGCCGTGCACAAGCCGCAAGTCGTGCTGGTGGACGACGCCAACCGCGTCAAGGAAATCCGCAAGTTCCCGGCCTGAGGCCGGGCCGCGCGCGGCGCCCGCCCAGCCGGCCGGCGCCGCGTCAACCCTGAACCGTTTCATCATGAGCTTCCAGGTCATCATCCAACCCAGCCAGCATCAATTCCCGGTCGAGCCCGGCCAGACCGTGCTCGACGCCGCCCTGGCCGCGGGCATCGTCCTGCCCTATAGCTGTCGCAACGGCGCGTGCTCCACCTGCAAGGGCCGCGTGGTTTCCGGGGAGTTCGATGCCGGACAGTATCCGGCGCAGATTCTTTCGCCCGAGGAACTGGCCGACGGCTACACGCTGTTCTGTCAGGCGCGGCCCGCGTCCGACATGGTGGTGGAGTCCACCGAGGTCCGGCTGGCCAGCGACATCCAGATCCGCAAGCTGCCTTCGCGCGTGCAGACGCTGGAGCGCGTGGCGCCCGACGTGACGGTGATCAAGCTGCAACTGCCGGCATCCGAGCAGTTCCGCTACTACGCCGGCCAGTACATCGAAGTCATCCTGAAGGACGGCCGCCGGCGCAGCTATTCCATGGCGGGCGCGCCGCACACCGGCAGCCCGCTGGAACTGCACATCCGCCACATGCCGGGCGGCGTCTTCACCGACCACGTGTTCGGCGCGGGCGAAACGCAGATGAAAGAGCGCGAGATCCTGCGCCTGGAAGGGCCATTCGGCTCCTTCTTCCTGCGCGAGGACAGCGACAAGCCCGTCGTGCTGCTGGCCAGCGGCACGGGGTTCGCGCCGGTCAAGGCGATCGTCGAGCACATGATCCACAAGAACATCAACCGTCCCGTCGCGCTGTATTGGGGCGGGCGCCGTCCGCGCGACCTCTACATGCACGACCTGGCGCAGTCGTGGTCGGCCCAGTTGCCGGATTTCCGCTACGTGCCGGTCGTGTCCAACGCTCTGCAGGAAGACGGCTGGACCGGCCGCATCGGGTTCGTCCACGAGGCCGTCCTGCAGGACCTCCCGGACCTTTCGGGCCACCAGGTCTACGCCTGCGGCACGCCGTTGATGGTGGACGCGGCCCGGCGCGAGTTCAGCGCCCAGAACGGGCTGCCCCCGGAGGAGTTCTACGCGGACGCCTTTACGTCCGAGGCCGACCTGGCGAAAGCCGCGTCCTGAGTAACAGGACATGAACGATAGGGGCGGAACGAACGGGCCTGGAAAGGTTTGTGACTTCCGCCCCTTTTTATTCCGTAGGCGCGGGCAAAGCGCCAGGGTAAACTGCCGTGGCAGCAGCTTGCCATGGGTCGCGGACATCGGGTCCGCGGACCGAGCTGGCACGCAAGGAGCAATGCGGGCATGAAAGTAGCGGTATTGGGTGGAGGCATCATCGGAATCTCCAGCGCCTGGTGGCTGAACCAGGCGGGCCACGACGTCGTGGTCATCGATCGCTGCACCGGTCCCGCACAGGAAACCAGCCTGGCCAACGGCGCCCAGATTTCGGTGTCGTACGCCGAGCCCTGGGCCAACCCGCAGGCCCCGCTCAAGCTCCTCAAATGGATGTTCCAGGACAACGCGCCGTTGCTGTTCCGTCCGCAACTGGACTGGCGGCAATGGATGTGGGGCCTGTCGTTCCTGCGCGAATGCCTGCCCGGCCGCCTCGCTCCCAACATCCGCGCCATGGTCCGCATGGCCGAATACAGCCGCGCGACCCTGCGCGGCATGCGCGCGGATCTCGGCATTCAGTACGACCACCTGGAACGCGGCATCCTGAACTTCTACCGCGACCAGCACGAATTCGAAAACTCGCAGCGCGCGGCCGGCCTGATGCGCGATTTCGGCGTGGAGCGGCGCGTGGTGTCCGCGGACGAGGTCATCGCCATCGAGCCCGCCCTGGCACCGCGCCGGCATACCATCGTCGGGGGCGACTACACGCCCGAGGACGAAAGCGGCGACGTGCACCTGTTCACGGTGGCCCTGGCGGAGCACTGCGTCCGCGCCGGCGTCGAATTCCGCTACAGCACCCGCGCCACGCGCCTCCTGACGGCGGGCGGCACGGTGCAGGGCGTCGAACTCATCGGGCCGGACGGCCGCTACGGCAACCTGTCGGCCGACGCCTATGTCGTGGCGATGGGCAGTTTCAGTCCCGGCCTGCTGCGCCCGCTGGGCATTCCCTGCAACGTCTATCCGGCCAAGGGCTATTCCGCGACCTTTCCGGTGCTCAAGCCGGAGGCCGCGCCCACGGTCAGCCTGACGGACAGCAGCCACAAAGTCGTGTTCTCGCGCCTGGGCGACCGCCTGCGCATGGCCGGTACCGCGGAACTGTCGGGCTATTCCCGCAGCCTGAATACCGGCCGCTGCGAAGCCATGACCCTCCTGGCGCGCGAACTTTTTCCGGACGCGCTCGATTTCGAGCGCGTCAGCTACTGGTCGGGCCTGCGCCCGTCCACTCCTTCGAACGTGCCCATCATCGGCCGCAGCCGTATCCCCAACCTGTACGTCAATACGGGGCACGGTACGCTGGGCTGGACGATGGGTGTGGGCTCGGGCCGGGCATTGGCCGATCTGCTCAGCGGACGGCGGCCAGAACCGGAATTTCCTTTTCTTGGTCTGTGAACCTATGAAGAATCTGCAATTGGCGGGCATGGCCCGCGCGATGTTCGCCAGCCGGCGCGCATGGGTATTCGGCGCCGCCATGGCGATGGCCGGAGCGGCGAACGCCGCCGCGGTCGAAATCCAGGTCTGGCACACCCTGACCGACGCAAACAAGGCCGAGTTCGAGAAGCTCGCCAAGCAATACAACAAAGAGCAGGACCAGGTCCGCGTCACGCTGCGCGGCTTCGCCTCGCCCAGCGCGCTGGAACAGGAAGCCGTGTCCGCGGTCAAGGCCAAGAAGGGCCCGAACCTGCTGCAACTGACCGACAACCATTCACCCGAAATCGTCGCCCAGCACAAGGCGGTGCTGCCGCTGTACGAACTGCTGGCCAAGTACCCGATCAAGGACCTCAACTGGTTCGTGCCGGCCACCAGCAGCTTCACGCGCGACAGCAAGGGCCGCCTGCTGGCCTTTCCCTGGATGGCCGAAGTGCCGGTGATGTTCTACAACACCGCCGCCTACAAGAAGGCCGGGCTGGATCCCAACAAGCCGGCCCGTACCTGGACCGCCTTGCAGGGCGAGCTGCTCAAGCTGCGCGACGTGGCCGACATCGACTGCCCGTACGCGTCCAGCGACCAAGTCACGGTCCACCTGGAAAACCTGGCGCCCATCAACAACCAGCCGTTCACCAGCAACAACAACGGGCTCGACGCCGTCACCAAGAAGTCGGCCGCGCCGGCCATGCAGTTCGACACGCTCTACATGCGCCACATCTCGCTCATGGTGAGCTGGAAGCGTTCGCTGCTGTTCGTGGCCCACTCGGGCGACAACGCCAGCGACAAGCTGTTCGCCAAGGGCGAATGCGCGGTGCTGACCTCCAACACCGGCGCTTTCGGCCAGTTCATCAACACCAAGTCGCTGTCCTTCGGCGTGGCGCCGCTGCCTTACTACGACCAGGTCACCAAGGATGGCGGCAAGCCCTTCGTGAGCGGTTCGGCGCTGTGGGCGCTCGAGGGCCACCCCCAGGCCGAGGAAAAAGCCACCGCCCAATTCCTGGCCTGGCTGTCCAAGCCCGTGGTCGCGGCGGAATGGCACCAGCGCACGGGCTACCTGCCCCTGACGGAAGCGGCCTTCCGCGCTTCGGACGTGTCGTTCTACGACCGCATTCCGGGCGTGCAGGCGCTGATCGCCTCGATGCGCACGCAGCCGGGCACCAACAGCCGCGGCTTCCGCATGGCCAACTACACCCGCATCGAACCCGTGCTCAACCAGCAGCTCAACGATGCCTTCGAAGGCAAGGTGCCGCCGGTCGCGGCGCTGAACAACGCCGCCTCGCAGGCGCGCACCATCGCCGCGCAACGCTGATCGCGCCCATGCGGCCGGCGGCGCAAGCCGCCGCTTCCCTACCGAAACCCGGTCCTGTTGGACCGGGTTTTTTTCATCCATGCGTACATGCCAGTCTGGCGAGGCCAGGGGCGCTCATCCACCATGCCGGTCATGCGCATCGCTTCCGATGCGCCTTTTGCTCGCGGTGAGGCATGGTTCGATTCTTCTTCGTGGCGGCAGGCCTGTCCTGCCTGGGAGCTTGCTCGTTGCCCGGCCAGGGCCCCGCCGGATCGTCCTGGCAGGCGGCGCGGCCGGCCGCGCAAGGCTTCCGTTTCGACTGGCAACTGTCGGGCGATCCCGCCGTGGCGCCCATGCAGGTGTTCGACGACGGCAAGGAAACCTGGCTGCAGTTCGCGCCGGGCCAGGTGCTGCCGGCCATCTTCGGCATCGATGGCGGAGGCGAACGCGCATTGCCGTATCTGCGCCGCGATCCGTACGTCGTGCTTGCGGGCGGCTGGAACGGCCTTGCGTTCCGCGGCGGGCGGCTCGCGGCGCGGGCCCAGCGCCTCCAGGCGGTCGCCGAAACCGGGGCCGAACCTGCGCCGCCGTCGCCGGAGCCCATGGCCCAGCGCATCGCCGTGCCGACCCCGCCGGCGGCCGTGGGCACCTTGGCGGCAAGTGGTCCACTGGCCGCAATCGCGGCTTCGCCCGATGCGGGTGGGGGCCAGGCCGCCGCGCTGCCGGATGCCTCCGCGGCGCCGCGCCCGGCCCTGGATAATCCGGCGGACTCGGCCCTGCTGTACCGAGCGGCGCCGCCGGACGCCACGTTGCGGGCCGTCCTGGCGCGCTGGGCCGGCATGGCCGGCTGGACTTTCCTGCCGCAGCACTGGGCGGTGGATGTAGACATACCCCTGTCCGCCACCGCGGAATTTCCCGGCGACTTCAAATCGGCCGTTCGCGACTTGCTGGGCGCCACCGAACTCGCCGAGAAGCCGCTGCAGCCTTGCTTCTATGGCAACAAGGTGCTGCGCGTCGTGCCGCTGGCCCAGTCCTGCACCCGCATGGCCGCTCCGGGAGGGGCCGCCGCATGACACGCCGCCTGACACGCAGACTGCTTTTGTGCGCCATGGCTTCGGGGCTGCTGGGCGGCTGCGCGGTATCGCAGCAGGTCGCCGATCTGCGCCGCGCCGCCAGCGACCGGCAAGCCGGCGTCGCCGCCCGCCACCAGGCCTTCGCCGACGGCCTGTCGGACCGCGCGGCCCGCTTGGCCGCACAAGAAGTGGCCGCGCCTTGGGTGGCCGGCAAGCCCCAGCCGCTGGCGCGCGACGTACTGCTGCCTCCGGCGCTGCGCGAAAACGTGCGGACCACGTTGATGCTCGCCGACGACGCCGATCTGCCCGCAGTCGCGCAGCGCCTGACGGCCGCGACCGGCATTGCGGTAAGGGTCCAGCCGGACGCCCTGTTGCCGCTGGACCTGTTCCTGCCGCGCCTGGCGGTCAGCGGCGCGTTGAGCGTTCCGGCGTCGGCCAGCCTCGAGGTCCGCGCCGGCGGGCAACCGCTGGCCGATCTGCTCGACGTCCTGGCGGCCCGCTATTCCGTGCACTGGCGGTATGAGCGCAATGCGCTGGAGTTCTACCGCACCGAAAGCCGCGTGTTCGACCTGCGGGCCTTGTCGCTTGCCAGCAAGGTCGATATCCGGCTCGGCCGTTCCGGCAGCGCCGAAGGCGAAGGCTTCGAAAGCGCGTCCAGCACGGCGCTGTCCGCCGGCGAACACAATGCGCTGGCCGTCCTGCGCGCCAACATCCTGCCGTTCCTGACCCGTTCCGGCGTAGTGGCCGAGGCCGTCGAAGGCGCGACCTCCCTCATCGTCACGGACACCCCCGAAGCGCTGGAGCGCGTGGCGCGCTACCTCGAACGCGAAAACAAGGCGCTGACGCGCCGAGTCCGGCTGCTTTTCGAGGAAATCACCGTCATCGCCAATGACGCGGCGTCGGGCGGCATCGACTGGAACGCGGTCTACGCCGCTGCCGGCGCGACGGCGCGACTGGCATTGCCGGGCGGCGGGGACGGCGTGCTGGAAGCCGCGGTGGGCCGGGGGCCGTTCCAGGGGTCGCAAGCCATCGTGTCCGCGCTGAGCGCAATGGGGGCGGTCGTCCGGCACAGCAAGGTTCCGGTGCTGACCTTGAACCGCCGTCCCGTCACCCATGCGATAAGAACCACGTTTTCCTATATCGACCGCGTGCAGAGCACGGCGGTCCCCGGCACCGCGGCGGGCGGCGCCAACGGCACGCTGCCCGCGGTGTCCATCAGCCAGAAGGAAGAGACCGTCGGTTCGTTCCTGACGCTTTTGCCCGACATCCAGGAAGACGGCCAGATCCTGCTGTCGCTCGCCTACGACAATGCGGTCGCGCAGCCATTGAAGACCATCACCTTCGGAGAACGCGGCAACCAGGTCCAGGTCCAGCAAATCACGATCGATGGCAACGGCACGGTGCAGCAGATCGAACTGCGTCCCGGGCAGCCCATCATCGTTTCCGGTTTCGACCGCAGCCAGGACCAGCACGAACGCCGACGGCTCGCGCCTGGAGCGCCGCTGATCGCGGGCGGCCAGGATCGCGCCGCGTTGGAACGCACGACCACGCTGGTGCTGGTGACGGCCCAGGTCGAAGAGGGGTACTAGGCATGGACCGGGTTCCCCATACCCTGCTGCTCGATTGTCCCGGCACCGGGCGATTGCTGGCGTTCGGCCTGCGCTGGTTCGCCTTGATCGGCTCTGACGTGCCCGCGCTGGCGCGTGCGCGCGGCCGCCGCTTGCGGGCCAGCCATTACGTCGTGGGCGGGGCGCCCGCCACGATGGCGGGCTATGGCCGCTTGCGGCCGCAGCGCCGGGGCGGGCTGCGCGGCCGCCGCGCGAGCGGGCGCGACGCAATCTCCATCCAGGCTGCGGCGCAGCTCTTCGCCTTGCTGTACCCCGATGGCGGGCACAGCCTGCTCCGGCTGCCGGACGGCAGGCACTGGCTGGTCGCGGCCCAGCGCGGCACGGTGCTGTCGCAGACCGACCGGGTGTTCGCGTCCCGGGACGAGGCCCTGCGCGAGCAAGCGCAGTTGCTTGCCCAGCGTCCCGCTTTGCCCCCGCGCGAGGCCGACGCGGTCTGGGCAGCGATGCTGCAGGCAGTGGATCCCGCCGCCCGGTTGGCGCCGCTGCCCAGCCGCTGGGCCGAATTGCCGCTCGTCCTGCGGCTGTTCATGGGCTGCATCGCCTTGTCGGCCCTCGCGCCTCCGCTGTGGCGCGCCTTGGAGGCGCTGCGGCCCGCGCGCGAAGCGCCCGCGCCCGACCTAGCGGAAGGCCGCCAGGCCCGAGATGACCCCTATCTCGCGCTGCTGCGAACCACGGCGGCCCATGCACCGTCCGAAATCACCCGCCTGTTGGCCAGCGTGGGCAAGCTGCCCATACAGGTCCAGGGCTGGGCGCTGCGGCGCGCGCAGTGCCTGGCGGAGGCACAGCGCTGGGCGTGTTCGGCCGCTTATGTCAGGGTTCATCCCCACGCCACGAACCAGGCCTTGCATGTGTTGCGCCCGGCCGGTTGGGGGCTGTCGTTCCAACCGATGGATGCGGCGACGCTGTCGTGGCGCATGGCCTCGGGGCAGGCATGGCTGGCCGATTCGTCCTTGCCCACCGGGCTGCAGGTCGATACCGGGCTGGTCGTCGCCTTACAGCGCCTGCAGCCGGCATTTTCCGCCGTCGTCCTGGCGGCGGCCCAGCCGCTGCCGGTACCGCCGGCACCCATGCCGTCCGCCGCCCACGAGGCCGCTTCGGGCCAGGACGGGCCGCGCATCCACCGCCGCGCCCTCAGCTTGCGGGGGCCCTTGCGTTCGTTCGCGCTGCTGCCGGACGCGATATCGACGGCGCGGTGGTCCCGCCTGTCTCTGGAAATCCAGCCACAGCCGCGGCCCAGCCTGGCCGCGAGCACGCTCATCGCCGAACTGCAGGGAGAACTCTATGAACAGGAATAGGGCGGGCGCCGCAAGCCGGCGGCTCGTGGGACGATGCTTGCGCTGCCTGCTGTGGTCGGCCGCGCTGGCCGCATCCGTTCGCGCCGAGCTCCCACCGCCGGCCGACGAGGAACCGCAGGCCTGGCCGGAAGCGGAAACCGTGCGCACGCTGTTGCGGGCGGACGCCGAAGCGGCCCTGGCGGATTGCCGTGTGCCAGGCATCTGCCCGGCGGGCGCGCGCCCCGTAACGCCGGAGCATCCGCGTGCGCATCTGGTCCGGCCCGCCGACGACATCCGCGTGCTGGCCATTTTCGGTCTTGCCCGAAGCCTGCGCGTGGATCTCGACGTCAATGGCGCCGTGCTGCGCTACCAGGCCGGCCGCGAAGCGCCTATCGCGGGTTCCGCCGTGGCGGGCGCCTATCGCTTGCTCGCCATCGAGGATGCTTGCGTGCGGCTGCGCCGGGAGGATCTCGAGCGCACCGCCTGCCTCGACATCGGCCGGGCCTACCCCGGCCGGGCCTCTCCCGGCCGGGCCTCTCCATGACGGCGCCCGCGTCGCTGCCCGCCGTCGCGGCCTGGCGTCCGCCCGAGCTGCAAACGCCGGAGGACGTCGCCCGCATGGAGCCGGCGTTCGTGCGCGCCCTGGGCCGCGAATTCGACCTGGCCGCATTGGCGGGCAGGCTGTGCCCCGTGCTGCTGGAAAGCGGCGAGGTCGCGGTCTTCGCCGTGAAGGACTACATGCTGGGCGACCAGATCGACGAAATCGAACGCATGGTAAGGGCCGAGGGGTACCGGCTGGCGCGGGTGCCGCGCTATCAGCTACCGGCGCCGCTGCTGTTGATGGTCGCCCGCGGCCAGTTGGCGGCCCCCGGCCCGGTCAGGCCCGGCAGGGCGCAACAGGAAGAACGCGCCTCGGCCCTCGCCGCGCTCTTCCTGGACATCGTGCGCTGGGGCGTGGCGCAAGGGGCGAGCGACGTGCATATCAACGTCGACCGGCGGCGCGAAGCCTGCGACATCCGCTACACCATTAGCGGCGAATACGTCGGGACCGAGCGTTACGCGGCCCTGTCCAACGCGACGCTGCTCGAAGTCCTGGCCGTGGCCTGGATGGACGTCAGGGGCGGCAACGGCGCGGTCTTCGACCCCGCGCTGGAACAGCAGGGCCGCATCGGGCTGGAGGTCGACGGCATTCCTGTCATGCTGCGCTGGGCCTCGCTGGCCGCCGACGCGGGGCCGTCGGTGTGCCTGCGCATCCTGCGGCTGGATGCGACCGCCGACGGCGACCTGCTGGCGCTGGGCTATCTGCCGGCGCAGGTGGAGACCCTGCAGCGCGCCCGCGAACGCGAGGGCGGGGCCATCGTGCTGGCCGGCGTGGTGGGTTCGGGCAAGTCCACCACCATCGCCGCGCTGATGCGTGGAATCGCCTCCACCCGCAAGGTCATTACGCTGGAAGACCCGGTGGAGTACCTCATCGGCAACGCCCTGCAGAACACCCTGGGCGGAGCCCTGGCGGAATCCGCCTGGCCGGCGTTCGACGCCAAGCTCAAGACCATCAAGCGGTCCGCGATGAACGACCTGCTCATCGGCGAAATCCGCGATGTCGACACCGGCCGCGCCTTTATGGACCTGGCCAGTTCCGGCATCAGCCTGTACACCACCACCCACGCGGCCTGCGCCGCCATGATTCCCGAACGCCTGGCTTCGGACGCGATCGGCGTGTCGCGGGATTTCCTGGCGTCGCCCGGTATCCTCAAGCTGCTCGTCTACCAGACCTTGCTGCCGCGCCTGTGCGCGGGTTGCGCGTTGCCGGTGGACAGCCTGTGGGCGGCGCGCGCCGGGTCTGCCGAAGCCTCGCCGCATGTCGATTGGCAGGCATGGATCCGGCGCGTGGCCGGGGCGTTCCAACTGGACGCCGGCGCGCTCCGGGTCCGGAACTCTGCCGGCTGCCCAGAATGCCGGCGTCCCCAGTTGCCGGAGCTGAATGGTACGGCGGGCCGCTGCGTCGCGGCCGAAATGCTCGAACCCGAACGCGTGGAAGGCTTTCTCGAACGCGTGCGTGCGCGCGACAACCTGGGCCTGCAGCGGCAGGCCCGGGCGGCCGGCCCGACCGCGTGGCGCGACGAAGCCGCGCGCGGCACCCTGGCGCTGCACAGCGCCTTGTACCGAGCCAGCCTCGGGGAAATCGACCCTCGCTCCCTGCTGCGCCGCTTCGATCTTCACGCGGGAGGCCCGCATGACTGAGCCGCTTCTGCAGGCGCCCGCCTGGCGCTGGCCCGCCGGCCGTGCTTCGCTGCTGCACCTGGACGCGCTGCGCTTTCGCTCCCATCGCGCGGACTATTACGAATACCTGGCCGACCTGGTCGAGGGCACGCAAGGGCGCAAGAGCCTGCGCGACATTTTCGAGGACGACGCGCGCAGGCATGGCCGGGACACGGTGCGCGGTCGCCTGTCGCAGCATTGGGCGGCCGCCTACCCGGAGGCGGGCGGGGACCTGGGCGCCGCTTGGTCGGACACCTTGCCCGCCGGCGAATGCCTGTTGCTCAGTTGCGTGCAGCAAGAAGGAGGGGACCTGCCCACCGCACTGCGGGACCTGGCGCGCGCCGTCCGGCTGGCGGCGGACGCATGGCTGGCGCTCGTGTCCGCCGCCGCGACGGGCGTGGCGGCGGCGGTCGTGGCTTTCGCCTTGCTGTGCGCCATACCCTTTTTCAGCGTTCCTCGGCTGCAGCACGTATTCCAGGCCGTGCCCGCGGAGGACTACGCCCGCCTGACCCGCACACTGTTCGCGCTGGCGCGGGGCCTGAAGACATGGCTGCCGCTGTTGCTGGTGCTGGTCTTCGGCCTGGCCGCGCTGAGCCTGTGGTCGCTGCCGCACTTCACGGGGCCGTTCAGGGCGCGGCTCGACCGCTGGCTGCTCTGGCGGCTCTACCGCGATTTCCACGCAATCCGCTTTCTTTCCCTGCTTGCCGTGCTGGTCAGGCAACACGGCGCTGCCGACACCCGCTTGCGCCGCGCCCTGGCGGTGCAGGCGCGCGACGCGCCGCCTTGGCTGAATGCGCACCTGGCAGCCATGCTTGAGCGGATCGACGCGGGCCTGACCGGCCCAGAGATATTCGGCACGGGCCTGCTGGACGCCGATACCTGGTGGTACATGGCCGACATGATGGATGCCCTGGGCATGGAGGCGGGGCTGGCGCGCGCGCGCCAGCGCGTGCAGTTGCGCCTGCTTGCGCGGGTGCGGCGGCAGGCTGCGGTGCTGCGCTGGTCGCTGCTGGTCTCGTCCGTGGCGGCCGTGCTGGGAATCACGCTGTGGCACTACGCCGTGATCGACGAATTGCGCCACGGGCTCACCAATTTCTATGCCAGCCAGTAGGACGGCAGAAGCCGGCGGCCAGCCCGCCGCCGGGATTTTTCACCCAGGAGACAACCATGCGGCAGTTCCATACATTCCGGTCCCGCGCCATCCGGCAGCGGGGTTTTTCGCTGATGGAGGTGTCCATCGTCACCGCCATCGTTCTGCTGATCGCCATCGTCGGCATTCCCGCCATCGGCGCGTACGTCATCGAAAACAAGGTGCCCAAGGTCGGCGAGGAATTGCAGCGCTTCATCGCCAGCATGAAGATCAACGGGCTGGGCGGCGGCGTCACGCCCTACGCGGGCCTGAACACCGGCGCCATGGCCAATGCCTTGCGCGATTCCAGCGTCCTGTCGGTGCAGGGCACGGGGGCCGGGGCCCGGATCGCGCACGGCCTGGGCGGCAATGGCGTAGGCAGCAACGGCGTCGTCGAGGTGGCGGCGGCCGCGTTCGGCAGCGCGGGGCTGGGTTCCGCTTTCTCCATTACGCTGACCAACGTCAGCCACGCGGCTTGCCCGGCGCTGGCCTCCGTATTGCAGCGGATGTCCGAAACCATCTCTATCGGCGGGGGCGGTTCGGTCCGGGTCGTGAAGGACGCACTGGCCGCGCCCGCCGTGCCTTACCGGGCCGCCCTGGCCCAGGCCCAGTGCGGGCAGGGCGACGTCAACACCTTCGTGTTCACCGCCAAATGAGCCCGGGCGCGCATCCGCTGGATCTCCGCCGCGGCGCTGCCGCGCGTGTGCGGCGCCAGCGCGGATTTTCGCTGCTGGGCCTGGCGCTGGCCCTTGCCCTGACCGTCATGGCCGCCATCTGGGCTTCCAGCCAACTGGTGCAGCGGATCGAGGAAGCGGCGGCACGTTCCACGGGAGTGTGGCTGAGCCAGATCCGCCTGGCCGTGGCCCAGGTGCTGTCCGACCACTTCAAGGCCCTGGCCAAGGGCGAGGCGCCGCGCGACGGCCACGGAACGCTGCTGTTCGCGGATTTCCTGGCGCCCACCCTGGGCGAACTGCGCGCCGGCGGATTCCTGCCCGCGGATTTCCCCGATCGCTCCGCCATGGGCTTCGCCGCGCAGGTCCGGCTCGCCCGGGCACCGGGCTGTCCGGGCGAACGGTGCCGGCTGGACGGCCTGGTCTACACCGCCCAGCCTGTACTGAAAACAGGGACGCAATCGCCGGACCTGATCGGCATGGCGGCCGTCATCGACGCGGCGGGCGGCTATGGCGGGGCGGTGTGGCCCGGCTCGCCGGGGCGGCTGCGGGGGGCGGCATTCGACTTCGCGAACCCGCTGGCCGCGGGCACGCCGGCCCATGCGCCCGGCACCCTGGCGCTGTGGGCCGGTGCCGGGGCCAGGGACGGAGGGCCGGACCTGGATCGCTTCGTGCAGATCCGCGATACGCGCGACCCTCAGCTACAGGGAGCGCTCAGCGTCGCCTCCTCGGTCTCGGTCGGCGCCCATCTTTCCCTCGGCGCCCAAGCCGCCGCGGGGCAGTATTGCGGCTTCGCCAACGGCACAATGGCCAATTCCGCCCAGGGGGAACTGCTGACGTGCCAGTCCCATGCCTGGATGCCCGCCAGCGGCGGCTTCGGCGGCGCGTTCAGCATGAACTACCCCCTGGGTTGCTACCATTACACCGGCGCGTCCACGGCCAACCCCCGCACCGGCGCCTGCTCGTGCCCCGCGGGCTATAGCGCGGTGATCGTTTCGGCCGGCGGCTTCTGGAAAGAAACCGAGGGCTGGACCACCGGCTACGTCTGCGTGCGCTAGGGCCCGCTCAGGCTGAAAGGAGCCTTGCGTCCCGCCGTTGCCGCGTATGCCCGCCAACCCTCTATAATCAAAAATTCGCCTAAATCCTGCTTCATCCACGATGAAATCCTCCGAGATTCGCCAGCAGTTCCTGCAATTCTTCAAGTCCAAGGGACACACCATCGTCCCTTCGTCGTCGCTCGTCCCCGGCAACGACCCGACCTTGCTCTTCACCAATTCGGGCATGGTCCAGTTCAAGGACGTCTTCACGGGCAAGGAATCGCGGTCCTATACGCGTGCCACCTCGTCGCAGCGCAGCGTGCGCGCCGGGGGCAAGCACAACGACCTGGAGAACGTGGGCTACACCGCCCGCCACCACACGTTCTTCGAAATGCTGGGCAATTTCAGCTTTGGCGACTACTTCAAGCGCGACGCCATCCAGTACGCCTGGGAACTGCTGACGCAGGTCTACAAGCTGCCGGCCGAGAAACTCTGGGTCACCGTCTACCAGGAAGACGACGAGGCCTACGACATCTGGGCCAAGGAAGTCGGCGTGCCGGCCGAGCGCATCATCCGCATCGGCGACAACAAGGGCGCGCGCTACGCGTCGGACAACTTCTGGCAGATGGCCGATACCGGCCCCTGCGGCCCTTGCTCGGAAATCTTCTACGACCACGGCCCCGAGATCTGGGGCGGCCCCCCGGGATCCCCCGAGGAAGACGGCGACCGCTACATCGAAATCTGGAACCTGGTGTTCATGCAGTTCGAGCGCGATGCCGCCGGCAACATGCCGCGCCTGCCGCGCCCCTGTGTCGATACCGGCATGGGCCTGGAGCGCATCGCCGCCGTGCTGCAGGGCGTGCATTCCAACTACGAAATCGATCTGTTCCAGCACTTGATCGCCGCCGCCGCGCGCGAAACCGGCATCAAGGACCTGGAAGACAATTCGCTCAAGGTCATCGCCGACCACATCCGCGCCTGCTCGTTCCTGATCGTCGACGGCGTGATCCCCAGCAACGAAGGCCGCGGCTACGTGCTGCGCCGCATCGTCCGCCGCGCGCTGCGCCACGGCTACAAGCTGGGCCAGACCAAGCCGTTCTTCTACCGCCTGGTGCCGGACCTGGTCGCCGAAATGGGCGAGGCCTATCCGGAGCTGGCCGCCACGGCCGACCGCGTCGCCCAGGTGCTCAAGCAGGAAGAAGAGCGTTTCGGCGAAACCCTGGAACACGGCATGCGCATCCTGGATTCCGCCCTGGCCAACGTGCCCAAGGGCGGCCAGTTGGACGGCACCACGCTGTTCACGCTGTACGACACCTACGGCTTCCCCGTGGACCTGACCGCCGACATCTGCCGCGAGCGCGAAGTGGACGTGGACATGGCCGGCTTCGAGGTCGCCATGGAACGCCAGCGCGACCAGGCGCGCGCCGCGGGCAAGTTCAAGATGGCCGAAGGCCTGAGCTACGAAGGCGCAGACACGCGTTTCGAAGGCTACGAAAAGCTCGAGCTCGACGGGGTCAAGGTCACGGCCCTGTACGTGGACGGCACGCAGGTGCAGCAGGTCAATGCCGGCCAGAATGCGGTCGTCGTGCTGGACGCCACGCCGTTCTACGCGGAATCGGGCGGCCAGGTCGGCGATACCGGCCTGCTTGAGGCGGACGGCGTGCGATTCGCCGTCGCCGACACCCTGAAGATCCAGGCGGGCGTGTTCGGCCACCATGGCCAGCTCGAAGCGGGCACCCTGGTCGTGGGCGACACGCTGCTGGCGCGCGTGGACGCGGTGCGCCGCGCCCGGACGGTGCGCAACCACTCCGCCACCCACCTGATGCACAAGGCTTTGCGCCAGGTGCTGGGCGCGCACGTGCAGCAGCGCGGCTCGCTGGTGGATCCCGACAAGACCCGTTTCGACTTCGCCCAGGATGCGCCGCTGACGGCCGAGCAGATCGCCCGCGTCGAGGCCATCGTCAACGCCGAGATCCTCGCCAACCAGCCTACCGTGGCGCAGGTCATGGCCTATGACGACGCCGTCAAGGGCGGCGCCATGGCGCTGTTCGGCGAAAAATACGGCGACACGGTCCGTGTGCTCGACATCGGCTTTTCGCGCGAGCTTTGCGGCGGCACCCATGTCAGCCGCACCGGCGACATCGGCCTGTTCAAGATCGTTTCCGAAGGCGGCGTGGCCGCGGGCGTGCGCCGCGTCGAGGCCATCACCGGCGACAACGCCCTGGCCTGGGTGCAGAACCAGAACGCCTTGCTGACGCAGGTCGCGGGCATGCTGCGTTCCACGCCGGCGGACCTGCCCGCGCGCATCGCGCAGGTGCAGGAACAGATCAAGACGCTCGAGAAAGACCTCGAACAATCGCGCAGCAAGCTCGCCGCCAGCGCGGGCAATGACCTGGCTTCCAGCGCCGCGGTCGACGTCAAGGGCATCAAGGTCCTGGCCGCCGGCATCGGCGACGTGGATCCCAAGGCTCTGCGCGGCATGGTCGACAACCTGAAGGACCGCCTGAAGCCGGCGGTCGTGCTGCTGGCCACCGGTTCCGCCGACGGCAAGATCAGCGTGGTGGGCGGCGTCACGGCCGACCTGACCGACCGCATCAAGGCGGGCGACCTGGTCGGCTTCGTGGCTGCCCAGGTGGGCGGCAAGGGCGGCGGACGCCCGGATATGGCCATGGGCGGCGGCACCGACGTGAGCGCCTTGCCCGCGGCGATCGCCAGCGTGCAGAAATGGGTGGACGAGCGCCTGTGACGAACAGCCCCGACGCCGGCGCGCAAGCGCCGTCCTACGAGCAAGAGATCGACGCCAGCGGCCTGACCTGCCCGCTGCCCATCCTGCGCGCCAAGAAGGCGCTGGCGCAGATGGCCAGCGGCGAGGTGCTGCGCGTCGTCACCACGGACCGCAACGCCATCCGCGACTTCCAGGCCTTCGCCCGCCAGACCGGCAATACCCTGGTCGCGCAGCAGGAGGTCGATGGCCGCGGGGTGCATTTCCTGCGGCGGCGCTGACCGGCCTGCCGGCGGGGCCGAGCAAACGATAGGGCCCGCCTTCCGGCGGGCCCTATCGTTTTGGCCGGGCAACCCGCTATTTGCGGACGGCGGCTGCGACTGCCTGGGTGATCGTGAAATCGACGAGATCGCCTTCCTTCAGTTGCTGGAGCCGCGCCTGCAGGGCGGGGTCCTGCACCTGGATGGTGCGCATGCCGCCTTGCGGGCCTTTCAGGGTGACCAGGTTGGCGCTCTTGTTGATGTGCCAGATCTCGGCGGTGATGGTGGTCTGGCGGCCGGCCGCGCCGGCGGGCATGGCGCCCTTGGGGCTGCGGGTGCCCGCGGTTTCCGTCACGACCTCCGGCGCGCCCGATCCGGCCGGGCGCACGCCCACCGCCACCGACTCGTAGTAGTCGAGCGTCAGCGTGTCGCCGGGCTTGATCTGCTGGAAGTTGCGGACGTCGGGACCGGCCACGACGTCCACGGTGTTTCCGTTCGCGCCCTGTAGCGTGATGGTCCGGGTGGAGGGATCCACGGCAGTGACCTGGCCCGTGGCAGTGGTGAGGGCGGCGCCCACGATGCGGGCCGAGGCCGTCAGCGGCATCGCCAGCGAGCCCGCCAGCAGGCCCGCCAAGGCCAGGCGCGCGACAGGGGTGAAGACGGATTTCTGATTCTTCATGATGTTGCACCCTCCGAGTAGAGGAAGTTTGGGGGAAAACGCTGGGAAGAGGGGACGGCCGCGAGCGGCGGGGAGGCCCGCCCTCAGGGGAATGGCTTGAAGAAAGCGCGGTAGCGGCGCCGCGGCGGGGCGGCAAGGGGGAGCAAAGCGCGGAATCTTGCGTACGATGACATAAAACCGATCTCCGGAATCGGGTTTTTCTTCAAACGCACTGACTTTGAACGCACTGAGACAGACACAAGCGCGGCCGGGCGGCTACACTTTGGGCTGCGGCGGGCTCCAGCCCGGTTCGTAGAATACCTGGATGTGGTGTTTTAGGATACAAATCCCGCCGCTATGCAAGATTCCCGCACTCCCATTTGCCAGCCGGCATGTTTAAGTGCTAGAATTTCCCGTTTTTCACAACTAATTCAAGGGATTACCTATGGTGGTGATTCGCCTGGCCCGCGGTGGGTCCAAGAAGCGTCCGTTTTACAACCTGGTGGCCACCGATTCGCGTAACCGTCGCGACGGCCGCTTCATTGAGCGCGTGGGTTTCTACAACCCCGTCGCCAGCGAAGGCACGGAAAACCTGCGCATTGCGCTGGATCGCGTGCAGCACTGGACCAGCAACGGCGCCCAACTGTCGCCCGCTGTCGAGCGTCTGGTCAAAGACTACTCGGCCAAGGTTTCCGCCGCGGCTTGATTGCCCGCGTCGCCAAGCCTCAGCCCTGCTGGCTTTACTGCGTTAAAGCTACCATTCATAGCTGCTTCATAGCTACCAAGAGCACGATACATGCCTGATGCCGCAACCTCCAACGCGGCGCCGACGGATTTGATCGAGCTGGGCCGCATCAGTGCAGCCTACGGCGTGAAAGGCTGGGTCAAAGTGCAGCCGCATTCGGCCAATGCCGAAGTGCTGCTCTCAGCCTCTCAATGGTGGTTGACTCGCCCTGTGCCTGAATTGGCGCGGGGCGCTGTCACGTCTGCGCCTGTCGCATATAAGGTCGTGCAAGCCCGCACGCAGGGAACCACCGTGGTGGCCCAGCTCGCGGGCATCGCCGATCGCGACCAGGCCGAAGCCCTGCGCGGTTGTTCCGTGCGGGCGCCGCGGGGAACCTTCCCCGCGACCGAGGAAGACGAATACTACTGGGTCGATCTCATCGGTTGCGCGCTGTACTCCAGCGCCAACGGCGAACCCGCGCTGCTCGGCGTGGTCGACGAGGTCCTGGACAACGGCGCCCATGCCGTCCTGCGCATCCAGCGCCAGACGGCCGGGGCGCAAGGTCCGGAACCCGTCCTGGACGCCAAGGGCCGGCCTGCCGAAATGCTTGTTCCGTTCGTGCGCGCGCACATCCACGCCGTCGATCTGGCCGCCCGCCGCATCGACAGCGACTGGCCTACGGATTTTTAATGCGATTCGACGTCGTTACGCTCTTTCCCGAAATGTTCGGGGTAGTGCGGGACCTGGGTGTCACCGGCCGGGCGCATGCTCAGGGCCGGTGGTCCCTGCATGCCTGGAATCCCCGGGATTTCACGCAGGACGTGCATCGCACGGTGGACGACCGTCCTTATGGCGGCGGCCCCGGAATGGTGATGATGGCGGGTCCCCTGGAAGCCGCCGTCAATGCCGCCCAGGCGGCGCGCGCCGCGCAAGGCCTGGACCGCGCTCCGGTCGCGCTGCTGGCGCCGGTCGGCCGGCGCTATGACCAGGCGGGCGCGGAATCGCTGGCCGCAAGCGAAGGCATCATCCTCATTTGCGGCCGATACGAAGGCGTCGACCAGCGCTTCATCGACCGCTGCGTTACGCAGGAAATCTCTCTGGGCGACTTCGTGCTGTCCGGCGGGGAGATCGCCGCGCTGGCGGTGATCGACGCCGCCGTGCGGCTATTGCCGGGCGTGCTCAACGATAGCGATTCGGCCCTGCAGGATTCCTTCAACGACACCTTGTCCGGCCTGCTGGACAGTCCCCACTACACACGCCCCGAAGTGTACGAAGGCGAGCCGGTGCCTGCTGCGCTGCTCAGCGGCCACCACGCCAACATCGCCCGCTGGCGACGCGAGCGCTCGCTCGCCCTGACGGCCGCCCGGCGGCCCGAGCTGATCGAATCCGCCCGCGCCCGGGGTTGGCTGGACAAGGCGGACGAGCGTTACCTGGCCGAACTGGCCGGCACCTGGGATCCTTCCTCCGAGGCGCCCAAGCGCAGGCGCAAGCCCGCCCGGCCCGCCAAGACGCCCGACGCGTCCTGACCTTTCCTTTCTTGGCTGCGGTCCGCAAGCGCTAGGGATGTTCCTAGCTTGCGGGCCGTTCCGCTGCTCCCTAGCATTGAAAATTACATGGAAATGAAATTTTCATATGCGCCGTTCCGATTCCATTCCTCATGCTCCCGCAAGCCGCGCTGCCTCGTTCACGGCTGCGAAGCTCACGCCCGGCCGGCCGGAGTCCGCCGTCGACATGTGGCTGGGCCAGCAGTTGCGCCAGTTGCGCAAGCAACAGGGACGCTCGCTGGCCGATGTGGCCCGCGCCTGCGGCATCTCGCTGGGCCTGTTGAGCCAGATCGAACGGGGGCTGAGCTCCGCCTCGGTAAAGATCCTGCATCTGCTGGCCAGCGAATTCCGCGTGTCGGTGAATTCGCTGCTGCGCAACGCCGAGCATACGCAGGCCGAGGACGGCGGCCGCGTCGCCCGCGCGGGTACGCACCGCTATATCGACCTGAGCGAGAAGGGCATCAGCAAAGAGATGTACACGCCGCCGGCCTGCCGCAGCATGGACCTGTGCCGCGCCACGATCGAGCCGGGCGGCTCCACCGGCAATGAGCTGTTCGTGACCGGGCAGGGCGAGCAGATCGGCGTGGTGCTCAAGGGCTCGCTGGAGCTATGGGTGGGCGACCGGGTCGTGCTGCTCAATGAAGGGGACAGTTTTTGCTACGCCAGCAGCACGCCGCGCCGCTGGCGCAATCCCGGGTCGCAGACGACCGAGGTCATCTGGGCCATTTCCAACCTCATTCAAGCCGCGGGGGAAGATAAGCAACAGGCGCCATGAGCGCACAGCATCCATAACGGCGCGATGACGCAAGGGGATCGTCGCGCCGCCGGGCGCGCAAGGCGTTGCCCGGTTTCTTTGCCACGACGAAGGAAATGTCATGAAATTCAAGACTCTGGCTGTCTCTGTATTCGCCGCATTGTCCATGGCCGCGGGCGCGCAAGCCCAGACGGTGTTGAAAGTGGGCTCCACGCCCACCGGCAGTCCGTTCACCTTTCTCGATACCAAGACCAACAGCATCGAAGGCGTGATGGTCGACATCGTGAAGGCGGTAGGCAAAGAGGCGGGATTCGAGGTGCAGATCGAACCCATGGCGTTCTCCGCGCTGATCGGTTCGCTGACCTCCAAGCGCATCGACATCGTGTCGGCCGCCATGTTCATCACGCCGCAGCGCCAGCAGGTGGTGAGTTTCTCGGAGCCGGTGTATCGCTACGGCGAGGGACTCATGGTGCTCAAGACCGACGACAAGGAATACAAGTCCTTCGCCGACATGAAAGGCATGACGGTCGGCGTGCAGGTCGGCACCGCCTTCGTCGAGCCTATCCAGAAGAGCGGCGTATTCAAGGAAGTGAAGCTCTACGACAACCCGCCCGACATGATGCGCGACGCCAACGCGGGCCGCATCCAGGGCGGCTTCATGGACTATCCCATTGCGGCCTACATCCTGACGCAGGGGAATTATCCCAACCTGAAGATGGCGCAGTCCTACCAGCCGACGGTAATGGGCAGCCTGGGTCTGGCGACGCGCAAGGAAGACGGCGAGCTGCTCGGCCGGATCAACAAGGCGCTGGCCAAGCTGAAGGCGGACGGCGCCATCGACGCCATCCTGAAGAAGTGGGGGCTGTCCGGCGCCTGATGCCGGAGCGGTCTCAAGCAATCGAACGCTGTTGCGGCAGCCCGCCAGGCACGCCCATCGCGCGCCGGCGGGCGGGACGCATGCGCGTTCCCGCGGGCTGTCTCGTTGGGGTGGTGATTCATGACGGAATTTTTCAAGGATGCGGCGGAGTACCTGCCGATATTGCTGCAGGGCGCGAAGCTCACGATCCTGGTGACGCTGGGTTCGCTTGCGCTGTCCACGGTGCTGGGCCTGGTGTGGGCGCTGATGCGCGTCTCCGGCAATCGGTACCTGTCCAAGTTCAGTGGCGGGGTGATCAACCTGCTGCGCGGCATTCCCATCATCGTGCTGCTGTTCTACATCTACTTCGTGATGCCCGACATGGGCGTGTCGCTGACGGCGGTGCAGGCGGCCATCATCGGGCTGGGCGTGGCGTATTCGGCCTACCAGGCCGAGAACTTCCGCGCGGGCATCCAGGCCATCGACCGCGGCCAGATCGAGGCCGCCATGGCCATGGGCATGAGCTGGGGCATGACGATGCGGCGGGTCGTGCTGCCGCAGGCGGTGAAAATCGTGCTGCCGCCCTACGGCAACATCATGATCATGATGCTCAAGGATTCCTCGCAGGCGTCGACGATCACGGTGGCGGAGCTTGCCCTGCAGGGCAAGCTGATCGCCGTGTCCACGTTCAAGAACGCCACGGTGTTCACGCTGGTGGCGTTGATGTACCTGGTGATGTGCGTGCCGCTGATCCTGCTGGTGCGCCATCTGGAAAAAAGGAGCGCCGCCAAATGATCGAACTCCAGGGAGTCCGCAAGAGTTTCGGCTCGCTCGAAGTGCTCAAGGGCATCGACGCCGAGGTCACCAAGGGCGAGGTGGTGTGCGTGATCGGCCCGTCGGGCTCGGGCAAGTCCACCATCCTGCGATGCATCAACGGGCTGGAGCGCTACAACGCCGGGCGCATCACCGTGGACGGCGAGCTGGTCGATTGCGACGCGCCGTCCATCGTGTCGATCCGTACCCAGGTCGCCATGGTGTTCCAGCGCTTCAACCTGTTTCCCCACCGCACCGCGCTGGAGAATGTGATCGAAGGCCCGATCTTCGTGAAGAAGGAGCCGCGCGCCCTGGCGCTGGAGCGGGGGCGCGAACTGCTGGCCAGCGTGGGCCTGGCGGACAAGGAAAATGCCCATCCGCCGCAACTGTCCGGCGGGCAGCAGCAGCGCGTGGCCATCGCGCGTGCGCTGGCGATGCAGCCCAAGGCCATTCTTTTCGACGAGCCGACCTCGGCGCTGGATCCGGAGCTGGTCGGCGACGTGCTGGGCGTGATGCGCAAGCTGGCCGAGGCCGGCATGACGATGGTCGTCGTGACCCATGAAATGAGCTTCGCCCGCGAGGTGGCGGACCGCGTCATGTTCTTCGACGGCGGCGTCATGGTGGAGCAGGGCGCCGCCCGCGAAGTGCTGAATCATCCGCAGCATCCCCGGACCCAGGATTTCCTGCGCCGGGTGTTGCACCCCATGTAAGGAAGGACCATGCCGCAAGCGCCATTTCCGCTATCCCCTTCGTTGTGGGCCGCCACGGCGGCGGCGCCGCCTCCGACCGAGCCCCTGGCCGAGTCCACGCAGGCCGACGTGCTGGTGGTGGGCGGCGGCTACGCCGGCCTGAGCACGGCGCTGCACCTAGCGGAGCGCGGCGTCCGGGTCGTGCTGCTGGAGGCGCGGGAGATCGGCTTCGGCGGCTCGGGCCGCAATGGGGGCCAAGTCATTCCGGGCCTGAAATACGACCCGGACGCGCTGATCTCCATGTATGGCGCGGAGCGCGGCGAGCGCCTGGTCCGCTTTGCCGGCGCGACGGCGGACACGGTGTTCGACCTGATCGAGCGGCACGCCATGGACGTGCCCCACGTGCGCAAGGGCTGGATCCAGGGCGCCCACACCGCCCAGGCCCTCCGGCTTGCGCATGCCCGGGCCGCGCAGTGGGCGCGGCTCGGCGCCGACGTCCAGGCGCTGGACCGCGCGCAGACGGCGCGGCTGATCGGCACCGATCGCTATCTGGGCGGCTGGGTGGACCGCCGCGCGGGCGCGATCCAGCCGCTGAGCTACGCGCGCGGCCTGGCGCGCGCCGCGCTGAACGCGGGCGCCATCGTCCACACCGGCACGCCCGTCGGGAGCCTGAAGCGCGCGGGAGGCAAGTGGATCGCGGCCACGGCCGCAGGCCCCAGCGTCACCGCCGATCGCGTGGTCATGTGCACCAACGCCTACGGCGGCGACCTGCTGCCCGGATTGAAGGAATCGATCATCGATGCCAACACCTTCCAGGTGGCCACGGCGCCGTTGCCGGAGGCGGTGCGCGCCGGCATCTTCCCCGAAGGGCACGTCACTTCCGACACGCGCAACCTGCTGCTGTATTTCCGGCTGGACCACCAGGGCCGGCTGCTGATGGGCGGGCGCGGCCCTTTCCGCGAACCCAAGGGGCCGCAGGACTGGGCGCATCTGGAACGCGTGATGCTGAAGCTGTTCCCGCAGGTCGCCGGCACGCCGTTCGAGTACCGCTGGTGCGGCCGGGTCGCCGTCACCCGCGATTATCTTCCGCACCTGCACGAGCCCGAACCCGGCCTGCTGGTGGACATCGGCTGCCAAGGGCGCGGCGTGGGCCTGCAGACCAGCATGGGCCGGGCCATGGCGGAATACGTGGCCACCGGCGACGCGAATGCCTTGCCGGTGCCGCTTTCGCCGGTCGTGCCGTTCCCGCTGTACGGTCTGCGGCGCCTGTACGTGAACGCGGTGGTGACCTGGTACCGGATGACGGACGGCGGGGTGTAAAAGGCCCCCGCGCGGCATCGAAGAATTCCGGAACATCCGATTCAGCATCAACCTGATCTGACAACTCTGCCGAAGATCGTCAAGACGGTTGCTCACGGCCTATGGGCAACCCAGCCCTTGAAGGTGAATGCGCAGTAGAAAAGGTCGATTTGCGCGCGAGCCATCTATCCCCGGCCGAATCCCCGCTGGGAAAGCTGTGATGCGCGACGACCAGGGGCGCCCCGGGCTTGAGCCGAAGGAGTATCCGCTTCAAGGTCTGCAAGCGTTCGTCCGGCGGCAGGAAATGCAGCGTCAGCAGGCAGGCCGCGCCGTCGAAAGGTCCGGTGGGCGCACTGTCGATATAGCTTTCGTGCAGCATAGTTCGATACGGTTGCCGGGCCGGAGAACGGAGTCATTGGTTGCCGTCTTCCGCTTATGTCGAGGCGATGGTCTCGGGCCATAGCAGCGAACGGTGGATCTGGGCGCCGGCCATGGCGCCGTTGCCCACGGCCAGCGATACCGAATGAGGCGTCCGCGCCACGTCGCCGCAAGCAAATATCCCCGCCACCGAGGTCTTGTTCTCGGCATCGGTGCGAACCTGTATGCCCAGGGGCGTTTCCTCCAGCGCGCAGCCCATCGCTTTCGCCAAAGGGCTGGACGGAGCAGTGCGTGTCGCCGTGAACAGGCCCGCAAAGCGAAGCAGACGCCCGTCGGCCGTCGCCACATCGGCATGCCCTTCGATCCTGTGGATGGCGGCTTCCTCGATCGTCACGCCACGGCGCTCCAAGGTAGAGCGGGTCTCCTGACTCAGTTCCACGGCACCGTTGACGAACAGGGTCACATCGCCCCAATCGGTAAGCAGTTCGGCCTGATGGATGGACATCGGGCTGGCGCCAATAATGCCGATACGGCCCTGGTCGAGCTCGTAGCCATGGCAGTACGGGCAGTGGAAGACCGACTTGCCCCAGCGCTCGGCGAGTCCATCGACCGCGGGAAACTGGTCGGCCACGCCGGTAGCCAGCAAGATGCGGCGGGCGCGGTGCGAGCCGTCACCGGATGCCACGACCGTGAATTCGTCCAACCGTCCCGTAACGGCTTCGGCCCGCTCTTCAAGCCAGCTCAGCGTTGGATAGGCTTCGAGCTGGCGGCGGGCGTTCGCTGCGATTTCTCCAGGGGGCGCGCCATCTTGGCCGAGAAACCCATGCGAATGGCTGGCGTAGCGGTTTCGCCGCTTGCCTGCGTCGATCACCAGCACGGTCCGGCGGGCCCGTACCAGTTGCAGGGTCGCAGCCATTCCCGCATAGCTGCCGCCGATGACGATGACGTCGTACTGCATGGTCAACTCCTTCTACGTCGTGCCGCCGCATGCCGCCGCGCGAAATCGGCGGCAAGATCGGCGAGGGTGATTTCCGAGAACCGCTTGAGCAGCAGCGCCTCTGCCTCGGCGAACGTGCCCTCCAGGGCGGCATTTACCGACTGCTCGACCAAGCACTCCGGCGCTTCGTTGCGGTTGCCGACGGCGAATATGGCGGGTTCGCCCAGCGCCTCGTGCAACTGGCGCAAGGTGATGGTGCGCAGGTCGGCATGGATGCGCCATCCGCCCGAGTGGCCGCGATCCGAAGTCACGATGCCTGCTTCTCGCAAATATCCCATGGTGCGCCGGACGACGACCGGGTTCGTGCCCAGGCATTGCGCCAGGGTTTCGGAAGTGATGGGGCCATCCTGCTCGGCCATGTGCAGCAACGCATGCAGGACGGAAGACAAGCGACTGTCGCGTTTCATGTAACTAATGATGTTTCATATTCTGGCGCGTGTCAAGACGGCGTGCAAGGTTGCCCCGCCTTGGGGCGGCCCGGCAAAAAAATGCCCCCACGCTGCGCCCTCGGCTTGCTGCCCCCCAAGGGGGCGCTTTTTTGCCTTGGGGCGGCCCGGCGGCAAAAAAAAACCCTCGATAAATCGAGGGGTTTGCGGTTGGGGGCGGGCCGGGGTCAGTCGCCCAGCTTGGCGCGCTGTTCGCGCACCTTCTGCAGGGTTTCGCCGAATTGGGCCAGGCGCGCCTTTTCCTGTTCGACCACGGCCGCCGGCGCGCGCTCGACGAAGCTGGCGTTCGACAGCTTGCCGTTGGCCTTGGCCATTTCGCCTTCCAGGCGTGCGATTTCCTTGTCCAGGCGCACGCGCTCCGCCGCCACGTCGATCTCGACGTGCAGCATCAGGCGGCTGCTGCCCACCACCTGCACCGGCGCGCCGGCGTCGGGCAGGGCGTCCAGCACTTCGACTTCGCTCAGCTTGGCCAGCGCCGCCAGGTAGGGGGCGTTGCGCTTGAGCACTGGCGCATCGCCCTGGGCGCACAGCGGCACCTTCTGGGCGGGCGACAGGTTCATCTCGCCGCGCAGGGCGCGCACGGCCTCGACCTGGGCTTTCAGTTCGGCCACGTCGGCTTCGGCCGCGGTGTCGACCGCCGCCGGGTTGGCCTGCGGGTAGGGCTGGACGCTGACGCTGTCCGCGACGCCTTCCTTGCGCTTGCCGGCCGCCACCGACACCTTCTGCCACAGCTCTTCGGTGATGAAGGGGATGATGGGGTGGGCCAGGCGCAGCACGCCTTCCAGCACGCGGATCAGCGTACGGCGCGTGCCCAGTTGCCGGGCCGGCGTGCCGGTCTGGATCTGCACCTTGGCCAGTTCCAGGTACCAGTCGCAGTACTCGTCCCAGACATAGCGGTACAGCGCGTTGGCGACGTTGTCGAAGCGGTAGTCGGCGAAGCCGCGCGCCACGTCCGCCTCCAGCGCCTGCAACTGGCTGACGATCCAGCGGTCCACGAAGGACAGCTCGCCGGCGTCCGGGCCCGTCAGGTCATGGCCTTCGGTGTTCATCAGCACGAAGCGCGTGGCGTTCCAGAGCTTGTTGCAGAAATTGCGGTAGCCCTCGCAGCGCTTCAGGTCGAAGTTGATGTTGCGGCCCAGCGTGGCGTAGGCGGCCATCGTGAAGCGCAGCGCGTCGGTGCCGAAGGCGGGGATGCCGTCGGGGTACTGGCGGCGCGTGGCCTTTTCGATGGCGCCGGCCTGCTTGGGGTTCATCAGTCCGTAGGTGCGCTTGGCGACCAGGCCGTCCAGGTCGATGCCGTCGATCAGGTCGACCGGGTCCAGCGTGTTGCCCTTGGACTTGCTCATCTTCTGGCCGTCGGCGTCGCGGATCAGGCCATGCACGTAGACGTGCTTGAACGGGATCTGGCCGGTCAGGTGGGTGGTCAGCATGACCATGCGCGCCACCCAGAAGAAGATGATGTCGAAGCCGGTGACCAGCACGCTGGAGGGCAGGTAGCGCTGCAGGTCCGGCGTGTTTTCCGGCCAGCCCAGCGTGGTGAAGGGCACCAGGCCGGACGAGAACCAGGTGTCGAGCACGTCGGGGTCGCGCGTGAGTTCGCCCGTGACGCCGGCGGCGCGCGCCTGCGCGGCGGCCTCGGCCTCGTCGTGGGCCACGAACACCTGGCCGTCTTCCGAATACCAGGCCGGGATCTGGTGGCCCCACCAGAGCTGGCGAGAAATACACCAGTCCTGGATGTTGTTGAGCCACTGGTTGTAGATGGTGGTCCAGTTGTCCGGATAGAACTGGATGCGGCCGTCGGCCACGACTTCCAGCGCGACCTCGGTGATGCTCTTGCCCGGGTTCAGCGTGCCCTCGGGGGCGGGCTTGCTCATGGCCACGAACCACTGGTCGGTCAGCATGGGCTCCAGCACGACGCCGGTGCGGTCGCCCTTGGGCTGCATCATTTTGTGCGGCTCGACCTTGACCAGGTAGCCTTCGGCCTCCAGTTGGGCCACGACGGCCTTGCGGGCCTCGTAGCGCTCCATGCCCTGGAATTGCCTGGGGCCGTTTTCGTTGATGTGGGCGTCCAGCGTGAAGATCACGATCAGGGGCAGATCGTGGCGCATCGCGCAGGCGTAGTCGTTGAAGTCATGCGCGCCGGTGATCTTCACGCAGCCGGTGCCGAAATCGGGGTCGACGAAATCGTCCGCGATGATCGGGATGTTGCGGTCGCACAGCGGCAGTTCGACTTCCTTGCCGACCAGGTGCTTGTAGCGCGGGTCTTCGGGGTGGACGCACAGCGCGCCGTCCGCCAGCATCGTTTCCGGGCGGGTGGTGGCGATGGTCATGCCGCGCAGCGTGACGGTCTGGCCATCCTTGTCGACGATGGTCTGCGGGCCGTCCACGAAGGGATAGAGGATGTGCCACATGTGGCCGTCGGTCTCTTCGGACTGGACTTCCAGGTCGGACACGGCGGTCAGCAGCTTCGGGTCCCAGTTGACCAGGCGCTTGCCGCGGTAGATCAGTCCCTGTTTATGCAGGCGGACGAAGGTCTCGACGACGCCGCGCGACATGCGGTCGTCCATGGTGAAGTATTCGCGCGGCCAGTCGGCGGATGCGCCCAGGCGGCGGACCTGGCCGGTGATGGCATTGCCGGACTTTTCCTTCCATTCCCAGACTTTTTCCACGAATTTCTCGCGGCCGAGGTCGTGGCGGGAAACCTTCTCGGCGTCCAACTGTCTTTCAACGACGATCTGCGTGGCGATGCCGGCGTGGTCGGTGCCGGGAATGAAGACGGTGTCGTCGCCCAGCATGCGGTGGTAGCGCACCAGGCCGTCCATGATGGTCTGGTTGAACGCATGGCCCATGTGCAGCGTGCCCGTCACGTTGGGAGGCGGGAACTGGATGACATACGGCTGGTTTTCCGTCCCCGTTTTTACGTGCTGGCCCGCCTGGAAGTAGCCGCGCTTTTCCCACTCGGCGTACCAGCGGGATTCCAGTTCGGCGGGTTCGAAGCTCTTGGAGAGTTCCTGGGTGTCGCTCGCGGGCGTCGCGGCGTTCGGGGGAGCAGCTTGAGTCATTACAGGGTTCCGGCAGACAGGGGCGCCCGGCCTAAGGATGCGGGCAGCAAACCGCTCATTTTAAGATGTAATGCGGTCTTCTCGGCGTGTTAGAATACCGGGTTACTGTAAACCTTTTAGAAGTCCCTGAATTCATTGAGGAATCCTTCGGAAAACACGCGCTTGAAAACGCGTTCCGGGGCCCCGGTGAAAATCCGGGACGAGTCCGACAGGTAGGCAGTGTCGAATCCCTGCCTTGGCCCAGCGGTTCAGGCCGGCCCGGAACATTGCCGTGTTCCGGACCGCCTGTGCGCCAACAGCGCGATGACGCTTCAAGGGTGACACCGACGAGCGCAGAGCCGCGCCAGGCAATCGATCAGAAACCAATCAGAAATCAGCTTTCGGAGTTCTTATGTCCATTCAACGCACCCTCTCGATCATCAAGCCCGACGCCGTCGCCAAGAACGTCATCGGCCAGATCGTCAGCCGCTTCGAGCAAGCCGGCCTGAAGGTCATCGCCGCCCGCCTGGCCCAACTGTCGCGCGCCGACGCCGAGCGTTTCTACGCCGTGCACAAGGAACGCCCCTTCTTCAAGGACCTGGTCGACTTCATGGTTTCGGGCCCCGTGTTCGTGCAAGTCCTGGAAGGCGAAGACGCCATCCAGAAGAACCGCGACCTGATGGGCGCCACGGATCCCAAGAAGGCTGCTCCCGGCACCATCCGCGCCGACTTCGCCGACAGCATCGACGCCAACGCCGTGCACGGCTCGGACGCTCCGGAAACGGCCGCCGTCGAAGTCGCTTTCTTCTTCCCCGAAATGAACATCCACAGCCGTTGATTTTCACGGGGCTGTTCTAGCTTTTCGAGTTTTACCCAGGCCATGGAATCCGCCGAACGAATCAATCTGCTGGGGCTGGACGGCTCCGCCCTGTCCGAACTCGTCGGGCAGTGGGGGGGCAAGCCGTTCCGCGCCCGCCAGTTGCAGCGCTGGATGCACCAGCGCGGCGCCGATTCGTTCGACGCCATGACCGACCTGGCCCGCGATTTCCGCGGCCGGCTTGCGACGCATTGCCGCATCGAGGCATTGCCCGTCAATACCGAGCAGCGCTCGTCCGACGGCACCCGCAAGTGGCTGTTCGACGTGGGGCAGGGCAATGCCATCGAAACGGTTTTCATCCCCGAGGACGACCGCGGCACGCTATGCGTTTCCAGCCAGGCCGGATGCGTGGTGAACTGCCGTTTCTGCTCCACCGGGCACCAGGGGTTCAACCGCAACCTCAAGACCAGCGAAATCATCGGCCAGCTATGGTGGGCCAAGCGTGTGCTCGAGGCCGACATCGGCACCGCCCGCCTGCAAAGCGCCAAGGCCACCGAAGATACCCGCGTGGTCAGCAACGTGGTCATGATGGGCATGGGCGAGCCCCTGCTCAACTACGACCAGGTCCTGCCCGCCTTGCGCCTGATGCTGGACGACAACGCCTACGGGCTGTCGCGCCGCCGCGTCACGGTGTCCACCTCCGGCGTGGTCCCCATGATGGACCGGCTGTCGCAGGACTGTCCCGTGGCGCTGGCCGTTTCGCTGCACGCGCCGAACGACGCGCTGCGCGACGAGCTGGTGCCGCTGAACAAGAAGTACCCGCTGAAGGAGCTGCTGGCCGCTTGCGAACGCTACCTGGCGTTCGCCCCGCGCGACTTCATCACTTTTGAATATTGCATGCTGGACGGCATCAACGATACCGACCAGCACGCCAAGGAACTGATCCATATTGCACGCCAGGTGCGCTGCAAGCTCAATCTGATCCCGTTCAACCCCTTCCCCGAGTCCGGCCTGAAGCGCTCGAACTCGGCGCGGGTGAAGGTGTTTGCCCAGCGCCTGATGGACGCCGGCATCATCACCACCGTCCGCAAAACCCGGGGCGACGACATCGACGCGGCTTGCGGGCAGTTGGCCGGAGAAGTGCGCGACCGCACCCGGATCACCGAGCGCAACGCCGCACAGCGCCAGACCATACCAATTAAACAGGTGCATGCATGACGCAGGATTTCGCTTCTGCAGTATCAGAGACGTCCGCCAGCGCCGCAGGCAGCGTGGGCTCGGCATTGCGCGCGCTGCGCCAATCCAAGGGCTGGTCGCTCGACGAGGTTTCCAGCCGCATCAAGTTCTCCACGAAGCAGATCGAAGCGCTCGAAAACGAGGACTGGACGGCCCTGCCCACCGGCGTTTCCTTGCGCGGCCTGGTCCGCAACTATGCGCGCCTGCTGGGCGCGGACTCGCAAGCCATCGTCGACTCGCTGGACCCCAAGGCCCGCGTCACCGGCCCGGTAAAGCTCAGCCCTGGCGCCTTGCATTCGGCGCATTCCATTCCCCAGACCGGCGCCGACGACGACCGTTCGTCTTCGACCTCCTGGGGATGGCTCATTGCCATCGTCCTGGTGCTGGCCGCCGGCGTGGCGTATGCCTTCTGGCAAGGCTGGTTGCCGCAGCACTGGCTGCCGTCCGACTGGCTGCCGAAGCCGACCAAGTAACCTGGTTCCACCGATGCAAGAATCTTCTCTGCCTTGCCAGGACGCTTCGCCTCCCGCCGTGGGGGCCGCGGAGCGCCGCGCCACGCGTTCGGTGGCGGTGAAGTGGGGCGATCGCGTCGTGACGGTGGGCGGCGACGCCCCGGTCGTGGTCCAGTCCATGACCAACACCGACACGGCGGACGCCATCGCCACGGCGATACAAATCAAGGAGCTGGCCCTGGCCGGCTCCGAGCTCGTGCGGATCACGGTGAACACGCCCGAGGCGGCGCGTGAAGTCGCCGCCATCCGCGACCAGCTCGACCGCATGGGCGTGGACGTGCCGCTGGTGGGCGATTTCCACTACAACGGCCACAAGCTGCTGACGCAGTTCCCGGAATGCGCCCAGGCCTTGTCCAAGTACCGGATCAACCCGGGCAACATGGGCGGCGGCAAGCGGCGCGACGACAACTTCGCCCAGATGATCGAAGTGGCCTGCCGTTACGACAAGCCGGTGCGCATCGGCGTGAACTGGGGCAGCCTGGACCACGAGCTGATGGCGCGCAAAATGGACGAAAACAGCCGCCGCGCGCAACCCTGGGAGGCCCAGGCCGTGATGCGCGACGCGCTGGTCGTGTCCGCCATCAGCAACGCGCAGCGCGCCGAGGAGCTGGGCCTGCGCCGCGACGCCATCGTCCTGTCGTGCAAGGTCAGCCACGTGCAGGACCTGATCGCCGTCTACCGCGACCTGTCCGCCCGCTGCGACTATCCGCTGCATCTCGGCCTGACCGAAGCCGGCATGGGCAGCAAGGGCATCGTGGCGTCCACCGCCGCGCTGGCCGTGCTGCTGCAGCAGGGCATCGGCGACACCATCCGCATTTCGCTCACGCCGGAACCCGGCGGCGACCGCAGCCGCGAAGCCATCGTGGCGCAGGAAATCCTGCAGACCATGGGCCTGCGCGCGTTCACGCCCATGGTCGTCGCGTGCCCGGGCTGCGGCCGCACCAGCAGCACGTTCTTCCAGGAACTGGCGGACAGTATCCAGGGCTATCTGCGCCGCCAGATGCCGGTGTGGCGCGCCCAGTACCCGGGCGTCGAAAGCATGAACGTCGCCGTGATGGGCTGTGTGGTCAATGGGCCGGGCGAAAGCCGCCACGCCGATATCGGCATCAGCCTGCCGGGCACGGGCGAAGTGCCGTCCGCACCGGTATTCGTCGACGGCGAGCGCACGGTGACGCTCAAGGGCGACCATATCGCCGAAGAGTTCCAGGCCATCGTCGAAGACTACGTCGCGCGCCGCTATGGCGCGCCCGCCTCTCATTAAAGTAAGGGTGTAGCCGTTAGCGCGCTTGCCGGCACGCGACACGGCATGATCAAGATGACTCAAGCTTTCCAGAAAGTCGCCGCCATACGCGGCATGAATGACCTGTTGCCAGGGGCGAGCGCCCGCTGGGAACAATTCGAGGAAATCGTGCGCGGCTGGCTGCGCGGCTATGGCTACCGCAACGTGCGTACGCCCGTGCTTGAGCATACGCGCCTGTTCGCGCGCGGCATCGGCGAAGTGACCGACATCGTCGAAAAAGAGATGTACACCTTCACCGATGCGCTCAACGGCGAATCGCTGACCATGCGTCCGGAAATGACGGCCGGCATCGTGCGCGCGTCCATCGAGCACAACCTGCTCTACGATCGCCCGCAGCGCGTCTACTCCATCGGCCCGGTTTTCCGCCATGAGCGTCCGCAGCGCGGCCGCTACCGCCAGTTCCACCAGATCGACGTCGAGGCCCTGGGCTACGCCGGTCCGGACGTGGATGCGGAGCTGATCGTCATGCTGGCCCGCCTGTGGAAGCTGCTGGGCCTGACCGACGTGCGCCTGGAACTGAATTCGCTGGGCCAGCCGGCCGAACGCGCCGCCCACCGTGCCGCGCTGATCGAGCACCTGGAAAAGCACCGCGACATCCTCGACGAAGACGGCCAGCGCCGCCTGTACAGCAATCCGCTGCGGGTGCTGGACACCAAGAATCCCGCCATGCAGGAAATGGCCGACAGCGCGCCGCGCCTGTTCGATTTCCTCGGCGAGGAATCGCGCGCGCACTTCGACGGCGTGTGCCAGCGCCTGGCCGACGCCGGCATCGAATACCGCCTGAACCCGCGCCTAGTGCGCGGGCTGGACTACTACAACCTCACCGTGTTCGAGTGGGTGACCGACAGGCTGGGCTCGCAGGGCACGGTTTGCGGCGGCGGCCGCTACGACGGCCTGATCGAACTGCTGGGCGGCAAGCCCGCGCCCGCCGTGGGCTTCGCCATCGGCATGGAGCGCCTGCTGGACCTCTGGGAACAGAGCGTGCAGATGCCGGCCCCGCCCGAATGCGACGTCTATGTCGTGCACCAGGGCGAAGCGGCCCAGCGCCTGGCCGCGCGCGTCGGCGAAGACCTGCGCGATGCCGGGCTGTCGGTCGTCGTGCATGCCGGCACGGCGAGCTTCAAGTCCCAATTCAAGCGCGCCGACGCCAGCGGCGCCCGGGTTGCGGTTATCCTTGGCGCCGATGAAGTGGCCGCACAGGCCGCGAGCGTCAAGTTCCTGCGCGGCGATGCGCAGGGCGAAGCCGCGCAGCAGCAGGTCCCGTTGGCGGGATTGGCCGACGTATTGAATATCAAGGGTTAATGCATGGCATACGATCTGGAAGAACAGGAAAAACTCGACGCGATCAAGGCGTGGTGGGCCCGTTACGGCACCCTGGTGGTCACGCTGGCGGCGGCGGTTGCGCTGGCCTGGGGCGGCTGGTGGAGCTGGAAGGCCTACCAGGCGCATCGCGCCAACCAGGCCATGGGTTACTTCGAAGCGCTGGAGGACGCGGCCCGCCTGGGCGGCGCCGATGCGGCGGTGCGCATCAAGACCGCGGCGGCCACCCTGCGCGACGAGTATCCGGCCACGGGCTATGCCACGCGCGGCGCGCTGGTGGCCGCCCAGGCGCTGCAGGCCCAGAAGGACGACGCCGGCGCCCGCGAGCAACTGGAGTGGCTGGCGGCCCAGGGCAAGACCCCCTCCATGCAGGCCGTGGCGCGCCTGCGCCTGGCCGGCATGATGCTGGACCAGAAGCAATACGATGCCGCGCTGGCGCAGCTCAACAGCCCGCCGCCTGCCTTCGCCGCCTTGTACGCGGATCGCCGCGGCGATATTCTCGCTGCGCAGGGCAAGCGTGAAGAGGCCCGGGCGGCCTGGCAAAGCGCCATCGACGGCCTGGGCACGACGAATCCCCTGACCCAGGTTGTGCAACTGAAACTGGATGCCCTGAGCGGAGCGTGACTGTAATGCGTAAATTTGCACCTGGCCGTAAGTGGCGTGGCGCCGTTTGCCTGGCGAGCCTGCTCGCCCTGGGCGGATGCGGCATGTTTTCCCATGACGACGGCCGCTACGATCCCGCGCCCCTGACCGAATACAAGGCCGGCATGTCCGTGCGCCAGGTCTGGTCCACGTCGATCGGCAGCGGCTCCGGCCTGGGCTTCGCGCCCACGGTCCTGGGCGACGCCGTCTACGCCGCCACGCCGGACGGCTCGGTCGGCAAGTTCGACCTGCAAAGCGGCCGCGTCATCTGGAAAGCCAAGACCGACGGCAAGCTGTCCGCCGGCGCCGGCAGCGACGGCACCACCACCGCGGTGGCCTCGCCCGACGGCGACGTGATCGCCTTCGACGACACCGGCAAGGTGAAGTGGAAGGTCCGCGCCACCAGCGACGTGACGATTCCGCCCGTGGTGGGCTACGGCATCGTCGTGGTGCGCAGCGGCGACTACCGTATCCAGGCGTTCGACGCCAACAACGGCGAACGCGTCTGGAACGTGCAGCGTCCCGGTCCCGCGCTGGCCCTGCGCAGCGTGTCGCAGATGGTCCTCGCCGAAGGCCTGGTCATTACCGGCCTGCCCGGCGGCAAGCTGATGGCCATCGCCTCCAACAGCGGCAACGTGCAATGGGAAGGCACCGTGGCGACGCCGCGCGGCGCCAGCGACCTGGAACGCCTGACCGACGTGGTGGGCGCGCCCCGCATCGCCGGCAACCTGCTTTGCGGCGTGGCTTACCAGGGCCGCATCGTCTGCTTCGACGTGACGGCCGGCGGCCGCCCGCTGTGGGCCAAGGACTTCTCCAGCGTCAGCGGCCTGACGCTCGACGACCGTTTCGCCTATGCGCCGGACCAGAACAGCGTGCTCAACGCCTTCGCGCTGGATAATGGCGGCAATGTCTGGAAGCAGGCCGCCCTGAAGAACCGCCAGCTCACCGCGCCGGCCTTGCTGGGCGGCGCGCTCGCCGTCGGCGACCTGGACGGCTACGTGCATTTCCTGTCGCGCAGCGACGGCAGCCTGATGGCCCGCCTGTCCGTGGGCGGCGGCGCTGTCGTGTCTCCGCCGCAAACCACTTCCCAAGGCGTGCTGGTCCAGACGGGCAATGGCAACCTCGTCCTGATCGGCGCCAACTAATCCTATAGAAAAGCCTTACACCGTGTCTTTCAAGCCTGTCGTCGCCCTGGTCGGCCGCCCCAATGTGGGGAAGTCGACCCTTTTCAACCGCCTGACGCGATCGCGCGCCGCGCTGGTGGCCGATTATTCCGGCCTGACCCGCGATCGCCACTATGGCGAGGGCAGGGTGGGCGAGACCCCCTTCATCGTCATCGATACCGGCGGTTTCGAACCTGTCGCCAAGGACGGCATCCTGCTGGAGATGGCCCGCCAGACCCGGCAGGCCATCGCCGAGGCGGACGTGGTGGTGTTCCTGGTGGACGCCCGGGCTGGCATCAACGCCCACGACCACGAAATCGCCAAGCTGCTGCGCAAATCCGGCCAGCAGCGCGTGCTGCTGGCGGTGAACAAGGCGGAAGGCATGGGAGCCGGCGCCGCGGTTTCCGAATTCCACGAGCTGGGACTGGGGCAACCCTATCCGATCTCGGCGGCGCACGGCGACGGCATCGTCGACCTGATCGAACTGGCTCTCAACGACCTGGCCGAGCCGCCGGCCGAAGAAGAAGCCGAAGAAGAGGGTGAACACGATCACCGCATCAAGCTGGCGATCGTCGGTCGCCCCAACGTGGGCAAGTCCACGCTCATCAACACCCTGATGGGCGAAGAGCGCGTGATCGCGTTCGACATGCCCGGCACGACCCGCGACGCCATCGAGATCGACTTCGAGCGCGACGGCCGCCGCTACACGCTGATCGACACCGCGGGCCTGCGCAAGCGCGGCAAGGTGTTCGAGGCGGTCGAGAAGTTCTCCGTCATCAAGACGCTGCAGGCCATCGAGGCCAGCAACGTCGTGCTGTTGATGCTGGACGCCCAGACCGAGATCTCCGAGCAGGACGCCCACATCGCCGGCTTCGTGCTGGAAACCGGGCGTGCCGTGGTCGTGGCCATCAACAAATGGGACGGCCTGGACGGCGAGGCCAAGGAACGCATCGAACGCGAATTCCAGCGCAAGCTGCGCTTCCTGTCGTTCGCCCGCATGCACACGATTTCGGCGCTGCGCGGGCAGGGCGTGAAGCCCCTGCTGAAATCCATCAACGCGGCGCACGCCGCGGCGTTCGCCAAGCTGTCCACGCCCAAACTGACGCGCGAACTGCAGGCTGCCGTCGAGCAGCAGCCGCCTCCCCGCAAGGGCATCTTCCGTCCGAAGATGCGCTATGCCCACCAGGGCGGGCAGAATCCGCCGCTGGTCATCATCCACGGCAACGCGCTGGACGCCATTCCGGATTCCTACCGCCGCTACCTGGAAACGCGCTTCCGCAACGCGTTCGACCTGGCCGGCACGCCCTTGCGCATCGAGTTCAAGTCTTCGCACAACCCCTACACGCAGGAAAGCTGATCCATGAGCCGCTTCTGGAGTCCCGTGGTCGGGACGCTCAGTCCGTATGTCCCGGGCGAGCAGCCCAAGCTTCAGAACCTGGTCAAGCTGAACACCAACGAGCATCCCTACGGCCCGTCGCCCAAGGTGCTCGATGCGATCCGCGCGGCCTGCGACGACGCGCTCAAGCTCTACCCGGATCCTTCGTCCGACCGGCTGCGGCAGGCCATCGCCGGCGCCGTCGGCGTGCAGCCGGGCCAGGTGTTCGTGGGCAACGGTTCCGACGAGGTGCTGGCGCACGCCTTTCTGGCGCTGCTCAAGCATGAGCGTCCGCTGCGCTTCCCGGACATCACCTACAGCTTCTATCCGGTCTACTGCGGGCTGTACGGGATCGAATACGAAACCGTGCCGCTGACGCCCGATTTCCGCATCGACGTCGAGGACTACCTGCCGGGCCGCAACGGGCAGGCGGGCGCGATCATCTTCCCGAATCCCAACGCGCCCACGGGCCGCGCGCTGAGCGCCGCCGAGGTCGAACGCATCGTCGCCGGCAACCCCGACGCAGTCGTCGTGGTGGACGAGGCCTATGTGGATTTCGGCGCGGAGTCGGTCATCCCCCTGGTTTCCCGCTACGACAATCTGCTGGTGGTGCAGACGCTGTCCAAGTCGCGTTCGCTGGCGGGGCTGCGCGTCGGCTTCGCGGTGGGCGGCGCCGCGCTCATCGAAGGGCTGGAGCGCGTAAAGAACAGTTTCAACTCCTATCCCATCGACCGCCTGGCATCCGCCGGCGCGGTAGCGGCCCTGGAAGATACGGAGTACTTTGAGAAGACTCGCCTTGCCGTGATCGAAACCCGGTCGCGGATGGCGGCGGGCCTGCAGGCGCTGGGCTTCGAGGTGCTGCCTTCTTCCGCGAATTTCGTGTTCGCGCGGCATCCTTCGAAGGACGCCGCCGGCCTGGCCGCCGCCTTGCGCGAGCGCAGCATCATCGTGCGCCATTTCCGCCATGCGCGCATCGATCAGTTCCTGCGTATTACCGTGGGCACCGAGGCGCAGTGCGAACTGCTGCTGACCGCGCTTGCGGAGGTCCTGCAGGGGTGAAGGCCAGGGCGTTCCTGCCGGAAAACTCTGGTGTCACTTTTTGCATCCCGGCCAAGTAGCACGGGCCGGGAAAACCCTGTAGAGTACATGTTTCGGCGTACCCCACCAGTACACAAGTACGCCACTATTCAATAACAAACAAATGGAGCCTGGCCAATGAGCAATAAAGGGCAAACTCTGCAAGATCCGTTCCTGAACACGCTGCGCAAGGACCATGTCCCCGTGTCGATCTATCTGGTGAACGGCATCAAGCTTCAAGGGCAAATCGAATCCTTCGACCAATACGTGGTGCTGCTGCGCAATACGGTCACCCAAATGGTCTACAAGCACGCCATTTCCACCGTCGTCCCCGCGCGTGCCGTGAATTTTCAGGTGGAAGTCCCTGCTGAGTAATCTCGCTCCAGCTTTACCTTTTATTGCCCGCCAGACGGCTGACGTCGGCGGGCATTTTCGCTTTGGCTCCAATATGGTGCATGTATGCGCGCTTTGATCATCAGCGTCGATCTGGGAGACCCGGACTTCGCGGCCCACGCCGAGGAATTCGCCATGCTGGCGAAGGGCGCTGGCGCGGAAATCGTCGGCACCCTGACCGCGCGGCGCGACCGGCCCGACGCCAAGTTCTTCATCGGTTCCGGCAAGACCGACGAAGGCGTGGCGATGGCGCAAGCCCTGCTGGCCGATATCGTTCTGTTCGACCAGCCCTTGTCGCCCGCCCAGCAACGCAACCTGGAACGCGCCTTCAATCTGCGCGTGGTGGACCGCGTCGCGCTCATCCTGGACATCTTCGCCCTGCGCGCCAAGAGCCATGAGGGCAAGCTGCAGGTCGAACTGGCCCAGTTGCAGCACCTGGCCACGCGCCTGACCCGCCTGTGGTCCCACCTGGAGCGCCAGCGCGGGGGTATCGGCATGCGGGGGCCGGGCGAATCCCAGCTCGAAATGGACCGGCGCATGATCGGCGCCAAGGTCAAGGTGCTGCGCGAGCGCCTGGACAAGGTCGAGCGCCAGCGCGTGACCCAGCGCCGGGCGCGGGCCCGGGGCGGCGCGCTATCGGTGTCGCTGGTCGGCTATACCAACGCCGGCAAGTCCACCTTGTTCAATGCGCTGACCCGGGCCGACAGCTATGCCGCCGATCAGCTCTTCGCCACCCTGGACACGACCACGCGCCGCATCTGGATAGAAGGGGCGGGGTCGGTGGTGGTGTCCGACACGGTGGGTTTCATCCGGGATCTGCCCCACGGCCTGATCGCGGCGTTCCGGGCCACCCTCGAAGAAACCGTGCATGCCGACCTCCTGCTGCACGTGGTCGACGCCGCCAGTCCGCAGCGGGACGAGCAGATTTTCGAAGTCAACAAAGTCCTGGCCGAAATCGGCGCCGCGTCGGTGCCGACCATTCTTGTATACAACAAGATTGACCGGGCGGGATTGGAACCCCGGGTGGAGCGCGATGCACATGGTACGATTGCGCGAGTATTTGTAAGCGCCACCGAGCGCGCCGGCTTGGACGCGTTGCGCGGGGCAATTGCGGAGACCGGACAGATTGTGGGAAACAATGCCGCGAATTATCAAACTCTTCAATCTGAATGACCCCGGCTGGGGTCGTGGGAACAACAATGGCTCCGAGCCGCCGCCGAAGCGGCCGCAAGGCAGTGGAGACGGCCCTCCCGACCTGGACGAGGTCTGGCGCGATTTCAATAATCGCATCGGGTCCTTGTTCGGACGCAAGGGCGGGGGCGGCAATAACCGCCCCGGCAACCGCGGCGGCATGACGCCGCCTTCGCCGCGCGGAGCGCGCATCGGCCTGGGCGTCGTCGCCCTGGTCGCGGCCGGCATCTGGCTGGCCAGCGGTTTCTACATCGTGCAGGAAGGCCAGGTCGCGGTCGTGACCCAGTTCGGCAAATACAAAAGCACGTCGCAAGCCGGTTTCCAGTGGCGCCTGCCGTACCCCATCCAGAGCCATGAAATGGTCAACGTGTCGCAGTTGCGCACGTTCGAGGTCGGTTTCCGCGGCGGCGCGCGCAACAAGGTGCTGCCCGAAGCGCTGATGCTGACCACGGACGAGAACATCGTCGACATGCAGTTCGTGGTCCAGTACCGCCTGCGCGCCGACGGCGCGCCCGACTACCTGTTCATGACGCGCGACCCGGACGAATCCGTCCGCCAGGCCTCCGAAACGGCCATGCGCGAAGTCGTGGGCAAGCAGTCGATGGACTTCGTGCTGTACGAGGGGCGTACGGCGGTGGCCTCGCAAGTGCAGACGCTGATGCAGCAGATTCTGGACCGCTACCAGACCGGCGTGCAGGTCAGCACCGTCGCCATCCAGAACGTGCAGCCGCCCGAGCAGGTGCAGGCCGCCTTCGACGACGCCGTCAAGGCCGGCCAGGATCGCGAACGCCAGATCAACGAAGGCCAGGCCTACGCCAACCAGGTAGTGCCGCTGGCCAGCGGCCAGGCTTCCCGCATGCTGGAGCAGGCCGAAGGCTACAAGGCCAAGGTCGTCGGCGACGCCCAAGGTAATACGTCGCGCTTCACCAGCATTCTCGGCGAGTACGAGAAGGCGCCCGCGGTCATGCGCCAGCGCATGTACCTGGAAAGCATGCAGGAGATCTTCACGCGCGCCAGCAAGGTCATGGTCGACACCAAGAGCAACAACAATATGTTGTACCTGCCCTTGGACAAGATCATGAATCTGGCCGCCCAGGACGCCAGCAAGTCCAGCGCCGGCAATGCCGGTTCGGGCTTGTCCAGCCAGCCCGTCCAGCCGCCGTTGCGCGGCAGCGCCGTGCCGGTGCCCCAGTCTTCCGGCAGCAGCACCAGCAATACGCTGCCCCGCGACCGTACGTCGCGCTAACCCGGAGGAGTCCTGATCATGCAACGTCTCATGCCTATCCTGGTCGGCCTGCTCATCGTGCTGGCCGCCCTTTCTTCCTGCGTCTTCGTCGTGCGCGAGCGCGACTACGCCCTGGTGTTCTCCCTGGGCGAAGTGCGCAAAACCATCAGCGAACCCGGCCTGTACTTCAAGGCCCCGCCGCCGTTCCAGAATGTCGTGACGCTCGACAAGCGCATTCTGACCATCGAAACCAACGAAGCCGAACGCATCCAGACTTCCGAAAAGAAGAACCTGCTGATCGATTCCTACGTCAAGTGGCGCATTGCGGACCCCCGCCAGTACTACGTGTCGACGGGCGGCAACGAACGCGTCGCGCAGGAACGCCTGCAAGCGCTGATCCGCGACGCGCTCAACGCCTCGGTCAACGTGCGTACCGTGCGCGACGTGGTCTCGACCGAACGCGACAAGATCATGGCCGAAATCCTGACCAACGTGGCCAAGCGCGCCGAGCCCCTGGGCGTGCAGATCGTCGACGTGCGCCTGCGCCGCATCGAGTTCGCGCCGGAAATCTCGGAATCGGTGTATCGCCGGATGGAAGCGGAACGTACCCGCGTCGCCAACGAACTGCGTTCGATCGGTGCGGCCGAAGGCGAGAAGATCCGCGCCGAAGCCGATCGTCAGCGCGAAGTGATCGTGGCCCAGGCGTATGCCAAGGCCCAGGGCGTCATGGGCGAGGGCGACGCCGCGGCGGCCGCGATCTACGCGCAGGCCTACGGCAAGAACCCGCAGTTCTACACGTACTACAAGAGCCTGGAAGCCTATCGCGCTTCGTTCTCGAAGCCGGGCGACGTTCTGGTGGTCGACCCCAGTTCCAACTTCTTCCAGTTCATGAAGGACCCGACCGGCGAAGCCCTGGCTCCGGTCACCGTGCCGGCGAAGTGACGCGGCTGCGCTAACGCGGAACGCAAAGCCCCTTGGATTTCCAAGGGGCTTTTTCGCTTTCTCGGGCATGGGGCGCTCTGCCGGCGGGTAATGAGGGACGGTTTCAAACCCGGGGAATTCCGGCTGGCGCTGTCCGCCGAACCATGTACAATACCGCGTAAGCTAGAAAACATTCCGCAGCGGCTGAGCGGGCTTACGCCCCCTCAGCCGCTTTTCGTTTGGGCGACGCCCACGCATCACTAGGCGTTATTCAGGTAAACATTCATGGGTAACTGGTTGCTGCCCGAGAGCCTTGCCGACGTACTTCCGGCAGAGGCCCGGCGCATCGAGGAATTGCGCCGCGAACTTCTCGATCTGTACCGCACGTACGGCTTCGAGCTGGTCGCGCCGCCCCTGGTCGAATACATCGATTCATTGCTGTCCGGCACGGGCAGCGATCTGGATCTGCGTACGTGCAAGCTGGTCGACCAGTTGTCCGGCCGCACGCTGGGCGTGCGCGCGGACATGACTCCTCAGGTCACGCGCATCGACGCGCACTTGCTGAACCGCGCGGGCGTCACCCGCCTGTGCTATTGCGGCAACGTGCTGCACGCCCGCCCGGCGGACCTGCTGTCCAGCCGCGAGCTGCTGCAGATCGGCGCCGAAATCTACGGCCATGCCGGGTTCGAGGCCGATCTGGAAATCATCCAGCTCGTGCTGGAAACGGTGGCGATCGCCGGCGTGCGCAATCCGCGGCTGGACTTGTGCCATCCGGGCGTGCTGCGCGCCATCCTGGAATCGGACCCCGCCGTGGGCGCGCTGTCGGAAGAGGTCATTCTCCTGATGCGCGAAAAGGACGTTCCCGGCCTGGTCGAACTGTCCTCCCGCGCGCCCGGCATGCGCGGCGAGACGCTGCAGGCCCTGAAGCTGCTGCCCAATTTGTACGGCGGCCCGGAAGTGCTGAAGGAAGCCCGCCGCGATCTGCCCTTGCTGCCGGGCGTGGCCGCGGCGCTGGATGCGCTGCAGGCGGTGGTGGATGCGATGCCCAGCGTCTCGTTCGGCGTCGATCTCGCCGATGTCGGCGGCTATGGCTACCATTCCGGCGTGAAGTTCGCGCTGTATGCCGAAGGCTGGCACGATGCGCTGGTCAGCGGCGGCCGCTATGACGACGTCAGCCGCGCATTCGGGCGGGCGCGTCCCGCCACCGGTTTCAGTCTGGATTTACGCAAGCTGGCGGCGGGTTTGGCGCCGGCGGAACGGGCGCGTGCGGTTCGCGCGCCCTGGGGGCAAGCCCCCGCCTTGACCGAGGCGGTGCGCCGCCTGCGCCGGTCGGGGGAAATCGTCGTTCAGGTATTGCCCGGCCACGAGCAGGATCAGGACGAATTCGTTTGCGATCGCGAGCTGGCGCTGCAGGATGGCGCCTGGACGGTCAGAACGCTGTGACTAACTCCCTCTCGGAAACGAGGGGGCCGCGGGGAGATTTCCGGATTTCCCGAGAAACTCGATATTGATTCGTAACATGAGCAAGAACGTAGTCGTAATCGGCACCCAATGGGGTGACGAGGGCAAGGGCAAGATCGTCGACTGGCTGGCGGAATCCGTCCAGGGCGTGGTTCGCTTCCAAGGCGGTCACAATGCCGGCCATACGCTGTGGATCAACGGCAAGAAGACGATTCTCCGCCTGATCCCGTCGGGCATCATGCATCCCGGCGTCACCTGCTTCATCGGCAACGGCGTCGTGCTGTCCCCGGAAGCCCTGCTCAAGGAAATCGAAGAGCTGGAGGCTGCCGGCCTGGACGTCCGTTCGCGCCTGCAGATTTCCGAAATCTGCCCGCTGATCCTGCCGTACCACGTCGCCATCGACAAGGCGCGCGAAGCACGCAAGGGCGACGGCAAGATCGGCACGACCGGCCGCGGCATCGGTCCCGCCTACGAAGACAAGGTCGCCCGCCGCGCGCTGCGCGTGCAGGACCTGTTCAATCCCCAGTTGTTCGACGAGAAGCTCGCCGAAGTGCTGGACTACCACAACTTCGTGCTGACCCAGTACCTGGGCGCCGAGGCGGTTTCGGCCAACGAAGTGCGCGACCAGGCCATGGCGCTGGCCCCGGCCATCGCCCCGATGGTCAAAGATGTCTCGAGCAACCTGTTCGCCATGCAGCAGGCCGGACAGCGCCTGTTGTTCGAAGGCGCGCAGGGCGCGCTGCTGGACGTCGACCACGGCACCTATCCTTTCGTCACCAGCAGCAACTGCGTGGCGGGCGCGGCCTCGGCCGGCGCCGGCGTCGGCCCCCAGCAGCTCGACTATGTCCTGGGCATCACCAAGGCCTACACCACCCGCGTCGGCTCGGGTCCGTTCCCCACGGAACTGGTCGATGAAATCGGCACGCGCCTGGCCACCATCGGCAAGGAATTCGGTTCGGTCACGGGCCGTCCGCGCCGCTGCGGCTGGTTCGACGGCGCCGCGCTGAAGCGCTCGGTCCGCCTGAACGGCATCACCGGCCTGTGCATCACCAAGCTGGACGTGCTCGACGGCCTGGAATCCATCCAACTGGGCGTCGGCTACCGCGTCAACGGTGAATTCCGCGACGTGCTGCCCTACGGCGCGCATGCGGTTGCCCAGGCGCAGCCGGTGCTGGAAGAGCTGCCCGGCTGGAGCGAATCCACCGTGGGCATCACCGAATACGACAAGCTGCCCCAGGCGGCCCGCCGCTACCTGGAACGCGTGGCCGAAGTCTGCGGCGTGCCGATAGACCTGGTGTCGACCGGCCCCGACCGCAACGAAACCATTGTGTTGCGTCATCCCCTGAAGGGCTGACATCGGGTTATTATTCGCAAGGCCGCCGCCGGTCTCAACCGGCGGCGGCCTTTTCGTATCTTTAAGCAGGAGATGCTTGCCTATGAGCACGCCGACCAATGATGACAGCCATCTGTGGGTGACGTGGGACGACTACAACCGCTTGATCGAGCGCCTGTCCTTGCAGGTGCATCAGTCGGGTTGGAAGTTCGACAAGATTCTTTGCCTGGCGCGCGGCGGCATGCGCGTCGGCGACGTTATGTCCCGTATTTTCGACGTACCGCTGGGCATTCTTGCCACCAGCAGCTATCGCGAAGCGGCCGGCACCAAGCAAGGCGATATGGATATCGCCCAGTTCATCACCATTACGCGCGGCACCCTGTCCGGGCGTGTGTTGCTGGTGGACGACATGGTCGATACCGGCAAGACCTTCAGCAAGGTCTACGACCACCTCAAGAGCCAGTTCACCGACATCACCGAGTTGCGCAGCGCCGTGCTCTGGTGGAAGGGGCATTCCCAGGCGACGCCCGACTATTACGTCGAGAAGCTTCCCACGAATCCCTGGATCCACCAGCCTTTCGAGGACTACGACAGCCTGCGCCCGCACCAGCTCGAAGCCTGGATCCGGAAAGGCTCCCAGGGCTGAGCGCACCGGTTTGCTGGCGGGGCGCCTGGCGGCCCATTGGCGCCAGACTGTCCCCAGTAGTCAAAACGGCCTCTGCCATGCTAGAATCGCTGGTTATCGCTAAACCGAACTTGGCTTGTTACTCTTTGGGTAGTCTTTGGGTAACGGAAACGGCCAGCGAAGTTTCCTGGCGCGGAAGTTGCAAAGCAGTTTGTAGCAGTTTACAGAGCCTCGGGTGCCGGGCCTTTCTTGGTATGATTTTCATGTCATCGAAGGCCGCCACCTGTAGTGCCTGGGTCCGTGCAGCGTTGCTGGTAAGCAAGCCAGGTTTGTCATCAACTTTTGTTACCCTACAAGCAGGCCAATCACTTTATGCCTATCGTTCGACTGAAGGAAAACGAACCGTTTGAAGCCGCTCTGCGTCGCTTCAAGCGCACCATCGAAAAAACCGGTTTGCTCACCGAGCTGCGTTCGCGCGAGTTCTATGAGAAGCCCACGGCTGAGCGCAAGCGCAAGCACGCCGCCGCCGTGAAGCGCCACTACAAGCGCATCCGTAGCCAACAACTGCCCCCGCGCCTGTATTGATTTTTGATTCCCGAATCTATTGATTCCAGAATCATTCATCCAGGATTTGCTCGCCCGAGTCGACGTCGTCGACATAGTCGGGCGATATGTGCAGTTGCGAAAGGGTGGGGCCAATTTGCTTGGCCTGTGCCCTTTTCATAACGAAAAAAGCCCGTCGTTCACCGTCAGTCCCACCAAGCAGTTCTATCACTGCTTCGGTTGCGGAGCCCACGGCAGCGCCATCACCTTCCTGATGGAACACACGGGCGCCAGTTTCCCCGAGGCCGTGCGCACGCTCGCCGGCTCGGTGGGAATGACGGTCCCCGAAGAAAACCGCAGTCCACGCCAGCAGCAGGAATCCGCGCGCCGCAAGGCCGAGGAATCCCGCCACACGCAGGTGCTGGATGCCGCCCAGGCGCATTACCTGAAGCAGTTGCGCGCATCGCCCGCGGCGATCCGCTACCTGAAGCAGCGCGGCCTGACCGGCGAAATCGCGGCGCATTTCGGCCTGGGCTGGTCCGGTACCGACCGCCATGGCCTGTCGCAGGTCTTCCCCAGCTACGAAGATCCGGTGTTGGTGGAATCGGGCCTGGTCATCGAGTCCGAAGACGGCCGCCGCTACGACCGGTTCCGGGAACGCATCATGTTCCCGATCCGCAACGCGCGGGGCAGCCTCATCGGCTTTGGCGGCCGCATCATCGGCAAGGGCGAGCCCAAGTACCTGAATTCGCCGGAAACGCCGCTGTTCTCGAAGGGCCACGAGCTCTACGGGCTGTGGGAGGCGCGCCAGGCCATCCGCCAGGAAGGGCAGGTGATCGTGGTCGAAGGCTACATGGACGTCGTCGGCCTGGCGCAGCAGGGCATCGCGAATGCGGTAGCCACGCTGGGCACCGCCACCACGCCGGACCACGTGAAGAAGCTGCTGCGCGCCAGCGACAAGGTCATTTTCAGTTTCGACGGCGATGGGGCCGGCCGGCGCGCCGCGTGGCGCGCGCTGCAGGCATGCCTGCCCGTGCTGCGCGACGACATTGCGATCCGTTTCCTGTTCCTGCCGTCGGAGCACGATCCCGATTCGTACGTGCGCGAATTGGGATCGGAGGCGTTCCGCGCCTGTCTCGGCGAGGCGGTGGCGCTGTCGCGCTTCCTGTTGGACGAACTTGCGTCGCGGCACAACATGGACGAGGCCGAAGGGCGGGCAAGCTGCCTGCACGAAGCCAAGCCTTTGCTGGCCTCCATTCCCGAATGCGCGCTGCGTGTGCAGATCGAGCGGGAAATGGCCAGGCTGGTGCAGTTGACGCCCGAGGAAATGGCCCAGGTATTGGCGCAACAGCCGGCCAAACCCTTCGCGCCCGCCCCCCGGGCGGGCGATGGGGCGCCGGCGGCCATTCATGGGCCGAGCCAGGACGGCGGACCGCCGGACATGGGCTATGACTACGGCGGACACGACTTCCATGACATTCCGGCCGAGGAGTCCGATTATTCGGACTATGGCCATTTTCCGTCGCAGGACGGCGAATCCGCCGGCGCCGCGCAAGCGGGCAGGCAGGAATGGAAGGGCAAGAGCGACTGGAAGGGCAAGGGCAACTGGAAGGGCGGCAAGAGCGACTGGAAGGGCGGCAAGGGCGGTTGGAAAGGCCGGCGCGATGACGATGTCGGCGGGTTCGAAGGCCGCCGCACCATGCCGTCGCTGGCCAAGCGGCTCTTGGGGCTGCTGCTGGCGCATCCCGAGCTGGTGGACTCCATGGGAGACCAGCAGCTTGAAGTCATCGATCATGGCCCCCATCTAGGTTTGGTAAGGGACTTGATCATGCTGGCGCAGTCCAGCGGCGCGCGCCATGTCGGCGCCCTGCTGGAGGCGGCGGAGCCCGATTCGGACCTGGCGACCGTGCTGAAAGGGCTCAGGGCCGACATCCTGTCCCAGGAAGACCTGCCGGATCCACAAACCGAATGGGACGACGCGCTGCGCCGTATCGAGTTCGACGCTGCCAAGTCCGAAATGAGCAAGCTGGCTGCCAGCGGTTTAACGACCGATGAAGCACGTAAGCGTTATTTGGAGCTTTCCAGCCGCATGACTGTACTGAAAGGTGCTGGAATACGCTAAATGCGCTAAAATCAAGGGTTTTCCGCGAGGCGGAGGGATGTCGAGCCCCGCCGCAGGCGATGGTGTTTGCAGTTGATGGGCGCTGAATTTGTGTTGAATTCGTATTGAATTCGCTGAGAATTCATGAATTCGTTCCGAGTTTGGTGATAATCCTGGCACTACAAGAGCTTGGCGGACAAGTTGGCAGTATGAAATACCTCTGGCCTGCGGAATCTATTCCGGTTGCCGGAATCTAATTGAAGTAAGGGTTTGGCGCGTCATCCGAAATAAAAACGGAGGGGTGCGTCAAATTTGTTACATAGTTAATTAATATAGCTGAGCGGTGAATCAGGCAGTTCGGCGGCGGTAATTTTCGCGTAGCGTTAGTGGTTTGGGTGCTGTGTCTACTGAGCTGCTTGGGGCAATGGCCCGATAAGCAAGCAACGCCTATTTATAGGCAGACAGTCCCCCCGACGCCCGGGATCCGCCGCGGAATGAGGCCACGCACGCCGAGCGCCACTACGGTTACGCACCGGAACGGCGCAAGGCGGGCTCGCAAGAGCCTGCGCTGCGAACAACGCAGCCGCGCGGTCTCGGCCGGTTCACCAGATTTACCCGTACTACCGCTGCGCCGGGCAGAGATCCCGCGCGGCTTTATGCGGTGCAACATGCCCCAATCGGGTTGCGACGACCACGGAAGCGACTATGACCAAATCCACCGGCAAATCCTCCTCTGCAATTGATGCTACCGAAACCGAGACCAAGACGGTCAAGCGTTCGGTAAGCATGGCGGCGGAAAAAGCACCCGCCAAGACGGCGGTGAAGGTCGCCAAGCCCGCTGCCAAGACGGCCGCCAAAAAGGCGGCCAAGGCTGCAGCCGGGGCCGACAAGCCTGAAAAGGTGACGAAGGCTCGCGCCAAGAAAGCCGAAGACAAGCTGGCCGACCTGGTCGGCAGCGCGCGTCCGGCTCCCAGCGGTCGCCGCCCGGGCCGCCCGGCCAAGAACGCCAACAACGATTCGGATGGTTTCGACGATCCGATGGACGGCGAAGGCGAAGTCCTGCCCGACCTGAAGCCGCCGAAGCGCGGCGGCAAGCGTGGCAAGGCCGATCCCAAGGACCTGATCGCCCGCGGCCCCGTGAGCCCGGAAGAATACGAAGCCCGCCGCAACCGCCTGAAGCAGTTGATCAAGCTGGGCAAGGACCGCGGCTACCTGACCTACGGCGAAATCAACGACCATCTGCCCGACGACCTGGTCGACGCGGAAGCGATCGACGGCATCATCAGCACCTTCAGCGACATGGGCATCGCGGTCTACGACCAGGCCCCCGACGCCGAAACGCTGCTGATGAGCGAGAATGCGCCGGTCGCCTCGAACGACGACGACGTCGAAGACGAAGCCGAAGCCGCGCTGACCACGGTGGACTCCGATTTCGGCCGCACCACGGACCCCGTCCGCATGTATATGCGCGAAATGGGCTCGGTGGAGCTGCTGACGCGCGAAGGCGAAATCGAAATCGCCAAGCGCATCGAAGACGGCCTGAAGCACATGGTCATGGCCATTTCGGCCTGCCCGACCACGATCAACGAAATCCTCGCCCATATCCTGCGCGTGCGCGAAGGCCAGGCGCAGATCGATGAAGTGGTCGATGGCCTGGTCGATCCGGAAGACGGCGAGGAATACGCCGGCGCCGGCGTCACCGCCGACGAAGACGAGGGCGACGACGGCCCTGCCGGCGGCATGTCCAGCAAGCAGTTGGAAGACCTGCGCGTCAAGGCCCTGGCCAAGTTCGACGAGGTCGGCAAGCAATTCGACAAGATGCGCCAGTCCTACGAAAAGGACGGCTACAAGTCGGACGTCTACGTGCGCGCCCAGGAATCCATCCAGAATGAACTGATGGGCATCCGTTTCACCGCCAAGATGGTCGAGAAGCTGGCCGACACGCTGCGCCAGCAGGTCGAGGAAGTGCGCCAGCTCGAACGCGCCGTCCTGCATACGTGTGTGGACCGTGCCGGCATGCCGCGCACGCACTTCATCAAGGTCTTCCCGGGCAACGAAACGAACCTGCAGTGGGTCGTGGACGAAGTGGCCGCCGGCCACCCGTACGCCGAAACGCTGGAGCGCCAGATCCCCGCCGTACAGGAACTGCAGCAAAAACTCATCGACCTGCAAACGCGCGTCGTGCTGCCGCTGAAGGACCTGAAGGACGTCAACAAGCGCATGGCCACCGGCGAAGCCAAGGCCCGCAAGGCCAAGCGCGAGATGACCGAGGCCAACCTGCGCCTGGTGATTTCCATCGCCAAGAAGTACACGAACCGCGGCCTGCAGTTCCTGGACCTGATCCAGGAAGGCAACATCGGCCTGATGAAGGCCGTGGACAAGTTCGAGTACCGCCGCGGCTACAAGTTCTCGACCTACGCGACGTGGTGGATCCGCCAGGCCATTACCCGTTCCATCGCCGACCAGGCGCGCACCATCCGCATTCCGGTCCACATGATCGAAACGATCAACAAGATGAACCGGATCAGCCGCCAGATCCTGCAGGAAACCGGCGCCGAGCCGGATCCCGCGACCTTGGCGCAGAAGATGGACATGCCCGAGGACAAGATCCGCAAGATCCTGAAGATCGCCAAGGAGCCGATCTCCATGGAAACGCCTATCGGTGACGACGACGACTCGCACCTGGGCGATTTCATCGAGGACACCTCCACGCTGGCGCCTTCGGACGCGGCGTTGCACGGGTCTATGCGCGATGTGGTCAAGGAAGTGCTAGACTCTCTCACCCCGCGTGAAGCCAAGGTTCTGCGCATGCGTTTCGGCATCGAAATGAGCACCGACCAGACCCTGGAAGAAGTGGGCAAGCAATTCGACGTGACGCGCGAGCGCATCCGCCAAATAGAGGCGAAGGCGCTGCGCAAGTTGCGTCACCCCAGCCGGGCCGATAAGCTTAAGAGCTTCCTGGAAGGGCAGTAATCGTTTCCTGGGCCTCTAGCTCATGCCTGGTTAGAGCAGCGGACTCATAATCCGTTGGTGCCGAGTTCGACTCTCGGGGGGCCTACCAAAGAAATCAAGGGGTTACGCTATTGCGGCGTAACCCCTTGTCGTTTGTTGTGCGTACTTGCCCCAGCTTCACTCTGAGCGTGGGAAACGGCAGGGCCTTAGGGCCAGTTCGGAAAGGGGTTGTGCCAGGTTTTCCAGACATGCGAGCCCTGAGCCATCTCCTCATTGGTGAGCAAACAGGCGTCGAAACGAGCACGCAGGGCAGCCTCGTCCATATCCATGCCGATCAGCACGAGTTCCTGGCGTGCGTCGCCCACGCCGTCGACCCAATTCTTGCGGATGATCGCGACGTACTCGGGATCCTGGGGCCAACGTTCCGGCGGCATGGCTGCCCACCAGTAGCCGGCCGCGCCGTGGCGGGCCACCGCGCCGGCCTGCGACCAGGAGCCGGCCATTTCCGGATGGCTGGCCAGCCAGAAATAGCCCTTGGAACGCACGACGCCGGGCCATTCGCCTTGGACAAAGGCAAAGAAGCGTTCCGGGTGGAATGGGCGGCGTGCCCGGTAGACAAAACTGCGGATCCCGTATTGCTCGGTCTCCGGCGTATGTTGACCGCGCAGTTCCCGCAGCCAGCCCGGCGCTTTGGAGGCTTCATCGAAGTCGAACAACCCGGTGTTCAGCACCCGGTCCAGGGGAACTTTGCCAAATTCGGCGATCTCGATGCGGGCTCGCGGATTGAACTTGCGCACGATGGCCATCAGCCGCTCGCGCTCCTCCGCCGCGATCAGGTCCACTTTGTTCAGCACTATGACATCGCAGAACTCGATCTGATCGATCAGCAGGTCGACCACCGTGCGCTCATCTTCGTCGCCCAGCGATTCGCCGCGCTCCTGCAAACTGTCCCGCGAACGGTAGTCGCGCAGGAAATTGAAGGCGTCGATGACCGTAACCATCGTGTCCAGGCGGGCGACCTCACCCAGGCTGCGTCCATCCTCGCCCTCGAAAGTAAAGGTTTCGGCTACGGGCAAGGGCTCGGAGATGCCGGTCGATTCGATGACAAGCTGGTCGAATCGGCCTTCTTTGGCGAGCCGATCCACTTCCACGAGCAGATCCTCGCGCAAGGTGCAACAGATGCACCCATTGCTCATCTCTACGAGCTTCTCGTCGGTGCGCGACAGTTCTGCACCTCCTTCGCGGACCAGCGCAGCGTCGATATTGACGTCGGACATGTCGTTGACAATCACGGCCACCCGCCGGCCCTCACGGTTATTGAGGATGTGATTGAGCAACGTGGTCTTGCCGGCACCAAGAAAGCCCGAGAGGACCGTCACCGGCAGTTTGGTTTGGGTGGGGAGGAAGGTGTCTACTTTCATGGTGTTAAGCCGTTTGGCGATGAGTTGTGGGGTTGTCGCCCAGCAGCTCGTCCACGTGCCCGCAGTGGTCACAGATTCTTCCAGGACGCGTTGCTGCTTGGACGAAAGCTCCATAAGAGACGGGTCTGTGGACGGAACCGCGTCTTAGTTATATTGTTGATATGTTATAACATAACGTAAAATTTTGGATTGGCCTCGATGGAATGTATGTGGGCGTTCGACACAGCCACATTGGCCGAACAGGCCTTCGACCCACCACAACAGAACAGGTGCCAAAGATGATTCCGGAAACCTACGAGCAGTGGCGGCAATGCATTACCATCGAATGCGGCATCCCGCTCACGACGCTATTCGTGACGCAGCGACTTGCGATTTGGCGGGACCTTCGTTCAGAGGAAACCCAGCGGTTTCGACGTTTGTATGGAGACGTCCACTGGCGGGCAATAACGCATTGGTTTGAGCAAGCAGCCCGGGAATTGAACGCAGGGGTTGCGTAGTTGACTGCGGGTAGTCGAGCGACTTGTCGGAGAGGGTAGGGGTTGCAAAACTGCCGCAGATGCTACATCTAAATGAGAATTGTTGTTAGCATTGAGGGCTTAGCGCGCCAACTCGTTCTCACGTCCATCATGTCCCGCCCACCTGCACCAAAGAAAGGCTGGCTCGCCCATTACAGCGAGCTGGTCGCGGCGTGGAGGCGCAAGAACCCGCAAGATGGCGAAGACGCGATGCAGGATGCCGTGGTGGGCCTGTTGGAGAATGGGCTGGGCACTGTCGGTAGCCCTCGTGGGTATTTAGCGCGTAGCACTTCCAACGGACTGGTCGACCGCTATCGTCGGCGCAGCGCGATAGACTTCCACCCGCTGGAAGAATTGGACGAAGCCGAACACCCCTCCGTCCAGGATAGTCAGACGTCCCTCTATACGAAGGAAGTGCTGGATGCGTTGATGGTCGCCCTGGAAGAGTTGCCACTCAGTTGCCAGAAAGTCTATATACGGCATCGCCTGGAAGGCTGGAGCCACGCCGAGATTGCGGCTGACATGGGTATTTCCCGCAGCATGGTTGAAAAACATATGAATCGTGCGCTATTGCACATCCATGAGATGTTACAAAAATATTCCCCCTATTGATTGGGGTGCTGACTCGTCCCAAACGTCTTAAATGATGGGAGGGTACAAAACTCTAGACTTCAAAATGCTGTACAGCATGGCGGCTGCCAATGACCCGTGATGACCCGAATTCCCCCGACGATTTGCGCCAACATGCCGTGTATTGGCTCACGCGAATGCACTCGGGTGAGGCAACGCGCGAGGAAGTCGATGCATGCGCGGCCTGGCGCCGTGCGGATCCCGGGCACGAACGCATGTATCGCAGCGTGGAGTTCGTCTGGCAGGCATCACGCCATCTACCCGAGGAAAGATGGCGTGCCATCCTGGCGCGTAAAGAAGACGTATCGCCTAAGCCGAGGTCGTTCTCGCGGCGTGCGTTCGGATGGGGACTGGCCGGTGCCTGTGCCGCGGTCGTTGCGGCAATCGCTGTGCCTCAGCTTCGATCATCGCGATTGGAATATCAACACACGGCAAGCACCCAGCCGGGGGAACGTCGCGATATTACGCTGCCTGATGGTTCGGTCCTGAATCTGAACGTGGATACGCATCTGGAAATCGCGTTATATGAGAACCAGCGCGTTATCGTGCTGACGAGAGGTGAGGCATTCTTCAGCGTCAAGTCCGACCCCAGCAGAGTGTTCCTCGTTAAGGCAAGCAACACCGTCGTAAGGGTAACGGGAACCCGATTCAATGTCCGGAATGACGCTGGTGGCGTGAGGGTGGACGTGAAGTCCGGTTCCGTTAACGTATCCGCGGGGGCGTGGTGGGACAAGTCTCGTCGTGATCTGAGCGCTGGCCAGACCGTCGCGATTGGCGCGGACGAACAAGTCAGCGAGGTGGCAACGGCCTCCATTGAGAACCTTACCGCCTGGCGAGAAGGCAAGATCGTCTTCGACAATGCGCCGCTGGCGCAGGTGGTCGTGGAAATGAGCCGCTACTTGCCGCACCCGGTCCAGTTGGATGCTCCCCATCTGCGCGACTTCCGTGTGGCCGGGGTGTTCAGCATCGACAATCCCCAAGCCATGCTGACGGCGTTGCCGGCCATCGCGCCGGTTCAATTGAGCCAGTTGTCCGACGGGCGCATCTCCGTCCGAGCGCGATAAGCGCACAGCGGAATTCCATTCCTTGACGGTTTGCCGCTGGTTGCCGCAAGGCGCGCCGGCGACATGCGTTCGTCTACTTCCGAATCGAAGTTACAAAATAGTTCTCGTTTTCATTGTGGCGATCCAGCCAAGTATCCGTCTTTCTTAATGAGGGGGATGGCCTTTGCGCATGCGGGCCTGTCCTCAGGAGAAGCCTCTGTAAGAGGTTGCGGCGCCCGTCCGTCAACGCTCACGATTAAACGGAATACTGTGAACAACCAAAGACGATACCCATCTCGCGCCTCGCGCACTTTCACGGCCCTGGGGACGCTACCGATCTCGATCGCGATGGCCTTTGGCATTGCGTTGCCTGAGGCGAAGGCGCAGAACGCCGCAGTTCAAATCAATCTTCCTGCGCAGCCTCTTGCCCAAGCGCTGCTTCAGTTGGGGAAAAAAACCTCTCTGCAAATCTTTTATCCCCAACAACTCGTGCAGGGCTTGCAGGCACCCGCTATCTCGGGACACCTGACGCCGGAGCAGGCGCTACGCCAATTGCTACAGGGCACAGGCATCAATTATTCCCGGCAAGGGGACAGCGTAATCCTTTCACGGCCGGCATCGGAAGAAATATCGCAACTTGCGCCGGTGACCGTCACTGGCTTCTTGCCGGGGGCCTTGAGGCCCGCCTATGCAGGCGGTCAGGTCGCCACGGGTGGGCAAGTTGGCATACTCGGCAATAAGGATGTGATGGATACGCCGTTCAGCCAGACCAATTACACAAACAAGACGATCAAAAACCAGCAAGCACAGACCGTTCAGGATGTTCTGTCGAATGATCCGTCCATCGTGACGAAACTGAACGTCGCCTATGACGACGACTCTTCGATAACTATCCGGGGCTTCTCGACCGCCCTGTCATCCGGTTTCGCCAGTCTGAACGGCTTGGCGGGTATGTCTCCGTTGAGTGCGCCGGACATGGATTACATTGAGCGCGTCGAGGTGCTTAGGGGGCCGAGCGCTCTGCTGAACGGCATGGCGGCATCCGGGGCAGGCGGTCTCGGTGGAACGTACAACCTCGTCACCAAACAAGCCGGCGATGAGCCGCTGACCGAGTTGACCACACGGTATGAGTCGCGCTCGCAGCTTGGCGCTCATGTCGATGTCGGCCGTCGCTTCGGCGCGGAAAATCAGTTCGGTCTCCGCTTTAACGGCGCGTACCGCAAGGGCGACGGGCCGGTCGATCCGCAATCGCTGGAGGTCGGCTCTGCTGCGCTCAATCTGGATTATCGCGGCGAGCGGGTCCGCATAGCGGCTGATTTCATGCATCAGGCGAATGACGCCGACCCTCAAAATATACAGCAGCTCTCTGCTACCGGTGCCCGCGGCGGCGTGGCCTTCATTCCGAAGGCCCCCGACGCCGGAACCAGCCTCAATCCCTCATGGAGCAAACAACGCAGCAGATTGACGGGGGCTATGCTGCGGGGCGAGGTCGACCTTGCCGACAATGTCACGGCCTATGCCGCCATCGGCAAACAGAAATGGGATTTCTCATACTCGGGTCCGCGCCAGCCCACGCTGCGTGCTGTGGACGGAACGTATGGGTGGAATAATCTCTCTAACACTAACTATGCCAGTGACGTGCTGTCCATGCAGGGCGGCCTGAGGGCGGCGGCTACGACAGGGCCGGTGAATCATGCCCTCAGCCTCAACCTAACGCAATCGCGGCGGGAGGTTGGATTGGCGGAAACGACCAGCCCATATACCTATACCACGAACCTCTACGATCCGATATTCGGTCCCGAAGTGTTCATCGCCGATCCGGGCACCCCCCAGAAATCAAGCGAAACCCGTGTTTCGAGCGTCGGCGTCGCCGACACACTGTCAATCCTTGACGAGCGCGTTCAACTCACTGCGGGTGTCCGCTATCAGGAAGTGGAATCCGACAATTTCAATACGACGACCGGCGCCAAAACCTCCAGTTATGACGGCAAGGCGTGGACTCCCGCTCTCGGTCTGATCGTAAAGCCATGGCAGAACGTATCGCTGTATGCCAACTATATTGAAAATCTCCAGGCGGGAACCATCGTCGGCACGTCGTACGCGAATGCCGGCCAGGTATTTTCACCCTATGTCAGCAAGCAGCACGAGGCGGGCGTCAAGGTCGATTGGGGCACGGTGACGACGACGCTGGCGGCGTTCCAGATCGCCCAACCCAACACGGTCTCGATTGACGATCCCGCGGGCGGCCTTCCGACACTGTCCCTCGACGGCGAACAGCGCAACCGCGGTCTCGAACTGAACGCCTATGGTGAGCCTATGCGTGGCTTTCGCCTGATGGGCGGCGTCACGCTGCTCGATGCCCGCCTGACGAAAACCCAGGGTGGCCTCAATGACGGCAACAGGGCAGACGGCGCACCGGTTATACGGACTGTGGTGGGCGCCGAATGGGATACGCCGTTCCTGCAGGGCTTGACGCTGACCGGCCGTGTCACCTACACCGGCGATCAAGTGGCCACCAGCAACACCGATGACTTGAAAATCCCGTCCTGGACGGTCGTCGACCTCGGCGCACGTTATGTCTTCGACTCGCCGTGGAACAACAAGCCGATCACGGTCCGCTTCAACGTCGATAACGTGTTCAACAAGAACTACTGGTCGGGGGTGACCACGAGGTATATCCAGCTCGGCGCGCCGCGCATCTATCGCCTTTCGGCGACATTCGCCTTCTGAGCCATGATCGTCGTTCTCGCGCTGACGCTGATCATTCTCGGTTGTGCGTGCCTGTACCTCGCCAGTCCGAATCAAAAATGGCGATCGCGGCCTTTCCCGCGAACGCCGCTTTGTGCCGCCAGTAGCCTGCTGCTGGCGGCCGGCCTTGCCGCATGGACCGCAGCATTGCGGCCCTTGTCCGGTTTCTTTGTGGCCCTGCATGTCGCGATGGTATGCCTGTTCGCCTTCCCCTATATCGCCGCGCTTCGCGCAGCACGGCGGAGGAACTGACATGACGAGCGAAATCCGCCCCGACTGGTGGGGAAAGGCCAGTGCCGGGGCTATCCTCGGGCTGGGCCTGGCGCTCTCGCTGATGGGCCTTTACGCCTATCTGGGGCCTGGGGGCATCGATGCGCCGGGTGGACGCTACTCGCTGATGCGCTATCTGGAAGTGTTCGTCTGGATCGGAGTATTTGGCTTCTGCTTTTTGTTTCGCAGCGGTCGCGCGGCCTGGGCGTGGCTGGGCGCAGCGAACCTGATTGCCTTCGCGGCGCTGTTTGCCTGCCGCTTCCATTTCTTCGCATGAGGGCAGCATGATCCGCGCCGACATCATCAAAATCTACAAGACCGTCCACACATGGACAGGTATCACCTGTGGTTTCGCGCTGTTCATCGCCTTCTATGCGGGCGCGCTCACCATGTTTCAGGAGCCCATCGCACGCTGGGCATCGCCACCTGCCGTGGGTGTGGCTGCGGTTTCTTTGGACGATGCGCCCCGTCTTCTCGAATTAGTCGCCGCCGCGCATCCTGAAGCGCGGGAGCACGGCATCATGCTGCATCTGCGGGGGCACGAGAACGAGCCCGCGCGGGTGACGTGGGTAGAAGACGCGCCGCATCAAGCAGGCCAGCCGCACGATCACGTCCACTGGTGGGCGACGCTGAGACACGATGGCACGTTGCTGGCCAGGGAGGAGGAACCGTCCGAACTGGCGGAGTTTATTAATGATATCCATATGCGTGTCGGGATCCCCAGGCCATGGGGGGCGTATTTCATGGGTGGGGTCTCGCTGCTCTACGGTGTGGCGCTGATCGCCGGCGTGATCGTGCTGCTGCCGTCGCTCGTCAAGGATTTTTTCGCACTGCGTATCGGTAAGAACCTCAAGCGCATGTGGCTGGACGCGCACAATGTCGTCGGCATTACAGCGCTCCCATTTCATATTGCGATAGCGATAACTGCGACCGCATTGTGCTTGAGCGGCCCGCTCTGGTCCGCGCAAGAGCATGTCATCTTCGGCGGCAAGCAAGCAATCTTGGACGACCTCGATAACGAGCCATACAGAGCGCCAAAGCCGATCGGAGAGACGAGTGCAATGATGGCCCCCGCACAATTGCTTCAACAACTCAAAGTGCAGGCGCCCGATTTCGAGCCCCGCGTCATGATCTTCAAGAATTTTGGAGACAAGGCCGCTTCGGTGAGAGTTCCTGGATCCGAGCGCGGCTACGTCGGCGACTACCACCTTGGGGGCGTCATGCTCAGCGCCGTGACCGGCGAATTGCTAAAAGACCGCACACGCCCCTCACGCCAGGATCCGGATCGTCGGGCGTCAGAGATGTTCTACGGCCTGCACGCGGGGCAGTACGAAGGGGCGACGATTACCTGGGCATACTTCTTTCTGGGCCTGTCCGGCGCCTGGCTGTTTTATAGCGGCAATCTGCTTTGGATCGAGACGCGCCGCAAGCAGGCTCGCCAGGGCGGCGGAGCCGAACAGTCGCGCTCGACGCGCCTCTTGGGTAGCGCGACGGTAGGCGTTTGCCTGGGCTGTGTGGCCGGCCTCTCGCTTACCATCGTTGCCGCCAAGTGGCTGCATGGCCGCGTCGCCGATCTCAATCATTGGCATGAATATATCTACTACGTCGCGTTTCTCGCCTCGGTCGCCTGGTCCTTCGCCTGGGGCGCGGCGCGCTCGGCAGTGCATCTGCTGTGGCTGTGCGCGGCTGCGGCGATGGCGATCCCGCTGACCACGTTGGTCGCGCTGCTGTTCCCGGTGCTCGGCATGTGGGCGCACGGCAGCGCCGCGACCATCGGCGTTGATATAGTGGCTTTCATCGGCGCGCTCTGTTTCGCATGGATGGCGCTTGCTACCGCCCGCCGAATCAGGAATGGCCCCGCCGATAGCATCTGGTCCATCCGAAAGTCCGACACGGCCGAGCCGCTGCACGATCCTGCGACTGTCCCGGCCGAATGACAGCATGTTCATGGCCATTGACGCGATCATGACGACGATAATGATCCAGTTGCATGATTCGTGTCTCGTGAGAATACGACTGGCTGGCGTTCATTCCCGCGGGCTCGACTGCGCATCCGATGCGTTATCAGGTACATAGATGATTTCACCGCTGTCGAGCCGGTACGCCGTGCCGATCCGTTGTCCTTGTCTCGATCCCGCCTTGGTGTCCGCGGCGACATAGCGCGAGACTTTGCCTCCCTCGCGCGTGACGATTTCCATGTTCGGCTTGCCGGGATTCTTGACGACGGTGAAGTCCTGGGAGGTGAGCAGGTCCGCCATTTTCAGGTTGGATACGAGCGCGATCATCAAGGCCAGCGCGAACACCAGCGCTACGTCAAAGAGGTTGACGAGAAATCCCAAAGGATCCATTTCGTCACCGTCGGGGCCGCCGCGCAGTAGTGAGCGCCGCCTTCTCATTTTGCCCCCCGTAGTTTGCTGCTGAAATACTCCAGCAGCGACAGATCGTCCAGCGCCCACCGGTTGGCGGCTTGGTGCAGCAGGTAGCCGATGGCGCCGATCACCAGGCCGACGACTGTCGTGGCGAAGGCGACCTCCATTTTGCGGGCGAGCAGGCTGATGTCGCCCGACGCCAGGCCGACCAGGGCCGGCCCCAGCGGGATGAGGGTGCCCATCAATCCCAGCAGGGGCCCGATGCGGGTCATGGTTCGGTACAGGCTGAGCTGACGATCGGTTTGCAATTCGAATTCGGTGATCACGCGTTCGTGCCACGCGGTGTCGGCGGGCTGTTTTTGCAGCGCCGCGGCCGCGCGTTGCAGCGCATCGGGACGCCGTCCGGCCGTGAGCGCTGTAGCCAGATCGTCGATGTTCGCAGTCAGCGACTCATCCGAATCGGCCGCCATGCGGCGCTGGCGCCGCTGCCTGTCGGACCAGTGTTCATAAAATGCGCCCAGGGCAATCAGCCCGCGCACCAGCAAATACAGGATGGCCACGACTACGGGTACCTGCAGGGCGGTGGCGATCCACGAGAGGGTCTGTATCAGTTGTTCCAACTTAGCGCTTCCAAAGAGAACGGCGCTGCCAGAACCAACCCAGCGCCATAAAAATAATCACGATCACGGCCACCAGGCCCAGGCGGTCCCACATGGCGGGCGTGGGCGAAGCGGCGGCGTCCCGGTCGGGCCGCGCCAGCCAAAGGCCGGCGGCCACTTGCACGCCGTGCAGCCAAAGCCGCAGGCCGGTGCGCATGAGAGGATCCGGCAATAGCCCGCGCAGCAGGCTGGCGCCGATCGAAAACATGACGGCACACATCACGGCGCATCCCCACGCCAGCATCTCGAAGTCGATGCCGTCGATGGCGAGCATTGTCCATACCTGCGCCAGAAAGAGGGCGATCAGCAGCGACGGCGGAGGGATACCGCCCAGCAATTTCCAGCGCAAGGTTTGCCGGCGCTGCACGGCGGCGATGGCCTGGTTGCCGAAGATGAGGGCCTCGATGAGCAGCAGTGCGGCCAGATCCATACGGCGTTGCGGCGCCGACAGCCATTGGCTCAGGTCGGCCACGCTGGTGCGGCTGGCGGCCTCGCCGACCGATATCAGGGCGATGGCCAGTACCAGGGCGACGAGGCAGAGCCGGGCGGCTCCCAGGCTGGCCATCTGCGCCATGGCCAGTACGATGCAGGACAGGCCCAGCACCAGAAGCAGTACGTTGGACAGGCTCATTGGCGTATCTCCCCGCGGTTGCGCGAAGCGTTCCCGAAAGAGGATGCGCGCATGAAGCGGTCCGGCGGGCTCATGCGTGCGGCCCCGGGCCGGCGTGACGGCGACGTATCCAGGCGATGGCGATGGCCAGCGCCAGCAGCAGGGCCAGCACGACGCCTACAGGCACGGCGTATCGCTGCCCGGACGCGTCAGGCGTCCGCGCAGCCGGCTTGGCAATGGCAGACGTCTCTCGGTCCGCACGATCTTCTCCGGGTTTGTCGGAAACCGCATCCTCTTGGCGCAACACCATGCCATTGTCCGTGTCGATGACACCGCCTTCATTGGCCCGTTGCAAGGCGTCTTCGTAACCCGGCCGGGCGGCCGCGTCCAACTGGCCGGCAATGAAGGCGCGCAACGCCGGGTTGCCGTTGACGAATTCGGTGCCGCTGGCGCCGTGGCGAGCGACGAGATCCGCATGCAGCTCGGCCGTCCCGCGCAACACCTGTGCATCCGGCTTCCAATAGCCTTTGCGGGCCGTCTCCAGCATTACCGCAGTCATTTCCTGTAAAGCATAGGGGTTGGCTCGATCGAAGTAGCCGTGTAATCCTAGGCTTTGGTCATCCTTGACATAGGTTTCGTACAAGGCATCCCACAACTCGGGCTGTATGGCGGAGGGCTTCATGACATTCCAGCCGTAGACGTTGCGGAACGTCTCGGCAAAGGTCTCGGCGGAAGAGGCGCCGCCGCGCGTCATGGCCCGGATGTAGGTAGGATTGAGCAGCGTCGAGCGCGCTTCCTGCGCGATAGCCGCCCTCGCTTCGCGCATGGCGGGACGCGATGGATTGCGCAGGTCGGTAAAGTAGGCCGCGGGATCCTTGCCCGTGACTTGCCTGACCGCAAGGTCGAGGCCGCCCATGAATTCGTAGACGTGGTCCAGCGATATCGGCCCCCAGGTATTGGATTCGAGCGGTTGGACGACCATATCGGTGCCTGCCAGCGCCGCTTCGAAGACACCGGGCTGGAATGCGCCCCACAGGTCGTCCTCGCCGAACGTCGCGCCCATGTTGTTCAGATAGGTCTGTGCGATCTCTGTATCGCTTTGCCAGCGGTGGCCCGATTCCACCATCTCCATGATGCCGGTGCCGTAGTTGCCGTTGATGCCGCCGAAGACGCGCACCGATGCATAGCGTCGCGCGTCCACTGGCGACAAGCCTCGATCCTTGAGCTGGCGTTCGACGGCGCCTACGCTTTGTGCCACCGCATTGTCGTTATCGCGCGCGCCGGCGGCCATGGCGACGGCGCGGTTGATCAAGTAGAGGCGCGAGGCGGCCAGGTCTCGTAATTGACCCGAAGTCTGGACCACGACGTCGATGCGAGGGCGGCCGAGTTCCTCGCGGGGAATGAGCCGCAGAGAGGCCACGCGCCCGAACGGATCGCGTACCGGCTCGACGCCCAGTAGATAGAGGATTTGTGCTAACGAGGCGCCTTCGGTCTGGATGAAATCGCCTGCCCATAGTGTGATGGCGATTTTCTTCGGCCAGGCCCCGCCGTGGTCGGCCCGATGTCGGGCCAGTAGTTGATCGGCCAGTTGGCGGCCGACTCGCCAAGCCTGCTCGGAAGGCGTCTTCTCGGCGTCGATCGAGTACAGGTTTTTTCCGGTCGGGAGCGCGGCGGGGTTGCCCAGCGGATCGCCACCGGCCGATGGCTGGGTGAAACCGCCGGCCAGCGCGTTATCCAGGGAGGCCAGTTCCAAAGCAGGGCTCTCGGCAAGCAGCGTGCGATACGAGGGAAACGCCGCCAGCCGGTCGCGCAGTGTCAGGACGGCTTGGGCGAACAGGCGCTCGGATTCGCCGCGACGACTGCGTTCGCGTTGCGCGACGCGTTCCATCGCCAGGAGTTTGGGCGCGGCGGTGTCCAGCCGGGCCTGAAGATCCGTCGGCAGGCTGTCTGCCGCCTGCCAGAACCGGATCGAGGCCAGCGTGTCGTCCAGGGCCTCATCGTCAAACCTGGCGATTCGTGTGGCCAGATCGCTGGCATCGGTTCGTTCCAGCGTCGGCAGTTCCGCTTCAGCACGTTCAAGTAGTTCCTGCCGGGCCAGCTCTGCCCGCTGCTCAGCTTGCTGCCTCGCGCGCTCTTGAATCGTCGCATCTTGCAACCAGATCAGGACTTGCTTGCGCATTTCCGGCTTTTGCATGGCAATCAGCAGGAGCCGGACGTCGGGATCGGTCGCGATATCCAGCGCCCTCGCCATCGCGGGAATGGCGCGTGCCACGCGCCGCGCCGCCTCCAGCGATTCGGGATCCAGCGTTCGCGATGCTTGGCGGAACGCCTTGTCGGAGTCGAGCTTGGCGAGGAACTCGCGCTTCTCGGGATCGGCCAGTGCGCGGGCCAGGCTGCGCTGCAGGGCTGCATCCTGCGCGCCTGCGCCACCGGGCGCTGCCGAGCCCTTGGCCGATGTGGGCGCCTTGCCGAGCGATATCAGGCCTTGCACCAGATCGTCGTCGCTGGGCCGGCGCTGCCGTGCCTCCCACGCCTGGGCGCGGGCAAGTTCGTCCGGCGTGACGACGCCGGCCAATACCGCGGCGGGCGGGCGCGCATCGGCGCCGCCGACCTGGGCCATCAGTTCGTTGGCCCGGTCGCGGTAGTGCTGTGCTATCCACTGCGCGCTATCGAGTTGCGCTCGCGCTACCTTGCCGCGGGCCGCGTCGAGTTCGGCCAGGGCCTGCATGAACGCATCCCGCCCCATCAGCGCTGCCGACGATTCCAGTTCGCCAGCGGAGTAGGGGGTGCCGAGCGAGTACAGGCCCGTCGTGATCCTGGCGTGCTCGAGCGACTCCATCTGTTCGGCGACGCTTTGCAATTGTTCCGTTGTCCACGGCTGGTCGGCCGGCAGTCCCAGGTCGCGGTGCAGTCCCAGCGCCCGGGATTCCCGTTGTACATCCTTGGCGTACTCGGCCTTCAATGCCGGGCTGGCCGCGGCATCCCACGCCTGCAGGCGGTCCGCCAGTTTCCTGTAGGCGGATTGTGCGCCGCCTTCCTGAAATGGTGGCGTCAGGTGCGACACAATGGTGGCATAGCTGCGCCGCTTGGCGATGATGGCTTCGCCGACGTTGCCCATCGTGTACAGATAGACATGCGGCATGTCTCCGATCAGCGCGTCGGGCCAATCCAGGTCGGAGAGGCCGACCTGTTTGTGGGGGGCGAATTCCAGGCTGCCGTGCGTGCCGAAATGCATGACGGCATCCGCCTTGAACACGTTGCGTGTCCACAGATACGACGCCACATAGGGCCAGGGCGGGGCAAGTTGGGTGCCGTGCACGAGCTTGAAGGTGTCCTCGCCAATACCGGGCAGGGGCTGGGGCAGCAGCACCACGTTGCCCAGGGGCACGCGGGCTACGGCGACGCCGTTGCCGATACGCAGATATTCGCCGGGCGCCGGGCCGAACTGCTTGTCTACCTGATCGCACAACTGTTGTGCCAGACTGGCACCGCACCATTGCTCTAGTTGCGCCGCGGATACGACGGCCGGCTCGGCGGTCTTGGCGAATGCGGCGAAATCGCCCTTGGCGTAGGGGCCGATATTGGGTCCGCGGCGTTGCAGCAATTGTTCGAATGCTTCGACCGTGTCGGGCAGGCCTTCGATCCGGTAGCCCTGTGTTTTCAGGTGTCTCAGGAATGCATAAAGCGATGGAACTACCTCCAGGTCGCCCGCCGTCAAAGCGCTTTGACCCGGTCCCTTGTAGTAGTAGATCGCCAGCTTTTTCTCCGCATTCGGCTGGCTGCGCAGCGCCACGGTACGGCGTACGAGCGCCGCGTAACGGGCAAGCCGCTGCGGCATCGCGCGAAATACCCTAAAACCGTTCGTGTCCCGTGCTTGGGCGGCGATGGTCACGGGGGCGATGGCGCCGTCGATTTCCGGCAGCGTGACGGACATGCTCAACAAGCCGCCGTCGAAGCTGCGCTGGTCGGCCTGCCACTTGCTTTCCTCATCGAAGATCGTCAACGGCGCGAAGACGGGGATGTTGTGCTGGACCAGCCATTGCCTCGCTTCGTCGGCCTGCCCTAGGGTTAGGCGTCCATGCGGCATATAGACGACGGCGGCGGGATCGACTGCCTGCAGGAACGCCAGTCGCTGCTGAATGGCCGCGATCGGGACGACGTTGAATCCGGCGCCCTCGAAAGCACGGATCGCCGCGTCCACATGGTCGCGATTGGCATTGAACGGGCCGGGCACGCTCGTGAGCAGCGCAAGCCGCGGCCGGCCTGGCTGCCAGCCGGGTTGCCGATGCTGCCACGCCTGAAATGCCGTGAAATCGGCAAATACCGCGTCATCGTCCAAGCCGAAGAACACATTCTTGGACATTTCCCGTACGGGTTCGGATGGACGGGAGAAGAGCGGCTTGCCATCGAGAGTCGCGCGGGCGTAGTTCAGCAGTTGTGCGTAGTTGTACGGCCCGCCATTGCGCAGGTAGCCGGAGACTGTGTCGAGTTCCTCGCCCACGAGGTTCGTATAGTCCAATTGCGGATTGGTCGCGGCGTCCACATAGAGGCGGATACCGGCGGCCGCGGCAGCCTGAAGCTGCTGGACCTGCTGCCCATCCAGGGCAAGGCCGCGTCCGAACAGCAAAACCAGATCGTAATGTCGGATCCGGGCAAGGTCATGGGGGCTGAGCGCGTCGACCTGTACAAACCAGCCTGGCCGTGCCTGGGTGATCCGGGCAGCCTGGAAGTCCGGGTAGTTGACCAGCGCCACTCGCGTGGGCGCGAGCCACAGGTGCCACACGGTTCCCAGCGCCACCACCACAGCCAGGGCTGCCCACAGCGCAAGAGAGCCGCGCCTGGTGGAATGCACGCCCCGCCCGATCCCGATATTCAATTTTCCCAACGCCACAAGCTCTTCCAATATATATGTAATGTTATAACGTAACTGATATGTTATAACGTAACGATTTTAATACAACTCACGTGCCGGATATGGTGACCCGCTTTTGCTTTCGTTTGACCCCGCTGACTTTCGCTATCGCTGGCGCGCTCTCGGGCGGGGCGGATGCCCAGGAACTTACGTCGGTACGAGGCGCCGAGGTGTCGCCAAGCGAGGTGGCCCCGATTGTCGTAACGGCCACCCGGCGCACGACCGATGCGCTCACCACGCCGGCGACGATTACCGTCATCGACCAGCCACAGCTTCAAGAGAACCTCGTGACGGACTTCCGGGAGATGTTCCGGTACGAGCCGGGTATCGTCGTCAAACAAGAGCCGCGCGGCCGAGGCGGAGAGGCCGGCATCGAGGTAAGAGGTATCGGCGGCCAGCGCCTGGCCATGCTGGTGGATGGTGTGCGCTTGCCCAACGGCTATGTCGCGGCTGGCGCCAATCTGGGGCAGCTCAAGCTGGATTCCGCGTCGCTTTCGCGCGTCGAAGTCCTGCGCGGCCCCGCTTCGAGCCTGTACGGCAGCGATGCGCTTGCCGGCGTCGTGTTGTTCCGTACGCTGTCGCCCACCGATTTTCTCGACGATACCCGCGACTTTGCCGGCAATGCCTCCGTCGGCTACGACGGTTCCACGAACAGCCGTTCCGCTACCGCGAATCTAGCTTTCCGGGCCGGCCGGACGCAGAACCTGATCTCGGCGACCGTGCGAGAAGGCCACGAACTGGAGAATAACGACGACAGTGTGACGCCGAATCCGCAGGACGTGCATGGGCAGAATTTCCTATTGAAATCGATCGTCGATCTGGGGGCGGCGCAAACGCTGACCGTGACTGGCGAGCACTACCATCAGTCTGTCAAGACAGACCAGCGTTCGTTGGCGGTGCCTATCGCCGGCGGCACACGCATCAATAGCAGCAAAGCCGATGATGACAGCACTCGCTCGCGCATCGGGCTGGCTTACCTTTGGGAGGCTGATGCCGGTTGGTTCGACAATCTCACGGCACAGCTCGACTATCAGCGCAGCGCCAGCAAGGAACGTACGTCGGAGAATCGCCAGCCTCCCGGCATGTCTCCCGTGTTGCTGCGCGACACGCTGCTGTCTTATAAAGAGCCGCAATGGTCCGGTTCATTGCAGCTCGACGGCCACGCGCAAGCCGGCTCGACGGTGCATCGCTGGGTCGCGGGAGTCGACGTGCTGTCGAAATCGATCAGCCTGTACAACGATGCCAGCCAGCGCCGCGCCGCGGGCGGCGCGCCGACGAACGTGGTCGATGGCGAGATCTATCCGCGCAAGACCGCGCCAGACACGGACATCCGCAACATCGGTCTCTTTCTTCAGGATGAGATCGCGTTTGGCGATGGGCGATTCAAGGTGACTCCCAGCGTGCGCTACGACTACTACCGCCTCTCGCCGCAGCCCGATGAGCAGTACGCCAATGCCAATGTGGCGGGCAACAATCCGGCCGGTCTGTCGAAAAGCGCCGTTACGCCCCGGCTTGGCCTGAGTTACGAGTGGCGCCCGAAACAGGTCGTCTATGCGAACTATGTGACCGGGTTTCGCATGCCCACCTACGATCAACTGAACCGGATAGGACAAATCCCCGTTGCCACTTTCATTCACGATTTCATCCCGTCGCCGGACCTGAAGCCAGAGCGCAGCAAGGGCATTGAACTGGGCTTGCGCGGCGAATCGCAAGCCGGTTCCTATGAGCTGACCGGTTTTTACAACCGGTACAAGGACTTCATCGACACCCAAATGATCGAATTCATACCGCCGGGCGCCAGCGGCGGGCCTCGCGGCATCCGGCGTTTCCAGTCGCGCAATATCGGGGAGGTCGAGATCTACGGCATGGAGGCCAAAGGATCGCTTTCATTGAACCGCTGGATCGATGCCGCGGACCAGTGGCATTTGTTCAGCGCCGCTCAATGGTCGATGGGCACGGACAAGACCAACGACCAACCGCTCAATAGTATCCAGCCATTCAAGTTCGTGGCGGGACTGCGTTGGGACGGCGGGGCGGGCCGTTATGGTGGACAACTGATCGGCAACTTCGTCGCAGGCAAAAAGCGGGTCAACGAGGAGCTGGCTCAGACCGGCCCAACCGCGCCGGTGCCATTGAAGACTGCGGGCTATGCCACGGTCGACGTTACGGGCTATGTTCGCTTCGACAAGCGCGCCACGCTGTATCTGGCGGTCTACAACCTGTTCGACCGCCGCTACTACGACTGGTCGATGGTTAGCGGCCTGACCGGCAATGATGCCCGGCTCGCCGCATATACGGCCCCCGGCCGCACGGTGTCGGCAAACTTGCAGGTGGAGTTTTGACGAAAGCCCTGGCATGGCAACAGACTTGCGGAAAGCTGAGGCAGCCGGCAGATGGCGATTTTCAACTTGGGCGAACTTTCCAGGTAACAACTGCAGGTTGAGCGAACCGCTGATTGCGCGATCAATGATATTTTTTATGTAAGTCATTGATTTAATGGCATATATCCAGTCTCGTTTAAACTGAGCGGTCTGCCCACGGAGGTCCCCATGAAAATGCTCGGAATAGCGGCCAGTGCCATGCTGGTTGCCGGATGTGCAAATCCGGACGACAAGCCCCAGTCTGTCGGAATGCCCAATCCGGCATCTGCCTATTGTGTGCAGATTGGCGGAAAGCTCGGTATCGAGAACCGCGAAGGGGGCCAGGTAGGTATATGCACGCTGCCCGATGGCACCAGGATCGAGGAGTGGGAGCTGTATCGCCGCGATCATCCTCAGAAATGACATTGCCTGGAAAGCCTGCGAATGCTGGCACCGCCGGGATTGGTGCCTTTTTTGCCTTGTCTTTGGCGCTTGGGGCTTTTCTCCACCTGTCGGACAGCCCTTAACCCCGGCCGCCAGAATGCCGTAAAGCGATTGAACACCCAGTTCATCCCGGTTCCCGGGCCGTGTCGGCGAGGAGGTCGTATGCGTAATACCAGTATGCAAGTCGGGGAAGAAACGAAGCGGTGGCCGGGGGACTTTCCGCCCAAGCATTGACGCGCCGGCGTTTCGCCTTTTCCTGGCAGCGAGCCCGGGCCTCGAGGCGCCGAGCCTGCGGAAGCTGCATCGCGCCCAAAAAGGGTTAGCATTGCTGCACCCGCCCGGGCTGCTCCGGGCAGGCCGGGCTTGATAACAAGAAAGGAGCGCTACATGCTTGATAAATTTCCGAAGTTGCGCCGGGCCGGCGTGGCCGCTGCGATGCTCAGCGTGGCCAGCCTGTTGTTCGCGGGTTGCACCACGACCACCCCGAAGTCGACGGCTTCGGCCGCCGAGAAAAAACAGGAGCTGGATGCCGCGGCCAACGCGACCTTGTCCAAGCTCTATGAATCCTCGCCGCAGGCCAGGCAATTGGTGGAACGCGCGCGCGGCGTGCTGGTGTTTCCTGCCGTGCTGAGCGCAAGCTTCATCGTGGGCGCCCAGCATGGGACGGGCGTGCTGCGCATAGCAGGCGCGGACAGCGGCTACTACAGCGTCACCGGAGGCTCCATCGGCCTGCAGGCCGGCGCCCAGTCCAAGGCCATGGTGCTGCTGTTCATGACGGACGGCGCCCTGGCGCAGTTCCGCAACAGTAGCGGCTGGACCGTCGGGGCGGATGCGACGGTCGCCGTGGCCAACGTGGGCGTGAACGGCAGCATCGACACCAATACCGCCCAGCAGCCCATCGTCGGCTTCGTCCTGAACAACGGCGGCCTCATGGCCGGCGTGTCGGTCGACGGCAGCAAGATCTCGCCGCTGCTCCTGTAACCCGGCCGTGCGGGAACTCGCATGACTGTGGGGTGCCTTTCGGGGCGCCCCAGTCGTTTCTAGAGGCCCATGGCCGTTTCCCAGGGCAGTTTGGGCGGCAGGGCTTCGGTCATCGCGTCGACGAATGCCCGGATACGCGGCGACAGGTGCCGGTTGGGCAGATAGACCAATTGCACCGGCCTACCGGGCGCGATCCAGTCGGTCAGGATGAGCTTGAGGCGTCCGTCCAGGACGGCCGCTTCCGCGATGAAGCTGGCCATGCGCGCGATGCCCGCGCCGGCCACCACGGCGTCCAGGATGGCTTCGGGATGGTTCACGTTCAGATTGCCGCCGGGCGTGATCGTGTAGCGTTCTTCGCCTTTCTGGAAATCCCACTCGTGGTACCGGCCGGTCTGCCACTGGACATAGGCCAGGCAGTTGTGCCGCTCCAGCTCGGCGGGCGTGGCCGGCGTGCCGTGCGCGGCAAGATAGGCGGGGCTGGCGCACGTGACGTAGCGCAGCCGGGACAGGGTCTTTGCGATGACCCGGGAGTCCGCGGTGACGCCGATCCGTATGGTGGCGTCCAGGCCTTCCTCGGCCAGGTTGGGAACGCGGTCGCTGAAATCGGAGTTGATCGACAGGCCCGGATAGCGCGCCGTCAGCGACAGCAGGGCGGGCATGATGACTTTTCTTCCCATGCCGACGGGCGCATGCACGCGCAGCTTGCCGCGCGGAGTCAGGCTGGCGCCCGTCACTTCGGCTTCCGTGGCTTCCACCTCCAGCAGGATGAGGCGGCAACGCTGCAGCAGCAGCTCTCCATCGTCGGTCAGCGACAGGCTGCGGGTGGTGCGGTTCAGCAGCTTCACCCCCAGCTTGCCCTCCAGCAGGGAAACGCTTTTGCTGACGGCGGCCGGGGACACGCCCAGCCGTTGCGCGGCGGCGGTGAAGCTGCCGCTGTCCGCGACACGAACGAAATTGAGGACATGCTTGAGATGGTCAATCAGTATGTACATGGCGATCGGGCCCTGGCGTCCACGCCATCTTAGCGATTCCATCGCAGAAAGTTAAAGGTGATTTGCCCTCGGATCCGTTTATCTCTGGAATCCGCATCCCTACACTGGCCCGCAGTGCTGGACACAACAGGAGACGAGGGTGGAGATGCAGAGCAATGCCCGGGCCGCGGCCGGGCCCGTGCAGGTTTATCTGGACGGCCTGGCGGCGGGCCGGTTCGAGATCCAACGCTGCGACGGCTGCGGCCGGGCGGTGTTCTATCCGCGCTGCGTGTGCCCGTATTGCGGCGGCGCGGCGCTGCAGTGGTTCGCGCCTTCGGGCCAGGGGGTGGTCTATGCCACCACCACCGTGTATCGCAAGCCGGAGCAGGGCGGCGACTACAACGTCTGTCTGGTCGATCTGCAGGAAGGCGTGCGGATGATGAGCCAGGTCCGGGAGGTTGCGCCCGGGCGCGTGCGCATCGGCATGCGCGTGACCGCCCGTATCGCCACGGTCGGCGATGCCGCGCAAGTGGTGTTCGAGCCTGCGGAGGAACGGGCATGAGCTTGCGCGACTTGCGGGGCCGCACGGCCATCGTCGGGGTGGGCCAGGCGGGGTTCGGACAGGCTCACGGTTATACCGAGCAGGAGGTGCTCGCGCAGGCGGCGATGGCCGCCATCGCGGATGCCGGTTTGAGCCTCAAGGACATCGACGGAATCACGACCTGCAGTTCGCTGTCGACCATGTGGGGAATGTCGGTCGTCGAGTATCTCGGCATCCGGCCGACTTTCCTGGACAGCACCATGATAGGCGGGTCCAGCTACGTTGCGCATCTGCTGCCCGCGATGCACGCGCTGGCTTCCGGCCAATGCAATGCCGTGCTCGTGTGTTACGGCAGCACGCAGCGCACGGCCAAGTTCAACCGCGCCGATCTGACCCGCGTGCGGAAGTTCCTGGATCCGCAGCCCTACGAGACTCCCTACGACCCGCCCATGCCGGTGGCGGCCTACGCGCTGGCGGCAAGCCGCCACATGCATCAGTACGGCACGACGCGCAAGCAATTGTCGGAGGTGGCGGTCGCCGCGCGCAAATGGGCGCAACTGAACCCCGAAGCCACGATGCGGGATCCCTTGTCGCTGGAGGACGTGGCCGGCGCGCGCCCGGTGTGCACCCCCTTTACGGTCCGCGACTGCTGCATGGTGAGCGACGGCGCGGGCGCATTCGTGATGACGCGGTCGGACCGGGCCCGGGATTGCGCCAGGCCCCCCGTGTACGTGCTGGGCAACGCCACCGCCGTATGGAACCGGCAGGTGTCGTCCATGCACGACCTGACGGTCACGGCGGCGCTGGAGTCGGGGCGGCGCTGCTACGAAATGGCGGGCGTGGACGCGAAGGATATGGACCTGGCGATGCTGTACGACGCCTTCACGATCAACACTATCCTGTTCCTGGAGGACCTGGGCTTCTGCGGGAAAGGCGAGGGGGGCGCCTTCGTCGACGACGGCGCGATCGCGCCCGGCGGGCGCCTGGCGGTCAACACCAACGGCGGCGGCCTGTCCTGCGTGCATCCCGGCATGTACGGCGTATTCCTCGTGGTCGAGGCGGTGCGCCAGCTACGGGGCGAGTGCGGCGTTCGGCAACTGAAGGATCCGAACCTGGCGCTGGTGCACGGAAACGGCGGCACCTTGTCCAGCCAGTCCACGGCGATCCTCGGCTCGCAGCAGGCGCTGTAGGCGGCGTCCGGATCCATAGCCTTGGGGAAATCCATGTTGAACAAAATCTCGCCCTCCCTGGAGGCGGCCGTCGCCGGCGTGGCCGACGGCGCCACGCTGCTGATAGGCGGTTTCGGCGCGTCGGGCGTGCCGACGGAGCTGCTGCAGGCATTGCTTGCGACAGGCGCCCGCGAACTGACCGTCGTCAACAACAACGCGGGCAACGGCGAGCCGGGCTTGAGCCAGCTTATCCGCGCCGGACGGGTGCGCAAGGTGATCTGTTCCTTCGCCCGCTCGTCGAATCCGAAGAAGCCGAACGCGGCCGCTTTCGGCGAATGGTACGCCGCCGGCCGGATCGAGCTGGAGGTCGTGCCGCAAGGCACGCTGGCCGAACGCCTGCGCGCGGCCGGCGCGGGCATCGGCCCGTTCTTCACGCCCACCGCCTATGGCACCCGCCTGGCGGAGGGCAAGGAGACCCGTTGCATCGATGGCCGCGGGTATGTACTGGAAGAACCGTTGCCGGGCGACGTCGCCTTCGTGAAGGCGCAGCACGGCGATAGCGCGGGCAACCTGAGCTACCGCTACGCCAGCCGCAATTTCGGGCCGGTGATGTGCATGGCCGCACGGCTGACGGTCGCGCAGGTGGATGAGATCGTGCCCCTGGGCAGCCTGCCGCCGGAGCATGTGATGACACCGGGAATATTCGTGCAACGCATCGTCGAGTGCCGCAATGCCCATTGAAACCTTGACGCGCGAACGCATGGCGCAGATCGTCGCGGGCGACATCCCGCCCGCTTCCTACGTCAACCTGGGCATCGGCATGCCGACCCTGGTGGCGGATTACCTGTCACCCGAGCGCGGCGTCGTCCTGCACAGCGAGAACGGCATCCTGGGCATGAAAGGCCTGGCGCCCGGGCAGGAGATCGACGGGGACCTGCTCAATGCCAGCAAGGAGCCGGTCGCGCTGGATACCGGCGCGTCCATTACCGACCACGTCGTGTCGTTCGCGATGATGCGCGGCGGCCATATCGACCTGACCGTGCTGGGCGCTTTCCAGGTCTCGGCCGAGGGGGACTTGGCCAACTGGGACACCGGGTGGGAAGACTCGATCCCGGCCGTGGGCGGGGCCATGGACCTGGTGGCGGGCGCCAAGCGCATCTTCGTCATGATGCAGCACGTGGACCGCGACGGCCGGCCGAAGATCGTGCCGGAATGCACGTATCCGCTCACCGGAAAGGCAGTGGTCGACCGCATTTACAGCGACCTCGCCATCATCGACGTGACGGCGGACGGGCTGCGCGTGCGCGCCATGGCGCGGGGCCTGGATTTCGCCGCGCTGCAGGCGCGGACCGCCGTGGCCCTGACCCTGGACGACGCGTGGATCGAATTGGCGCCTTGAGCCGACAGGCGGGCGCCGCTATTGGAGGCGGTAATGAGTTGGAGTCACGAGTTGGAAGAACTGGAACGCCGCAAGGAGTATTCCCTGCGCATGGGCGGCCCGGAGAAACTGAAGCGCCAGCACGACGCGGGCAAGCTGGACATCCGTCAGCGCATCGAGCGGCTGGTGGACGGCGGATCGTTCGTCGAGGTCGGCGGGCTGGCAGGCAGCGGCGAGTATGACGAGCATGGCCGGCTCACGAACGTGGTGCCGTCGAACGTGATCATGGGGCGCGCGACGCTGGACCGCAGGAACGCCGTGGTGGTGGGCGACGACTTCACGGTGCGCGGCGGGGCCAACGACGGCGCCGTCGGCGACAAGATGATGTTTGCCGAACAGATGGCGTACGACCTGCGCATTCCCCTGGTGCGCCTGATCGACGGCACGGGCGGCGGCGGTTCGGTCAAAAACATCGAAAAAATGGGCCACGCGCTGCTGCCCAAGATGAAGATCTGGCCATACGTGGCGCACAACCTGACCCAGGTGCCCGTGGTGTCCCTGGCGCTGGGCTCGGTGGCGGGGCAGGGCGCGGCGCGGGTCGCGGGCAGCCACTACTCGGTGATGGTGAAGGACACGTCGCAATTGTTCATCGCGGGGCCGCCGGTGGTGGCCAAGATCGGCCAGCACCTGAGCAAGAACGAACTGGGCGGCAGCGCCATCCACACGCGCAACGGCGTGGTGGACGACGAGGTGGATTCCGAGGACGAGGCCTTCCGGGCCGCCAGGCGCTTCCTGTCGTATCTGCCCGCCTCGGTGTACGAGGTGGCGCCGCGAGGAGAGATCCCGTCCGCGGCGAAGGACCAGGAATGGCTGCGGACGGCCATCCCGAAGGACACGCGCAAGGTCTACAAGATCCGGCCGATACTGGATACGTTGTTCGATCCCGGCAGCGTGTTCGAGATCGGACGGCACTGGGGCAAGGCCATCGTCGGCGGCCTGGCGCGGATCGACGGCTGGCCCGTGCTGTTCGCCGCCAGCAATCCGTACCACTACGGCGGCGGCTGGGACCGGCACACGGCCGAGAAATTCATCCGCCTGGTCGACCTGGCCGAAGCCTTCCACCTGCCGGTGGTGAACCTGGTGGATATCGCGGGGTTCCAGATCGGCCTGGATGCGGAAAAGGACGGCGTGATGCGCGCCGGCGTGCGCGCCTTGACCGCAGTTTCGCAGTCCACCGTGCCGTGGTTTTCGCTCATCATGCGGCGCGCCTTCGGCGTGGCCGCGGGAGGACACCAGAACTCCAGCCGCTACAACTTCCGTTATGCCTGGCCGTCGGCCCAGTGGGGGTCGCTGCCCATCGAGGGCGGCCTGGAGGTGGCGTACCGCTCGGAGATCGAGGCGGCGGAGGATCCCGAGGCCAAGCGCGCGGAGATCGAAGCCAGGGTGCGCGGCCTGACGTCGCCGTTCCGCAGCGCCGAAGCCTTCGTGATCGAGGACATCATCGATCCGGCGGCAACGCGCGCGCGCCTGGTCGAATTCGCCAACCTGGCCGCGCCGCTGCGGCAGCCGGGGCAGGTGGCCACCGGGTACCGGCCTTGAGAATACGACCATGAAAAAAATACTGATCGCCAATCGCGGAGCCGCCGCCGCGCGCATCCTGCGCGCCGTGAAAGCGCTGGGCTTGCAGTCCGTCGTGGTGTATTCCGAGGCCGATGCCGGCCTGCCCTATGTGCGGCAGGCCGACGAGAGCTTCTGCATCGGGCCGGCGCCGGCCCGGGACAGCTATCTCAACCAGGACGCATTGCTCGGCGTCATGGCGCGCTGCGGCGCCGATGCGCTGCATCCGGGCTATGGCTTCCTCTCGGAAAACGCGCAGTTCGCCCAACGCGTCGTCGCGGCCGGGCACTGTTTCATCGGGCCTTCCCCCAAGTGGATCGACGCGCTGGGCAACAAGGCGGCGGCGCGCGCGCTGATGCAGCGGCACGGGCTGCCTGCGGGCGGCAGCACGGGCATCCTGCCCGGGGACGACATGGCGGCCGTCTGCCGGGCCGCGGAAGCGCTGGGCTTCCCGGTACTGATCAAGCCCGCGGGCGGCGGAGGCGGCATCGGCATGGTCCCGGCCGAGGATGCCCAGTCCCTGCCGGCCTGCTGGGAGCGCGCCAGCGGCCTGGCCGTAAAGGCCTTCGGCGACGCTACGCTGTATCTGGAGCGCTTCATCCAGGCGCCTCGGCATATCGAATTCCAGTTCCTGGCGGACAGGTACGGCAAGGTCCTGTCCCTGTTCGAGCGCGACTGTTCCACGCAGCGCCGGTACCAGAAAGTGATCGAAGAGGCCCCCGCGCCCGCGATCGACCGCGAGGCCGTCGCGGACATGGCGGCCCGGCTGTCGGCGATCCTGGGCGAGATCGGCTACGACGTCATCGGCACCGTGGAGATGCTCTACACCCCCGACAGCGGTTTTTCTTTCCTGGAGGTGAATACCCGGCTGCAAGTCGAACACGCGATCACCGAGGCCGTCACGGGCGTGGACATCGTCCAGGCCCAGATCCGCCTGGCCGCGGGCGAGACGCTGTCGGCGGTCATCGGGCCAGGGCCGATGCTGAAAGGCCATGCGATCGAAGCGCGCGTCTATGCAGAGGACCCCGTGCGCTTTCTGCCGTCGCCCGGCGTCCTGAAGACCTTCGACCTGCCGGGCGAGCGGCCCGGCCTGCGGATAGAGACCGGCTATGCCGCGGGCAACCGGGTTTCCAGCCACTACGACCCCATGGTCGCGAAGATCATTGCGCATTCGGATACCCGCGAGGGTGCCATGCGGACCTTGATCGACGCGTTGGGCGATGCCCGTATCGAGGGCATCAAGACCAATATTCCGATGATTCTGCAGGTGCTGCGGTCGGGCCGGTTCCAGGCCGGCGCGATGACCGTGGATAGCTTGCAGGCATTGATCCCAACCGAGGCAGCAAAGGAGCGAGCATGAAGAAAATAGTGTCGAACGTGGCGGGCCGAGTCGTGGCCTGCTGCGTGGAAGAGGGCGCTCGGGTCGGGCCGGGCGACGAGGCCTTCAAGGTCGAGTCCATGAAGATGGAAATTCCCGTCGAGAGCGAAGCAAGCGGCCGTATCGCCAGGATCCTGGTGGCGGTCGGAGACGAGGTGGAAGAGGGGCAGGAGCTCGCGGTGCTGGAATAGAGCGGGCCGCCCCGAAAAACATACAACAAGCGAGGAGACAATGTTCAAGACGACTTATAGCGACGCGCCCGCATCCCCGGCGCGAAACGCCCCCCTGAAGGCGTTGGCGGTCCTGGGACTGGCCGTCGTGCTGGGCGGCCCGGGCGCGGCCAGCGCGCAAGGTCCGCAGGGCTATCCCAACAAGCCCATCACCATCAACGTTCCCTTTTCCGCCGGGGGAACGACCGACATCCTGGCGCGAGTGATAGGCCAGCGGCTGAGCGAGCGCTGGGGCGTATCGGTGGTGGTCGAGAACAAGCCGGGCGCCGGCGGCAATATCGGCACCGCGCAAGTGGCGCGCGCCGCGCCGGACGGCTACACGCTCGTGATGGGCACGATAGGGACGCACGCGATCAACCCCAGCCTGTACAAGTCCATGCCATATGACGCCGTCAAGGACTTCGCGCCCATCACCCGCACGGCCATGGTGCCCAACGCCCTGGTGGTGCCCAAGGACGCGCCGTACGACACGGTCGAGGAACTGATCGCCTACGGCAAGAGCCATCCGGGGAAACTCACTTTCGGTTCGTCCGGCCATGGCAGCACGCTGCACATGTCCGGCGAGACCTTCAAGATGATGACCGGGGTAGACATGGTGCACGTGCCTTACAAGGGCAGCAGTCCGGCGGTGACGGACCTGCTGGGGGGGCAGATCTCCATGATCTTCGACAACCTGCCTTCGGCGCTGCCGCACATCAAGGCAGGCCGCCTGAAGGTCCTTGCCGTGACCTCGGCCCAGCGCAGCGAGCAGCTTCCGGACGTTCCGACGGTGGCGGAAGCCGGCGTCCCCGGATACGAAGTCGTGTCCTGGTTCGGCCTGTGGGCGCCCGCCCGGACGCCGGACGCCGTGGTCGACGAAATCAACAGGCAGGTGGTCGACATCATCCGCACGCCGGACATGCAGAAGCAGATACGGGACCAGGGGGCGGTGCCCCAGCCGGACTCGCCCGCGGAATTCGCCGCGTTCATCGGCAGCGAAGGCAGGAAGTGGGCCGAAGTGGTGCGCCGCGCCCAGGTATCGACTGAATAGCGCAACGATGTTTGCTTCAAGGAGACTGAGCATGGAACGCATGATGGAAGGCAAGGTGGTGGTGGTGACCGGCGCGGGCGGCGGCATCGGCCGGGAGGTCGCGCTGCAATTGGCGGCGGAGGGAGCGAAGGTGGTGGTCAACGATATCGGCGTCGCGCTCAATGGCGACAACCTGTCCGCCGATCAGGCGCCGGTGGCGCCCGCCGACGGCGTCGTCGCGGAGATACGCGCGGCCGGGGGCACCGCGGTCGCCAATTTCGATTCCGTGGCGACGCACGCGTCGGCCAACGCCATCATTCAATGCGCGATGGACGAGTTCGGCCGCATCGACGGCGTGGTCAACAACGCGGGCAATCTGCGCGACCGCTCGTTCCACAAGATGAGCGAAGATGAATGGCGCTCGGTGATCGCCGTTCATCTCGACGGCACGTTCTTCGTGAGCCGGTCGGCGGCGGCGCATTTCCGCGAGCAGGAAGGCGGAGCGATGGTCCACATGACCTCCACTTCCGGACTCATCGGCAATTACGGCCAGGCCAATTACGGCGCCGCCAAGCTGGGCATCGTGGCCTTGTCCAAGATGATCGCGCTGGACATGGGCCGCTACAACGTGCGCTCCAACTGCATCGCGCCATCCGCCTGGAGCCGCATGACCAGCTCCATTCCCACCGACACGCCGCAGCAGCGGGACCGCGTCGAAAAGCTCAAGAAAATGGAGGCGGGCAAGATCGCGCCGATGGCGGTGTACCTGCTCAGCGATGCCGCGCGCGAAGTAACCGGCCAGATATTCGCGGTGCGCGCCAACGAGATCATGCTGATGAGCCAGCCGCGCCCCTTGCGTTCAGTGCACTTCAGCGAAGGCTGGACGCCGCAGCGCATTGCGGAAATCGCCATTCCGGCGATGCAGAAACATTTCTATCCCTTGGAGCGTTCGCCCGACGTGATGAGCTGGGATCCCATCTGATCCCGCGGCTGTCGCCGTGCAATCGAATCCGGGCAACAGGGAGGGGCGCCATGCGCTTGAGTTACGAGCAATTGCTGAACTACGAGCTGCCCGAGGTCAGGCAGCGCTACACCGCGCGCGACACGATGTTGTACGCCTTGTCGGTCGGCCTGGGCCAGGATCCCCTGGATCTTTCCGACCTGGCCTGCGTGGGCAGGCAGCACGATCCGCTCGCGCTGCCGTGGATGGCCGTGGTGCTGGGGTATCCGGGCTTCTGGCTGAAGGCGCCCGAGATCGGGGCCGATACGGTGAAGCTGCTGCATGGCGAGCAGGGGGTGGAACTTTTTCATCCGATTCCGCCCGAGGGCGAGCTTATCGGCAAGACCCGGGTCGTCGAGGCCGTGGACAAAGGCGATAAGGGGCTGCTGCTGTATTCGGAAAAGTCGCTGACGGTAGCGGACACGGGACGGCTCATCGCGCGGACCTCGGCGACCCACGTCCTGCGAGGCGACGGCGGCATGCCCCATGCCGGCAGGCAGGCGCGCCCCGCGCATGCCATCCCGTCGTCGGAGCCCGATTGGACCGTGCTGCTGCATACCCGGCCCGAGCAGGCGCTGCTCTACCGATTGAACGGCGACTACAACCCGCTGCACAGCGATCCCGAAGTTGCGCGCGCCGCGGGCTTTCCCCGTCCGATATTGCATGGACTGTGTACGTTCGGCATGGTGTCCCATGCCGTATCCAGGCAATTGCAGTCCACCGCGTCGGGCGTTCCGCGGTCGCTGTCCCTGCGCTTTTCCGGGCCGGTGTTTCCTGGCGAAACGCTCAAGGTGGAGGTCTGGCGGGACGGATCCTTTCGGGCGCGGGTCGTCGAGCGCGGGACGATGGCGATCGATAACGGCCAGTTGCGGTTTGCCTGAGCCCGCGCGCCGCCGCGCATTCGCGGGATTCCGGCACCGGAAATGGAAGAGCGCCCCAACTCATGGTGAGTCTGAGGCGCTCCTGCCCGGCTTCGCACGCGATGGGTGTCAGACAGCCCGGCAACTCCAATCTACTGCCGAGCGGTAGGCCGAGCAATAGGGAAAACCCTGGAATATTAGAGGGTTACAAGATTTTTTCCGGCGCGGCGCCGTGTGCTGGGTGTTCGTCCCGGCAGCATGGGCGAGCCCGTCAATGAGACGGCGACATTTTTGCCCGCCTCGGTAACCGCGAATTGTCGCACCCGGTTCGCGAATCGACACTGAAGCCTACTTTCACCGTGTCGGAGAGCGGATATGTCGGGGTTTCGGAAGAGGTCGGGGTTTCGTAGGCGGCAGCTCGGTCAGGGCATGACCGAATATATCGTGGTCGTGGCTTTGGTCGCCGTGGCGGCCATTGCGGTGTACCAGTATTTCGGCCAGGTGGTGCGGTCCCAGACGGCCGCCATGGCGCGCGAACTCGCAGGAGAAGACGGCGGCACCGAGTCGCGCGCGGCGCAGCAGGCAGCGAAGAAGGCGGCGGCGCAGACCAAGGCCCGTTCGCTCAAGTCCTTCACCGGCAACGCCGCGGCCGCCAAATGACCCGGCTTGTCCACGCCTTGCCTGCTCACCAGCAGGGCCAGGCGCTCGTGCTGGGCCTGCTGATGGTCACCGTCGCCACCGCGTCGCTGGTCGTTCTTTACAACCTGGGACACACCGTGGAGTCGCGGGCGCGCCTGACGCATGCGGCGGACGCCGCGGCGTACAGCGGCGCGCTCGAGCAGGCTCGCGCACTCAATGCGCTGGCCTATGTCAACCGCACGCAGATCGCGCACCAGGTGGCCATGGCGCACCTCGTCACCTTGGCGGCGTCGGCCCAATATGCCCGTACGCTGCATGCGCAGCGCGCTCGCGGCAATCCGCCCGCCGGCCTGATCGCCATGCTGTTCGGCCCGGACATGGGGCTGGCTTATCGGGCGGCGCAGGCCGTTCCCCATGCAGAACAGCGGCTGGCCGCGGCATTCGGCCAGCACGACCGCATCGTCCATCAGGTGCTGGAGGCCGCGGCGGCGTCCGCCGTTGCCGGGCTTCCCTCCTCGCGCGAGCGCATCATGCGCAAGGTGCTGTCCGCCAATTTCTCGGACAAGGCCGCGGCGAACGCCGCGGGTGGAACATGGGCGCAAGGCCCGGCGCTGCGCTTGTTGTCGGATGGATGGCCGGGCTACGTCGTTCGCAGTCCGGCCACGCGCAAGGCTGGCCTGCGGCCGGCCGTCGAGCAGGCCGCAGGGCGCTATGGCTTCCTGGACAGCCGCAGCGCCACCCGCCGCAATCCTTGGGTGGTCAGTCCGCGCTGCCCCTTGCATCGGCATGAATTGCGGCGCCGCGGATTCACCTGGCTCGGTCCGGACGGGCGCTGGGGCGCCCTGGACACCCAGTCCTACCATGCGCTGCGTTCCAACCGCTGGATCGGCTGCTATTACCGCGAATACGCCATGGGCTGGGGAACGGCGCAAGGCGAGAAAAGCAAGGCGCCCGAGGGGCTCGAATACATAGAAGAACCGCCTCTGGATTTTTCGCAGCAGGATTTCTGGCGCTGGATCGAACTGTCTACCTCCTGGAACATTTTCAGCGGCGCGACCAATCCCCTGGCCAATTCCTACGCCATGGCCGGTGTGCAGCGGTGGCCGAGCAAAGGCTTGCCCGCTTACCGAGAGGTCGCGCTTGCGCGGCACCGCGATCCGCTCCGCCTGACCGTGGCGGTCAGCCTGGCCGGATCCGCCTTGAAAACCACGGACGCCGATAGTTCGGTCGCGGCGCCTGCCGGCCGGTTCGGCTACGCCGCATTGGGCCGGGCCGGCAACGTCACCGTGGTCTCGGCCGCCGAAACCCATTTCGTCCGCCCCGAACGCCGGCGCGATGGGCGCAACGAGCTGGCCACGCTGTTCCGGCCGTACTGGCAGGCGCGGCTGTCCGCCGTTACGCCGCAAGAGGCCGCCCAGGCCAGGGAGGCTCCATGAATCCATTGTCTTCGCGGCAGCGCGGCCAGGCCGTGATCGAGGCCTTGCTGATGCTGCCGCTGCTGGCCTTGTTGCCATGGGCCGTCTCATGGATAGGCGGACTGCAGTTCTCGGCGCTGGAAATGACCCAGGCCAGCCGCAAGGCCGTGATGGCGGTCGCCTTGGGACGGCCCCTGCAAGACTCCGGAGGCGCGGCGGAGCGCGTGCGCCTGTCGGGCGGCGCGCAGCCATTGCCCGGGGTCGCGCCACCTCGCGTGGCGGCCTTGCAGGATGCCTGGTTCGACGCAGGCTTGACGCTGTTGTCCATGGAGGCCGGCACGGTGCGTCTAGGCAGGCTCGAGTCCTTGCGGATCGCCCGCCACATGCATGTGGCAAGTGGAGCGGGCCATGCGCATGGGGATGCCGACGCGCAGCGCCGCATCGGCCAGGCGTCCGAATCCTGGAGGCGGGCGGCGGATGCTTCGTCGGCCCAGGCCCGGCGGCTGGCGCATCTTCTCGATCGGCTGGACGGGCCGTGGCGCCGGCCGCGATTGTCGCCGGATTGGCTGTCGGCCTGGACGGACGTTGTGCCGGCAGACCGTCTGGGCTCGCGCAGGGGGCGAATCAAATGAATGCACGGGCTACACCAATACGCTCCGATGCTCCTCGCATGACCGGAAAGCAAGGCCGGTGGCGTTCCGCCGTCGCGCCGGTGGCGCGCCTGGGGGCGGCCGGCACGCTGGCTCTGGCGGCAGGTGTCTGGCCGGCCGCGGCCAGGGATGCGGATCTGGCGGCAGGAGCCGATGACAAGGCCGCAAGGCTGCAGCCACGGTCCGGGCCGGTTTCGTTGGCGGCGCTGCGCCTTCCCGCGGGGTCCCGGCAGGAACTGCTGGGGGAAGGCGTGTGGCTATACGGTGTGCCGGCGCAGGTGCTGGTGTTCGATGCGCCATGGAGCGCTTCGGAACTGATCCGTTTCCTCTCGAGCCAGCAACCCGCCCTGGCGGACCTGAATGTGTTCCCCGGGCAGGCGATCCTGTCGGGGCAGATCGGGCATGAACGCTGGGTGGTCCAGATGGAGGGGCTGGGTCCGCGCCGCACGGCCGGCAGCATTTCCGCGGTCGGCATCCAGGCCGCGGCCAGCAGGCCCGAGCCCCCATGGCTGCCGGCCGGCGCCCGGCTAAGGCTGGATGTCGCGGTGCGAGATCAAGGCGTCAAGGTCACGGAACGCATCTGGCAATACGACTTGCCGCCAGACCGCGTGGCCCCGCGCCTGGAGGCGGGTCTGAGGCGGAACGGATGGCTGCCTTCAGCCATTGGCAGTGAACCGCAGTGGTGGAGCCGCGGGGCGGCGCGGCTGCGCATTCTGCTGGTGCCCTTGGATGCCGGCAGCGGGCTCCTGGCCAGCGGGCGGGCGCCATGATGGCCCGGATCGCCATGGCCGCGCAGCGGCTGCGCAGAACCGGCGTGTATGCCTTGGCCCTGGCCGCGGGACTGGTGTCGGCGTGGGCGGTGCGCGAACACGTGCAGCAACGCATCCAGGTGCTGGAGGCCGAGGCCCGCGTGCCTTTGGTCAGCCGGCTGGTCGCCGCCTACGACCTGCCCGCGGGCACGCAACTCGACGAAGCGCACCTGGCGGTGCGCGATATCCCCGAGCAATGGGCCTCCCGCGCCAGCATCGATCCTCTCGACCTCGAGGACGTTCTGGGCGCTTCCCTGCATGCCGATGTCGCCAACGGCGAACCGTTGTTGCGCGCCCATCTGACGTTCAATGCGCCGGCTCCGGCCCTGGCGTCCCGGTTGCAGGCCGGGCAGCGGGCGTTGACCGTCGCGGCGGCCGACCTGGGCGGGCTCGGAGAGATGCTGCGCGCTGGGGATGCAATCGACATCTACGTCAGCTTCTCGCACCGGCAGCGGGAACTGACGGTGCCGGTGTTGCAAGGCATGCGGGTGCTGGCCGTAGCCAGCGAGGCCGAGGGCGAAGCCCGGGGGGCGGGCAATATCACCCTGGCGGCCAGCCCCCAGGAAGCCATGCGTTTCATGGCGGCTCGCCAGGCAGGCGCGCTGACGGCGCTGCTGCGTCATCGCGACGATCAGGCTGCGGTCGGCCGGGTCGCCCAAAGCGATCTGGCCTCGCTGATCGGGTTGGATCCCGAGCCCAAGGCTCCGCCGGGCGTGGCGATCCTCTACGGAGACCGGCTGGAAGGCCAGGCAGGCGGATTTGCGCAGGACGCCGCGGGAGCCTCCGCCGCGGACATACAGGGAGGCCGTCCATGATTCGCACCGTTGCAATAATCGCTGCGCTGACGCTGTGCCTGGCGGCTTCAACCGCGCAGGCCGCGGTCGAGGCGCTTGAACTGCAAGTGGGCGAGACACGGGTGCTGTCGCATCCCGGCGTCCGGCGGGTCGCCATCGGCAATGGCCAGGTGCTGGGCGCGATTGCGGCCGAGGGACGGGAGGTGGTGGTATTCGCCCGCGCCGAAGGCGTGTCGTCGCTGCACGTCTGGACCGGCGGGGGACGGGCCAAGGCTTACGAATTGCGGGTCGTCCCTGCCGGGGCGCCGCGCCTGCGGGCCGAGGTCCAGGCCCTGCTGGCCCGCATTCCGGGCGCGCGCAGTTCCGAAGTGGGCGGCCGCATCCTGATCGAGGGCGACGATCTCTCCGACGATGACCGTTCCCGCATCGCCGCCCTGGCCGAGCGCTATCCCGCCGTGCTGGATTTCACAGGGCAGGTGGGGTGGGACAGCATGGTGCTGCTGGACGTGCAGGTGGTCGAAATCCCCACATCCAGGTTGAAAGAAATGGGTGTGCGCTGGGACGGAGCGACCCAGGGCGGCATCAATGCCGGCCTGGCGTGGGATGCCGGTTCTTTGGGGCGCATGAGCCGTCCGGGCCAGGCAGCGATCGAGACCGCCGGCCCGGCCGCGGCGGCGGCCGGCTACTTCGGCGTCAATGCGTTGCTTTCGGCCCGCATCGCCGCCCTGGCCCGGAGCGGCGAGGCCGTCATGCTGGCCCAGCCCCAGTTGCTTGCGCGCAGCGGCGCCAGCGCGACCTTTCTGGCCGGGGGAGAGGTGCCCTATGCATCGACCGATGCGCGCGGCAACTCCACGACGCTGTTCAAACCCTACGGCGTGTCCCTCAGGATCACGCCCCGCATCGATCGCAACGGGGTCATCCGGTCACTGATCGAGGTCGAGGCCAGTTCGGTGGACACTTCCCTGAGCGTGGCCGGCGGGCCGGCGCTGCGGACGCGCCGCGCGTCCACCGAATTCAACGTGCGTTCCGGCAATACGCTGGTCATCGGCGGGTTCCTGTCACGCGAGCGCGGCAGCGAGGTCGATGGCCTCCCATGGCTGCAGGACATCCCCATCCTGGGCGCATTGTTCTCGTCGCGGCGCTACCAGTTGCGCGAAACCGAACTGGCGATATTCGTGACGCCCAAGATCATTTCGCAGAGCGAGCCGGCCATGGCGGACCGGGTGCGGCGCGGCCGCGAGGCGCTGAACGCGGCGTTTCCCGAGCCGCCCCGGCTGGGGACGGCGGCGCCTGCGGCCTCCAATGGCTGGGATCCCTATTCGGGCGCGGGTTCCCAGTGGATCGCGCAAGAGGCCGCCGCGTCCGCCTTGCATAAGGAGTGAGGCCATGCTCGACATAGAAATGACGTTCGAGGATGCGGCCGTGCGCAGGATGACGGCCGCCGCGCCGCTGCTGATCGGAAGGGGGGCGCATTGCGGCCTGCGCATCGTGAACTGGCGAGTGGGGCGGCAGCATGCCCGCCTGCTCCGCGAAGATGCCGGGATCGTCCTGGAAGACCTGGGCACGCTGGGCGGCACCCTGGTCAACGGCGCCAGGGTGGTGCGCCACGCGCCCGTGCTGCCCGGCGATGAAATCCTTATCGGGCCCTGCCGATTGCGCGTGTCGCTATCGTCGGCGGGCCCGGCGGCGCCGGAGAGCGCGCCGGCGGTCTCCAGCCGAGCATTCATCGGGCATGGGCAGGCCGACATCGTTCCGGATCCCGGGCCGCTTCAGGTCCGGCCGCCGCAACACCAATTGCAGGAACGTCGGCGCCTGCATGCCGCCTTGCTGGAGGCGCTGGACCTGCGCCGGCGCGACGTGGCGGGAATGAGCGACGGCATGTTGCGAGCCGAGGCCGAACGATTGTTGACGCATATCGTCGCGACGGACGCAGAACTGCCTCCGGGCGCGGACCGGGCGGCGCTGTGCCGCGAAGTCCTGGACGAGGCTGTCGGCCTGGGGCCGCTGGAACCTTTGCTGGCCGCGAGCGACATCACCGAGATCATGGTCAACCGCTATGACGAGATCTACGTCGAGCGTGGCGGACGGCTGTCGCGCCATCCGGCTGCCTTCACCAGCGAGCAATCGGTCCGCTGGGCCATCGAGCGCATCGTCACGCCTTTGGGCCGGCGCATCGACGAGAGTTCCCCCATGGTCGATGCCCGCCTGTCCGATGGCTCCCGTGTGCACGCCATCATCCCGCCCGTCGCCATGAAGGGAGCCAGCCTGACCATCCGCAAGTTTCCGAGGCAGCGTCCCCGGATGCCCGATCTGATCGCGGCGGGATCCTTGAGCGGCGCCATGGCGCAGTTCCTGGCGCTCTGCGTCAGGACACGCAAGAACCTGGTGGTTTCCGGCGGAACGGGCTCGGGCAAGACGACGCTGCTGAACATTCTGTCCAACGAGATCCCGGACGGCGAACGCGTCGTCACGATCGAGGACGCGGCGGAACTGTGTTTGAACCACGATCATCTGGTCGCGCTGGAGGCGCGCCCCGCCAACCAGGAAGGGCGCGGGCGCATCGATATCCGTGAGCTGGTGCGCAACGCGCTGCGCATGCGGCCGGACCGGATCGTCGTGGGCGAGTGCCGCGGGTCCGAGGCGTTCGACATGCTGACCGCCATGAACACCGGCCACGAGGGTTCGTTGACGACGCTTCATGCGAATTCGCCGCGCGATGCGCTGGGCAGGCTGGAATCGATGATCCTGATGGCCGGACTGGACCTGCCGTTGCCGGCTGTGCGCGAACACATCGCCGCCAGCGTGGACGTCGTGGTGCAGCAGGCAAGGCTGGCGGATGGGCAACGCGTCGTGACGTCCATCGCCGAAGTCGCCGGCATGGAAAGCGGGCGCATACAGTTGCAGGATCTGTTCCGGTACGACCGCCGCCATGGCTTCGCGGGTTGCGGCGCGCTGCCCGGCTTCGCGCGGGACTGGAGCGAGAGCGGGGCGGCCTTCGACGCGGCCTGGTTCTCCGCCGCGGCCGGCCATGAGCCCGGCGCATCTGCCTTCGCTCAGGGTTTGCCATGATTTGGCTGGCGGCGGGGAGCGCGATGGTCTGCGCGGTCGTCTTGATGTGGCGCGCGCAAGGCTGGTTCGCGCCCGCCTTGCGGCGCTACCGGGAGGTCTACACCCAGGAAGCCGGACTGAAGCTGAGCGAAGTGTTCCTGTTCATCGACCCGGCCCAGCTCTGGGCAGGCGCGGTGGCGTGCGCGGCCGTGGCTGCCGCACTGGTCTTCTCCGTCACGGGCAGCGGCGTCGCGGCCGCGCTGGGCGCGGCGTTGGCCTCGCGCGTGCCGCGAGCACTGGTCGACGCACTGCGGCGCAGGCGCGCGCGACGCTTCGAACAACAGTTGCCGATGGCCCTGCTGATGCTGGCGGCTGCCCTGCGCGCGGGCGTCGCGCTGGCGACGGGCCTGCGCCATGTCGTCGAGCAGAGCGGCGCGCCGCTGGCCCAGGAGTTCGGGCTGATGCTGCGCGAGCAGCGCATGGGCGTGCCCTGGGATACCGCGCTGGAAAACCTGCACGGACGCATGCCCGCCGATTCGACCTCGCTGGTGGTGGCGGCCATGCGCATCGCCGCGCATACGGGCGGCAACCTCGCCGAAGCGCTGGAAAGCATCGCCCATACCTTGCGCGCCAGGCTGCAATTGCAGGCAAAGCTGTTGGCGCTGACTTCGCAGGGCCGCCTGCAGGCATGGATCGTCGGCGCCTTGCCCCTGCTGCTGCTCGCCGTGCTGGATCGCCTGGAACCCGAAATCATGGGCCTGCTGTGGACCACGCCCATGGGTTGGGGCGTGCTGGCCGTCGTGGCCGTACTGGAGCTTGCCGGGGTGCTGATGATCCGCCGCATCATCCGGATCGATATCTGAGGGAGGCCGCCGTGTGGCTTGCTGTATGGCTGTATGTGGGACTGTTGGCCGCCGGCCTGGGCGCGGGCTGGCTGGCGTGGGCGATCCTGAAGCCGCTGTTGCTGGAGGCCGAGGGCGCTTCCGCGATGCTGCCGTGGTGGTGGCGGGCCGCCTGGCCTTGGGTGGCGGCCGTGGCACCGCTGGCGGGCCCTTTGTGCACGTGGCGCTGGCGCCTGCGCTTGACCCGCGCCATCGAACAGGCATCGTTGCCGGCCGGCATCGGCTACGCCCATTTGGCGGCGCTGTGCTGGAGCGCGGCCGTGGCGGCGGGCGGCGTGGCGGCGGCCGCCGCCATCGCCCTGACGCAGGCGCGGCCCTGGGAGTGGGGCGCGTGGGCGGTCGCCGCCGCATTGGCGGCCGGCGCCGCGCCGGGATTGTGGTTGCGGGATCTCGGCCGGAAGCGGCGCCTGAGCATCGAGCGCGATCTGCCGTTCGTGTTCGACATGATGACGCTGTGCGTGGAGGCCGGGCTGAGCGTCCAGGGGGCCTTGCAACTGGCCGCGCAGAGCGGGCCGCCCGGCGCCTTGCGCGATGCCCTGGGAGACGCCCTGGCGGAAATGCGCGCCGGGGTCTCCCGGAGCGCGGCGATCAAGGGCTTGGCGGAACGCAGCAATAGCCCGCTTGCCCGCAATTGGGCCGCGGCCGTGGCGCAGGCCGAGTCCCTCGGGATCAGCCTGGGGCCGGTGCTGCGGGCGCAGGCGGCGCAGTGCCGCAGCGACCGCCACGTGCGCGCCGAACAACTGGCGATGCAGGCGCCGGTGAAAATGCTGCTGCCGCTGATCGGCTGCATTTTCCCGTGCACGTTCATCGTGCTGGCTTTCCCGATTGCGGTCCAGTTGCTGCAAAGCGTGCAATGAGCGGCCGGCCGCCATTGCCGCACGGCCGTCTCAGGCTGTTGAAGGTCAGGCGTTGGCGTGGCCGGCTGAAGGGCTTGCTGGGCCGGCCGCCGCCGGGGCCGCGCACCGGCATCCTGCTGATGCCTTGCGCAGGCGTGCACACCTTCGGCATGCGTTATGCCATCGACGTTGCGTTCGTGTCGCGGGCGGGAAGGGTGGTGAAGGTGCACAGGGCGCTTGCGCCCTGTCGAATGGCTTTATGCCTGGGCGCCGTTGCCGTCGTCGAGATGCGCGCCGGCGTTTTCGATACCGAATACGGAGGTATACGCGGGATAGAAGCTGCAATACAGCACGCCGCCCGCGGCGATGTTGAACGGAATCTGCAGCGTGCCCGCGAACTGCGGGGACAGGCCGATGGCCACCAGCAGGCCGGCGCAGAGGTCGATGAACAGGAACACCAGGACCCAGGTGGCGCCGTACACCAGGAACGGCATTTTGTTGCGCCAGCAGGCGATGCCGGAGAAGAACAGGGCCTGGACCAGGCGCAGCCCGTGCCAGGCGACCAGGACCGGCGCGTGCCAGAAGAGCGCCGCGATCACGACGTACACGATGGCGAACAGCGTCAGCGGAACCGCCATCGCCGACAGGATGGGTTCCATGCTTTTTTCGACCGAGGCGATGCGCATGCCCTCGACCATCGCGTCGGTGAACGGCAGGAAAATCACCAGGCCGGCCACCATGCACAGCGCGGCGTACAGCAGCCCCATCAGGAACAGCTTGCGGAACACGCCGGGCTGTTTGAGCGGCTTGGCCCACATCGAGGGCAGCATGATGCGGTCTGCCTCGACGTGCTTGCATGCGGACAAGGTCATCAGGGTGATGATGGGCATCAGGGCCACGACCAGGATGGGGCCGACGGGCGGCGTCGCGGTGGCGAAGATGACCAACAGGCTGATGGCCATGGCCCAGGTGAACATGGCCAGGGGTTGCTTGCGGAACAGACGGAAACCGTCTCGAACCCATTGCCAGCCGGATGCCGCGGGTAGGAATGCTGCTTGCATGGCTCTCTAGAAGGGAGAATCTCTCAAAAAGGGACGCTATACGCCATTATGGGGGGCGCGACCGTTACGGCAATATGGGCAGGCCCGGGCGGTGGCGCGCCTGCAACACTCTTTCGAAATGCCGGGGATCGTGCGGTTTGAGCGTCTGCGCGGGCCGGGGCAGGAAAAAGTCGTACAGGCGCGAGATCCAGAAACGCAGCGCGGCCGCGCGCAGCATCAGGGGCCAGGCCTCGCGCTCGGCGTCGGTGAAGGGGCGCTCGGCGGCGTAGGCGCGCAGCCAGGATTCCACCAATTCGGGGACGAATTCTCCCGTATCCCGCTCGATGCACCAGTCGTTGACGCTGACCGCCACGTCGAACAGCCAGGTGTCGCAGCCCGCGAAATAGAAGTCGATGATGCCGCCCATGAGCGGGTCCTCGAACGTGCCGGCGAACAGTACGTTGTCCCGGAACAGGTCGCAGTGGGCCGGGCCGGTTTGCAGCGCCTGCCAGGCCGGCGTTGCCGCGGCGGCCTCCTGGGCGGCCAATTCCGAACTCAGCAGGCGGGCCTGGGCCGGTTCCAGGAACGGCATGACCTTGGGCGCGGTTTCCCGCCACCACGACAGTCCGCGCAGGTTGGGCTGGTACAGGGGGAAGTCCCGGCCGGCCAGGTGGGCGCGCGCCAGCGTGCCGCCGGCCAGGGCGCAATGCGCCGGGCCGGGGGCGGGCTCGTAGCCGCCGGGCAGGCGCGACACGATGGCGCAGGGTTTCCCGTGCAAGGCCGTCAGGCGGGTGCCGTCGCGCAGGGTCTGGGGGCGCGGCACCGGAATGCCGCGTTCGGCCAGGTGGTACATCAGTTCGATATAGAACGGCAACTGGGCCTGGGTCAGGACCTCGAACAGTGTCAGGACGTATTCGCCGCGGGTCGTGTACAGGAAATAGTTGGTGTTCTCGATACCTGCCGTAATCCCCCGCAGCGAGACGAACTCGCCCAGGTCGAAATGCGCCAGGAGGGCGCGCGCGTCGTCGTCGGATACGGGAGTGAATACGGCCATTGATATGCGGGAGTTAGGGTTAACGGACGCTCGGGCGTGCCTGTACGGCAGCGGCGCAATTTTAGACCACATGGCGGACCGGTCTTTTTGCGCATCGGGAGACGGACGGAAGCGCCCGCCGGGCAGAATCCCGCCAAGCACCGTAAAATACCGCATCCCCTTGTTTTGTAGAGTGATTCTTGGACTCCCCCGACTGGCGGCTGTGCGTCGCCCCGATGATAGACGTGACCGACCGCCATTGCCGCTATTTCCACCGGCTGCTGGCGCCGCGCGCGCGCCTGTACACGGAAATGATCACGACCGGCGCGCTGCTGTACGGCAACGTCGAACGCCACCTGGATTTCGACCAGGCCGAGCATCCCGTGGCCTTGCAGTTGGGCGGCAGCGAGCCCGACGCGCTGGCGCAATCGGCACGGCTGGGCCGGCAGTGGGGCTATGACGAGATCAACCTGAATTGCGGGTGTCCCTCGGAACGGGTGCAGAAGGGCGCATTCGGCGCCTGCCTGATGGCCGAGCCGTCGCTGGTCGCCGATTGCATGAAAGCCATGCAGGATGCCGTGGATATCCCCGTTACCGTCAAGCACAGGCTGGGCCTGGATTACGACGAGTCCTATGATTTTGTGCGGGATTTCGTCGGCAAGATCTACGACACGGGGTGCCGGGTGTTCATCGCCCATGCCCGCAATGCGGTGCTCAAGGGCCTGTCGCCCAAGGACAACCGCGAAATCCCGCCGCTGCGCTACGACGTGGTCAAGCAGCTCAAGCGCGATTTTCCGGATTGCACCTTCGTGCTGAACGGCGGCCTGGCCGACGCCGATCAATCCGTGCGCGCCGCGGGCGATTTCGATGGCGTGATGCTGGGCCGCGCCGCCTGGCATACGCCGCGCGTGCTGTCCGAGATTTCCCTGCAGTTGTGGCCGTCCCTGCGGCTGCCCAGCGATGCGCAGGTCGTGGACGCCATGACCGAATATGCGGCCCACCAGGTTGCGCGGGGCGTGCCCCTGCGCGTCATGACGCGGCCCATGCTGGGCCTGGTGAACGGGCAGACGGGCGCGCGGCGCTGGCGCCGCATGCTGTCCGATCCCGCCTTGTTGGCGGCGAACAGGCCGGAGCTTATCTATGACGCCTGGCGCAGCCAGCGGCATGCGCCGGATGCGCGCGGCGCCGCATGTGCTGCGGCGCCGGCGGGAGCATGACGGGCGGCGGACGCCGCTAGCGCGCCTGCTCAGGACTTGGCCGGTTCGGCGCTCTCGGTCGGCCAGTCGCGGATATAGGCCTTCAGCATATTGTTCTCGAACTGCTGGGCCGCCACGATGGCCTGGGCCATGTCGTAAAACGAAATCACGCCCATCAGGGTGGGGCCGTCCATGACCGGGATGTAGCGCGCATGCTTTTCGAGCATCAGGCGCTGCACTTCCTCGGCGCTGGTGTTGGGCGAGACGCTGACCGGGGCATCGTCCATGATGGAGCGGATGGTGGTTTCGCCTGCGCCGCCATGCGCATGCATGTGGCGGATGATCTCGCGGAACGTGAGCATGCCGGTCAACGTGCCGAATTCCATGATCACGAGCGAGCCGATATCCTGTTCGCTCATTGTCTGCACGGCCTGGGACACAGGCATGTCGGGCGACGCCGTATAGAGCGTATCGCCCTTGACGCGCAAAATCTCGCTGACCTTCAACATCGGTTCCTCCTGGGCGGACTGCGCCCGAATGCTATTTACTATTTCTTGTTCGCTTCCAATTGCAATATGGGAGCGACTCCATTTCCGGTATTTTGCGCTTCTCCGCAGACTTCTTCCAGCGTGGGCGTGTTTTGCTGGGAAATCACGGCGGAGGCGACCCGCAGTATTTCGGGATCGTTGCGGACCCTGGCCTGGGTCCGGTCCAGCAGAAAATAGTCCACCACCGGCGCCATCGAGGTCTGCCGGGCGTCGCAGGTAAGCACCCAGTTGTCTTCAGGGGTGCGCGTCGCCAGTCCCATGCCGCTCAGCGTTTCCAGCACTTCGTTCAGTTCGTCCTGGTGCAGGCGCAATTGCGACGCCAGCACGTTGGCGGGCATGCCGGGCGGGTTGGAGGCCTGAGCCTTGCGCAGCGCGCGCAGGGCGTCCAGCGCGTCGACGAAGGGCGCGCCGGGATAGCGGTTGATTTCCCAGCGGCCCAGGCGGATCAGCGGCGCGCTGGACGCCAGGGTGGCGCCCAGCAGCACGGCCAGCCATGACAGGTAGATCCAGAGCAGGAAAATCGGCAGGGTGGCGAAGGCGCCGTAGATGACGGTGTAGGTGGGAAAGCGCGTCAGATAGTAGGCGAAGGCCGACTTCATGATTTCCAGGACGATGGCCGTCACGCAGCCCCCGACCAGCGCGTCGCGCCACAAGACCTCGCGGTTCGGGACGACCACGAACAGGGCGGCAAAGCCCAGGGCGGTCAGTATCAGCGGGATGAAGGAGACGGCGACGCTGACGATTTCCGGCACGTCCCGCACCAGTCCCAGCGATTCGCGCGCCACGAACGAGGTGGCCCACAGGCTGGCGCCGGCCACCACCGGCCCCAGCGTGATGATCGCCCAGTACACCAGGGCGCGCTGCCGCAGCGGGCGCTGGCGCGACACGTGCCAGATGTCGTTGAAGGCCTTGTCGATCGTCATGATCAGCAGCAGCGAGGTGATCAGCAGGAACACGCCGCCGATGGCGGTCAGGCGAGAGGCCTGGCGCGCGAACTGGTTCAGGTAGTCCATGATGTTGTCCGAGACGGACGGAGGCATCAGGCTGTTGGTCAGGAAATCCTCGAGCGCGACCCGGAATTCCTGGAAGACGGGAAAAGCGGTGAACAGCGACAGCACCACGGCCAGCATGGGCACGATGGCCAGCACGGTGGTGAAGGTGAGGCTGGAGGCGACCTGGAGCAGCTTTTCTTCGCCGGCGCGTTCGGCGGTGAAGCGGGCGACGCGTCCGGCCCTCGCGCCCCATGAAGAGCGCGATGTCGAGGACTCGGTGGCCGCCGGTGCAGCGGCGGGCTCGGCGGGGCGATTCATCAGGCGATAATAGCAGTATGAACCCTGAACTCAACCCCCGTTTGCGCCTGATGGCCTCGGTTTCGCTGTTTGCCCTGATCGTGCTTTGCGTTACCTGGGAGACCGTGGTGGCGCCGGTGCGGCCCGGCGGTTCCTGGATGTTGCTGAAGGCCCTGCCGCTGGCGTTTCCGCTGCGCGGCATCGTGCGCGGCAATCTCTACACCTATCAATGGGCGTCCATGCTGTCGCTGCTGTATCTCATGGAAGGGGCGGTGCGCGCCATGTCCGACCCGGCGCCGCTGTCCGTCGCGATGGCATGGGGAGAGATCCTGCTGTCGACGGTTTTCTTCCTGAGCGCCATTTTCTATGTGCGGCCCGCCAAGCGGGCCGCCAGGAGGCAACGCGCATGAGCGCCCATTCGCTATCCGAACTCCGTACGGTCAACTCGTTCGCCGCCTTGCCCGGGGCCTTTTATACCCGTCTTGCGGCCCGGGCCCTGAACAATCCGCGCCTGCTGCACGCCAATGCCGATGCGGCGAGCCTGATCGGCCTGGATCCCGCCGTCCTGTCCACGCCCGAATTCCTGGACGTGTTTTCCGGCGCCCGGCCGCTGCCCGGCGGCGATACGCTGGCGGCGGTCTACAGCGGCCACCAGTTCGGCGTCTGGGCCGGCCAGTTGGGCGATGGGCGGGCCCATCTGCTGGGCGAGGTCGCGGGACCGGACGGCGCCTGGGAATTGCAGCTCAAGGGATCCGGCATGACGCCGTATTCGCGCATGGGCGACGGCCGCGCGGTGTTGCGCTCTTCGGTGCGCGAATACCTGGCCAGCGAAGCCATGCACGGCCTGGGCGTGCCCACCACGCGCGCGCTGGCGCTGGTGGTTTCCGACGATCCCGTTATGCGGGAAACCGTCGAGACGGCTGCCATCGTGACCCGCATGTCGCCCAGTTTCGTGCGCTTCGGTTCGTTCGAGCACTGGTCTTCGCGCCGCCAGCCCGAGCAGCTCAAGACCCTGACGGACTATGTCATCGACCGCTACTATCCGGAATGCCGCGAGGCCTCGGACGACGCCGCTGCCGTCCTGAACCTGCTGCGCGCGGTAACGCGGCGCACGGCGTTGCTGATGGCCGACTGGCAGGCGGTGGGGTTCTGCCATGGGGTGATGAACACGGACAATATGTCCATTCTGGGCCTGACGCTGGACTACGGTCCTTATGGCTTCATGGACGGCTTCCGCCTGGGCCATGTCTGTAACCACTCCGATTCCGAAGGGCGGTATTCATGGAACCGCCAGCCGTCCGTGGCTTTGTGGAACCTGTATCGCCTGGGCGGCAGCCTGCATGCGCTGGTGCCGGACGTCGACGGCCTGCGGGCCGTGCTGGACGAATTCGAGCCGGTATTCACGCGCGCCTTCCATGAGCGGATGGCCGCCAAACTGGGCCTGGCCGCGTGGCGGACGGAGGACGAGCCGCTGCTGGACGACTTGCTCAAGCTGATGGACGCCAACCAGGCCGATTTCACCTTGGCCTGGAGGCGGCTGGCCGACGCGGTTTCAGGGCAGCGCAGCGCGTTCGAAGACCTGTTCATCGACCGTCCGGCGGCCGCCGCCTGGCTGGACCGGCTGCTGGCCCGGCACGCGCAGGACGGGCGGCCGGCAGCCGAAGTGGCCGAGGGCATGAACGGGGTCAATCCCCTCTATGTGCTGCGCAATCATCTGGCGGAAGAGGCGATCCGCGCCGCGAAGCTGGGCGATGCCAGCGAAATCGATACCTTGTTGAAACTGTTGCGCAATCCCTATGTGGCCCAGCCGGGCCATGAGCGATATGCCGCATTGCCGCCGGATTGGGCGGGCAGCATCGAGGTGAGCTGCTCGTCTTGAATATGGTGTGGCAAACAGAAAGCAGAATTACGGCGATTTACGGGAAAATAACTATTTAGATAAGGAATATCGCAGTTTTTTTCACTGCAATCATTCGTTTCCATTGTAAAAGTCGTAAGATTGTCGCCAACGGGACACCCCGGTGGCTCAGCCTCCGCGGGGCAATTGTCGATACTCTTAAATATAAAGCACTCTAAATATGGCTGGCGCAGATGGTTTGCTGTGTATCGGTCTGCTTGAGGATGACGCCGATTTCCGGGAGGAACTGGCGTTAGGCTTGGGTGGCTATGGTTTCCGGGTAGCATTTGCCTGTGATAATGCGGCGGCGTTTTATCGCCGGTTGCAGGAACAACCCTGCGATATTGTGATTCTTGACGCCCATCTTCCCGGCGAAGACGGTTTTTCCGTGGCGACCCGCCTGCGCGCCCTGAGCCCGGTCGGTATCGTCATGCTGACGGGCCGCAGCGCCCTAGAAGATCGTGTGCGCGGCCTGGAAGGCGGCGCCGACGTCTACATGACCAAGCCCGTCGACCTGCTGGAGCTCAGTTCGGTCATCCGCAGCCTGGCCCGGCGGATGAGGCTGGCCAAGGCGCCGCGCCCCGCAGACTCGGAAACCCGCGCCTCCGCGGACAGTTCATGGTCCCTGCAGGACGGCGGCTGGATCCTCGTGGCGCCCGACGGAGCATCCTTACACCTGAGCGCCCAGGAACGGACTTTCCTGATTGCGCTGATGGACGCGGCCGGAAGCGCGGTCAGCCGCCAGGTCCTGGCGGAATTGTTCCTGCCCGACAGCCCGGGCGGTTTTGAATTGCGCCGCATCGACGTGCTGGTCAGCCGCCTGCGCGCCAAGGCGCAAAGCGCGGGCCTCAAGCTGCCTGTGCTGTCGGTGCGCGGCCAGGGCTACGTTTTCGCCGCCTGAGTCCGCCGGCTTCCCGCCGTCAGGCCGCCGGCGCCTTGGACGGCAAGCTGACGACGAAGCGCGTGCCTACGCCGACCTGGCTTTGCATGGTCAGCGAACCGCCCTGATTCAGGCAGATGCGCCGGGCCAGGTAAAGGCCTATTCCCATGCCTTGCGTTTCCCGGTGCGCGGCGCGCCGGAAGTGCGGCTCGAATATCCTGGCCTGCTCTTCTTCCCCGATGCCCGGACCGCGGTCGGTGACGGCCACCCAGGCCATCGGCGCGTCGCCGAGGCGGGTCTGGCCGGTCTCGATGCGGACCGGCTCGTTGGCCGGCGAATACTTGATGGCATTGTGGATCAGGTTGCGCAGCACGACGCTGGTCAGCGGGCGGTCGCAATAGACGGGCAGGGGCGTTTCGGCTTGCAGTATCAGCGCGTGGGCGGTGTCCGGCCGCATCGCGGCCACGACGTCGCGCGCCAGCTCCGCCATGTCCGTCTGCTCGCCCCGAGGCGCCCAGGCCTGTTCGCCGAGCCGGTCCTGATTCAGCAATTGGTCCATCAGTTCGGTCATCCGGGCGACCGAGCGATGGATGCGCGCCAGGCGGCTGCCTACCGTCTCGCCGCCGTCGGAGAGAATCATGTCCAGCGACTGGGCGGCCGCGCTGACGGTGGCGAGCGGCGCGCGCAGCTCGTGCGAGATCAGCGCGTTCATCTGGCGCTGCGTATCGAGCGCGCCGGCCAGTTCGGCCAGCCTCAGTCCGCCCTGCGCCAGGTGCTCCGCGTCCGCAGACGCATGGCTGCCGAGAAGCACCGCCGGCTGGGGGCCGGCCTGCTTGCCGCCGATGGCCACGAGCAGCAGGGCGCCCGCGACCAGCAGCAGCCGCGCGAGTTCGATGGCCGTACCCGCGCCGTTCGCGCCAGCGGCCCGCAAGGCGTCGTGTCCCAGCATCCAGGCCGAAACGCCATACGCCAGGGCCAGGGCCAGCGCCGCCGCGCTTCCCGTTTCCCGGCGGGCCGCGCGCCACAGAAACCATCCGGCCAGCGGAAGGCTGGCGATGGCGCAGGCGGCTGCGACCGCGGCCGGGAACATGCCGCCGCCGGGGTCGCCGGCGAAGATCAGCGCCAATGCGGCCGCGATTGCCAGCAGGATGCTGGCCCAGCGGCAGGCCGCCGCCAGCCTGGCCGCGACGGGCGAGCCGGCCAGCAGCGGAACGGTCAGCGCAAGCAGCGCGGCGTAGGAGCCTGCCTGCAGTGCGCCCGGCGGCAGCAGGGAGGGGGCGGCGCGGAACAGGCCTTCGACCAGCATGAACGCCAGGCCGGCGCCCTGCATGGCGTTGCGGGTGGCTGCCCAGGCCACGGCACAGGCCAGGCCGCAAGCCATCGCAACGCCCGCGGTGAGGCCCAATTGGATGTCTTCATAGGCGGCGCCAGGCGCATAGGCCAGCGCGGCGACGGGAAAGAGCAGGGCATACAGGAGTATCCCCAGCCGGGCCGGGGCAGCTTGCCGTCCGGGGCGCGCGCGAGAGGCGCGGCAGCGGTGGAAAAGCCGGCGGATGCGAAGAGGAGATCCTTCCGTCAACTAGAAACCCATGGATGTTCGGACGCGAGGTCGGTAGCCTGGGCGAAGTTTACGACAGCGCCGCGTATCGCGTGGACGCCAAGGCCCTCCAGGATATTCTGCGTCGCGATGTCGGGAACGTCTTCCGCATAGACCTCCATATTCAGCGTGGTGGCGGTCGCGACCACGGTGGCGGCCAGGTGCCTGTTGCCCGGGCTGTGCAGCAGGCCGCCGATGAAACCGCCGCTCAGCTTCAGGTAGGACAGGGGAAACTCGTGCAGGCGTTCCATGGCCCCGAATTGCTGGGACAGGCGGGCCACGCCGACGCGGCTGCCGGCGGCCGTGGCGATGCGGCAAAGCTGGTGCAGTTCCGTCTCCTGTTCCACGAGCGCGGCGGCATCGACCTCGACGATAAGACGGGGGGTCAATGCCGGACGGTCGGCCAGCATGCGTTCCAGCCGCGCAAGAAACGAAGGCTGCGCGAGCGACGCCAGCGTTGCGGGCACCGCCAGCGTGCCCTGGCGGGCATATAGCCAGTCCAGACCCAGCCGAAGGGCCTGCACGTCGCATTCCGCGGAGAGCCCGAGCCGGACGGCTGGGGGCATGAAGATCGACGCCGGCACGGGGTCGGCGTCGGCGGTATCGTGCAGGGTCAGGCTGGCTTCCTGGTGCAGCAGGGCTCCCGACATATCGTGCAGCGGCTGCACCGACAAGGAAAACCGGTGCTGTTCCAGCGCCGTGACCAGGGCGTCGTGCCAACTGTATTCGCCGATGTGGGTGCTGTCGGGCGCGCGATTGGCAGGCGTGACCTGATCGTCGTCGGCGCTTTCCGCGCACATCAGCGCGTGGTCCAGGCGGGCCAGGGTTTCGCTCATGTTGTCGCCCGGCGCATAGGCGGCCATCGCCAGCGCCCAGCGGCACCAGCCGTGCTTGTCCATCGGCACGCGCAGCGAGCGCAGTTCGCGCCGCACGCGTTCGGCCAGCACGCCGGCTTGCGGCGCCGAGGTGCGCGGCAGCAGCAGCGCGAAGTCGGAACCGCTCAGGCGGGCGATGAAAGCGGCCTGGCTGCCGAACTCGGCCACCAGCTTATGCAGGCGGTCGGACGAGGAGCGCAGCCACTGGTCGGTAAAGGCGCGCGAGAGGTGGCGGTTGATCTGCGCCAGGTCGCGTTGCCGGAACATCAGGATATGGCCGCCCGATTCGGACTCCTTGTCCGCCAGCGCCTGCCTGAATTGTTCGACGAAGTAGCGGCGGTTGTACAGGCGGGTGACGGGATCCCGGGAGACCTCGCTTTGCAGCGATTCGATCCGGGCATTCTGTTCCTGCACCGTGGCCGCGACCATGCGCTGGGCGTCCACCAGCGCCTGGTCCACCCCCGCCAGCGCGCAAGCGCCGTTCATGGCCGCCCCATTGCCCGGCGCCAGCGAACGGACGCGTTCGCAGATGTCCTGCGAGGCCTGGGCTTCCACCCGCCGGACCAGGCAGAGTGCCAGCAATCCCCAGAGTACGCCGGCGGCCAGCACCAGGCCGAGCACCCGCACGCCGCCTTGCCATAGCGTGTCGCGCGCCTGCCGCGAATCCGCCTGGACCGTGACGAGGCCCTGCGCCGTGCCGTCCATGGTCGTATAGGGGCGCGATACGGCCGGCGCCTCCATGCCCAGCCAGGCGTTCCGCCAATCGTGTTCCCGGCCCGGCGCGTCTTCCGGCCGGGCCTGCCGCTCGACGCCGGCGCCTCCTTTTTCGTCGGTGATGCGCACCAGCGCGTACTGGCCTCGTGCGAACAGCTCATCCGCCAGCGCCGCTTTCTCTTCGGCGCTTCCGCCGGAATGCGCCAAGGTCCAGGCGAGGGCGCTGGCGCCTTCCTCGCTCCGCTGCGACAACTGCGTTTCCAGGTACCGGTGCGCGGCCATCATCCCCAGCGCCTCGGCGCCCAGCAGGACAAGGCCGATCAGGATGGAGGTGCAGAGAAGTAGCCGGCGGAAAGTGGGCATGTAGTTGAAGGTTCCCTGCCCGGCGCGGCGCCCCAGGCGCGAGGCTGCCCAGCATCTGGTCAACGGGACATCGAACAGAGGCGTCCGACACAACCTGGATAAGAAACGTGACACACGTTACCAATACATCAGCATTGTCATTTGCACTGTAATTCCACATGTCACATAACGTACAGAATATTACTAAATTCGTGCCGAGACCGCACAAGCTGTGCAATTATTTCGAGCGTGGACGCTTTTCGTCCGACAACTAACAGACAGGACGTATTAATTTTTGGGGTCTGGCTGTCGTAGTAGTAGGGACGAAGCATGCCGCGAGGGGCTGGGGGGCGCGATCCTCGGCCGCTTTTCCCGCAGGCGGGCAATCGAAGATCCGTAGGAATACAAGGAAAAAGAGGTGCGTTGCCTCTGAAGTGTGGCGTTTTTGCGAAACTAATGCATAGATTAGAAAATGTTACAGCCCTTGGGTTCCATTCCGAACCGCAACGCCGGGGGCTTATGGATAGGGGGCTCCGTGCGTGAGAGTTACCTGCTCGCACTGTGCCTGGTGCTGGCAGCCGCGCTTGTGGCGATATGCCTGATCTTCGCTCGCAGAGAGCGCGCGCTGCGCCGCCGCCTGACGAGCGACGAGCTGACCGGCGTGCTCAGCCAGCAGGAACTGCACCGGCGCGCGCGCGCCTGGCTCGGCAGCGCCGGCGCACGTTCGCGCCGGGGCGCTTTTTTCCTGGTCGGCTTCGAGCAGTACGCCGAGATCAGCGCCATGCTGCGAGCCGGCGAAGACCAGGCCTTGCTGGTGCAGGTCGCCGGCCGGCTCAGCCTGATCGCGCGGGCCCTGGGCGGCATGGTGGCGCGCACGGGCGCGGATGCGTTTACGGTCTGTGTGCCCGAAGTGGACGCGGAAGGCGCGGGGCAGGTGTCGACCAAGCTCCTGGAAGACCTGAGCGCGCCCTACGAGCTGGGCGGCCGTCCGCTGATCGCCGTGTTCCGCGTCGGCGCGGCCTTGTATCCCGAGCACGGGCGCAGCGTGGAAGAGCTGCAGCGCTGCGTGCAGGTGGCCCTGGTGCCGCTGAAGGAACGCGGAGGCCCCGGCTGGAGCCTGTTCGACTTCCGCATGCTTGCGCGCCAGCGCGACCAGCAGGGCCTGGAAAACGACTTGCGCCTGGCCTTGACCACTCCCGCCATGGAGCAGTTCGAGCTGTATTACCAGCCGGTCTGCGATAGCGGCACGGGCGTGGTGCAGGGATGCGAGGCGCTGTTGCGCTGGCATCATCCCGAACTGGGCAGCGTATCGCCCGCGGTGACCATAGAACTTGCGGAACGCAGCGGCCTGATCGTGCCGCTGGGAGCCTGGATTCTGGAGCGCGCGTGCACGCAGGCGGCAGAGTGGCCGGCGGCCTGGCGCGTCCATGTGAACCTTTCGGTCAAGCAGATGAACGAGGACGGCCTGGTCGACCTGGTGTCCAAGGTATTGGACGGCGCCCGCCTGGCGCCGCGCAAGCTGGTGCTGGAGATCACGGAATCCATCTTCATCCTGCACTACGAGCGGCACGTGAAGATATTGAATGCGCTGCGGGCCCAGGGCATCGGCGTGGCGCTGGACGATTTCGGCTGCGGCTATTCCAGCCTGAACCACCTGCGCTCCCTGCCGATCGACTGGGTCAAGATCGACCGCAGCTTCATCTCCGCCCTGGAATCGGACGCCGGCAGCCGCGAGGTCGTGTCCGCGCTGTTCGGGCTGTGCCAGGCGATGCACCTTCCCGTGGTGGCCGAAGGCGTCGAGACCGAGGGCCAGCGGGAGATCCTCAAGTCCCTGGGGTGCCGGGTCATGCAGGGATTCCTGCTGGGACGCCCCGCGCCGGCGTCGGAAATCCAGGCTTTGGCTTCGGCGGTGTCATAATCGGGGTTGCTTGCAAACCCGACCCGTTGACTCCCTATGCCCGGCAATACCCTAGGTACTCTTTTTACCGTCACCAATTTCGGCGAATCCCACGGACCGGCCATCGGCTGCGTCGTGGACGGCTGTCCTCCCGGGCTGACCCTGGACGCTTCCGACATCCAGCTCGAGCTGGACCGCCGCCGCCCGGGCACCTCGCGCCACGTTACCCAGCGCCAGGAAGCCGACCAGGTCGAGATCCTGTCGGGCGTATACGAAGGGGTGACGACGGGCACGCCGATCGGCCTGTTGATCCGCAACACGGACGCGCGCAGCAAAGACTATTCCAACATTGCCGACACCTTCCGGCCGGGCCATGCCGACTACGCCTATTGGCGCAAGTTCGGCGTGCGCGATCCGCGCGGCGGCGGCCGTTCGTCGGCGCGCCTGACGGCGCCCACCGTGGCCGCGGGCGCCATCGCCAAGAAATGGCTGGCCGAGCAGTACGGCGTCAAGGTCCGCGGCTACATGAGCCAGCTCGGCCCGATCGCCATTCCTTTCGTCTCCTGGGACGAGGTCCCCAACAATCCGTTCTATGCGCCCAACGCCGAGGTCGTGCCGGAGCTCGAAGCCTATATGGACCAGTTGCGCCGCGACGGCGACTCGGTCGGGGCCCGCATCGAGGTCGTGGCGGAAAATCTGCCCGCGGGCTGGGGCGAGCCGATCTACGACCGCCTGGACGCCGATATTGCGCACGTCATGATGGGCCTGAACGCGGTCAAGGGCGTGTCGATCGGCGCCGGCTTCGACAGCATTGCGCAGCGCGGCTCGGAACATGGCGACGAGATCTCGCCCGACGGCTTCCTGACCAACCACGCCGGCGGCGTGCTGGGCGGCATTTCCACCGGCCAGCCGGTGACCGTGTCGCTGGCCATCAAGCCCACGTCCAGCATCCGGGTGGAGCGCCGCTCCGTGAACCGGGCCAACGAGCCGGTCATGGTGCAGACGCTGGGCCGCCACGATCCTTGCGTCGGCATCCGCGCAACGCCCATCGCCGAGGCGATGCTCGCGCTGGTGCTGATCGACCATGCCCTGCGCCATCGTGGGCAATGCGGGGATCCGGTCTGATACGCTGACGTTCTTCACGCTGACGTTCTTCGAATACCCTGGAGGCCGACATGATCCGGAAACGTTATCTGCTGCGCAACGCGGGCGCGGCGCTCGCGCTGGCCGCCCTGGCCGGCTGCACGGGCATGAGCACCACGCAGTCCGGCGCGGTCGGCGTCAACCGCACGCAGTACATGTCCAGCATGGTGCCGTCGCAGGCGCTGGAACAGGAAGCGATCCAGCAGTACGCCGACATCCTCAAGCAGGCGCAGGCCAAGGGCCTGCTGGACCGCGACGCCAAGCAACTGGCCCGCGTGCGCGCCATCTCGCAGAGGCTGATCGCACAGACGCCCGTGTTCCGCCCGGATGCCTCCGGCTGGCAATGGGAGGTCCACGTGCTGTCCAGCAGCGAGGTCAACGCCTGGTGCATGCCGGGCGGCAAGATCGCCGTCTACACGGGCCTGATCTCGCAGATCAAGCCCACGGACGACGAACTGGCGGCGGTGCTGGGCCACGAGATCGCCCATGCGCTGCGCGAGCACGCCCGCGAGCGCGTATCGCAGCAGATGGCCACGAACCTGGGCCTGTCCGTGCTGTCGATCGCCACGGGGTCGAGCGTGGCGTCCGATCTGGGCGAGCAGCTCACCAGCGTGATGTTCACGCTGCCCAACAGCCGCACGCACGAAACCGAGGCCGACCGCATGGGCGTGGAGCTGGCCGCCCGGGCAGGCTACGACCCGCGGGCCGCCGTGACACTGTGGCAGAAGATGGGCGCCGCCGAACAGGGCAACGCACCGCCCGAGATCCTGTCGACCCACCCGTCGGCGGCTTCACGCATCAGCGATCTCCAGACGGCGGCGCAGCAAGTGCTGCCGCTATACGAGCAGTCCAAGGGCAAGGCCGCCGCCCGCTGAGCCTGCCGGGCTTGCCTACGCTTCGCCGGCGTCCGTCTTGACGCCCGGGCCCCGCATGATGCCGATGCCCAGGCCGGCCAGGATGCGCTGCGTTTCGGCGTCGGGCACATCCTCGGCATAGACTGCGATATCCAGGTCCCGGGCCGTTTCCAGCACGGACGCGGTCAGTTGCTGGCTGCCTGGGCTTTGCGACATGCCGCCCACGAAACCGCCGCCCAGCTTCACATAGGACAAGGGCAGGGTGTGCAATTGCGCCACGGCTCCGAACTGCTGCGCCAGGCGGCGCACGCCGATATGCGCGCCGAACTCCGAGGCGACGCGCGCCAGCGTGGCGATCTGCTCGTGGCATTCCACCAGCCCGTGCGCGTCGACTTCCAGGTACAGGCGCTGCGCCAGAGGGCGATGCTCCGTCAGCAGCAGGGCCAACTGGCGGAAGAACTTCTGGCCCCGCAGCGAGGGCAGGGCTACCCGCACGGCCAGTTCGCCGGGGTTGGCGGCCAGCCAGTCCAGGCCCAGGCTCACCGCTTCCAGGTCGCAGTCGGCCACGAGATCCAGGCGCACGGCGGGCGGGATGAACAGCGTCGCCGGGATCGGCTCCTCATCTGCGGCGGTGCGCAGCATCAGCATGGCTTCGATGCGGACCGTATTGCCGTCCGTGGCCTGCAGGCGTTCGGTAGCCAGCTCGAAACGATGGTCCTCCAGGGCCGACAGGATGGCGTCCTTCCAGGCGCGTTCGCCGGATTCCGACGGCGATTGCATATCGGTTGCGCCGGCGATCACGACCTGGTCGTTGCCGGCGCTTTCGGCCCGCATCAGGCCGAAGTCCAGGCGCGCCAGCACCGGGCCGGCCTGGTTGCCGCGGCCATAGTCGGTCATGGCCTGCGCCCAGCGGCACAGATGGCCCTCGCCGACGGGAATGCGCGACGCGTGCAGATCGGCCCGCACCTGTTCGGCCACCATCATCGCCTGCGGCGCGGCGCAGCCGGGAAGCAGCAGGGCGAAATCCGATCCGTTCAGGCGGGCCAGCAGGGGCGCGGCCACGTGCATGCGCTTGAGCGTGCCGTCGATGCGTTCGCACGCCGCGCGCAGCCACTGGTCGATGAACTCGCGGGGCATGTGGCGGTTCAGGTCGGCCAGGTCGCGTTGGCGGAACACCAGGATATGGCCGCCGTCGACGGCGCGGCCGGCCACCGCCGGAGGCGCTTCCAGCGCGCGGCGGAATTCGTTCACGAAGTACTTCCGGTTCGGCAGGCCGGTGACCGGGTCCTGGTTCAGCTCCACTTCCAGCGATTCGATCTTGGCGTTCTGCTCTTCGACGCTGGCGTAGACGCGCTCGCGGGTCTGGTTCAGGGCCTGGACCACGCCGGACAGCTCGGGCACGCGCGCTTCGACCTGTTCGGACGGCGACTCCTGGCCGATGCTGCGCACATGGTCGCTGATTTCGCGCAGCAGGCGGTTCTTGATCCAGCCCACCAGCAGAAAGGCGAATACGGCCCACAGGATGCCCGCGCCCACCACCAGCGCAATCATCTTCAGGCTGCTGCGCCACAAGGCTTCCCAGGCATAGGCGTCATTGGCGACCAGCGTGACCTCGCCGATCTGGCGCCAGCCGTCGCTTACCGCATGGGTGGCGGGTTCCGCGTTCAGCGGAGCCAATGCCTGGAACCAGGCCGGCACCGACGCCGCGGTGGCCGTGGAGCGCCGTTCGATCAGGACCTTGCCTTCGGGATCGGACAGGCGCACCAGCGAGAAATGTCCGCCGTCGTACAGTGCCGACACCAGCAGTTCCTGCACCACGGGATCGTTGTTGGCGGGCTGCGACAGGGACAGGGCCAGCGACACCGCGGCGTCGGTGCCCTGCACCTGCAATTGGCCCGAAAGGTACTCGCGGGCCGCGTTGACGCTGAGCGCCAGCGTGCCCAGCAGAATGACGCCGATCGCGAGGGTAACGCTGAGCAATAGCTGTCGAAGTATGGACATGTTCATGTTTCCGGAAATCAGGGGCGCACGCCTTCCCGTTCCATGCGCTGAAGTAAATCACGCCAGCGGCTGAGGCGGTCAACCGGGGCGGCGGGTTTGCCGTCGACATACACGCCGTCGGCGTTGAAACTGAACACCGGCGTCAGGTCGCGGCGCTGGGTCGCCGGCAGAATGGTGGAGATCAGGCTGTCCAGCACCAGCGGCACGGCGTTCGGGGTCTCGTAGTAGCCCAGCACCATGTGGGCGACCTGACTGCTGCTGGCGGCGCCGCCGATGCGGGCGCGCACGTAGATGAAGCGCAGCTTGCTGGCCGGAACGCCCAGCGCCAGCAAGGTGAAATATTTGCCGATGACATAGTCTTCGCAGTCGCCTGCGCCTTTGCCCAGCGATTCCAGCGGCGTGGCCCAATAGTCGGCCTGCTTCCAGAGCGTGATGTCTTCGCTGGACAGCAGCGTCCGGTTCCAGAAATCGTTCGCCAGCGTCAGCGTTTCTTTTTCCTGGGCGGGCGCGGGGCCGCGCATCAACTGCAGCCAGTCCGACACCGCCTTGGCGCCTTTCGCGCCATAGCGGCTGGCCGACAGGCTCTGCAGCCGGTCGGCGTTCACTTCCAGGGCCGAACTTCCGCCCCAGCCGCAAGCCAGGCATAGCAAAACCAATCGGCACAGATTCAGCGTGCGGCGGAAATGGCGGGTCGATGGCATGAAACGGATTTTCACATTTTTCCGGGCATCTTAGGCGCGCCCTTGGAAAAATGCGCTATGCCGGCCGGGAAGGCCGAAGCGGCGGCCTTCCCGGCCTATTGCCTAGTGGTCGACGTTGAGCTTCCCCTTCTGCAGCAAGTCGTTGATGATGGCTTGATTGCTCAAGGCGTGGCCGTCGGCGTCGTGCGTGAGATCGACGTTTTCCAGCACGATCTTCTGATCGGCACCCTGGCTGCCCAGCTTGCCCTGGGTGTTGATCTCGATGAGCGTGTTGTTGGCGTTGGCCGGATCCTGCTTGAAGCTCAGGTACTGGCTCAGGTTGCCGTCCTTCTCGCCCACGAGCAGGTCCTTCAGGTCCAGCACATCGCCGCCGTCGGCCGGCTTGTCCAGCGAGAAGTCCTTGATCCGGTCGACGGCCGGGTTGGACGTCGTGCCCTGGTCATTGAGCTCCCAACGGAAGATGTCGGAACCTTCGCCGCCGATCAGGGTGTCGTTGCCCTTGCCGCCGATCAGCACGTCGTTGCCCTTGCCGCCGTCCAGCGTGTCGTTGCCGCTGCCCGCCAGCAGGATTTCGCCGTGGTCGGTGCCGACCAGGTGGTTGCCCGACTGGTACGCGACCGAAACATTGGCGCTGTCGCTATGGCCGTCCGCGGTCTGGATGGTGTACGAGCCGTTGGCGGTGGCGCCGTCCAGGTGTGCATTGCTGTAATCGATGTTCATCGTCAGCGTGTAGCTCTCCGAAGCCGTGGAGCCATTGCCGTTGTCGGGAATGTTGACGATGTGGATCTCGTAATTGCCGGACTCCGTCGCAGGAATCGAGCCGCCGCGAGGAACGACGATGTAGTCATCCCCTGAGCCGGCCAGGCGGTATTCCATCCTGATCCAGGTCGGGTTCAGGCTGTGATCCAGCGTCAGCACCTCTCCGGCGACCAGGGCGATGAGCAGCGTATCCTGGTCGTTGCTATTGCCGCCGCCGACCTTGTCCAGATAGCCGTTGACCTTTACTTGTGCCTGGTTCGCACTGCCGCCGGCCTTCGAGAAGTCGCTACGTACGATCGTCAGTTCCTTATTGGCGATGTCGTCGGCCTTGGTTTTGAAGTCGTACGTTTTCACCGTACGGCGTGTAAAGTCCTGGCCCTGATCCCAGCCGGTATTTACTGTCACCGGTCCCAGCGTCAGCGCTCCCGTACCGCGCACGTCGTTCGCCAGCAGCGATCCCGATTGCACCGTGAGCTGCGTGCTCAGGACGTTGGTGATGATGCTGTCGTTCACCGCGTCCGGCGTCTGGTAGACCGGCGCCGTCACGTTGAGGGTGAGGCTGGAGCTGGCCGTGTCTCCGTCGCCGTCCTTCATCGTGTACTGGATGGTGTCGGTGCCGGCGGACTGCGGCTGATAGCGGTAATCGCCCAGGTTCTCGCCCGCCAGGTCGATGGTGAACTTGCCGTGCGCCGTCGTCACCGTCAGTTCGGACGTGGCCGAATCGAAGCTGTAGACCGCGCCGGAGCTGGCCGTCACCTTGTTGGTCGCGACGTCGTAGTTGTACGTCTTGCCCGCGATGACCAGTTGCGTGATGCGCGCGCCGTCCAGGTCGGCGCCCAGCGTGCCGCCCGTGGCGATATCGCCCACGACCGGCGTTGCGATGGTGCCTTCGATCGCCGTATCCAGGCCGTTCAGGTCCTTGACCAGGATGGTGTTGCTGTCCGCCGGCTTCTCGGGGTTGTAGGACACCGGATCGATGTACCGGCCGGTGGCGCTGGTGCCCAGGCCGATGCCGTACGAATTGATCTGGTTGTCCGCAAGGAACTTCTCCCACGTCGCCTGCTGGGTGGAGTTGACGGCGCCGTTCTCGGGTTCTCCATCGGTGAAGAAGTAGGAGATGTTCTTGACGTTGGCGCCTTCCAGCTTGCCCGTGCCGGAATTGTTCCACGCGCTCATTGCGGTGTTCAACGCCGACTGGTAGTTGGTGCCGCCGCCGTAGCTCAGCGAGCTGACCAGCGTCTTGGCTTCCGCCAGGGACATCCAGCCGCTGCCCTTCTGGCTGGCGGAGGAGTTGAACTCCACGATCATCACGCGCACGTCGCCGGCTTCGCCGTACTGGTCGAGCAGCTTGGCCACCGAAGATTTCAGCACTTCCAGGCGCGACAGTTGACGGTTGTTGTTGTAGACGCCGCTGCCGTAGTTCATGCTGCCCGACGTATCCAACGTCAGCATGATGTTGGTGCCGAGGGACGACAGCGCCGAGCTTTCGGCGATCGGCTTGAGTTCGGGCGCCGTGTCGGTGACCAGCACGCCCAGGTCGCCCGTGGCCTTGCCGCCGAACTTGTCTTCCACCGTGACCTGGAAATGATCCTGGACATTGGTGTCGTCGCCGTTGTGCTGCTGCTGGCCGCTGGTCTGATACGTGTAGCTGACCTTGCCGGTCGCCGCATCGTAACCCGTCAGCGTCAGCGTGCCCTTGTCGGTCGTCAGCGTGACCGGGTTGTTGGCCAGGTCGGCCAGGCGCTCCAGCGTCAGCGTGGCATCGGCGTTGCCGGGGCCGTCAAGCGCCAGCGACTTCAGGCCGGCGCCCGCCGAGATCGTGAACGTGCCGCCATTGGAGGCCAGGGCCTCCGACACGCTGATCGCGCCCGGCGCATCGAGGTTGTAGTCCTCGATGCTGATGGTGGGAGCGGGCGGTTCCACGCCTGCCACTTCGAAGTGGCCGGTGGTGTAGTCGCCGTCGGCGTCCGTCACCTTGTAGGTGAAGTCCAGCATGCCGTCCGCCGTGCCGTTCATCGGCTGGTACTGATAGAACTCCCACTTGCCCGTGGCCGGCGTCAGGCGCATCTCGAAGACGAGATTGCCCGAGGGGTCGCGTCCTTCGATCAGGTTGCCGTTGCTCAGCTTGACCGTGATGTCCGAGCCGTCGCGCGTCTTCAGGCCGTTTTCCGCGCCCGTCAGCTCCAGCCGGCCGGGGCCGTCGGCGCCATAGGCGTAGTTCAAGGTGCCTTCGCCGTAGGCGATGGCCTGCACGGCTTCGCTGCCCAGGAAGGTGATGCCCGTGACGGTGAAGTCGCTGTTGTCGTTGGACGAATTCTTGTGATTGTCCGTGGCCGAAATCACGATCGTGTCGAAGCCGCCTTCCTCGACCCGGAAGTTGGCTGCATAGTCGCCGCCATTCTGGTCGGAAGTGAAGGTACGCTCGGCGATCAGAACGCCGTCGCGGTAGAAACGGGCGACGCCGCTTTCCAGTTCGCCGCCGTACATGGCGC